>Ga0163199_1001070_pt1 | contig 17028 bp, 16 predicted proteins | sample PL_2010_150m_FD_113537 | JGI IMG/M metagenome (GOLD analysis project Ga0163199, IMG submission 113537) | Freshwater microbial communities from Powell Lake, British Columbia, Canada to study Microbial Dark Matter (Phase II) - PL_2010_150m | ecosystem: Environmental > Aquatic > Freshwater > Lake ...
ACCTTGCCGGACGCTGCGGCCAGCACCGGTTCACCCAGGTTACCGGCGATGTCGAGGCCCTTGTTGCCGCCTTCGACGAAGCTCGCCATGAGCTTGCCATTCGCCGGCCAGGCCCATTCCACGCTATCCTCGTTGGCAGCCAGGGGGGCCGGCTTGTCGACTGCGGTCGGCCGGGCTTCGGCCTTCGCTTCCGCCGAGGATGTTGGATCCGGTTTTTGCAGACGTGCCAAAGCTTCCTCGGAATAAGGAAGTTTTCCGCCCCGCGGTTCACGTTTGAGGTTTTCCGTGTTGGCAGTGGAACCCCCACCGAGCGGGCGGGTTTCAATCGGCGCTGGCTGGGCGACCGGCCTGCTGACAGCGACGGGTGCGACAGCATCGGGTCCGGGCGGCTTGACGCGCAATTGTTGGCCGACCTGTATCCTGTTCGGGTCCTCGAGGCCATTCCAGGCGGCGAGGTCCCGATAGGACTGGCCATTTTCGAGGGCGATGCTGTAAAGCGTATCGCCTTTCTTGACGGTGTAGGTGCCGGCGCCCGGGGACAGTCCCGCTCTGGGGTCGGTCGACGGGGCGCGGGTGTCCGCCGCTGCGACGGGGGTGGCGGGAACCGCCACGGGCGGGCCGCGTTCGATCACCGGCGCGGGCGCCTGGCTGGCGCAACCGCCTATCGATGACAGCACCGCCAGCAACAACATGGCTGCGGCGACCTGCATGCTTCCTGAACGCAATCCGATGATCATTCGACCCCCGCTACCAATGGCACAAATCTTACTGCGTCGAAGCGCTGCTCGGAGTGGCCCGGGCCTTCCGCATTTCGTTCGAACAGACTGAGGTATTGCTCGCGGCCGCTTGCGCCGCCCAGAGGCAGGATCAGGCGTCCGCCGGGCGCTAGTTGTTTGATCAATGGCTGGGGTACGCGCGTCGCTGCCGCCGCAACGATAATGGTATCAAATGGCGCCGCTTCCGCCAGCCCCAGATTGCCATCGGCATGTTTCAGGCGAACATGGGTCAGGCGTAGTTGAGCCAGGTTCTTGCGTGCCCGGGCCAGCAGCGGCTCGATCCGTTCCACGGCATACAGGTCCCGCGTCAGCATGGCCAGTACTGCCGCCTGGTAGCCGCAGCCGGCGCCGATTTCAAGCGTCTTGCCGAGCGCGCGTCCGCGCGGATCGAGCAGCAACTCGATCATGCGAGCGACGACATAGGGTTGCGAGATGGTCTGCTGGAAGCCGAGGGGGAGAGCGGTATCCTCGTAGGCGCGGGACGCCATGGCCTCCTCGACGAAGATGTGGCGCGGCACCGAGCCCATCGCCGCCAGCACCCGCTCATCGCGGATGCCCTGCTCGCGCAGACGCTCGATCATGCGCTCGCGCGTCCGCAGGGAAGTCATGCCGATGCCGCGCAGCATCGAGGCGCTCATGTTCCGAACCAGCGCTGCACCGAGGCGATGCGTGCCGTGTGTGTCAGGTCGATCTGCAAGGGCGTGAGCGCCGCATATCCCTGCGCCACGGCATGAAAATCCGTGCCCTCACCGGCATCCTGCGCCGCGCCGGCGGCACCGACCCAATACACAGTCTCGTTGCGCGGCGTCAATTGTCTGACGACCGGCTCCGCCTTGTGGCGTTTGCCCAATCGCGCTACACGCAAACCCTTGAGTTGCGCGTAAGGGACGTCGGGCACATTCAGGTTGAGCAGCAACGGTTCGGGACCGAAATCAGCCGAGTCGCCGCGCTGGAAACGCTCGACGATCTGCCGCGCCACCCGGGCCGCGGTGTCGAAATGGGCCCCGATCCGGCTCGCCAGTGATACCGCCAGGGCCGGTACGCCGAGCAAATGTCCTTCGGTGGCGGCAGCGACGGTGCCCGAGTAGATGGTGTCGTCGCCCATGTTGGCGCCCAGGTTGATGCCGGAAACCACCATGTCGGGCAGGTGGTCGAGCATGCCCGTCACGGCCAGATGCACGCAGTCGGAGGGTGTGCCATTGACGAAATTGAAGCCGTTGGCGGCGCGCCGCAGGGATAAAGGACGATCGAGGGTCAGGGAGTTGCTGGCGCCGCTGCGTTCGCGTTCCGGGGCGACCACGGTGATTTCGGCGATCTCGGCCAAGGCGCGGGCAAGTGCCTCGATTCCCGGGGCAAAGTATCCGTCGTCGTTGCTCAGCAGGATGCGCATGACGTCAGGATACGGTCGATGAATGCCATGGAGTACTGCGGGGTGGGGAACTCGGGCCACAGTCTACCTCAGCGCAGCGCAAAAGTCGCGCAGCCGGCTCAATCTCTCCGGCCGGTTCCGTGACCGGCCGGCAGGGCGCACTTGCAGCGAGTGCCGCAGCGGACGGCATCGATTAGACTGCATCTCCCGTTTGTCCGGAAAGCCATCGATCATCATGCTGGCGCGTTTGCTTAGACTGCTTTTGTTGTTCGAGTTGTTCGCCTATCTGGCTGGGGGAGTCCTATTGGTCAAATTCTCCGGTTGGAGTCCCGGCGGGGCAATCCTGTTGATGATATTTCTGGCGCTGGCGTGGCGGGCCGGGGTGATACTCAAGAGCTATGTCCTGGCATTCGCCCACCGGAGCCGAGTGCCAGGCGAACAGCGACTTGGCATCAGGCGAGGATTGCTCGAAGGCTTGCGCGAAGTCGGCGCCTTTGTCGCGCTGACGGGCGTCCAGCCGTTCGAATGGATGATCCCGAGGCGTGATGCGCCCTCCAAGCCCGCGGCGGACCAAGTTCCGCTGTTGCTGATTCACGGTTATTGCTGCAACCGGGGTTTCTGGTGGTGGCTCAAGCCGCGTCTCGAAGCACGCGGCCGCAGTGTCGCGACCCTCACCCTGGAACCGCTGTTTGGAAACATCGATGGATATGCCGAGCAAGTCGCGCGGCGCGTCGAAGCCCTGTGCCGCGAAACGGGCGCGGAAAAGGTGATGCTGGTCGGCCATAGCATGGGCGGATTGGCGAGTCGTGCCTATTTGCGCCGCTATGGGGAGGTGCGGGTGGCCGGGCTGGTGACCCTCGGTACTCCGCATCGCGGCAGTGTCCTGGCTCGCTACGGGCTTGGTCGCAATTCAAGGCAGATGGAACCCGGCAGTGCGTGGTTAAGGGAGTTGGAACTGTCGCCTCTCCTGGTGCCATGCATCGCCTATTACTCGACCGGCGACAATTTGGTGAGGCCGGCCGGTGCCATGCTGGCGGGCGCCGAGAATCGCCCGCTGCCTGCCGTCGACCATCTGGCGATGTCCATCTCGCCGCTGGTCCTCGAAGCCCTGCTGGCGGCGACCTCGGCGTGAAGCCGCCACTGCTATCATGTCCGAATCTCGATGAATCTGCCAAATCCCATAACACTGCCACATGGCGGCGTTCCCCCTGAGTGACCGCCATCGATCTCGAATCCGTCTTTGCTGCTGATGGCCCGCTGGCTCGCGCCATTCCCGGTTATCGCCTGCGTCCGCAGCAGATCGAAATGGCCAGGCGCATCGCCACGGCGATCCGGGAAAACCAGGTCCAGGTTGCCGAGGCCGGAACCGGCACAGGCAAGACCTTTGCTTACCTGGTGCCGGCGCTTCTGTCCGGCGGCAAGGTGATCATCTCCACCGGCACCAAGACTCTCCAGGACCAGCTGTTCCAGCGCGATCTGCCGGCGGTGCGCGAGGCGCTAAAAGTCCCGGCCAGCATTGCGCTGCTCAAGGGGCGCGCCAACTACGTCTGCCATTACCACCTGGCACGGGCTGTCGCCGACGGCCGTTTTCAGTCGCGCGAGGAAGCCGGCCACATCCGCACCATCGCGCGCTTCGCCAAGACCAGCAGGAGCGGCGACAAAGGCCAACTGGGCGCGGTGCCCGAGGACTCCGGGGCGTGGGCGGTGGCCACCTCGACGCGCGAAAACTGTCTCGGCCAGGATTGCCCGCAGCACAAGGACTGCTTTGTCCTGGCGGCCAGACGCGAAGCGCTGGCCGCCGACATCGTGGTGGTGAATCACCATTTGTTCTTTGCCGATGTGATCCTGCGCGACGACGGGCTCGGTGAGCTGTTGCCGGCCTGCAACACGGTCATCTTTGATGAGGCCCACCAGCTGCCGGAAATTGCCGGGCTGTTCTTCGGTGAAAGCCTCAGTACCGGACAAATCGTCGATCTGGCGCATGACACGCGCCTCGAGGCCGTGGATGCCGCCAAGGATTTCCTTCCGCTGCAGGACGCCACGCGTGCCATCGAGAAGGCTGCGCGGGATGTGCGACTGGCCATCAGCGGCGACAATGCCCGTCTCGCCGCGGCCCAACTGGAGCAAGACGAGGGCTTCCAGCGGGCCTTGCAGCTTCTCGCGGACGAATTGTCCGGCTTCGAAAAACATCTCGGAAGCCAGGCCGAGCGCTCGGAGGGATTGGCAAACTGCCTGCAGCGCACCCAGGATATCGCCGCACGCCTGAAGCGCTGGCGGACGCTCGAGGACGCAACCCAAGTGCGCTGGCTGGAGGTATTCAGCCAGGCTTTGGCGCTTAACCTGACGCCGCTGGATGTCGCTGAGATCTTCAAGAGACAGTTGGAAGGTCATCCGCGCGGCTGGGTATTTACCTCGGCGACACTCGCCGTCGGCAGCGATTTTTCCCATTATCGTGGCGAGATGGGGCTGACTGACGCGAGCACGGATTGCGGCTTCTGGGGTAGTCCCTTCGACTATGCCAGCAACGCCCTGCTGTATGTGCCCCAAGGAATGCCGGATCCGAACAGCATCGATTACCCCGACGCGGTGATGGAGGCGGCCTATCCGGCCATCGTCGCAGCCGGTGGCCGGGCCTTCCTGCTGTGCACCTCGCTGCGCGCGATGCGGCGCATCCATGGGCAGTTGCAACAGCGTTTCGAGCGCGACGGCATCGAATTTCCGCTGTTGCTGCAGGGCGAGGGGGCCAAGGCCGAGTTGCTGGCGCGGTTTCGCAGTCTCGGTAATGCCGTCCTGGTGGCCAGCCAGAGTTTCTGGGAGGGTGTCGATGTGCGTGGTGAGGCGCTGTCCCTGGTGGTGATCGACAAGCTGCCGTTCTCGCCGCCGGATGATCCGGTGCTGGCCGCGCGCATCGAGCAGTTGCGCAAGGCAGGCAGGAATCCCTTCATGGAATACCAGTTGCCGCGCACCGTCATCAGCATGAAACAGGGCGCCGGCCGTTTGATCCGTGACGAGACGGACCGCGGCGTGTTGATGGTGTGCGATCCGCGCCTGGTGAACAAACCTTATGGCCGGCGCGTCTGGCAATCCCTGCCGCCGATGCGGCGCAGCCGCGAAATCGACGACGTCGTGGCGTTCTTTGCCGCGACCGGGCAAGGAGCAGGTAAACTGCCGGAATGAACCTGCCGTCCCCCGAGCATGACTGCGTCGAACTGGCCGAACGCTTGAATGCCGATTGCCAGTGCATCTCCCTTGACAGGGACTGGCTGCGCGCGGAACTGGAGAAGACCAGCCCGGGCTTTTATGCCGAAGTGATCGAGGGCCGGCCTCATCTGTTCGCCGATTCGCTGGTGTTTGTCAGCGGTGCCCATGTCCAGGCGATGGCCGCGATCATCGCGGCCATCGAGCGCGTGGTCGCCATGCCGGCCTATCGGACGCAAGTGCTGACGCATGCGCCGGAAATTGCCCGGCATGAGAGCGCGGCGCGCGGCGTGTTCCTGGGCTACGATTTCCATTTGGGGGAGTCTGGGCCGCAACTGATCGAGATCAACTCCAACGCCGGCGGCGGGATGCTGAATGCCGTGCTGGAGAGGGCGCAACAAAATTGCTGCGAGGACAGTGCTGCGTTCCTGCCCGGGCAACTGGGCGGTGATACGCCGGAGCGCCTGTTCCTCGAAATGTTCCGCGCCGAATGGACATCGATGCATATTGGCACCGAGCGTACCCTGCACAGCGTCGCCATCGTTGACGACGATCCCGCCACGCAATACCTGCATCCGGAATTCGTGTTGTTCCAGCGCCTCTTCGAGCAGCATGGCATCCATGCCTTGATCTGCGATCCCGGCCAGCTGACGCTCCGCCATGGACGACTATGGCATGGGGATACCCAGATCGACCTGGTGTACAACCGGCTCACCGATTTCGCCTTGGAGGATCCCGGGCATGCGGTCCTGCGCCAGGCCTACCTCACCGATGCCGCAGTGCTGACGCCGAACCCGAGCACGCATGCCGTGTATGCCGACAAACGCAACCTGGCGATGCTCTGCGACGATCAGTGGCTCGCTGGCTGCGGTGTCGATCCGGAAACCAGAAGGATTCTGGCGGGCGGAATTCCGCACACGGAATGCGTCGACCCTTCCCGCGCCGAGGATTACTGGGCTCGCCGCAAGCAACTGTTCTTCAAGCCTGCGGCCGGCTATGGCAGCAGGGCGGCGTATCGCGGCGACAAGCTGACGCGCAGGGTCTTCGATGAAATTCTCTCCGGCGTGAACGCCCATGAATACGTGGCCCAGGCGCTGGTGCCGCCGTCGGCACGCCGGCTGGAGGTGGCAGGCGAGACAGTGAACTTGAAGCTTGATCTGCGCAATTATGTTTATGCCGGCCGGGTGCAACTAATCGCCGCGCGGCTCTATCAAGGCCAGACCACCAATTTCCGCACGCCGGGCGGCGGATTTGCCCCGGTGCTGGCGGTACCCTGCAGTGACGAGGCATGAAGATCTTTGGTTTCGCCGGGTATTCCGGTTCCGGCAAGACGACCTTGATCGAACAGCTGATTCCGCGCTTCGTCATGGAAGGCTTGCGCGTTTCGTTGATCAAGCATGCCCATCACGGCTTCGACCTGGATCGTCCGGGCAAGGATTCGTATCGCCATCGCGAGGCCGGGGCGACCGAAGTGTTTCTGGTATCCAACCAGCGCTGGGTGTTGATGCATGAATTGCGCGGCAAGCCTGAACCGTCGCTGGACGAGCAACTGGCGCACATGTCTGCGTGCGACCTGGTGCTGGTGGAAGGATTCAAGTACACCGCCATTCCCAAGATGGAGGTGCATCGTCAAGCCAATGGCAAGCCGCTGATCTATCCGGAAAACCTCAATATCGTGGCGCTGGCCAGTGATGTTCGCCTGGAGTCGCCTTTGCCATGGATGAATCTCGATGATGTCGACGGCATCGCCGACTTCATCCTCCAGCACCAAGAACTGAGATGAGTCTGCTCAGTTACCAGGAGGCGTTGCTGCAACTGCTGGCCGGCGCACGGCCCGTGACAGAGGTCGAGTCGCTGGCGACATTTGCCGCCAGCGGGCGGGTGCTGGCCGCGCCGCTGGTGTCAGCGATCGACGTGCCACCGCTGGACAATTCCGCCATGGACGGCTACGCCTTGCGCAGCAGCGATGTGCGTGGGCCCGGAATCAGCCTGACGGTGGCCCAGCGCATTCCCGCCGGCAGTGTCGGCCACAGCCTGGCGCCGGGTACCGCCGCGCGGATTTTCACCGGCGCGCCGATTCCCGCCGGCGCCGATGCCATCGTCATCCAGGAAATGTGTGCTCACGGCGCCGACAACCAGGTCATCGTCAATCATGTGCCGCAACCAGGTGACTGGATACGCCGCGCCGGACAGGATATCCGGGCCGGCGCCGAGATCCTCGGCAGCGGCTCACGATTGTCGCCGGCACAACTGGGGCTGGCGGCATCGGTCGGATTCGCGGAATTGCCGGTGTTTCGTCGCTTGCGTGTGGCGCTGTTCTCCACCGGTGACGAGCTGGTGATGCCGGGGGAGATCGCTCCCGAGGCATTGCCGGCAGGCGCCATCTTCAACTCCAATCGTTACCTGTTACGGGGCCTGCTGCAGCAGTTGGGTTGCGAGGTCGGCGATCTTGGCATCGTGCCGGACAGCCTGGCGGCGACACGTGCCGCGCTTCGCGAGGCGGCGGCCGATCACGATCTGATCCTGACCAGCGGCGGGGTTTCGGTCGGCGAGGAAGATCATGTCAAGCCCGCCGTTCAGGACGAAGGCGCCCTGGCACTGTGGAAGATCGCCATCAAGCCGGGCCGGCCGCTGGCGTTTGGCCATCTCAGCCGCAAAGGGGGTCAGGACGCGGGTCACTGCGCCTTCATCGGCCTGCCGGGCAATCCGGTGTCGAGTTTCGTGACTTTCGTCATGCTGGTGCGTCCCTTCATCCTCAAGACGCAAGGGGTGCTCCAGCAGAATCCTCCGGCGCAGTCCATGCGTGCCGATTTCGACTGGCCCAGACCGGATGCCCGCCGCGAGTTCCTGCGGGCGCGGCGCAATCAGGCGGGTGGCCTCGAGCTGTTTCCGAATCAGGGTTCCGGGGTACTGACCTCAGTCGCCTGGGCCGATGGGCTGATCGACAATCCGCCCGGGCAGGCGATCAAGGGCGGCGACGCGGTCAGTTTTCTGCCATTTTCGGACTTGTTATACTGATATCCATGACTGTCAAGCTTCTCTATTTTGCGAATCTGCGCGAAGCGCTTGGAACCAGTGGCGAAGAAATAGCGCTCCCCTCGGACGTGTCGGATGTCGCTGCGCTGAAGGCATTCCTCGCCGCTCGCGGCGTCGCATGGCAGGCGCTGACGCAGTCACGGAGTCTGCGCGCGGCGGTCAATCAGCGAATGGCCGGGCCGGATTCAGTAATCGCCGATGGCGATGAAGTGGCTTTTTTCCCGCCGGTCACGGGAGGCTAAGGTCTTGTCCGTCAGTCTGCAGCGGGAAGCTTTCGACGTCGGCAAGGAAATTGGCGCGCTGACGGCCGGCAGGCATGATATCGGGGCAGTCGCCAGTTTTGTCGGGTTGGTGCGGGAAATCAACAGCGCAGGCGGCACGCTCGCGGGCGAGGGAAATCCGCTCAGTGCCATGACTCTTGAGCACTATCCGGGCATGACGGAGCATGCCCTGGAGGAAATCGTCGCCGAAGCCCATCAACGCTGGAAACTGCTGGCGGTGCGGGTGCTACACCGCTTTGGCCGGCTGCTGCCGGGTGAGGCCATCGTCCTGGTGATCGTCGCCGGTGCGCATCGCGGCGAGGCGTTCGCCGCTTGCGAGTTCATCATGGACTATCTGAAGACCCAGGCACCTTTCTGGAAGAAGGAAGAAGGCGCGGATGCAACGGCGGCGGCGCGCTGGGTCGATGCGCGTGCAAGCGACGACGCAGCCGCACGGCGCTGGAACAAACAATAGCTCCTTGGAACGGGAGCTAAGGGTCCTGGCGCAGGCGGCCTGGCCGGCGCGCCGTACCGCAAGAACTCATTTCTTCTTCTTGGCAGGCTTGGCACTCTCGAAGCCGGCAGCAGTGGCTCGGGCGATTTGCTCGAAAGCGCTATTGGCGGTCGCCATGGCCTTCTGCATGGTTTCCAGGACATTGTTGTTCTGGCCGGGCAGGGTACTGAAGAACGACTGGAGGGTCTCCATCATGTCCTTGCTGCCGCTGGCGAGCTGTTCGGTCATCATGCGGCTGAACTCGGTACGCGAGGCGTTGCCGATTTCGGCAATCTGACGGGCGGTTTCCATCATCATCTGGGCGGTGTCCTGGGTATATCGGGTGCGCAAGGCGACCGCATCCTTCGGATCCTTGACCGAACCCAGCGCCTTGGCGCTCTCGGCGCTCTCCTTGAACAACTTCTTGGCGGCATCGACTTGCAAGGCGATGATGCGATGCGAATTCTCAATCGACATCTGCGCCAGCTTCATGGCAGCTTCCATGTTCTTGCGGTGAAGCTCGCTGAATTGTTCGGATTTGATGGTCATTTCACTCTCCTAGGTCGGGTGCCAGATGTTTGCATGAAAACACCTTTGGTCACCATGATTTGGATCAAACGAGGCGACTTAACTCATCTACACAGTAGCAGTAGAGCAAAAAATTACAAGCCTCAACCACTTGGCTATGCAGAGGATGAATGACTTCTCCCGGCGAGAAGCTTGAAATGCTGCCGACGGCCCCCATTTCGTGTTTAGTACCCTAGCACCCCAGACCCAACGACGGGCACTGGAAACAGAATCGGGCACCAGTGCCCGTAGTTGGTTCTAGGGTGCTAGAGACCATTTCCCAAGGTGTTGCCATGCGCTACGACAAATTCACCACCAAATTCCAGCAGGCCCTTGCCGATGCCCAAAGCATCGCCGTCGGCAGCGACCAGCAATTCATCGAACCCGTGCACCTGCTGCTGGCATTGCTGCAGCAGGAGGATGGCGGGACGGCCTCGCTGCTCGCCCGCGCCGGGGCCAATGCTGCGCCACTGAAAGCGGCATTGGAAAAGGCCATCGGTCGCTTGCCCAAGGTCGAGGGCCATGGCGGTGAGGTGAGTGTCGGCCGCGATCTGGCCAATCTGTTGAATGTCACCGACAAGGAGGCGCAAAAGGCCGGCGACCAGTACATTGCCTCGGAGATGTTTCTGCTGGCCCTGACCCAGGACAAGGGAGCAGCCGGGCGCTTGTTGAAGGAGCATGGCGTGCAGCGCCAGGCGCTTGAGGAAGCCGTCAAGGCCGTGCGCGGCGGCCAGACCGTCGGCAGCCAGGAAGCCGAAGGCAGCCGCGAATCCCTGAAGAAGTACTGTCTCGACCTGACCGAACGCGCCCGCCAGGGGAAACTCGACCCGGTGATCGGCCGCGACGACGAGATTCGCCGCGCCATCCAGATTCTGCAGCGGCGCACCAAGAACAATCCGGTGCTGATCGGCGAACCAGGGGTCGGCAAGACGGCCATCGTCGAAGGACTGGCGCAGCGCATTATCAACGACGAGGTGCCGGAAACGCTGAAAGGCAAGCGCGTCCTGAGCCTGGACATGGCGGCGCTGCTGGCCGGTGCCAAGTATCGCGGCGAATTCGAGGAGCGTCTAAAGGCAGTGCTCAAGGAGATCGCCCAGGATGAAGGACGCATCATCGTCTTCATCGACGAGTTGCATACCATGGTCGGGGCAGGCAAGGCCGAAGGCGCGATCGACGCGGGCAATATGTTGAAACCGGCGCTGGCCCGCGGCGAAATGCATTGCATCGGCGCCACCACGCTCGACGAGTACCGCAAGTACATAGAGAAGGACGCGGCCCTGGAACGGCGTTTCCAGAAGGTGCTGGTCGACGAGCCGAGCGTCGAGTCGACCATTGCCATCCTGCGCGGCCTGCAGGAGAAATACGAGATCCACCATGGCGTGGACATCACCGATCCGGCGATTGTCGCGGCGGCCGAGCTTTCACACCGCTATATCACCGACCGTTTCCTGCCGGACAAGGCCATCGACCTGATCGATGAAGCGGCGGCGCGGATCCGGATGGAAATCGACTCCAAGCCGGAAGTGATGGACAAGCTGGACCGGCGCCTGATCCAGCTCAAGATCGAACGCGAGGCGGTGAAGAAGGAGAAGGACGAGGCTTCACAAAAACGCCTCGGCCTGATCGAAGACGAAATCAGGAAACTTGAGAAGGAGTACTCCGACCTGGAGGAAATCTGGAAAGCGGAGAAGGCCCAGGTTCAGGGCTCCGCCCACATCAAGGAAGAGATCGACCGGGTCCGCGCGCAAATGGCCGATTTCCAGCGCAAGGGCCAGCTCGACAAAGTGGCCGAGCTGCAATACGGCAAAATGCCTCAGCTCGAAGCGCAATTGAAGGCGGCGGAAAAATCCGGCACCGGCCAGCAGCCGAACCGGCTCTTGCGCAACCAGGTCGGGGCGGAGGAAATCGCTGAGGTGGTGAGCCGTGCCACCGGCATCCCGGTCAGCAAGATGATGCAGGGCGAGCGCGACAAGCTGCTGCAGATGGAAGGTAAGCTGCATGGCCGCGTAGTCGGGCAGGATGAGGCGGTGAGGATGGTTTCGGATGCCATCCGCCGCTCCCGCGCCGGCTTGTCGGAAGAGAACCGTCCCTATGGTTCCTTCCTGTTCCTCGGTCCCACCGGCGTGGGCAAGACCGAACTGTGCAAGGCGTTGGCGGAATTCCTCTTCGATGCGGAAGATCATCTGATCCGCGTCGACATGAGCGAATTCATGGAGAAACATTCGGTGGCACGCTTGATCGGCGCACCGCCGGGATATGTCGGTTACGAGGAGGGCGGCCACCTGACCGAGCAGGTCCGCCGCAAGCCGTATAGCGTGATCCTCTTCGACGAAGTGGAGAAAGCCCATCCGGACGTTTTCAACGTGCTCCTGCAGGTGCTCGACGACGGTCGCATGACGGACGGCCAGGGCCGCACGGTGGACTTCAAAAACACCGTGATCGTGATGACCTCCAATCTCGGGTCGCAGATGATCCAGCAGATGAGCGGTGACGATTATCAGGTGATCAAGCTGGCGGTGATGGGGGAGGTCAAGTCGTATTTCCGCCCCGAGTTCGTCAACCGTATCGACGAGATCGTGGTCTTCCATGCCCTCGACGAGAAGAACATCGCGGCGATCGCCAGGATCCAACTCGGTTACTTGGAAAAGCGCCTGGTGAAGATGGACATGAAGATCGAGGTTTCCGAGGCGGCGCTATCCCATCTGGCCCAGGCCGGTTTCGACCCGGTGTTCGGCGCCCGGCCATTGAAGCGGGCGATCCAGGAGTACATCGAGAATCCGCTGTCCAAGTTGATCCTCGAAGGCCGGTTTGCAGCCAAGGATTGCATACGCATCGACGTCACGCGCGGCAAGCTGAACTTCGAGAAAGCGTGATGACCTGAAGATTGAGGAAAAAGTCGGCGATGCGCGCCGGCTTCCTTCTGCCCTTCGGATTCGAGGCGTGCACACCCTGATCTCGGGGCAAGGCTGGGCGGGCGCGTTCAACTCATGCAGAAAGCGTTGAGCTTGTTGCCGTCGAGGTCGCGAAAGTAACCGGCATAGAACCCCCCTTCGCCGCGCGGACCGGGAGCGCCCTCGTCCTTGCCGCCCAGAGCCATGGCCTTTGCATGCAGCGCATTGACCTTGGCGGCGCTACCGACCACCAGTGCCACCATGACGCCGTTTCCCACGGTGGCCGGCTTTCCGTCGAAGGGCTTAGCGACTCCCAGCGAAGGTTGCTTGGGAGATACCGCCCAGGCCACGAATCTGTCCGACTCCATCATCCTGGTGGCGCCAATTTCGGCCAGCAGGGCGTCATAAAACTTGGCTGCACGCTCGAGATCGTTGGTTCCAAGGGTCACATATCCAATCATCTGCCTCTCCTCATTTGGTTTGCGGGTTGGGAAATACGCGGATGAATGATAGCCGATGTTGTCTCTGGCGTTTCTTCCGTCTTTGTCATAGGTGATTCGTCCGGCATTTCCTGCAGTTCGTCGCAACTGCCTCGCCCGCCGGATTGATGTCCCATATATTTCGATCAGCGGCGGACAGGCGCCGGTTGACAGGAGACGAAAATGAACTCATTTCTGAAGATCAATAAGCTAACGAAATCCCTGGTGGGTGTTCTCGCCATGGTCGCAACGCTCGTGGTGCTCGGGGCACCGCTGACCCTCGCGGAGTATTATGCCCATACCGGCTCGGCCGAACACATAGCTGCAGGCACCTTGGCCAGCCAGGCGGTTGCGACCCTCCCGCGGAATTCCTGAGATGTCGCGACGGCCCGTGTCGATTGGCACGGCCAACTGTCGGGAAGCGACCAATCCCGGAATCGCCATGGCGCGATCATTGATTCACTACTTGGAGAGCATTCATGGATCAGCATCCAGTCGAAACCACCGTCAAACGCAGTCTATGGAGCCGGCTGTTGCTGATGATCCTGATGGCGATCGCCTATTCATTGTCGGGAACGGTGTTGTTCATCGTCGCGGTCGTCCAGATCGGCTTTGTGTTGTTTACCGATGCGCCTAACCCGCATTTGTTTTCCTTCAGCCGTAGTCTGGGTGTGTACTTCCAGCAAATTGTGAATTTTCAGACCTTCGTTACCGAGGAGTTGCCATTTCCCTTCAACGACTGGCCTTCGTGAGCAGGCGACCAGCATAGGGCTTGGCATGGCAAGCAGTCGGCAGGATCCCGGACCATTGCTGCAAAAACAACCATTCAACTTGGATTAGACATGTTCAGAGCCTTCGGAAACTTTCTGCACCGCACACCGTGGTGGGCTCTGATCCTGCTGGGCTTCTCCGTACTTGTATTGCTCGGCTTGTTCGTCACGCCTTTTCATGTTATCAATCTGCAAAAAAGCGGCAATACGCCGGAGCAGAATCAAGCCATCAAACGGGAAATCGACGTGAACTTCGGCCAGAGCGCGCTGGGCGTGGCTGAGGAAGTCGTGAAGGCGTTGCAGCGCAGTAGCAGGGATCCGGCCCGGGTGGCCGAACTCGACCGCGCGATTCAGGAAATCGACCGGGCCCGCAGGGAAATCGTGGCCGAGCTTGGCGATGGAGGCTCGCCTCGAGCGGACGCTGCGAGTGAAGCGCGTCGTGCCGCCAGGGAAGCCGCATCGGAAGCCGCGCAAGCCATTTACGACGCCGCCGTTGAGGCACGCGAGGCAGTCGAGGAGTCGCAACAGGAAATTCGCCGCACCCTGCAGGAAGGGAAAATCCCCGTCTCCGAGTGGCCGAAGTCGCTGGAAAAGGAACTTCAGTCGGCAAAGAAGGCGGAAGAGAAAGCCAAGGCGAGGCTCGAAAAGTCCCGTCAACGGCTGGCGGACCATCGGATTTCGATTGATGGCGATTTGGGCGCCGATAAACCAAAGCCGGAAATCATCCTCTTTGAAAAAGATGATGTGCCGGTGCCGCCCGAGCCGCCGCCCCTTCCGGAAGTCCCCGGCAAGAGGTTGGGCAATGCACCGCCGGCAATACAGTTGCCGCTGGAATTGAAGCAGGATATCCGCGCCAAGGTCAGCGGCGACCTGTATCGCATGGGCGTGGGTTCCGTCGTCATTCTGCTGTTCATTCCGCTGTTCATGGTCGCCTTGGTCGCCAAGTACTTTATCGGCCGGGCACGTCGCATGCAGGAACTGGCGGAACTGAAGAAGAAGGAGGCTGAATTTCACAATTTCAGCCGCCAGATCACGGAAGCCAAATTGCAGGCGCTACAGGCCCAGGTTGAACCCCACTTCCTGTACAACACGCTGGCAAACGTGCAAGCCCTGACCGAGGTGGATCCGGCTGCCGCCAATGCCATGGTGGGCAACTTGATTCAGTATCTGCGCGCCTCCCTGCCCAAGATGCGCGAGAACGCGTCTACGGTAGAGCAGGAAGTCGAGCGGGTCGAGGCGTTTCTCAAGATCCTTAAGATGCGCATGGGCGAGCGCCTGGAATTTGCGATCGATGTCGCCGAGGATGCCAAATCCCTCTCATTTCCGCCGCTGATATTGCCGACGCTGGTCGAGAATGCCATCAAGCACGGACTTGAGCCGCTGCGCGAAGGCGGGCGTATCGACATCGCTGCGAAAGTGGAGGGCGGCCGCTTGGTGGTGAACGTCAGGGACAACGGCAAGGGCTTGAGCACCGGTGCCGACACCGTCGGTGGCGGGGTCGGCTTGTCGAATATCCGCGAAAGACTCGCGGCCTTGTTCGGCGGATCAGCCACTATGACCCTGGTGGAGAATCATCCCCGGGGCGTCGTAGCGACCATCGAACTGCCCGCTGCTGCCGCGACTGCGTCCCATCCCGATCCGAGCGTGAATGGTTCCGCGACCGGCCCCGTGGACATCGGCGCCGGCAAGACTGAAGCGGTGAACCAAGGAGCCGCTGCGAAAGCCTGGTCTACGGTGAAGAGAACCCATAGCGTCTGGGGCAACATCATCTCGTTTACCTTCATTGCCCTGATGGTGTTGCTGGCGGTAGTGTTTGGCGTCGCGCTCGCCGCCATGCTGGCCGGGGCATTGCCGGTAAAGTTTGACGGCATGGAGTTGCATGGAGTCGAAGGAATGGCCCTCGGCTCCCTGGGACTTCTGGCAGGGTTCGCCGTACTCACCGTGGCCATCATTATTGTGGTGGCGGTGATCTACGGCCTCGGGGTATTGTTTGCCGGATTGCTAATCTTCATTCCGGTCGTTATATTGATCGCGATCTTTCCTGCCTTGGCACCGGGAATCATCGTCGGTTTGTTGATCTACTGGTTCGTGCGCAGGAAAAGGAAGAAGGCCGGCCCATCCTGAACTGATCGAGTGCCTGGACTGACTGAGTTTCCCGAGACACCGGACATTCCTCGATGCCCTTGACCGCAATCATTGCTGAAGACGAGCCCATCCTCAGGGCCCAACTCAAGACCAAGCTGGGCAAGCTTTGGCCAGAACTGCAAGTGCTGGCGGACGTCGGCGACGGTGAAGCGGCCCTGCAGGCAATCACGATTAATCAACCGACCCTGGCCTTTCTGGATATTCAGATGCCGGAAATGACCGGTGTGGAGGTCGCCAGGCAGCTGGCAAGAAACAAGGATCTGCGGTGCCACGTGGTGTTCGTCACCGCCTTCGATCAATATGCCGTCGAGGCCTTTGAAACCGGTGCCATCGACTACTTGTTGAAGCCCTATGCCGATGAGCGTCTTGCCGCGACCATCGCGCGCTTGAAGTTGCGTCTGGACACACCGTCACCGGCCGGAACCGAACAGAATCTGGCGGTGTTGCTCGAACAGCTGGCGGCGAAACTCAGCCCGCAGTTGGAACGGTTGAAGTGGATCAAGGCCAACATAGGAGCAAACCTCAGCCTGATCCCGATCGATGAGGTCCTGTTCTTTCAGGCGGACGAAAAATATACGCTGGTGGCCACCAAGGAAAGGGATGCCTTGATCAGAACCCCGATCAAGGAACTGCTGATAGGTCTCGAGCCGGAGAAGTTCTGGCAAATCCACCGTTCGACCATCGTCAACGCGACGTCGATAGAATCCGTTTCCCGCGACATTCATGGCCAGGCCACGGTCAAGATACGCGGACGGAGGGAGAACCTCACCGTCAGCCGTCCGTTCTCGCACTTGTTCAAGCAAATGTAGGGCGTCGGGTAAGCCCTGCAGATCGTTCACCCGCAATACGGGCTTCGCTCGTCCAATTCCGTTTGAGCCATGAAATCGAATTTGGCTTAGACTTGTAATAGCTGAAAATTGATGCTACCAATACCTGAAAGCGTTACAATCTTTCTGCCGTCTTACTTTCATCAACCAAAGGGGAACCCATGAACAAGTCTGAACTTATCGATGTTGCAGCCAAAGCCGCCGATGTTTCCAAAGC
>Ga0163199_1001071_pt1 | contig 17025 bp, 14 predicted proteins | sample PL_2010_150m_FD_113537 | JGI IMG/M metagenome (GOLD analysis project Ga0163199, IMG submission 113537) | Freshwater microbial communities from Powell Lake, British Columbia, Canada to study Microbial Dark Matter (Phase II) - PL_2010_150m | ecosystem: Environmental > Aquatic > Freshwater > Lake ...
AGGTCCGCGTTGCCGGAGCCGAGATAACCTTTCACGACGCCGACCAACTCCGGGTTGTGCCGCGCCGCGAGCGTGTTGATGATGCCGATCTGAATCTTGCCGCTGGACAACTTGAGCGCCGCGAGCAGGCCGTCGCACACCGCCTTGCACGGCAGGTTCTCCAGCGCGAGCCGCGCCACGTCCGCCGACTTCTCCTCGCTGAGCAGCTTCAGCAACGGCGCGACGCACGCCTCCGAGCCGATCAAGCGAAGTTGTTCGCACGCAAATTTTTTGCAGGCGTAAGTCGCTTCGGGCTTGGCGATGGCCGCCAGCAGCTTCGCCTCGATGGCCGGATAAGCGGCGGGCTTCGCCTCGCGAATCTCCTGCTGGATGGCCGCGAGCATTTCAGACTTCTTGCCGAAGTCGTAGGAGGACAGCTCCGCGTAAGGATTTGTTTGCGCCGAGGCGGACAACGCCAGCGCCGTGAAGAACGTGAAGGTCAGAGACAGGCATTTGTTCATGGCAGAAGACTCCTTTTCAAGCAAACGGCGGACAACACCAGTTTTCAGATTGCCGCAACATGATTGAGCCGCGATTAAACGCGCGCCGCCCGCCCCTGTCAACGCTTTAACCCTGATACAAAAGTCGTCATCGTTCGGAAGCAGCCGCCACCGATGAACACTGGTTCGGCAGATGGTTTTGTTGGACCACGGAATGCGGGACACACGAAAGCGATGCAGGCCGCGTTGTCTTCACGCGGCTCCTATTCATGCCCATCGGAATCTTGTTCCCGCCCCTTGGGTTTTGGCTGCCAGAAAGTCGTGACGATCAACAGCAATACCACTACGCCTCCCACCAGCCAGGCCACATGCTTTTCATACCAAGGCGGTTCAGGGGTTGAGGGTGGGGGTGATACCAACTGCCCGCTGGGGAGTTTGACCGTCCATCCTTGCGGCACGCTGATCTCCTTCTTTTCTCCGCGCAGTTCGTAGGAGATTCTGAGCGCGGCGTCGGGAAACCGGTCCTGTGACAATCCAAAAGCATTTGCGGATGCGCTGATAGTGGCCTTGTCGCCATGCACCAGGTCTTGAACAGCCGCCGTCACATCCCTGAGTCCGTATCTTGCTTCGATGATCTTGAGTATCGTTGGAGTGGGCACGCGCGACTGGATGTCATTGATTTGAATCTCCAACGCATTCAACTGCTGCTTTAGTGTGGCGATGAGCCGCGTTTGGTTATTGATCGTTGTTGTCCCGCTCAGGAGTTTGAGTTCGTATGTGTTCCGATTGGCTTGCGAAAGGGCGTCCACGCGGATTTTGCCGCGACTGCTCTGCGCCTGCTTTTGCTGCGCCACCAGGTCTGCCAACGCTTGTCTGGCTTGATCCACTTCCTGTTGGATTTGGCTGAGCCGTTCTCGAGCGGAAGCGACCTGGCCTGAAACCTGATACCGGGTTACTTGCAGGGATTGCACCCATGCATTGTAGGTGTCCGTCAACAGCCGCCGGGTTTCGTAAGAAGTGGCCGCGTCAGCCGGAGTGGCGGCCGCCTTCTCAAAGCACTGAATCGCTTCCGCGTGTTTGTTCTTGGCCAGATAGGCGCGCCCTTGCTGCAACCATTGTTGGACAACGGTGGAAGCGGCAGCCGGAGGCGCCTGGCCGGCGTTCTCGGCGGCATCGGCGAGGAAATGACCCGCCCGCGGAATCGAAAGGCTGATGCAGAGCATCATCACAGTGGCTGTCGAATGTTTCATGGGATCTCCATTAGGCGCTTTGCATCAATGACAAGGTGCGGTGAGAAACGGTTTCGCACAGACTATGAATTGGCGTTTGTAATACAAGCGATTTCCTTCACCCAGACACCGCCTCTGCCGCAGTTTCTGCTGCCATGCTCCCGGCCACGTTTCCCCAAAAGCAACACCGCGCCCGGGGCGAAGAGCGCCACGAGCGCGGTGCGCAAACGGTCTCTCGATTCCGATTCGACGGCTACTTTTTCAGGACGGCCGCGAGGTCGGCCTTCGCGTCGCCGCTGAGCCGCAAGCCAAACTTGTCTTGCAATATCTTGAAGACGTTCGGCGTGACGAACGCGGGCGGGTTCGGCCCGATGATAATGTTCTTCACATCGAGCGAGAGGAGCGTGAGCAGGACGGCAACGGCTTTCTGCTCGAACCAACTGATGACGAGGGTCAACGGCAGGTCGTTGACGCCGCACTTGAACGCGCCGGCCAACGCGACCGCCACGGCGATGGCGCCGTAGGCGTCGTTGCACTGGCCCATGTCCATGAGCCGCGGCAGGCCGAGGTGCTCGCCGTAGTTGTAGTCGCGGATGCGAAACTTGCCGCAGCCGAGCGTGAGGATGAACGAATCCTTCGGCGTCGCCTGGGCGTAGTCGGAGAAGTAGTTGCGGCCCGGCTCGGCGCCGTCGCAGCCGCCGATGACGAAGAAGCGGCTGATCTTGCCGTCCTTGACCGCCTGCACGATGGTGGGCGCGGCGTCGAGGATGACCTGGCGGTGGAAGCCGACGATGGAGGTGCGCACGATCTTCTCCAACAGCGGCGCGCACTTCAGTGCCTTGGCGATGACCGGGGCGAAGTCGTTGTCCTTCAAGCGCGTGCCACCCGGCACAGCCGTGCAGCGCGTGGTGAAGACGCGGTCGGCATAGGCCGGGGGCGGGATGAGGATACAGTTGGTAGTCGCGATAACGGGGCCGCTGAACCGCACGAACTCGTCCTTCTGTTCCTGCCAGGCGCCGCCGTAGTGGCCGCCCATGTTCGGGTGATTGCGGAGCTTCGGATACATGTGAGCCGGCAGCATCTCGCCGTGGGTGTAAACCTTGACCTTCGTGCCTTCGCACTGCTTGAGCAGGTCGGCCAGGTCCACGAGGTCGTGGCCCGTGATGAGAATGCCGGGGCCGGCCTTGGTGCCTTCGGTGACGGTGGTGGGCGAGGGCTTGCCGAATGTCTCGACGTGGCCCGCGTCAAGCAGTTCCATGACGCGGAGGTTCTTGCGGCCAACCTCCATTGCGATCTCCAGCAGGCTGCCGAGATCGAAGTTGACGTTGGTCATCGTCGAGAAGAGCGCCTCCTCGATGAACGCGCTGACAGACTCGTCGGTCTTGCCAAGACGGCGCGCATGGTGCGCATAGGCAGCCATGCCTTTCAGGCCATACAGGATGATCTCCTGCAACGACTGCACGTCTTCGTCCTTGCCGCATACGCCCGGCGTGTTGCTACAGCCCACACCGCGAAACGATTGCTCACATTGGTTGCAAAACATGGTTCAATTCTTTCCTTTCAAACGGTTCATCTATTCCACACACGCATCTGCCGCAATCATGCGGCCTCGCGAATGGAAGCAGCTTGGCAGAATCACGACAAAAGTGAATTGATGCAAGTCAACAAAGCGCAAAACGCAGTGAAGACGCGGTGATCCCCTACCCTCGCCACGGACGCGCGCGCTGTTTTGGCAGGCCGGCGAGCACTTCAGTCGCGATCTTCACGTCTTCGGCGATCTCGAAGTCGAACATCCCGGCGAGCGAAAAATCCGCGCCGTTCTCGAAGACGTAACGGAACGCGTTGCGCGGCGGAATCGCGCCGGCAGCCATGACCTTGAAGGCAATCCACGGTTTTTCCACCGTCCTCATGAACTCGACGGTCTCCTGCGGGTGACTGCACCAGTAGCCGGGAATCTCGGCGTTGGGCGTCTTGATCTCTTCCGGCTTCGGACCGGTGCGGTAGTTGTGGTGGTGGAACGTCTTGACGTAAAAGTCCGCGCCGAACTTGCCCTTCTCGCTGGCCTTGATGACTTCGAGGTCATGCGCGCCGACGCCGGTGGGGACGCCGTGATGCTTGATCACCTGCACGGCCTCGCCGATCAGGTCTGCCTTGCCCTGCTTCACCAACGTGTCGGTCTGGACTCCCCACACGTAAATGGCGTCGGTGCCGTCGTCCACCATCCGCTGGACGGACTCGCGATACTTCTGCAAGCCCGGCTCAATCGGCGCCGTGGTGCAAATGATCCACTGCATCTTGCCGCCGCGCTCCTTGCGGTGCTGCTGGAGAACCTTGAGGGCCGTCGGCACGGTGTGGATGACGAGCGTGTTGATGCCGTTCTGCTCAGCCACGGCGAGCGTCTCCAGAATCTTCTCGTCGGTATTGTAGTGCCGGGTCAGCGCGTAAACGTATTTCAGTTCGCGGCTGTGCGTGAAGTGCGTGAGCAGGTTGCCGCCGAGCAGGATGCGGCTGACCTCCATGCTGGCGATCTTTCCCTTCGGCAGCGATCCCGCCGGCACCGCTTGGCCGGGCGCACTCTTGCCCGCTGCTCCGGCTTCTGCCGCGATGCTGCGCGAGCCTGTCGCCAACGCGGCGGCTGTCGTTGCCAACACCGATCCCTTCACAAAATGCCGTCTGCTCATGTCTTGGTTCATGACTGTCCTTTGGTTTTGCACCACGCGGCCGCAATCCGACCGGCCATTTCTACTACGAAATTTCGGAAATATCCACCGCTGAAGGCAACCGGCCACTCTTCGCAGCGACAGCGGCGGTCTTGCCGGCGGCCTCGCCCATCGCCACCGCGTTGCCCGTCACCCGATAGCTGGAGTGCGCGATGAAATCGCCGCTGATGCAACGGCCCGCCATCATCAATCCTCTTACGTCCTTCGCGATGAGCGAGCGCAGCGGAATATCGTAGGGCTTGGCCCGGAAGCCGGCCTTCTCGATGCCCTTCTCCTTCTTCGGATCGGTCGAGTGCACATCAATCCCGAAGGTCGTGCGACACACCGCATCCTTCTGCGTCCGCCCTTCGCGCAAGTCGTCTGCATTGACCGTGTAGAGACCGTGGATGCGCCGGCCCTCGCGCACGCCGATCTGCTCGCCCGTGGCAACGATGTGGACGTTCTTCCATGCGCCGCCGAGCGAGCGCAGGCCGTCAATCAATGCGTGCAGTTCCTTGCGCGCGCGGAGCGTCGCCGCAGTCACGTCGCGGGCACTGGTGCCCTTGACGCCGTATTCGTGGTTGGCCATCAGCGCGAACAAATCGTCGCGCAGGCGGAAGATCGTCGGCTTCGCATACGACGGCGAGTGACCGCCTTTCTCCATCTCGGCCCTGAGCCGGTCTTTTGGATCCGCCCAGTCCTTCAAATCGTCGTCGCGGAAGAACCCATCAATGCCCTCTGGCGTGACGCCCGAGATAATCGCCATCAACGAGAACGGTTGCGTGTTGCCCGTCTCCGGGTGGCCGATGTCAAAGTCGCACCCCGCCTGCGCTGCCAGGTCGCCGTCGCCGGTGCAATCCACGAAGACCTTTCCCGCAAACGCCTCACGCCCTGACTTCGACTCCGTGATGACGTGCGTCAGGCGTTTCTCAGCGTCGCTGACGGCGGCGCAGACGCGCGTGTGAAGCTGGATTTCCACCTTCGCCTCGGCGCACATCTCTTCCAGCACGAGTTTCATCACTTCGGGGTCGTAGGCGTTGGTAGCTTTGCCGCTCTTGGTGACAGCGCGGGTGCTGCGTTTTGCCAGCCGATCCCAGATTTCCTGCATGACGCCGCGCTTGTTGTTGTGGTCGAGAATCCAGCTCAGCAACCCCGATGTCCAGACGCCACCAAGACAACCGTGCAACTCGATCAGCCGCGTCCTTGCGCCCTTGCGTCCCGCCGCGACCGCCGCCGCCACGCCCGCCGGCCCTGCCCCACAAACCACTACATCCGCGTCGCCTGCGATCGGCACACCACGCGCAGGCTCGCAAACGACGCGGGCCACGCTCAACGCAGGAAGTTCGCGCGCGCCAAGTGACAACGCCGCGCCCAAACTACTGAGTTTGAGAAAGTCTCGTCGTTTCATAGTAGTCCTCTCGCTCCGCGAGAGGTCATTGACTATAACAAATCGTCTCGCGGAGCGAGACGACTACTTTCCAAACTTCGCGTAAAGCTCCACAGCCTTCTCGTCCGTGACCTCGTGGCAGATCATCAGCCGCGACTTCGCCTCCACCGACTCGCCGTTCTTCAGGTCGCGGCCGAACAGCGAGAAATAGAGCGAGCGATGGCCTTCCTCATCCTGCGGGCAGGCGATGGCAAACGCATCCTCCGCGCGCGTCATCAGCACCGCCGCCAGCTTGCGCTCCGCATCGCGGCGGATGGCCAGCGGCGCGGCCAGCTTCGGCCGGATGGTCCACTCGACAGGATTCGGTGGCCGTGTCCAGCGGCTGTCCTGGATCATCTTCACCGCCGCCTCGTCGCGCGGGAACATGTGCCACTTGGCCACCTCTTTCGCCGCGCTCACGAACGCCGGCTTGTCGCCCGCATAAACGACCGTGGTCGGGAAGCCGTCGAAATACGACGCCAGGAACACCTCGAACCGCTTCAGCTCCTTGCGCGCGGTCACCCGCGTTGTCAGGTCCAGCGCGTTCGGCGCCGACCAGCGATAGACCGCCATCATGTCGAACGGATGCGCGTCGTCCGCCGTCCAGCGCACCTCCACCGCGCCGTTGCCCAGCAGCTTCGCCTCGCTGGCCCAATCCCACCCTGCCTTGCCGTAGCGGTTCGTGTCGTCGAGCAAGCGGTAGTGCGAGAACAAGCCGAGCGATTTCGTCAGCGCCGCGCCGCTCGCGCAGTCAAACGCCGGGATCAATCCCTTGGACTGGCCGCCGCCGCGCAACGTGCCGCGCAGCGCGCCGGTGTCGAAGGTGAACTCCTTGCCCGCGGCGACGAAGGCGAGTTTGTTTTCCGCCGCCAACGCGCTCATCACCGCGCCTGATGCCGTGGCAGCGAGTGCGCCGCCGATGAACTGCCTGCGGGAACAGTGTCCAGTCGTTTTCATATCTCTCCTTTGTTGGTTCGAGTGAAGATAACGCCCAAAGCGAGCACGATGACGGTGAAGAGGTTGCGTGTCATGGCGGCGTTGGTGCATAGGCTACGCCGCTGGCCCGCGGCGTCAACGCGGAAAATCCTCCACGTTGGCTGAGAGTCCTCACTCCGCGTTCCGCATTCAAGAGGTTCGCCCTTGCCGCTATGCTCGTCACGGCATAGACTCCGTGCCGTTATGTTCGGTGGCGCAGATAAACTCCGCAATGTTGTGAACGAACTGCAATCGCTGCCGCATGCAGCGTGACAATGAGCATCATGAACGCACCTACACTCGGACACTTGGAAGCGCTCGACCCTCGGACGATCTGGACTGACGAAGCTAAGGAGTTTACTCCATGGCTGGCGAAGCCTGAAAATTTGATCCGGCTTTCGAAGGCCCTCGACATGGAACTCGAACTTGAGGGCATTGAGGTTTCAGTCGGACCTTACAGCGCTGACATCGTGGCAAACGATACAACATCCAACTGCCGCGTTATTGTCGAGAACCAGCTTGAGAAAACAAATCATGATCACCTCGGGAAGGTGATTACATATGCGTCCGGTCTAGAAGCAAAAGTCCTCGTCTGGATTGCTCGTGAGTTTACTGAGGAGCACAGAAGGGCGATGGACTTTCTAAATGAATGCACCGCCGGAAAGTTGAGGCTATACGGCGTGGAGATTCAGCTTTTCAAAATCGGGGGATCGTCGCCAGCGCCATATTTCAACATCGTCGCCAGCCCGAATGAATATGTTGCCGCTGCCCAAATCAAAGAAACCAACTTCACCGAAACGAAGGCTCTATATCTGGAATTTTGGAGCGGCTTCAAGGATTACTGCAAGACCGCTGGCACGGGGCTTAGCCTGCGCAAAGCTCGTCCGCAGCATTGGTTTGGAATGGCTGTTGGTCGAAGCAGGTTTTCCTTAAACCTCACCGTGAGCGCAATGTATAAGCGACTTTGTTGCGAAATCTACATGCGCGGCAAGAATGCCAAGCAGGCTTTCAAGTTGCTCGAACAGGACAAGGTCGCCATCGAAGCCGAGACAGGCCCGCTTGAGTGGCGTGAGTTACCAGACGGCCAAGATTGCCGTGTTGTTCTCTACAAATCAGACTTTGACCCAAGCGATAAGACTGGATGGCAAGAGGGTTTTAAATGGTTGCAGAAGGAAGCAGAGTTGTTCCACAAGGTGTTTTCGCCTCGCATCAAAGCGCTCCCAATTGAGGATGAAGATGATGAGGCGGAGGACAAATGAAACGGCTGACCGATGCTGATTGCCGCTGGCCCGTTGGGACAATGGCCAATTCATGAAGGAACGCAAGTTGGTTGGAAGATTGTGGTTGTATCGCGTTCGTCTGCGACCTGGGAGCGCGGGCCATCCTGCCCGCTGGGGCACGCAAACCGTGGTGGACATCCTTCACATTGCATCCTGGCGAACTGTCACCGAAGGCGGGCAGGATGCCCGCGCTCCCGGCGGGGTGTGGCTCGCAGGCGGGAGGGTGTAATGAGCGTTCGGGAGGGTTTTTCAATGTTTCCAGCACGTTTCCGCATGTTTCGGAGATGTTGGAACTGCCTTCGCGCCGTCGCCCGGCGCGGTTGCGCCGTTGCCCGGTTCGGTCCCGCCGTCTATCCATTCGACCCCGCCGTTGACCTCTTCGGTGCCGCCGCTGTTCGGCGCGGCCCCGCCGTTGATCGCTTCGCTCCCGCAGTTGCGCCATTCGGTCCCGCCGTTACTCCATTCGGTTTCGCCGTCGCCCGGTTCGCTCCCGCCGTTGCGCTATTCGCTCCCGCCGTCTGCCGGTTCGGTGCCGCCGTCTCGCCGTGCGGTGGGTCAGGTCGGAAAAGACCTTGCAATCCGCCGAGAGACGGAGTTACAAGGGCGCCAACAACCCATTCAATTCTATGAGCACTACAGGCACTTCTACGGGAAAGCCGCTATTGTCATTGGCGCAGGTCGCCAAGTTGTTGAGCGATCCGACGCGGTGGCGGTTGTTGAGGGAAATGAGCAAGGGCGAGATGCTGCCGATCGCTGAACTGGCGCAGCACTCGGGCTGTTCATCGGACTCGGCCTACAGGCATCTGGTCCTCTTGATCCGGATGGGCATCGCGGTGCTGCGGTATCGCGGGTTTTACGCGATGGCACCCGCCTACGTGCCGCCAGCCGGCTCGACGACGATTGACCTCGGCCATTGTGTGGTGCGGCTCGACACGCCGCTGACGTGAGGAGCGGGCGGTTCAAATTTGCAGGCCGCGTCCCCAACGCGGCGCGTTAATGACGCCGACGCCCGGTCGGGGACCGGGCCTACATTGGGCGGACTCGCCAGATCACAGCTCTACTTCTTCAGCGACTTCAGCAAGCTGCGCATCCACGCGACGCTGGCCTTGGTGTTTTCGTCGGAGCCGTGGCATTCGATGGAGACGGCGCCGCTCCACTTGGTCTTGTGGAGATACTCCATGCACTTCTTGATGTTGTCGGCGTTGACGCCGCCGCCGACGGGGACGACGGAGCTGCCGATGCCGGTCTCTTCGCCGCGGACGGAGGCGGCCAGCTCGGGGCTGACGTCCTTGATGTGGAGATGCGAGAGGTAGCGGCGCAGGGTCTTCAGATACTTCAGCGGGTCGTGGCCGGCGATGAAGCTGTTGCCGGTGTCGAAGTTGCAGCGCAGGAACTCGGAGTCGAATCGCTTGAAGAGTTTGAGCATGAACTCGGGGTCGTTGGTGTAGGGGCCGTGCGGCTCGACGTTGATGACGATGCCGTAGTCCTCGGCCCACGGCAGGCATTGGGCGTAGTTGTCGCAGGTGATGCGGAAGACTTCGGCGCGCGTCATGCCCGGCGTCTCGAACGCGCCGTCCACGGTGTCCACCATCGGGCAGCCGATGTCGGCGGCGAAGCGGATGCTCTGCTGGACGTATTGGACGCCGTAGGAGGAACCGTTCGGCCCCATCATCGGGTAGGAGCCGTCAATCTGCGTGACGCTCATGCCTTTCTTGTCGAGGTAGCGGCGCAGGGCGAGCGGATTGGCCTGGAGCGAGATGCCGGGATCGTAGCCGAGCGCCTGGATGAAGTTCTGGCCGTGAATGACGGCGAACTCGAGGTGTTTGATGCCGACGGCGGCGATCTTGTCGCAGGAAGCCTCGAAGCTCATGCTCAACGGCCGCCAGTTGTCAGTGTGAAGTCCCAGTTGGATCATGTTCGTTCTCCTTTGGTGTTGGTTCGATTGCGTTTCTTAAACTTTCAGTCCGGTCAGGTCATACTCCAGCGCCTTGTTCTCCTTGATCAGCTCGTCCATCGTCAGGCAGCAACGGCGCGCACAGGCTTCGCGGCCGAGCACGGCGGTGAGCGCGTCGTCACCGGCCTGCTGCGAGGTCGGGTTGTCGCAGCGGCCCTGGATGATGTTGTCGTAGAACGTCGCGATGTTGCGGATCGCGCCCTGATCGTAGAGGCTCACGACCTCGCCGCCGCCGTAATGCTTCGGGCCGCTGCGCAAGTAGGACTTGCCGCGGTAGCTGACGAGTGCGGTGGCGACGGTCCCGTAGGCGTCGAGTTTAAGCGCCCAGTCCAAGTCGTTTCGCAACGACTGGACACGGTGCGTCCAGAGCAGCCCGTCGTCGAACTCGTAGGTCACGAGATAAACCTCGCGGAACTCGAAGCGCGGGTTGGGCCGGACGACTCGCGTGCGGCCGATGGCGCTCACGGGCCGTTTCCCGACGACCCAGAGGACGGCGTTGATGGAGTGGATGCTGAGTTCGTTGATGACATCGCCCGAAAGCGCCGTGGTCGGCAGCCACCAGCGCAGCCGATCCTCGGCGGTCTTGATCGGCGGCTCGCCCCACGGCATCGAAAAGCCGACGCTGTCAATGTGCCCCAGCTTGCCGAGACCGCCCTCGTGGATGCGCTTGACGACCTCAATGTTGATCGGGTCGGTCCACATCTGGTAGTCCACGAGGTAACAGAGTTTCTTCTGCGTCGCTAGTCTGGCTGCGGCCTGAACCTTGAGCGCGCCTGGCACGTCCACGGCCGCCGGCTTCGCCCCGAACACGTGGCAGCCGGCCTCGACCGCCGCGTGCGCGTGGTGCGGGTGAAAATGCGGAACGTTCACCACTGTCACAGCCTCGACGCCGCTTTCGAGCAGGCGTTTGTGCGCGCTCAAGCCCGAGAACCGCCGCGCCTTGTCCACGCCGAACTTCTCGCCGGCTTTATCCATGCGCTCGGGGAAGTAATCCGCCACCGCGTGAATCTCGTAGCCGCCGTGCTTGGTGAACAGGCCGCCGAGCCACGAGCCGCGTCCACCGCAGCCGATGAGGCCAAGCTTGATCTTGCGTGCAAACTCCTTCGGCTTTGCTTCGCCTGTGGGCGCATCCGCTGCGGCAGCCGATAGCGAGTCGAGCACAGTCGCCGATGCGCCAGCCGCCAGCGCGCCTCCAAGAAATTCGCGGCGGGAATAGTGTTGTTGATCGTTCATAGTCAGTCCTTTCAAATCTTCACGGTGTTGGCGGCTTGCCCGCGGCCCACGCGGTGCCGCGGCGGAACAGTTCGCCGACGGCGTCCGGCGCAAACGCCTTCACGTCGTGGCCGAGCGGCGAGTGGAACACGCGGCCCTTGCCGACGTTCAGCACGAATGCCATCGCGTAGTCCTTCTTGTCCACCTTCGAGGTCGCCTTCGCGAGCACCTCAATGGGAACATTGCCGTCGAGGCAGGTGTAAAGCTCGTCCTCGGTCTCGAAGGGTTGCATGCCCTTCATGATCGGATGATCCGGCTGGGCGATCTCGACCTTGAACGGCCCGCGCGGATCGTGACCGCGCAACTTCGGGTTCCAGACGCGACCGGCGAGGTTCACAAACTCCGGCCAGTCCATGAACGCCCCGCACGCGAAGTGGACCATCACCATTCCCTTGCCGCTTTCGACGAAGCGATTGAGGTTCGCGCGTGCCGCGTCGCCGGGATCCGGCTCCTTCCAGTTCATGAAGTGCACCACAATCACGTCGTAGCGGTTGATCGCCGCCGAGTCGAGGAAGTGCGGGTCTTCCACAACGCGCACGTCCATGCGTGGGTCACGCCGCAGTTGTTCGGCGAGCGCCGGCGCGGTCAGTTGCCACTTGTGGCCCGGATAGTCCACGCCCGTGACGAGCAGGATCTGGATGGGCTTCGGCATCGCCGCAGGCGGGCCGCCATTCGGATACAGTTGAGGTTTCTTTTCCGCGGCCGTCGTTACTGCCCAGCCAAACAATAGACAGACCCATAGCGATACAAAGTGTCGTGCTTTCATAAGTTTGTCCTCAGATCAGCTTCGTCACGCCGGGCACATAGACGGGGTAGGTGCCGTCAGGACCAAGTTTTACGGGCGGTTCCATGTCCATGCGACAATCCTCGCATTTCGGCGCAAAGAAGAAGTCGGACTTGTTGATCTGGTCCCACGTCACTTCCGCGCCGGTGTAACAACTGATCTGGCCCATGATGCCGATCATGGTGCTGCGGGCCATGTAGTCGCCGTTGTTGATGGTCTTGCCTTCGCGGATGGCGCCGAACAACGCACGGTGCTCGGCATCGTAGGGATCCGCCTTGCCTTCATACCGCCATTTCGTCTCGCCCTCGATCTGACAGCGCGTCAGGTCGCAGCGGCCCTTGCTGCCGAGAATGATGCTGGAAACTTCGTTGTAGCAGCGGACCTCGGTCCGGCAAAACGCGTAAGCTCGCACGCCGTTGGCATAGTGGTAGATGACCGAGTGGTGGTCGAAAACATTGCCGTGTTCCGGGCTGAACGACGAAGCGCGGCCACCGATGCCGTGGCACTTGACGGGCACCTGCTCCTTCAACGCCCACGAGGCACGGTCCATGTTGTGCACCAGCGACTGCGGCACGTCGTCACCGCTGAGCCAGACGAAGTGATACTGGTTTCCGAACTGGCTCTGTAACTCGGTCCAACCTTCCTGCCGGCGATAAACGCCGTAGGGTTGCCGCAGAAAGTTTTCCTCAATGGCGACGATGTCGCCGATGGCGCCGTCGTGGAGGCGCTTCATCGTCTCGATGTAACCGTCGTGATAACGGCTCTGGAGGCCGGAAACAACGCAGAGCTTCTTCTGCTTCGCCAGTTCGCACGCCGCGGTGAGCGTCTTGATGCCGTGCGGGTCAATACCGTGCGGCTTCTCCACGAAGACGTGCTTGCCCGCCTTGATTGCGGCCATCGCGTAGAACGGATGGAACTTGGCGGCGTTGGCGATGAGAACAACGTCGCTGGCCTCGATGACTCCCTTGTAGCCTTCCAGTCCGTCGAAGCAATGCGCGTCGTCCACCTGCACCTGCTCCGGCTTCTTCTTTTTGAGCACCTCCAGTTTGCCCTTCACGCGGTCCATGAAGATGTCGTGGATGGCCACGAGCCGCACGTCGGGACCGGAGTTCATGGCGTTCTCGGCGGCGCCTGCGCAACGCCCGCCCGCGCCAATCATGCCGATCTTGATGACGCCACTGCCGGCCGCATGGGCGGAGCGGCTGACATTGAGCGCGCCGACGGCGGCGACGGTGGCGGCAGTTGAGGTTCTGAGGAATTGACGACGGGTTTGGAGGTTTTCGTTATTCATGGTTCTCCTTTAGATGAGCTTGGTGACGCCGGGGACATAGACCGGATAGATGCCGTCGGGACCTTTCTTGGCGGGCGGCTCCATGTCCATGCGACAGTCTTCCGGTTTGACGGGGAAATGGAAATCGGACTTGTTGATCTGTTCCCACGTGACCTCCGCGCCGGTGTAGCAACTGATCTGGCCCATGATGGTCATCATCGTGCTGCGGACCATGTAGTCGCCGTTGTTGATGATCTGGCCTTTGCGCAGGGCGTTGAAGAGCACCACGTGCTCGTGGCCGTGCGGCTCGGGCGCATGGCCTTCATACTTCCAGTTCGTCTCACCCTGGATGGTGCAGCGCATCAGGTCGCAACGTCCTTTGGCACCGAGGATGATGCTAGAGTATTCGTTGTAGCAACGAACCTCGGTCCGGCAAAACGCGTAAACCCGCACGCCGTTTGGAAACTGGTAAATGACGGAGTGATGATCGAAGACGTCGCCGTGCTCTTCGCTGAACATCGAGGCGCGCCCGCCGAGACCGTGGCACTTGAGCGGCGCTTGTTCGTGCAGCGCCCACGAAGCACGATCCATGTTGTGAACGAGCGACTGCGGCACATCGTCGCCACAAAGCCAGACGAAGTGATATTGGTTGCCAAGCTGGCTCTGGAGTTCCGTCCAGCCTTCCTGCCGGCGATAGACGCCGTAGGGTTGGCGCAGGAAGTTCTCCTCGATGGCAACGATATCACCAATGGCACCGTCGTGGATGCGCTTGATCGCTTCCTGATAGCCGAGATGGTGGCGACTGTGGAGGCCGGAGGCGACGCAGAGCTTCTTTTGTTTCGCCAGTTCGCAAGCTCTGGCCATCATCTTCAGACCATAGGGATCAATGCCGTGCGGCTTCTCGCAGAAGACGTGCTTGCCGGCCTGAATGGCGGCCAGCGTGTGCAGCGGATGGAACTTCGCAGCGTTGGCGATGAGCACCACATCGCTCGCCTCAATGACGCCCTTGTAGCCATCCAGCCCGTCGAAGCAATTTGAGTCCTTCACCTGCACCTGTTCAGACTTCTGTTTCTTGAGCGCTTCCAACTTTCCTTTGACGCGGTCCATGTGGATATCGCAGGCCGCCACAAGCCGCACGTCGGAGTCGGCGTCCATGGCGTCCTTGGCCGCGCCAGCGCAGCGACCGCCCGCGCCAATCATGCCGATCTTGAAGACGCCGCTGCCGGCGGCGTGCGCGGCGCGCTCAACGGAGAGGCTGCCGGCAGCCACGACGGCGGCTGCGGATGTTCTGAGGAACTGGCGGCGGGTTGGCTCATTTGCGATGGCTGGCTGGGTCTGGCATTTCATGGCGCTCTATACTCTCCGGTATGTTGTTGGTTGGAATAGAAACTAAGCGGCTTTGGCTGCGCGCTTCCCGCAGCCCAAAATCTCCATCAGGCTCTTCACGATTTCGCTCTCCTCGGCCGGCGAACAAATCTGCGGCTCGAACATGGCCCGAAGCTTGATGCCCTCGATGGCCTCAAGCATCAGATTCACAAGGCGCTCCGGGTTGTCTATTTCCATTTGCCCGGAGAGCACCGCAGCGCGCACGAGGCCGATGTAGAATTCCCTCACGCTGTCATAGAACTGTTGCCAGCCGCGCCGCACCTCCGTGTCGTGCAGCGACAAGCTCCAGATGTCCATCGTGAAAACGCGGTTTTCCGCGTCAAGAAGACAGATTCTCACCGACCGCCGCAGCGCGCGCTCCAGCCGTTTCAGCGGGTCGCGCACAGGCGCAATCTCGGCGTTCATCCGGCGGTGGAAGTTCTGGTAGTAGTGAGCGCAGGCGGCCTTGATGAGTTCGTCCTTGGACTTGAAATGCCAGTAGAGGCTGCCCTTGGTGACGCCCGCGTGCGAAGCGACCTGATCCAAGCTGACATTGATGATACCACGGCGTGAGAACAGCGCGAACGCGCTTTGCGCCAACCGAACCGGCATCTGAGGTGAGGTTCTCGCCATGCCAATCTCCGACTGGGCGCGAACCATACCGGCCGGTATGGAAATGTCAACGCATTATTTGGCGGCAGCGCGGGACGGCTTTCGTTTGTTAGGGATAGGTTGATCTGCCGGGGCAGTCTTCACAACGAAACGGTAGCCACCAGATTCCACCTCCACCGCCGCGCAATCGCCCTCCATCCGCAGGAACTTCACGCCCCTCGCCTTGTCGAGCGGCTTGCCGCTCTCGGTGACATCGTTGGCGCTCTTCGCGGGGATGAAAACCGTGGCGGTGGTGTTTGCGGGAATCGTCAGGTCGAGGATAAACTTCTCCCGCTCGCGTTTCCAGTCGCTGACAATCTTCCCGCGCATCGAGTCGTGGCTCGCGCGCACCCATTTCAAGTCGCCAACGGCTGTGGGCCGGATGACGATTTTCTTGAAGCCGGGCGCGGCTGGGTCGGGACGGATGCCAGCGAGCGTCTCGTAGAACCACGCGGAAATGTCGCCGAACATGATGTGGTTCAGCGAAGACTTTCCCTCCCAATCCTCCCACAGCGTCGTCGCACCGCGCTTGATCCAGTTGCCCCAACTCGGCGCGGTCGTCTGCGCGGCGACGGTGTAGGCCACGTCGGCGTGGCCGTTGTCGGTGAGCGCGTGCAGAAGGTATTTTGTGCCGAGAATGCCACAGTCGAGGTGGCCTTTCTCGGCGGCGACATTCGCCACGAGGTTGCTGACGACAGCGGCAACTTGCTGCGGTTCCACCAATCCCTGATAGAGCGCGCAACTCAGCGCGGTCTGACTGCCCGCGCCATATTGTTTTGTCTTCGGAGCAAAGAACGCGCGGTTGAACTCCTTCTTGATGTCGGCAGCGAGCGCGGCGTAACGGGCAGCGTCGTCTTTCTTGCCGAGCAGGGCGGCGATCTTCGAGACGATCACTGCGTCGGCGTAGTAGTAGCCGGTGGAGGTAATCTCGACGGGCGTCTTCGTCTTGGCCGGGCACCAGTCACCGAGGCCGATCTTGACGATGCCGTTCGTGGCGCGGCTCGTCAGGTAGTCCACGTAGAGCTTCAGGCGGTCGTAATGCTCCGCCAGAATCCGCTGGTCGCCGCGATACTGGTAGAGATACCACGGGATCAGCACATAGGCCGAGTCCCACGCGGGGCCGTTGCCCCATTTGTAGCCCCAGCCGCCGGTCGGCACGATGCCGGGCACTTCACCCGTGGGCCGCTGCTCATCGTGGAAGTCGCGCATCCATTTCGTGTAGGACGCCGACGGCTCGAAGTTGTAAAGGCCGGCCTCGGCCGCAAGGTGCGCGTCGCCAGTCCAGCCGTTCTTCTCGCGCTGCGGGCAATCGGTCGGATGGCCGTGGAAGTTGTTGACGTAGGACCAGCGCGTGCAACGCTGGATGTCGTTCAGCAGATCGTTGGAGCACTCGAAGCTGCCGGCGCTCTCCAAATCCGTATGCACCACCAGCGCGCGCAGATCCATCAACGTCGGACGGCTTGGGAAACCGGTGACTTCCACGTATTGGAAGCCGCTATAGACAAATCGCGGCTGCCACACTTCGTTGCCCACACCTTTGAGGATGTAGCGATCCACCTGGAACTCGCCATCGTAGGTATGCTCCTTGATCTTCTTTTGGTCCACCGTGCCGTTGGCGTTCAACACCTCGCCATACTTGAG
>Ga0163199_1001073_pt1 | contig 17011 bp, 14 predicted proteins | sample PL_2010_150m_FD_113537 | JGI IMG/M metagenome (GOLD analysis project Ga0163199, IMG submission 113537) | Freshwater microbial communities from Powell Lake, British Columbia, Canada to study Microbial Dark Matter (Phase II) - PL_2010_150m | ecosystem: Environmental > Aquatic > Freshwater > Lake ...
CCGGCATTGCGGGCGATGGCGCGCAGGAGGGCAGCTTTGTTTTCATCGGCTTCCTGCCGAGCAAGAGCAGCGAGCGTGCCACGGCCGTCGAGGCGCTGCGCCTGGAGACGCGCAGCGTGGTGCTGCTCGAAGCACCGCACCGCATTGAAGCATTGGCCGGGGCGCTGGCTGCTTTGGGGTCACGCACGGTCACCGTCGGGCGCGAGTTGACCAAGCAGTTTGAAGAAATTGCCAGCGTCAGCGCAGAGGATCTGCCGGCCTGGTTGCAGGCAGATGCCAACCGTGTGCGCGGCGAATTTGTTCTGGTGCTGCACCCGATCCGGGATCAGGCAGTCACAGGGCCCGACGACCGCGTCCTGAAGCTGCTGCTGGCCGAACTGCCCCTGAAAACTGCCGTCAAACTCTGCGCCGAAATCACTGGCGAAGCGCGCAACACTTTGTATGAACTGGCGCTGAGTCTGAAGAAAAGCTAGCGCTAGCGCCCATGGCCGTCATGACGGCCTCCCAACAACAATTGTTATCCCGGGCCAGCAGTTTGTCCCCCAGGGCCAGTAGTTTGTCATCCAGGGCCAGTAGTTTGTCATCCCGGGCCTACAGTTTGTCATCCCGGCCTACAGTTTGTCATCCCGGGCTTGACCCGGGATCCAGTGGCGGATACAACATACTTCGTGGGATCCGCAGGCCGACATGGCACTCAGTGGCGCCTAAAGACAAATTGCGGGTCTTCACCACAGTCGGCTTTCCGGCGCTCCAGTTCAACGCCGTAAACAGGCAGTTCGTGGCGACCCGCAAAGTGCCCATTCCCGACGATGGCTTTCCTTGTCTGCCCGCCCGATACCCGACATTGACCACTCCCTTCAATGTCCACGGAAGGATGGCTCGGACGATGCCTTCGCATTCCACAATGCTGCTGCACAGGTTCCCGCCAGAACGTCAGCAATGTCCCGACAAGCCGACTTTCAGGAACATCCAGCGAAGTTGGTCCTCCACTGCCGGACAGTTAACTACCATGCTTATCGTCAATTTTGGAAATGCGCAATTGCTCCTCGGGCGCTGACTCCGAGAACTCAACTGGCGATATAGGTTGTTTTCACTGTCGTGAAGAACTCCTGCGCATAGCGCCCCTGCTCACGCGAGCCGTAGCTCGATCCCTTTCGCCCGCCAAACGGTACGTGGTAGTCGACACCAGCCGTCGGAAGGTTCACCATTACCATGCCGGCTTGACTGTGGCGTTTGAAGTGCGTGGCGTGCTTAAGTGATGTGGTGGCAATGCCGGCTGAAAGACCAAACGGCGTGTTGTTAGCCTCGGCCAAAGCGGCTTCATAGTCTTTGACCCGGATGATGCTGGCCACAGGGCCGAACACTTCTTCACGGTTAATCCGCATGTCAGCCGTAGTATCGGTCAGCAGCGCCGGCGCCATATAGAACCCATCCGTCGCCCGCATCAGGCGCTCGCCGCCAGTCACTAGAATGGCCCCTTCGGCCTGACCGATGTCCACATAGCTTAGGTCTTGCTCCAACTGCGACAGAGAGGACACTGGACCGATGTCGATGCCCGCTTCAAGCGCATCACCGACCTTGATGCCGGCCATGCGTGCGGTGACGCCTTCGATGAATTTGGCGTAGATACCGTCGGTAACAATCAATCGGCTCGATGCCGTGCAGCGCTGGCCGCTGGAAAAAAAGGCGCTTTGCACGCATAATTCCACCGCCTGCGTCAAATTTGCATCATCGAGTATGACCTGGGGGTTTTTGCCCCCCATCTCTAGCTGTACTTTCTTGAGGTTGAGCACACATTGCTGGGCAATTCGACCACCCACGCTTTGGGAGCCTGTGAAACTGATGGCGTTGACACCAGGATGATTGACCAGTGGATCACCAATGACACTGCCGCGGCCCATGACCAAGTTGAAGACTCCTGCCGGAATACCGGAGCGAGCGATGATTTCAGCCAGAGCCCAGGCGCAACCGGGCACCAAGTCTGCTGGCTTGAGTACCACGCAGTTGCCGTAGGCCAGCGCAGGAGCGATCTTCCAGGCCGGAATGGCGATAGGAAAGTTCCACGGGGTGATCAGACCAACTACTCCTACGGGTTCGCGGGTGATCTCGACGCTGACACCAGAGCGGACCGAAGGCACAATTTCACCGGTCAGGCGCAGGCATTCACCAGCGAAGAACTTGAAGATGTTGCCGGAGCGGGTCGCTTCGCCTATGCCCTCAGGCCGGGTCTTGCCTTCCTCGCGTGCCAGCAAGGTCCCCAGTTCTTCACGTCGGGACAGGATCTCGGTGCCAATCTTGTCCAGCGCATCGGCGCGTGCCTGAATGTTGCCGGTTGACCAGGCAGGAAAAGCCGCCTGCGCGGCCTGGACTGCCAAATCAAGTTGCACCGCATCAGCTTGAGCATAGTCACCTATTACGTCGTTGATATTCGATGGATTAATGTTGGGCGCATATTTGACGCCTGCAACCCATTGCCCGCTGATCAGGTTGTCATACTTTCTATTCACCATAGTCTTCTACTTTCGATTCGAATACTCAATTACATGAAAAAGCGAACAGAGATCGTGGGACGCTATCTGAACCCCACGCATTTGCCGCTTGATTTGTCAAACGATGGCACACCACATCGCAGCAAAGCACTCCACTCGCTAATACATCTGTTCAAGCAGCACCCTGCAGCGCCATTCGGAATCACCATTATCAAAAATGATTCAGATCACGCACGAGAGTAGTCATAACGGATAAAGCCATTGTGCTTAGCCAGCTTTTCATACAACCCACGTGCAACAACATTGCTTTCTTGTGTGAGCCAGTAGAAGCGGGACGCACCACGTTTCGTCGACTTCTCAGCCACCTTCTCTATCAGAGAACGAGCAATGCCCTTTCCTCGCATCTCTGGAGCGGTGAATAGATCCTGCAAATAGCAGACAGTAGGTGTCCATGCGCTTGTGTGGAAGAGGTAATGTGCAAATCCAACAAGTTCACCGTCAAGTTTGGCACCAATTCCAAATACGTGGTCCCGGTTTAACAAGCGATCCCACGCGTCTTCATACTCAACGTCGGAAGTGGGCGTCATGTAGAACTCCTTATATCCGCGGGCGAGCGAAAACCATTGTGTTTTGTCAGTGGCGTCGAGGTATGCAATGTCTATCTTCATCCGTTTCTTTCGGGTTTTGACCGCCTCATACCACTTGTCGCAGCGAGTGCGGTGCCATCACTAGGCCGCCCGTGGGGTGCCTCGTCGACTTTGACCCCCACAGCAAGGCGATCTTGGCAAAGAGAACGAGCGTTGCCTGTAGTCCTATCTCAATTTCATATGCCCCAAGCGACTCTTGTTCAACGGCTGAGCACTCGCTGAACAGACACCCTCACGCTGGTCGTTTCCGCCGTCAGAGATTTGATGCGGATCGCTGCACGCTGGCTTCGGTTTCTATTTCTTCAGCAATACTTCAAGCGGAACTGGTTTACTGATGGTCCATTCATCTACGATGCCAGGTTTTCCACCCTTGATTTCGGAAATTAGTAGCCGCGCTTGGTTTTGGTGATGAATGTCCTTTGTAAAGGTCCGCGGCCCAAATAGCGTTGGCTCGTTGCGCATCTTTTCTAGTTCTGCAGTTACCTTGTCAGCGTCGGTAGTCTTTGCGCGTTCCACTGCCTTAGCCCATACATCAATCAGGACATAGCCAGGGTAGACATAGGTGCTGGATGGGCGGGCGCCATAACGTGCTGTAAATGTCTTGTTGAATTCCTCGACTTTTGGATTGGGGTCATCACCGTAAATTGAGCCTTGCACTGGCACTACAAAGTTCGACAGGCCGGGGACAGAATCGAGCCAGTAGTTACCGTCCACCGCTGCACCATTCAAAATAAGTGAGTTAACGCCAGCCGCACGGAGTTGGCGCACCGCGCTGGCAGCCCCAGGAATATATGAACAGAGCATGATCGCATCCGGTTCCTTTGGCAATGCTTTGATCCGCGAAATCTGCGCAGCAATAGAGGCATCCCCATTCTTGAAAGTGTCGCGACCCACTATCGACAGACCCTTGTGTTGCTCTGCCATCCAGTCGAATCCCGTGCAAATGCCTTTGTCATATTCGATGGTGGTATCAAGCAGAACATAAGCCTGACGGACGTTGCGTTTTTGATAGGCCCATTCCGCCATGGTTGCGCCCTGGACCGCGGCCAGCACGGAAGAACTAAACGAATACTTTCCGACGCCCTGAATGCCAGCCTTGACGTCCTCGGCACACAGGAAGAACGAGAGTTTCCCTTTTTTCTGTGCCTGCAGGGCGGCGGGGCTACCGAAATCATAGTCGCAGCTCACAACGAGCAACTCGGCACCTTGGTCCAACGCTTCCAGACCCGCTTTTGCGCTTTGTGCTCGGTCCGATTTGGTATCGGTCTCGATCACCTTGAGATGTCGTCCCAGCAGACCGCCAGAGGCGTTGATTTCATCGATGCGGATAAGCGCCGCTCGGCGCGCAGGTGTGTCGTAGGCTTCAACCCAGCCCGACTTGGCATTGGCAAAGCCGATGACGAGATCTTTGCCGGCTTGCGCCAGAGCAACGGAACTGGCCACTGCGCCAGTGAAAAAAGTTGTTAGCACCACTGCGGTGCGAAAGAGGCGGGGCGAGAGCATGATGGAGACTCCTGGGTCACGGTTGAGGAAAAGCCGATCCCGAATTCCTTCAGGATCGATGGGGGGATTCAGTTTTTGCTTGGGGCCTTCAGGCTTGCCTTTGCTTTCGCGTTGGGTGCGGGCCAAAACCAGTCGCGCCCCCGCATCAAACCGGTCGGGCGACGAATAAGCATCAGCACCATGACAACACCGACCACAATTTCCTGGCTGCCGGTGGGCAGTTGCAGCGTGATGCCACCGAAAGTGACGCCGGCTTCAAAGCGCACCAGCAATTCGATCAGCGCTGACAGCACGATCACGCCGGTCACTGCACCGCTGAGGCTGGCGCTACCGCCAATCACGAGCATGGTCAGGCAAGTAAAGGTGCGGCTGAGGTAATAGGCGTCCGGGTTGACGACGCCCAGAAACTGCGCATCAAGTCCGCCGCCCAAGCCGCAGACAAAGGCGCTCAGCACGAACGCCACCAGCAACTGGCGCCAGGCATTGATGCCGCAACTCAGGGCTGCGATCGGTTCCTCTCGCACCGAACGCAGACCCAGGCCGTAGCGCGAAATGCTGTGCAGGTGCGCCAGCACGATGGCCACAACCGCAAAGGCCAGCGCCTGCCAACCCTCCACCGGGGTTGGAATGCCAACAATCGAGCTCGCGCCCGCGGTAACACTGTCCCAATTGGAATAGACGACGTTAAATATGGCCAGCAGCGAGAAAGTCGCAATCGACGCGGCAATGCCACTCAAGCGCAGGATCACATGGCCGGCGAGCAGGGCAACGAACGCGGCCAGCAGGGCACCCAGCAGCGTGGCGACAACCCAGGGCAGATCGGCCTGCTGCAGCAGAGTAGGCAGGCCCGGCAGCATCATCAGCTTCATGGACGGCTCCATCGTGGTCCAAGCTACGCCATACGCGCCGATGCCGACAAAGGCCATGTGGCCAAAGCTCATGACACCCGAGTGCCCGACGAAGATGAACAGCCCCACCACCATGACCATTCGGATCAGCATTTCGGTGACGGTTCGTTGCAGGCCCGCGGAGCCGGTGAACGACAACGCTGTCAGCAGTAGCAGGGCAAGGCACAGAACCAGAGGCGTGGCCAAGCGATGGCGTTGGAAAAATGAGTTCATGGCCTTGATACCCGGGTTCAGACGCGTTGCCGGACTGCACTGGTCACGAACAGGCCGTCGGGGCGCCACAGCAACAGCAAAATCACCGCCAGATAGACGAAAGCATCGCGAAAGGCCCGCGCATCAAGCGGCAGCCAGGCCTGCAGCGCCGTGCTGACGGCGCCAATCAGAAAGCCGCCCAGCACCGCACCGCCGAGGCTGCCCAGGCCGCCAATCACAGTGGCGACGAAGGCCACCAGCATCATCGGCCCGCCCATGCGAATGTCGACTAAGCCGGTCTGACTCACCATCAGTAGGCCGATCAAGGCGGCCAGCGTCCCGCTCAGACCGAACGCCACTAGGATCACGCGGTTGGCCTTGACGCCGAGCATGCGCGCCATGTCGAAATTCTCGGCAGCGACCCGCATTTCGAGTCCGACCCGACTGCGCTTGAGCATCCAGGCCAGGCCGATCAGCAGCAACATGGTGATGCTGATCATCAGCATCTGCAGCCCCGGCACGCGTGCACCCCACAGGTTCATCGGCATGCTCAGCGTCGGCCACAGATTGACGGCCTTGGGCCTGCTGCTGTGCAGTACCAGCAATGTGTTTTGCAACACAAAGCCAAGTGCGAAGGACGCCATCATGGTGGTGGCTGGTGTGGCATGACGCAGGTGCCGAAATACCAGCCACTCAGAGACGATTGACAGCGCGGCGCCGGCGACCAGCACGGTGAGCACCAGCAGTGGTGTCGACCAAGCGCCGACCCACAGCGGCGCCACGGCTTCGGTGGTGGGCGCGATCAGGATGAAGATGGCGAAGGTCATGACGTCGCCATGCGCGAAGTTGACCAACCGCATGACGCCGAAGATCAGCGCGATGCCCAGCGCGCCCAGGGCGTACAGACTGCCAAGGCTCAGCGCATCAAACAGGTATTGCAGCGTGGCGGTCATGGCGTGCTCTCAGTAGCGGGTTCATCTTCGTAGCCAAAATAGGCCTGTTGCATCTGGTGCGCAGTGAGTTCGCGCGGATCGCCTTCGAGCACGATGCGGCCCTCGCGCAACATCACCATGCGCCCGCCCGTCATGACGGCGCGGCTGGCGCTTTGCTCGACGATCAGCAGCGTCAGATCGCGCTCGACACGCAGGCGCATTAGCGCTTCATAGACCTGATCGGTGACCAGCGGGGCCAGACCCAGCGAGGGCTCGTCGATGACCAACAGCCTGGGCGCTGTCATCAGGCCGCGGCCAATGACCAGCATCTGCTGCTGGCCGCCCGAGAGCATGCCGGCCTGCGACAGGGCGCGTTCACCCAACACGGGAAAGACGTCCATCACGTAATCGAGATCGGCTGCGACGGCGAGCTTGTTGCGCCGCATACCGGTGCCAACACGCAGGTTTTCCAGCACGGTTAGCGAGTTGAACACCTGGCGCCCTTCGGGCACCATTGAAAAACCGGCAGCGGCAATGGTTTCCGGCGCGCAACCGGTGATGAGTTGTCCATCAAAAACCACGCTGCCATGTTGCGGTTTTACCAGCCCGGCAATGGTCTTGAGCAGCGTTGACTTGCCGGCCCCGTTCGGACCGGTGACCATTACCGTCTCGCCGGCCTTGATCGTGAGACTGAGCTTGTGCAGTGCGGTGATGCCGCCATAGCGCACGTTCAGGTCATGGATTTCGAGCAGATTCATGCGTCCTCCGCCGCCAGTGGATCGGCGACCGTTTCGGCTGCCGTTCCCATGTAGGCGTGACGCACGCGCTCGCTTTGGCGAATGCGGTCCGGGTCCCCCTGCTCGATTACCTCGCCGGTGTCGAGCACCACGATGTAGCTGCAAATGCTCAGCACGAGGCGTACGTTGTGTTCGATCAACAGAACGCCGCAGCCAATCTCCTGCGCAATGCGGGCAATGATGGCGCGCAAATCAGCCGCCTCGTGCTCGCTCATGCCGGCGGCCGGTTCGTCGAGCAGCAGGAAGGCCGGACGCCCGATGATGGCGCGCGCAATGCCGACGCGCCGCTCGTCCGTATAGGGCAGAACCCCGGCCAACCGATCCGCCAGATGCGTCAGATCCATCCACTGCAGAACGCGCTGCGCCTCTGCCGTGGCGGCGCGCCGTGACATGCCTAGGCCGACTGCCGTGACCTCCAGGTTGTCCTGAACGCTCAGGTTGCGAAACAGTCGACCACCCTGAAAGGTCCGTGCCACACCCTGGCGCCGAAAGGCGTCGGCAGTGAGTCCATGCAGCACGGTTGTATCAAGCAGGACACGCCCCGTGTTCAATGCGTTGAATCCAGTGAGCACGTTGACCAGGGTTGTCTTGCCGGCACCATTGGGTCCGATCAGCCCCACGATCTGCCCGCGCTCCAGGCGCAGGCTGACGTGCTTGAGCGCGCGCAGCCCGGCAAAGGTGACCGACACGTCGTCGGCCTGCAGGCAGTTGGCGACCGGGCTGGTAGACATGCTTTAAAGGTCCCGCTTCAGGCTGCGCACGTGATGACGTAGCTGCCGCTCTCATCCAAGCGCGCAGTCCAGCCCGGGTTGACGACGATGGTGGTGGTCGGCTCTTCAATTACCGCTGGCCCCTGCACCTGATCGCCGGCGCCGAGCGCTTCGCCGTCATAGACTGGCGTGTCGGTGGGCCCGCCATCGGCACTGAATATCATCGCGCGGCGCGCTTTGATGGCTGCCTCGGGCTTGCCACCCTTGGCCAGTAGTTGCGGCGGCAACAAGGCTGTCTTGCCATAAACGGTGGATTCAATGTTGACGATTTCAACCAGGCTGTCAGGTTCGTTGTACGTGAACAATTGCTTGTGCAGGTCATGAAACTTCTGTTTGATCGTCGGCAAGTTGGCGCTATTGGCCACGGTGTCGCCGATATCGACCGTGCACTCGTGGACCTGTCCCACGTAACGCATGTCCAAGCTGCGCTTGAATGCGATCAGGTCGCGTGTGATGCCTTCTGCGAGTAGGGCCGTGACGGCCTCGTTCTCCAGCGTTTTGAAGCGCTCTTCGAGTTTGTCCAGATTGGCGCGCTCGTCCAACCGCGTTGGCGTGGCCGCCATGTAGTTGTATTTCACGTCCGACAGGATCTGGCCGAATGCGCACAGTCCGGATGCCAGCTTGGGCACGAGCACAGTGCGACAGCCAATCTCCTGCGCCAGCGCCGTGATGTGCAGCCCGGTGGCACCGCCGGCGCCAATCAGGGCAAAGTCACGCGGGTCGTAGCCACGCTCGATCGAGACGCGCCGGATGCCATTGACCATGTTGTTGTTGACGATCTGAAACATGCCGTAAGCGGCCTTGGCCACGCTGATGCCCAGCGGTTCGGCAATGTGGCTGGTAATCGCCTGGCGCGAGGCCGCGGCATTGATCGGCAAGCGCCCGCCGAGCAGGTACTCCGGATTGAGGTAGCCCAGCGCCACATTGGCGTCGGTCACGGTGGGCAGCGTGCCCCCGCGCAGGTAACAGGCCGGACCGGGGGTGGCGCCGGCCGACTGCGGCCCCATGTTGAGAACACCCATCTGGTCGATCCAGGCGATCGAGCCACCGCCCGCACCGAGGGTCTCGACCTGGATCATCGGTGTGCCGACGCGATAGCGCAGGAAATCAATGTCCTTGTTAATGTTGGTTTTGCCGTCGTGCGTGAGCGTGATGTCGAAGGACGTGCCGCCCATGTCGATGGTGATGAAGTTCTTCAGACCCAGTGGCTGCGTCACATACGCGCCGGCCATCGGTGCCGAGGCCGGCCCCGAGTTGATAGCGTTGACCGCGCGCGAGATCATCACCGCGCGTGCGGCCATGCCGCCGTTGGACTGAAAGTAACGCACCGGAACCTTGATGCCGTTGTCACGGAAAAACTGGTCGATGCGGTCAACGTAGGCCTGCAGGACCGGGCCCAGATAGGCGTTGACGACAGCGGTCGAGGTGCGTGTGTACTCGCGCATTTGCGGAAAGACTTCAATGCCGACCGAGACGTAGACATCAGGCATCATCTGGCGCACGATTTCAGCGGCGCGGCGCTCGTGCGCCTCGTTGGCCACCGACCACAGGAAGGAGATGGCGACAGCCTTCACACCTTCGCGCTTGAACAACTCGCAGGCAGCGCGCACATCCTCTTCGTGCATCGGTGTGCGGATACTGCCGTCGGCCAGTACGCGCTCGCGCACCGGCACACGCAGGTGGCGGTCGACCAGTATCTTGGCTGGTGGGTATTCTGCGTCGTAGCGGTAGCCTTCTTCCTTGTGGCCCAGGCGTATTTCAAGCGAGTCCTCATGGCCTTCAGTGCAGATCAGGCCCGTCTTGACGCCCTTGTGCTGGATCAAGGCGTTCAGGCCCACGGTAGTGCCGTTCACGCAGAGTTCGGTTTCCGCCAGGATGTCGGTCATCGGACGGCCCAGTTTCTCTGCAATCTGGGCAAAACCGTCGGCAATGGCCAGCGTGCCGTCTTCCGGTGTTGATGTCGATTTGAACAAGTGCACATTGCCCTTGTCATCGGCCAGCACAAAGTCGGTAAAAGTGCCACCGGCATCTACGCCCAATCGGTAAGTCATGATGAGTTTCTCTTTCAAAAATGTGAGGGCTGGGAGCTTGCGCAATTCAGACGGAGGTCAGGCGTGGCCCGCAGGGCGTTCCGGTCCAGGTGTTGGCGTCCACTGCCACACCGTATTCGTCGGCTGCTGCCTGCTGCGAAACGTAGCCGTTGCGCACGTCATCAACCACGCGTTCGATTTCGCGCGCCAGCGGTTTGCCCCAGCCGCCGCCTCCAGGGTTGGTGGTGGCGACCCGGTCACCCGGCTTGATCGTCAGAATCGCGTTGCTGCGCATCACATCGACCACCTCAGCGCCGTGCTTGCGTTCGATGCGGCCCAGTTTCAGATCGGGACGGGCACTGTCGGCGCCATTGGCACCCAGGGCGCCGTAGTGGCGACCTTCGCCGAAAGTGATAGCGGTCATCTCGTGTGCCAGCGGCTCAACCTCCCAGACCGTGGCGCAACCGCCGCGGTGATAGCCGGCGCCGCCGCTGTCTTGCACCAGGCCGTAGCGGTGGATCTGGATCGGGTACGAGTACTCCATGATCTCGATGTCGCCCGAGCTTAAAGCGCCAAAGCAGCATTGCGGTCCGACTGCGTTCCAGCCATCGAGGTGCGGTGTGGCACCGGCGCCGCCAATCAGCGAGGCCAGAATCATGGTCACGTATTCTTCGTTGTTGCGCGTGTCGCGCCCGGCAATGTTGATGCCGCTGGAGTGACACCAGGAACCTACAGCACGCTCCGGGGCAGCCTTCTCCAACGCCAGACGCACGGCGTCGGCCAGTGTCTCCATCGGCGTTGTGGTGCAGTTCACGTGCGGCGCAGGTTCGGCTGCGTTGCACAACGTGCCCTTGGGTCCGAGGTCCAGGCTGACGCAGCGGTACAGGCCTTCGTTGTAGGGTGGCGCAACGCGGGCAAACATCATCAAGCCGAGGTAAACGCCAGAATAGGAATTGCCCTCGTAGGAATTGATGAAGTAAGGCACCTGCGGTGGGCTTTGAATCTTGATGTGGCAGTTGTCGCCCTGCACCGTGACAGTGGCCGTGATGGTGAGTTCGCCCAGGCCGTGGCCAGCGTCTTCGAGAACCGCGCTGGCCTCGTAGGTGCCGTCCTTAACGCTGCTGAAGAGGCCGCGCATGGTGCGGTCTGCCATGTTCAGGAGCTCATCAATGCAGGCCTGCACTTCCTCCACGCCATACTTGTCGAGCAGGGCGATCAGATTGCGTTCACCAATCGACACGGCACCGTATTGCGCGCGCAGGTCGCCTTCCCAGTCGCGCCGTGAGCGCACGTTGGACATCAGGAAGTTGATCACGTCATTGCGCGGTTTGCCAGCGGCCCAGAGTTTGACCGGCGGTATGCGCAGGCCTTCGGCGTAAATCTCTTTTGCGTCCGGGTTGTAGCCGGCCGGCACTGGCCCACCGATGTCGGAGACATGGCCCTTGCAGACGCTCCAGAACACCAGTTTGCCCTGATAGAACACCGGCTTGTACATGCAGCAGTCCAGAATGTGGCTGCCCATCATGACGGGGTCGTTGTGGTAGATCACATCGCCGTCTTCGATGTCGTCGCCAAAGTAGTTGGCCACAGCCTTCATGGCGGGCATCAGGCTGCCCAGGTGGATCGGAATATCCTGCCCCTGCAGAATCATTTCGGCGCGGTGATTGAACAGCGCATTGCTGTAGTCATGGGCGACATTGAAGACGCTGGAGCGCGCCGTCTTCTCCAGCGTTAGCGTCATTTCGCGTTGCGTCGTTTCCAGCGCACCGCGCACCACAGCCAGCGTGATCGGGTCGACTTTTTTCAGGTTCGCCATCAGTTTCTCCTCGGCGCGCCGCGAGCCAACAGCGTGCCATCCATGGGTCGTTTCAGTCAATTGAAACGAAGCTCTGTACAGGAGAAATTCTGGGGCTTGAGGGACTTTTTGCTTTGTCCCAGGATGCTCAATTTATTGCGTCTGCGTGCACCGCAGACCGGGGATTACCCTGATCGCGACCGGAGTCGTCGGGCTAGTGCCGGGGCTTGAGCAGCTCGCCGGGCGAGTGCTCGAAACGGCGTTTGAAAGCGTGATTGAATTGGCTTTGGTCGTTGAAGCCACAGGCATAGGCGATCTGCGAAATGGACGTGCCAGGCAGCGCTGTCACCAACTTTTCATGCGCGCGCTGCAGGCGCAGATCACGAATCCACTGGGCAACTGATTGCCCGGTTTCCGTGAACAACGTATGCAGGTAGCGCACCGATATGCCATGGCGCGCGGCCAGCAGTTCAGGTGTCAGATCCGGATCGCTCAGGTTCTCGCGCACATAGGCATCAATTCGCGCCAGGTGGGCGCTGCGCACGACGGAAACAGAGGACTGCAGCACCGAAGAATCTTCCCTCAGAGTGGTTCCGAGCAGTTCGATCAATTGGACACCCATCAGCGCCAGCGCGGCTTCGCTGGGCTGCTTGTCGCAGTGACGCGAGATCAGCTGCAGGTAGTCGCTAAAAAGAAGCCCCATGCCCTGGGTGGTATCGAAGTGTTGCGCACAGAAGCGACTGGTGTTGCCAACGCGCGCTTTGAGTGCACTCTCAGGCACCTTGATGACCCACATGTCGTTTTCGGCGCCGTGACTGAATTCATAGGGTTCGTCACTGTGTTCCAGAATGAACTGACCCGGTGCGCAACGTGTGGTGCGCCCGAGTTGCGAGAACTCAACCTCGCTGTGCAGCGGAACGGTCACAAGAATCTGAGGTGCATCAGCCTGACAATGCTGGCGCAGGCGCTGGTAGCGCAAGGCGCTGCACTCAAGTTTGGAGAGCGAGACCATGCCCAGTTCCCAAGCCGAAAGCGAGCCTTTGAAAAGTTGGTTGTTCCGAAAATCGAGTTGCAGGTTGAAGTAATTCTTGGCGATCACTTCCCGCCAGAAGCCATATTCATGGTGTTGCGGCACTTCTGTTGTTTGGTAGTGCTTGAACATCGCTAGTTGGTTTTAATTGGTGCAAAAAAATGGGTTGACTCGGGGCCGCCCATCATGCAGCAAAAATCATGCCCGAGGCAGCGGGTTTTCCCTAGCCGATCGCCTATTAATTACCGTCGCCTGCTGTGCCAGCGCAATGGCCAGCCTGGCGCGCGGACCTTAGCGCGCTTCAATCTCGATGAACACCACCTCCTGACTGCTCGGGTTGATGACGTTGTGCCGCACACCAATGGTGCGGGCATACGACTGCCCGGCGACAAGCGGCGCTGTGATATGTCCGTCGGGTGTTTCCAACAGCAGTTCACCGTTGGTTTGCGGGACGACGACATAGTTGTGTCCATGCGTGTGCCAGCCGGTTTCGGCGCCAGGCGCAAAGCGCCATTCGGTGACGATAAAGTGCTCATTCGACAATTGCTGCGTCGGGACAGCCTGCGGGCGATCGCTGGTAGTCATATCAGTTTTCCTGTATCGCGCCGAGCGCCGCATCGATGATGGCCAGGCCTTCATCGACGATAGCGTCGCTGGCGGTCAGTGGCACCAAAATACGGATGACGTTGCCGTAGGTGCCGCAGGACAGCAGGATCAGACCGCGCTTCGTGGCTTCGGCGCACAGGCGCTTGGTCGTGTCGGCATCGGGTTGCTGCAGGTCGCCGTTCTTGCACAGCTCAATCGCCACCATGGCACCGAGTCCACGCACATCGACGATGCAGCGGTTCTTCGTCGCCATGGCTTTGAGGCTGGCCATCAGGCGCACGCCCAACTTCCGGCTGCGCTCAAGCAGGTTTTCTTTCTCGAAGATGTCGAGCACGGCCAGACCCGCTGCGCACGACATCGGGCTGCCGGCGTAGGTGCCACCGAGTCCGCCCGCCGCCGGTGCATCCATAACTTCGGCGCGCCCGACGACAGCCGAGATCGGGAAACCGCCGGCCATCGATTTGGCCATGGTGATCAGGTCGGGTGCGATGCCGCTTTGCTCAATCGCAAACCAGCTGCCAGTGCGTCCGGCGCCGGTCTGGATTTCGTCGGCGATCATGACGATGCCGTGCTGGTCGCACAGCGCGCGCAGGCGCTGCAGGAACTGGGGTGGCGCGACGTTGAAGCCGCCTTCGCCCTGCACCGGCTCAACGATGATGGCCGCGACACGACTGGCTTCGACGTCATTCTTGAACAGCGACTCGACCGAGGCGATCGAATCATCGACGCTCACGCCGTGCAGCGCATCGGGGAAGCGCGCGTGGAAGATCTCGCCCGGGAACGGGCCAAAGCCGGTCTTGTAGGGCGCGACCTTGCCGGTCAGGCCCAGCGTCAGCAGGGTGCGCCCGTGGTAGCCGCTGGTGAAAGCGATGACGGCGCTGCGCTTGGTGTAGGAGCGCGCAATCTTGACGGCGTTCTCCACCGCTTCGGCGCCGGTGCTCAGGAACATGGTTTTCTTGGCAAAGTTACCCGGTGCCAGCGCGTTGATGCGCTCGGCCAGTTCAACGTAGGGCTCGTAGGCCAGCACCTGGAAGCAGGTGTGCGTGTAGAGGTCGAGCTGTGACTTGACGGCGGCAATGATGGCCGGATGGCGGTGCCCGGTATTTAGCACGGCGATGCCGCCGGCAAAATCGATGTAGCGCTTGCCCTCGACATCCCAAACCTCAGCGTTCTCTCCGCGGGCGATGAAGACTTCGTGGCTTTGGCCCACGCCGCGGGGGATGGCGGTCTGGCGGCGCGCCATCAGGGCGGCATTGTTGAGTTGCGGTTCGCGGTGCATATCACTCCAATATCAAATCAAGAATTTTTTGAACATACACAGCTTTAAATGCAAGCCAAGGCGGTGGCCATGGTGTTCCCATCGAGCGCGTAAATTGGTCAAGTCTCGTCGAGATTGGCGTCAAGTTCGCCTCAGCATCTTCCATCAACCTAACCTAAACACTGTGCACTAGGATTCTCCGAGTTGCGGAGATTGCGGTTTGTTCGCCGGTGTACAACTATTTGTGCCTGCGCGCATTGAACATGGGGGATTTCCCTAAAATCTTGCCAACACCGCACAGGACGTCAGCAACCGTACGTCGCTGACGTCAAAAAATCCCAACCATTCCAAAACAGACATTGACCTACTACCGCTCCTGGTCCAGGCCGTGTAAAAACAGTTTTAGTGCGGGTCACACGCAAGTCTGGCTCGGTAGATGAGCATGGAATCACTCACCAGGCGCATGAGCCGGTTGAAATTTTTGGAATCCGTAAGTTTGTGTTTTTGGGAAGATGGTGCTTACGAGCGCTAAGGAGCGTGGATTGGGCCTGAAATAGCCCAGTAAAAAGGCCCCCTCAGACCCTCATCGCCGCCATCAAGGTTTGTGACCCCAATATCGAGAGCATCCGCTTGAAGTTGTACGCCAGAACATGCAAGCTCATTTCCGTGCTGACCTTGGGTAGAGTCCTGGTGAGGAAATGTGTGGCACCCATCCAGGCTTTCAGCGTGCCGAAAGGATGCTCGACCGTTTGCCTTCTCGTTCGCATGGCATCGGGGGTCTGGTCCAGGCGGGTTTGCATCGCATCCAGTATGTCTTCATGCTCCCAGCGCGTCACCTTGCGTTGCGTGCTTGGCGTGCACTGCTGCTTGAGGCTGCAGTTCTTGCAATTGGAACTCCAGTAGTTATGCAAAGTTGACCCCTTCTCTACATTGGTGAAGCGCCAGATCAAGCTCTCACCTGCAGGGCAGCGGTACGTGTTCGTCGGTGTGTCAAAGATGAAGTCAGCTTTGCCAAAGCGACCATCAGCAGATGCGCCAGAAGTGAGTGACTTTGCAACAATGGAATCGATGCCTGCCTCATGACAGGCTTGGATTTCGGAACCTTTGAAGTAGCCCCGGTCCGCGATGGCGGTCAGGTCTTTGGTCCCCATCTCACTACGTGCCAGCTTGGCCATAGAAGACAACTGCTCTCGGTCTGAGCCCACGTTGGTCACAACGTGCGCGACGATCAGGTGGTGTTTGGCATCTACTGCGGTCTGGACGTTGTAGCCCACGATGCCGGTGCCCTGCGATTTCATGGCACGGGCATCCGGATCAGTCTGGGAGATCTGCTTGTCTGGCGCAGCCTGCAGTTGAACTTCGATCTCTTTAAGCTTTTGCATTTGTGCCTTGAGCGCTGCAATGTTCCCTTGCAGTCGTTCAGTCTTGAGTGCTGCCACCTGTGGCTCATGCCTGTCAGCAGTATCCAGATCCTTGAGGTAGCGGTTGATGCTGTCCTCGATCGTCTTCATGCGGTACTGCAGTTTGGCAGCAGTGAAATTTCGATCATGGTTGTTGACGGCCTTGAATTTGCTGCCGTCGATGGCCACAACCGCCTCCGTGAACATGCCAAGTTGCTGACACATCAGGATAAATTGGCGTGAGACGCTGCGGATGGCCGGGCCGTTGTCTTTACGGAAGTTGGCAATTGTTTTGAAGTCAGGTGTCAGGCGACCCGTCAACCACATCAACTCCACATTGCGCTGGGCTTCCCTTTCCAGGCGACGGCTCGACTGGATGCGGTTGAGATAGCCATAGATGTAAATCTTCAACAGTGCAGCAGGGTGATAAGAGGGGCGTCCAGTCATCGCCGGATTGATGCCATCGAACTTCAGTGCAGCCAGATCAAGTTCATCTACAAATACATCAATGACACGCACCGGATTGTTCTCCGTGACGTAATCGTCGAGTTGTTCGGGGAGCAAGAGCGCTTGCGTACGATCAATACCTTCAATGAAACGTTTCATCCAGATTCCCCTGCATACAACGCGATCTTTCAATAACGTTTGAGGGTA
>Ga0163199_1001074_pt1 | contig 17008 bp, 15 predicted proteins | sample PL_2010_150m_FD_113537 | JGI IMG/M metagenome (GOLD analysis project Ga0163199, IMG submission 113537) | Freshwater microbial communities from Powell Lake, British Columbia, Canada to study Microbial Dark Matter (Phase II) - PL_2010_150m | ecosystem: Environmental > Aquatic > Freshwater > Lake ...
ACATGAATCTTAAAGATATTCTCAGTGCATTTATTGACCACAGGCGCGAGATTGTTACGCGCAGAACGATTTACCTGCTACGCAAGGCGCGCGAACGGGCGCATGTTTTGGAAGGGTTGGCTGTCGCTTTGGCGAATATTGATGAGATGATCGAATTGATCAAGACATCAATTAACAGGGAAGAAGCCAAAGAAGGCTTGCTGTCAAAAACCTGGAATGCGGGGCTGGTTGCTTCCCTGCTGGACAGGGCGGATGCAGACCGTTCAAGGCCGGACGATCTGGCGACGGAGTTCGGCCTGCACGGCGGTGTTTACCGGCTTTCGGAAACCCAGGCGCAAGCGATTCTGGATTTACGCCTGCATCGTTTGACGGGACTGGAACAGGGCAAGATTGTCGATGAATACAAAGAGCTGTTGACGCAAATTGATGGCTATCTTTATATCCTCGGCAACGACAGCCGTTTGATGGAAATCATCAGAGAGGAACTGGTCGCGATCAAGGAACAGTATTCAGATCCGCGCCGCACCGAAATTATGCAGAACCAGCTGGATTTATCCGATGGCGACCTGATTACCGTAGAAGATATGGTTGTGACGATGTCGCATGAGGGCTATGTCAAATCGCAGCCGCTCAGCGATTACAAGGCGCAACGGCGCGGCGGGCGCGGCAAGTCGGCAACGGCGATGAAAGAAACCGATTTTATCGACAAGCTGATTGTCGCCAATACCCACGACACTATTTTATGTTTTTCGTCGCTGGGCAAGGTGTATTGGCTTAAAGTCTATCAATTGCCGGTTGCCAGTCGCGCGGCAAGGGGCAAGCCGTTTGTCAATCTGCTGCCTTTGGAGCAGGGCGAAAAAATCAATGCCTTGCTGCCGGTGCAAGAGTTTAGCGACAGCAAGTATATTTTCATGGCGACCTCTGCCGGTACCGTCAAAAAGACGCCGCTAAACGAGTTTGAGCGTCAGCGTACGACCGGCAAAGTGGCGATAGACTTGCGCGAGGACGATACCCTGGTCGGTGTCGCGATCACCGACGGTCAACAAAATGTCATGCTGTTCAGCAGCGAGGGTAAGACGATCTGTTTTAACGAAGCCGATGTGCGCTCTATGGGGCGCACGGCATCCGGTGTGCGCGGCATGCGTTTGCAAAAAGGGCAAAAAATCATTTCGCTGATTATCGCTTCGGAAGGCACGGTGTTGAATGTCACCGAAAACGGTTACGGCAAACGTACCTTGGTGGAAAAATTCAATTGCCAGAGCCGCGGCGGTCAGGGCGTCATCGCGATGCAGACTTCGGAGCGTAACGGCCGGGTTGTCGGTGCATTGCTGGTCAATGATAACGACGAGCTGATGATTATCACCGACGGCGGCACCCTGGTTAGAACGCGCATTGCTGAAATATCGGTGGTCGGCAGGAATACCCAGGGCGTGACGATTATCCGTCTGGATAAAAAAGAAAAAGTCATCGGTGTAGCCCGTATTGAAGGTCTGGCAGGCGAAGATGACAACGGTAATGAAGACGATGATTTAACAGGCGAAGATGCTGTAGCAAATGATGATTCTTGATTAAGTCCTAACGAGAAAAAGACCATGTATTTAGTTAAATTAATGCCTGGAGCAATCAAAGATTTAAAAGAGATTCCCAAAGCCCAAGCCAAGCGAATTGTCGAAAAAACATCAACTCTTGAGCATGGCTTGGGTATGGATGTTAAAAAACTTGCTAATTTTACGCCCGAATACAGATTGAGAGTGGGTAACTACCGGGTTCTTTTCGAGATAGAAGGTCAACACATTATCATCTACCGGGTAAAACATAGAAAAAATGCTTATACACAGAGGTAACATCATGGAACTGCATCCCCAGCTAATAGAAAAAGAAGGTAGAAAGGAATTTGTTGTGCTTCCGTTTAGTGAGTTCCAGGCCTTAACTGAATTAATGCATGACTATGAGGACCTTATAGATCTAAGAGCCGCTAAGGAAGAAGCTAAAGGTGAACAATCCGTTTCTTTAGCCTCAGCAATCACTGAACTAGGTCTACAAGAATAACCCATCCAAGCAGAGAGAACACAATGTCCAGAATATACAATTTCAGCGCAGGTCCTTCCACACTACCCGAATCCGTGTTGCTTAAAGCCCAGCAGGAAATGCTGGAATGGCAGGGCAGCGGCATGTCGGTGATGGAAATGAGCCATCGCGGCAAACATTTCGCGATCATTGCCGACGAGGTGGAAAACGATGTGCGCGAGTTGCTGGCGATTCCGGCCAACTACAAGGTGCTGTTTTTACAGGGCGGTGCGTCGGCGCAGTTTTCGTTGATTCCGCAAAACCTTTTGAACGGCAATACCAGGGCTTGTTACATCAAAACCGGCGCATGGTCGGAAAAAGCCGTCAGCGATGCGAAAAATTATTGTGATGTTATCGTCACCGCCAGTTCCGAAGCCGATAAATACACTAATATTCCCGATAAAGCCGGCTGGCTGATCGATACCGGGGCCGCTTATTTGCATTATACGTCTAACGAGACGATACACGGCGTCGAGTTTTCCGGCGTTCCCGACAGCAAAGGTTTGCCGCTGGTGTCCGATATGTCGTCGAATATCCTGTCGCGTCCGGTCGATGTCAGCCAATACGGCCTGATTTATGCCGGGACCCAAAAAAACATGGGACCCTCGGGCGTGACCGTCGTGATAGTCAGGGATGATTTAATCGGCCATGCCGTTAAAACCACGCCGCCGGTATTCAATTATGCCGAACAGGCGAAAAACCAGTCCATGCTTAACACGCCGGCAACCTATAACTGGTATCTGGTCGGCCTGGTGTTGAAGTGGCTAAAAGAGCAGGGCGGTGTCGCGGCAATCGAGCAACGCAATATAGCTAAAGCGGCGAAGCTGTACCACGCTATCGATCAGTCCGGGTTGTACCATAATCCGGTAGCTGTGCCTTTCCGTTCGCGTATGAATGTACCGTTTATTTTAGCGGATGAAAATCTGGACAAAGCGTTTCTTGCCGACGCAGAAGCGAACGGCCTGTATGAGCTGAAAGGTCACCGTTCGGTGGGCGGTATGCGGGCGAGTATCTATAATGCGATGCCGGAAGCGGGTGTGGATGCGTTGATTGCGTTTATGGCCGAATTCGAACGTACGCATTAAACGCTTTTAAAAGGATTCGCCGCATGGCTGCTATCACCCCACTTGCTGAATTAAGGGAAAAAATTGATGCTATCGATGCAGAAATTCTGCGCTTGATTAATCAGCGGGCGTCTTGCGCGATAGACGTCGCCAGTACCAAGATTGCCCAGGGTGAGCAAGGTACGTTTTACCGTCCCGACAGAGAATCGCTGGTGTTGCGGCGTATTCAGGAATTGAACAAGGGGCCTTTGTCGGATGATACGGCGATACGCTTTTTCAGGGAGATCATGTCGGCCTGCCTGGCCCTGGAGAAACCGTTGGAAGTGGCCTTTTTAGGGCCGGAAGGCACGTTTACGCAACAAGCGGCGTTTAAGCATTTCGGTCATGCGGTTAAAACGGTGCCGGCGGCGACGATAAACGAGATTTTTAATGCGGTTGAGACAGGCCTGTGCCAGTTCGGTGTCGTGCCGGTTGAAAATTCAACAGAAGGCGTCATCAGCCATACGCTGGACAGGTTATTGATTTCGCCGTTAAAAATTTGCGGTGAAGTGGAAATCCGCGTGCACCAAAACCTGATGGGGCTGGCGGAGTGTCTGGCGGATATTACTGTCGTGTATTCGCATCAGCAATCGCTGGCGCAGTGTCGGCAATGGCTGGACAAGCATTTGCCGCTAGCTCAGCGTATTGCCGTGAGCAGTAATGCCGAGGCGGCGCGTATGGCATCAACGGATAAACAGGTGGCCGCAATTGCTGGCGTAGCGGCTGCCGAAGTTTACCAGTTGCCGATTATCGAAAAAAATATCGAAGATGTCGCCAATAATACGACGCGTTTTATTATTATCGGCCGGCAAACCTCGTCCTCTACGGGTAAGGATAAGACCTCGCTGGTCGTTTCCACCGGCAACAAACCGGGCGCCTTGCACAGAACGCTGGAGCCGTTCGCAAGCTTTGGCGTAGATATGGTGAATATCGAGTCCAGGCCGTCGCATCAGGGTTTATGGGACTATGTGTTTTTTATTGATATTCAGGGGCATTGCGACGACCCTCATGTTGCCAAAGCTTTGGCTTCCTTGCAAGACAAGGTCAATATGCTGAAAATACTGGGTTCTTATCCTAGAGCGGTGTTTTGATGTTATGACAAAAATTACCCAACTTTCTGAACTGGATTTAAACAATACTTACTCTTATGCTGATTATTTGACTTGGCGGCTTGAAGAAACCGTTGAATTGATTCGCGGCAAAATCATGCTGATGAGTCCTGCGCCTAATCTCACTCACCAAAGTATTTCAAGAAACCTGTTATTAAAAATAGGAAATCATTTAGAGCGCAAATCTTGCCAGGTATTTCATGCTCCTTTTGATGTGCGTCTTTACGACCGCAGAAAATCAGTAGTCGCCAGTAAAGATATTTATACCGTCGTACAGCCGGATTTATGCGTGATCTGCGATAGCCGTAAGCTCGACAGCAAAGGCTGTTTAGGCGCGCCGGACTGGATTATCGAGATTCTATCCAAAAGCACTGCGCAAAAGGACACACAGATCAAATACCGGCTTTACCTGGAAAGCGGCGTAAAAGAATATTGGCTGGTTTATCCTTATGAAGCGACGGTGTCGCAATTTGTTTTGCATGAACAGGAAGAAAAATATCAATTGCTTAACATGTATTCAGTGCAAGATAGCGTTACACCTTTTTTGTTCCCTGATTTAACCATCGATTTATCTGAAGTATTTGCCCGATAACCCCCCGCTATCACGCTACCATCCTAAATTTTCTAATCTTATGAGCAACGAAAACATTTACCGGTTAGCCGTAGCCGGCGTGCAGAAACTTATCCCTTATAAAGCCGGTAAACCGATTGACGAGCTTGAGCGTGAGCTGGGCCTTCAGCAGATTATCAAGCTCGCATCCAACGAAAATCCGCTGGGGCCCGGCAAAAAAGCAGTGGCTGCCATACAGGCGGCGTTGCCGGAACTGGCTTTATATCCCGACGGCAGCGGCTATCGTTTAAAGCAGGCATTGGCGAAAAAATACGCGCTAGATGCCGATCAGATTACGCTCGGCAATGGCTCTAATGAATTGCTGGAACTGGTGGCGCGGGCATTTTTAACGCCGGAATTTGAAGTCGTTTTTTCTCAACATGCGTTCGCCGTTTATCCGCTGGTAACGCAGGCGATAGGTGCAAAAGCCGTTGTCGTGCCTGCGCTGAACTATGCTCATGATCTGGATGCGATGTTGCAGGTGGTGACGGCCAAAACCCGTTTGGTGTTTATTGCCAATCCGAATAATCCTACCGGTACCTTATTGGCACAAGCCGATTTGGAGCGGTTTATTGGTGCATTGCCGGACACGGTTGTATGTGTGCTGGATGAAGCGTATTTTGAGTTTGTCAACCAAAGTGCGGACATCAATTCAATAGACTGGCTGACCAAATATCCGAACCTGATCGTTACGCGGACGTTTTCGAAGGCTTATGGCTTGGCTGGCCTGCGCGTCGGTTATAGTTTATCGAGTCCTGAAATTGCCGATATTTTAAACCGCGTCAGGCAGCCGTTTAATAATAATACCTTGGCTTTGGTTGCGGCAGAGGCGGCATTAACGGACGAGGAGCATTTGCAGCGGACGATCACAAATAATGTGCAAGGTATGCAGCAACTGACGGACGGTTTTAAAAGCCTGGGATTGGAATGGATACCTTCGGCAGGCAATTTTGTTTCGGTGGATATAAAGCGGGAAGGGCTGCCTGTTTATGAGGCGTTATTGCGCAAAGGCGTCATCGTCAGGCCCGTGGCGAACTATGAAATGCCCGATCATTTGCGTATCAGCATCGGCACACCGACAGAGAATAAGCTTTTTTTACAGGTGCTTAACGATGTGTTAGCCGATGTTTAACAAGCTTTGCATTATCGGCGTAGGCTTGATAGGCGGTTCAATCGCAAGAGCGGCGCGCTTGCAAAAATTAAGCCGGGTCATAGTCGGATTCGGTCGCGAGCAGGATGTACAGAATCTGCAAACCGCCAGACAAATTGGCGTGATTGACGAGTTCTACCTGGATATTGCAGCAGCCGTCCAGGATGCGGACTGTATTATTATTGCCACACCGGTAGCCGGTATCGAAGCGGTTTTTGCGATGCTTAAGCCGTTTTGGTCAGCAAATGCTGTTTATACCGATGTCGGCAGTACCAAAGGCAATGTACTTGCGGCCGCACGAGCCGTATTCGGCAAGGTGCCGGATAATTTTGTCCCTGCCCATCCGATTGCAGGGGCCGAGCAAAGCGGTGTGTTGGCGGCAATCGATGATTTGTTTGTGCATAAACGCTTAATCATCACGCCCGTTGATAATACTGATACCGAAGCCTTGCGAAAAATTCAGCGGTTCTGGCAGCAACTGGGTTCGTCGGTATCGCTGATGGATGCCCAATATCATGACCATGTGCTGGCGGCGACCAGCCATTTGCCGCATATTCTGGCATTTGCGCTAGTCGATATGCTGGGCCATAAAGACGAACAAAGCGAAATTTTTAAATATGCCGCCGGCGGTTTTAAAGATTTCACCCGTATTGCTTCAAGTAATCCAACCATGTGGACGGACATTTGCGCGGCAAATAAAAATGCCATTTTGCCTTTAATCGAGCAATTGAAAGGCGAGCTGGATAAAATACAACAGATGCTGGAAAACGATGACAGCCGGCAGCTTTTTGCAACCTTTACGTATGCCAATCATGCACGGCAACGCTTTCTTAACCAGATAGAAACTACTATGTCAAAATCACAAAGCTTTCAAATTCAACCCGGCGGCAAGCTGCAAGGCGAAACACGCGTACCCGGTGATAAATCCATGTCACATCGCTCGATCATGCTGGGCTCATTGGCGGAAGGCGTCACGCATGTCACCGGTTTTCTCGAAGCGGAAGACGCTTTGGCAACCTTGCAGGCTTTTCGTGATATGGGCGTGGAAATAGAAGGCCCGGTTAATGGCTGTGTCACGATTCACGGTGTCGGCAAACAGGGTTTAAAAGCGCCTAAAAATGAACTGTATCTGGGCAATTCAGGAACATCGATGCGTTTATTGAGCGGTTTATTGGCAGGACAGGCCTTTAATTCGGTATTGACGGGTGACAAATCATTGTCGGGAAGGCCGATGAAACGCGTCACCGATCCATTGAGCCTTATGGGTGCCGATATAAAAACCACGGAACAAGGCACCGCGCCGCTGCATATTACCGGCCGGGCCGGGCAGTTGACGGGCATAGATTACACGATGCCGATGGCCAGCGCCCAGGTCAAGTCCTGCCTGCTGCTTGCCGGCATGTACGCGCAAGGCGAAACCCGTGTGGCCGAGCCTGCGCCTACGCGCGATCATACCGAACGCATGCTGTCGGGCTTTGGTTATCCGGTTAGGCGGGACGGCAACAAAGTGACGATTACCGCAGGCGGCAGTTTAACGGCGATGGATATTGATGTGCCCAGCGATATTTCTTCGGCGGCATTCTTTTTGGTCGGCGCGTCGATTGCACCCGGATCGGATTTGCTGTTAAGACATGTCGGCATTAACCCGACGCGTACCGGCGTTATCTCTATTCTGCGCTTAATGGGCGCCAATATTGACGTATTGAATGAGCGCGAGGTCGGCGGCGAGCCGGTAGCCGATTTGCACGTCGTCTACAGCCCGTTGAAAGGTATCGATATTCCTGAAGAACTGGTGCCGCTTGCGATTGATGAATTCCCTGTACTGTTTGTCGCAGCCGCCTGTGCGGAAGGGCAAACCCGATTGAGCGGTGCGGAAGAGCTGCGGGTTAAAGAGTCGGATCGTATCCAGGTGATGGCGGATGGTTTGCAGATACTGGGCGTGGATGCACAGCCGACCGTTGACGGCATGATTATCAACGGCGGTAAAATCGGTGGCGGCGTAGTTAATTCCCACGGTGACCATCGTATCGCGATGTCATTTTCAATAGCGGGATTGCGTGCCGATGCGCCGATTACCGTACTGGATTGCGCCAATGTCAACACGTCTTTCCCTGAATTTAAAGACCTTGTAAAAGCGTTGGGCTTAGCGTTAGTCTGCACTGAGGAATAAATTAATGTCTATCCCTGTTTTGACGATTGATGGCCCCAGCGGTGCAGGTAAAGGCACGGTCAGTCGCTTGCTGGCAAAAAGACTGGGTTGGCATTACCTGGATAGCGGCTCTATTTATCGTTCGCTTGCAATTGCGCTGTTAAAGCAGTCGGTTGATTTAGGCAATGTAGCCGAGATTGTCAATGTGGCGCGAGCTATGGTGTTAGAGTTTGACTGCGGTGATGAGCTTATTGTCAGGTTAAACGGTGAAGATATAACCGCGCAGCTAGGGCAGGAAAATAGCGGCAATACTGCCTCGATTATTGCGGCATTACCTGAGGTCAGGTGCGTATTATTGCAAAAACAACGGGATTTCAGGCGGCAGCCGGGGCTTGTCGCCGATGGCAGGGACATGGGTACGGTTGTTTTTCCTGATGCTGAAAATAAAGTGTTTTTAACGGCAAGTAGTGCAAAAAGAGCGGAGCGCCGATATAAACAGTTGAAAGAAAAAGGAATTGATGCTAATCTTACGCGCTTAACAAAAGACATAGAAGAACGCGATCGCCGCGACACGGAGCGAACAACGGCTCCGCTTAGCATGGCGAGTGGCGCGCTTTTTATTGATTCTTCTGATATGACAATCGACGCTGTGATAGACGAAGTGTTGAAATTGGTCCATTAAGGATTTTATTGCTGCACGACGTTAGCAGTTTTTTTAACTTTAGATAACTAAAAGGCTGGTTTTTTTCGATCAGCTTGGGAATAGAAAATGAGCGAAAGCTTTGCTGCATTACTTGAAGAAAGTTTAACCAAGACCAAAATGAGTCCTGGTGCAATGTTAATGGGTACCGTGATTGATATCGAGAACGATATGGTCATCGTCAGCACTCATTCTAAATCAGAAGGTGTCATTCCAAAATGGCAGTTTCTAAATAACGATGGCGAATTGGAAGTTGCCATTGGCGATGAAATCGAAGTTGCTCTTGATTTATTTGAAGATGGTTTAGGTGTTACGCTTCTTTCCCGAGATAAAGCGAAGAAAAACAAAGCCTGGTCTGAGCTTGAAACCGCGTTTGAAAAAGAAGCGACTATTACCGGCCGTATTACCGGCAAAGTCCGCGGTGGTTTCACTGTTGCCGTTGGTGCGTTGCGCGCCTTCTTGCCCGGTTCATTAGTCGATGTCCGGCCAATCCGCGACACCAGCTTCCTGGAAAACCGCGACCTCGAATTTAAAGTCATCAAAATTGACCAAAAGCGTAACAATGTCGTGTTGTCTCGCCGCGCTGTTGTAGAGAAAGAATACAGTGCAGAAAGAGAAGAACTACTGAAAACGCTGGAAGAGGGTGCTGTCGTGACCGGTGTCGTCAAAAACCTGACAGATTACGGCGCATTTATCGATTTGGGCGGTATTGACGGTTTGTTGCACATTACCGATATGGCATGGCGTCGCGTACGTCACCCATCCGAGTGCGTCGAAATCGGCCAGGAAATTAAAGTCAAGGTTCTGAAGTACGACAAGGATAAGAACCGCGTTTCTTTAGGCATGAAACAAATGGCTGAAGATCCGTGGCAAAACATTGCCCGCCGCTACCCAGCCGGTACGCGCGTATTCGGTAAAGTTAATAACCTGACTGACTACGGTTGCTTCGTTGAAATCGAAGAAGGCGTTGAAGGTTTGGTGCATGTTTCCGAAATGGACTGGACCAACAAAAACGTCAATCCTTCCAAGCTGGTACAATTAGGTGATGAAGTTGAAGTCATGGTGCTGGAAATCGATGAAGAGCGCCGTCGCATTTCATTAGGCATGAAACAATGCAAAACCAATCCTTGGGATGAGTTTGCCGCAACGCATAATAAAGGCGATAAAATCTCCGGTAAAATCAAATCGATTACTGATTTCGGCATCTTTATCGGTCTGGAAGGCGGCATTGATGGTCTGGTTCACATGTCTGATATTTCCTGGGCGGAAGATGGCGAAGCATCGGTACGTGAATTCAAGAAAGGCGATGAACTGGAAACCGTTATCCTGGCAGTCGATTCTGAACGTGAACGCATTTCCTTAGGTATCAAACAACTGGAACAAGATCCATTCCAAAATTTCATCGCGACGCATGAAAAAGGTAGTTTGGTAAAAGGTACGATCAAGGAAGTTGATGCGAAAGGTGCTGTCGTTACGTTGGCGGATTATGTCGAAGGTTATATCCGTGCCTCTGAAATTCAACGGGATCGCGTTGAAGATGCGCGTACACTGTTAAAAGAAGGCGATACGGTAGAAGCCAAATTTATTGGCGTAGATAAGAAAAGCAAGTCAATTAGCTTGTCTATTAAAGCGAAAGATCAAGACGAAGAAACTCACACCATCAAAGATCATTCTCAGCAGGCAGCCGGCTCACCAACATTCGCTGATATCTTTAAGCAAATGGAAAAATAAAACCATGAAGGGGAGGGTATATCCAGGTATACCCTCTGATTTTATTTTTTTTCATAGGATAGAATGTGACAAAATCCGAATTAATTGAAGCGCTTGCTAAACAACAACCGCATCTTGCACTGAAAGATGTCGAGTTGGCGGTAAAATGTATCATTGAGAAAATGAATGAAGCATTGTCCGCCGGAGAAAGAATCGAAATCAGGGGCTTTGGCAGTTTCTCACTGCACTTGCGCCCGCCGCGCGTTGGCCGTAATCCTAAAACAGGCGAGTCTGTAACATTATCGAGAAAATATGTTCCGCATTTTAAGCCTGGCAAGGAGCTTCGCGATCGCGTCGATGCTTCTCGCGAAAAATGTAATATAGTCGATTAACAGGTAATCAACGCAGGATTCTTGTTAATAGCAACATATTGAAAAATATAAGCTTATCACACTGTTCTGCGTTGATTTTCCAATTTTTTATTCTCTCCGGATCCCATCTGTTCGCACTAATCCTCTAAAATACTGCCGGTATCTGTGTTTACGGGTTCATCGTTTTCAAAATGTCTTGAAAGACTAAGGCGCTCCCGCCCGCGCCAAAATCAATTTCGTTTGCTCAGCATTGCTGCTGATGCGAAGACGTAAGCTCAGATCATAAATTCAAAGCCCTGTCATAAAAAATGACTTTTTGACTGAATCCAATGATATGGTATATTCAGCACAAATGAGAATGATTATTGATTAATTATTGTTCTTTGGGCTTTTTCAGTATTAACTCCAAGGCGGGTTTATGGCTATCAGTTTAAAAAATCTTCATGTTGGTGATTTGGGAAAAATAATCGGTTTCGACCAAGCCGGCAAGTCGTATCGCAAGCGTTTGTTGGCTATGGGATTGACCCCTGGGACAGCATTTAGCGTGACCCGGTTTGCACCGCTGGGCGATCCGGTCGAAATCAAATTACGCGGGTTTTCGTTAACTCTGCGTAAGGATGAAGCGGCGGTATTGCTCATAGAGAAACTGTAATGAAAACTGATTTTACCGTAGGCGTTGTCGGCAATCCCAACTGCGGCAAAACGACGTTATTTAATGCCCTTACAGGCGCCAAACAGCATGTCGGCAATTGGCCCGGCGTCACGGTTGAAAAAAAAACAGGCGAATATTCGTTTGCCGGTAAATTAATCGAATTGGTTGATTTGCCGGGAACTTATTCCCTGGAAGCTGCCGATGACCAAGTGTCTTTGGACGAAAAAGTCGCACGGGATTATGTGGCGTCGAAGCAGGCCGATTTAATCATTAATATTATTGATGCCTCCAATATAGAGAGAAATCTTTATTTAACGTCGCAGCTGATTGAAATGCGCGTGCCGATGATTCTAGTGCTTAATATGATGGATGCTGTTAAACAACGCGGCATTAAAATTGATTTTGCTAAACTTGCCATGCAATTGGGCTGTCCGGTTGTGCCGATTTCGGCGGCAAACAGGCATGGCATAACGGTTTTGAAGGAAGTCATTAACCGTGCGGCGGTCACGAAACCGGTACCTACGGCGCAAATTACCTACACTGGCGCGCTGGAAAAGGCGATTGCCGAGCTCGCGCCTAGGCTGTGTGACATTGCCGGACAATATCCCTGCGATCTGCGTTGGCTGACAATACGTTTGCTGGAGGACGACACGCTGGCCAAAGAAATTGCCGGTACAGACTGTTTGCAGACGGCTTTAGCTCTGCAGCAGCGCGTCGAAGCGGAAACGGATGATGAAATTGATATTCTTGCCGCGGATGCGCGTTACGGATTTGTCAACGAATTGACCCAGGGCGCTGTCTGTAAACTCAATGAGGTGAGCCGGCATACCACTGAAAAAGTTGACCGTATTGTGCTGAATCGTTTTCTCGGCATCCCGGTTTTTCTGCTCGTAATGTATGCGATGTTCATGTTTACGATCAATATCGGCAGCGCCTTCGTTGATTTTTTTGATCAGGCTGTCGGTGCGGTATTGATTGACGGCTTAAGTTTGGTATTGGCCGGATTCAATTTACCGCAATGGTTGATTGTCCTAATTACCAAAGGACTGGGTGGCGGCATACAGGTTGTCGCGACGTTTATTCCTATTGTCGGTTTTCTGTTCATGTTTTTATCGGCCCTGGAAGATTCCGGCTACATGGCGAGAGCGGCATTCGTTATGGACAGATTCATGCGCATGATCGGTTTGCCGGGTAAGTCGTTTGTACCGATGATAGTCGGATTCGGCTGTAATGTTCCGGCTATTATGGCGACACGGACGCTGGAAAATCAACGCGACAGGATTTTAACCAACCTGATGAATCCGTTTATGTCTTGCGGTGCGAGATTGCCGGTTTATGCGTTATTTGCCGCCGCTTTTTTCCCGGTTGGCGGGCAGAATCTGGTATTTGGCTTGTATTTATTAGGTATAGCAGTTGCGGTGCTGACCGGTTTAATCATGCGGCATACCATGTTTAAAGGTGAATCGACGCCTTTTATTATGGAATTACCCGCTTATCACCTGCCAACCTTAAGCGGCGTTTTTATAAGAACCTGGGACAGGCTCAAGTCATTTTTATTTAACGCCGGTAAAGTCATTGTGCCTATGGTATTAGTATTGAATTTTTTAAATGCGCTGGGCACCGATGGTACATTCAACCAGGAAAACAGCAATAAATCGGTATTAAGTGAAATCGGCCGAAGTTTGACGCCTGTTTTTAAGCCGATGGGAGTAGCAAACGACAATTGGCCGGCGACGGTGGGTATTTTTACCGGCGTGCTGGCCAAGGAAGCCGTGGTAGGGACGCTGGATGCCTTATACAGCCGGCGCGCCGGCGATAATGCGAGCCTCTCGGATACACCGTTTAATCTTAAAGAAGCGTTAATCAACGCGGCCCTGACGATTCCTGAAAATCTGCGGGCTGTCGCCGATAACCTGTTGGACCCGTTGGGGCTTAATATCGGCACAGTCAGCGATATGGCGTCCGCAGCGAATGAGCAGGAAGTCAAGGCCGACACGTTTAAAGCGATGCAACAGAGTTTTGATGGAAAAGCCGGTGCATTTGCCTATTTACTGTTTATTTTACTGTATGCGCCTTGCGTCGCGGCGACAGCGGCAATCTACAGGGAAACCAGCCTGGGCTGGACCTTATTCGTCGTGTGCTGGACTAGCGGGGTTGCCTATATGACAGCCGCCATTTTTTACCAGGCAATGAGTTACAGCCGGCACCCCTCTTATTCACTGGTATGGATAAACGGGCTCATTATGGCTTTTGTACTGGTATTATTGGTACTATGGCTAACGGGGAAAAGCGCAGCTAAAAAATACGGACGGAAGGCTTTGTAATGATACTGTCGGAACTGCGCAGTTACCTGAAACAACAGCATCGAGTGGCATTGCGGGATTTAGTCGATCATTTCGACATGGATGCCGATGCGCTACGCGGAATGTTAGGTAAATGGATCAGTAAAGGCAATGTCCGTAAAATGCCGTTGGAATCATCATGCGGTACAAGTTGCTGTAAATGTGACCCTACCTTGACAGAATTGTATGAGTGGGTGGATAAGGCTTGACCCGGTAGATTTGACGATAGGGGTAAAGCCGCCGAAAATTTTTAAAGTTTGAACGGCTTATTCGTAGCCATCGTATGTTGATTTGTTGTATTTACATCAGCGTGGCATTATGCGTGCCTGGATCACTTTGATTAAGCTAATAAAGCATAATAAATAAGCACTGGAGCCACCCACTATGTGTTACATCAATCCACGCGTTGACTTCGCGTTTAAAAAACTCTTCGGTAGTGAAGAAAACAAGGATTTACTAATAGCCCTCATCAATGCCATAGTTTCCGAAGAGGACCAGGTGGCTGACCTGGAACTGCGCAATCCATACAATCTGGTCGATTACCGCGCCGGAAAACTGTCCATACTCGACATTAAAGCCTACAGCCGGTTAGGCTGCTGGTATAACGTTGAAATGCAGATCAGCGAAGATCTCAACTTTGATAAACGTGCCATTTACTACTGGGCAAAACTGGTTACCGAACAGCTCAGTGAAGGCATGATGTTTAAGCAATTGCTTAAAACCGTCAGCATCAATATCCTGGACTTTAATTTTGTTCCCGACCCCGAGCGTTTCCACAATTGCTACAAAATTATCAACACGGCTACCGGCAAAGATGATTACCTGCATGATATGTTTGAATTGCACTACATCGAGCTGCGTAAATTTAAAAAAGGCTACAGTGAACTGACTAATGCCCTGGACCGCTGGAGTACGTTCCTCACTCGCGCTCATGAGTTGGATAAAAACCGGATTCCCGTTGAATTGGGTGGAGACAGCGCGATCGTAAAAGCCATCGGCGCAGTAGATCGCATGTTTAATGAAGAAGAGCGCAGTGTTTACCAGGTTCGCCTGCAAGCTATCGCTGAAGTGGAAAGCAAAATTATTTCTGCAATCGATAAAGGTATTGAACAAGGCCTTGAAAAAGGTCGTGAAGAAGGTTTGGCATTGGCACTGTCGCGCTTGTTGGCATCCGGTGTAGATGAAGATCAGGCGAAGGCATTATTAGGTTTGTAGGCGTTAAGCGCTGTTGTCTGTAGCAGCCAATCGCAACAGCTAATTACTTCCCAACACCCGACAATTCGAGCAAATCAATCACATTCATCCTGATCGCGAGGCGAGTCAGTTCTATGTCGCTGGCAACGCCGAGTTTGCGTTTAATCAGGTAATGACAATTCAATACGGTCTTGGGACTGATGTTGAGCGTTTGCGCGATAGCGTCCGGGGTTTTGGCTTCTACCAGCAGGAGCAGAATCTCGAATTCCCTGACAGTCAAGGTTTCCAGCGCGTTGCGGTCGCTGCCGAGTTTTTCGAGCGCAAGTGCCTGGGCGATGTCGGCGCTCAGCGTACGGCGGCCTTGGTAAACATCATAAATAGCGCGGATCAAAACATCGGGCGCGCTGCTTTTCGTGACATAGCCGAGCGCGCCCGCGCGCGCCGCCCGGATTGCAAAACTCGGATGCTGGTGCATGCTGAAAACCAGAATCCTTGCGTCTGCACAACGTTGCTTAATGCGGCTGACAGCGGCTAAGCCGCTTTGTCCGGGTAAGGATATATCCATGATAACCACGTCGGGGGCGCATGCTTTAAACAGCGTATAGGCTTGTGCGCCGTCCGCCGCTTCGGCGATGACCTCCAGCGACGGTTGTTTCTGCAATAACGAGCGGTAGCCTTCGCGGACAATAGCATGGTCATCGACGAGCAAAATTTTGATGTGTGCCGCTCCATTCATTACCGTACCTCCGTATTGAGATGAATCGGCAGTCGTATTTGAATGATCAAGCCGTGAGGCTGAGCGGTTGCCAGACTCATGTGCCCCGCCAGCGCCGTTACCCGCTCGCGAATGCCGAGCAAACCGATGCCTGGGGTTTCTGCAAACGGCACACTGTCAGCTATGCCGTCGTCTTCGATAGTCAGTGTAACCGAGTCCGCGCTTGTACTGAGCGTGGTTTTTGCGTTGGCTGCGTTTGAATGTTTCGCGGTATTGGTCAGGCATTCCTGGACGATACGGAAAATAGTGATCGGCAGCGGTTCGGGCAATTGTTCGCAATCGCCGTCAATGACCAGTTGATAATGAGTTTTGCCGCCGCTGTGCACATTCCACCTTGCCGTCAGGCTTTTCAGGCTGGATAACAGACCCAGTTCGTCGATTTCGAAAGGGCGTAATCGTAATAAGAGCCCACGCACGGTAGCCATGATATGTCCGGTAATCCGGCTGATCTGCCTGGTTTCAGGGATGAGTTCCGGACATTGCTGTTCCGCTGTTTGTGTGATCGAGGCTGCGACGGCATTGATTGCCGCGAGGCATTGCCCGAATTCATCGTGCAGCTCCCGCGCCAGGTAACGGCGCTCCTCTTCCTGGATTGTCATCAGTTTGACAGCCAGTTTGCCGCGCTCTGCGAGTAATTGTTGCTGACTGGCCGCAAGTTGATTAATAGCGGTTGCGGTTCGCTGCCATTCGGCGACGTCAAAATCCGGCAGGCGAACAGACAAATCGCCTTTTTCCATGCGCTCCAATTCGGAAACAATGATGCGTGCCGGGCGTAATATGCGGCTGATGCTGATATAAACCAGCACGCAAACAGCCGAAACGGTGATGCCGGAAAGTCCCACCAGGTTCCTGATATTGTCCCAGGCGTAGGCAATTTCCATTTCTGCGCTGGGGGTGGTGATAATTGAACCATAGCGCCGGCCGTTGAAGATGATTTGCTTTGCCACGTCGAGACCGGGATTAAAAAATAGGCGGTAAATAACTTCAAACGCCGCAGGCCAGGTTTGGACTGTCACGTTTGAGCCGTTGCAAAGACTGCGCGTAGCCCCATCGCTCGCTGACAAAAAGCGCACACA
>Ga0163199_1001077_pt1 | contig 16970 bp, 12 predicted proteins | sample PL_2010_150m_FD_113537 | JGI IMG/M metagenome (GOLD analysis project Ga0163199, IMG submission 113537) | Freshwater microbial communities from Powell Lake, British Columbia, Canada to study Microbial Dark Matter (Phase II) - PL_2010_150m | ecosystem: Environmental > Aquatic > Freshwater > Lake ...
CCTCCGGTTCGCCCAGCAGCAGCAGTTTGTCGAGATTGTCGCCCATCGGCTGGCCGGAGCGCGTCCACTGGCGCAAATAGATCGGGAAACCGCCGGGCGAGCCGAGCGCGTGGCCGGACAGCAACTCGCGCACCAGGCGCAGGTACTGCTCCTTGCGCCCGGATGGATGCAGCGCAATGCTTGCCTCGCCGCGCGGGGTCAACGCGTGCAATACCAAATTCTGCTCGTCAATGCGGATCGCCAGCACGCCGCTGGCGAGCAGGACATTGAGACGCAAGGAATCTTCGGCGGAAAGTTCGGACATGGTCAATTCTTAAAACGGCAATTCACCGCAGAGGACGCAAAGTACGCAGAGGAAGAACAAGACATTGCCAGGTTACCTAATTTGTTGAGCGTATTTTTTTACGTTAAGCATTTGAATTCCTTTGCGTCCTCCGCGTCCTCTGCGGTTCAATAGCTTTTTCCAGGTTAATTGAGTTGTATGCGTTGCCCCCACGGCACCAGAGCTTTGCCCTTGACCAGCCAGATCACCGGGTAATCCGGTTCGGCCGGCGGAAAATCGCCCTCGCCGTCGGTGAAATACAGCAGCAGGTCGGGATGCGCCGACTGGCGCGTTACCCAGTCGAACACCGGGGCGAAGCGAGTGCCGCCGCCGCCAGCGAATTGGCGCGGAGCGGCCAGCGCTTCCCACGGTTCGAACTGCCACGGGCCGTCCGTGCTCAGTTCGCTGTCGCAGGCCAGCAGCGTGACGCGGGCACGGATCTGGCTTTTCAGCGCATCGACTTCGGACAGGAAGGCACCAATATCCTCATCCGCTATCGAGCCGCTGACATCCAGCGCCACCGTGACTTCCAGCTGGGCGCTGCGCAGGCTGGGAAAGATCATAGCCCCCTCGCGCCGCGACGGGCGCAGGTAGGTGTAATCGTCGCGCGCGCTGAGCGTCATGTAGCGCGCCAGCAACATCCGCCACGGCAGCTTGGGTTGCAGCAGGTGATCGACCAAGCGCGCCATCGAACCGGACAGCTTGCCCGCCTGTTGCGCGGCTTGCGCCGCCGAGGCGAGATATTGCTGCCAGCGCGCCGACAGTTCTTCGCGTTCCTGCGCGGACAGCGGCGGCGGCGCACCGTCAGGATTGTCGCGTTCCTCGCCGCCGCCCCGGCCGATTTCCTTGCGCTCGACATCCTCCCCGGCGCTGCCTGCGGATTTTTGCAAATCCTCGTTGCTACCGCTGTCGCCACCGTCATCGCCGTCGTAAAGATGCTTGTCGAGCGAGCGCTGGTTGCTGTTGTCGTCCAGCGAGGGGTAAATTTCCTCAGCGGCAAGGCCGTCGAACACATCGAGAATCAGTGCGCCCGGCGGCGGTTTCAGGCCGTCCTTGAGCAGCAGCGGGTTGATCGCGAAATCGCAGGCCACATCCCATCGCTGCTTGATGCGGTGGTTGCGCCGAGCGAAATGCGACAGCGCGCAATGCAGCGCTTCATGAGCCAGCATGAACTGGGTTTCATCCAGGCTCAGCGCGGCGATGTAATCCGGATTGTAGTAAAAGCGTCGGGCGTCGGTGGCGGTAGATGGACACCAGCGCGGATCGGCAGCGGTCATCGGCAGGCGCAGTACCAGCGCGCCGAGAAACGGCTTGTCGAGGATCAGGCGGGTGCGCGCGGCGGCGAGCTTGGTTTCGATGTCACGGGTCATCACATCTCGTACAGCATCAAATCCGCCACCGCATTCGCCCATTTGGCGAACTGCGGCACGCCGAACAGCTCCTGGCCGACCGCGCGGTGCATATCGGATACCAGCATGATGCCCATCTCGCGCAGCGGCAGCTTGGCGGCGTAATCCAGGATATGCCCGTAGATCGCCGCCGCATTCGGGCTGCCCTTGGCACGCAGCGCCCGCCCTACCAGCGCCGAAGCCACCGCATATTGCAGGTCGATTTCCATCGGCGCGGCAACCGCCTCGCCGCGGACGATGGCGTCCAGATCGGGGAGGCGTTCCAGGTTGGCGATGAAGGCATGGAGTTCGATCCCGGCGGCCGGGCCGACGCAGGCTTTCAGCGTATCGAGCAGCAGCGCGGCATCTTCGCCGAATTTTTGCAGCGCGCGGTGCGCGAATTCCCACGAACGCGGGCTGGGAAAGGCAATCGGGTTATGTGCCGGATCGAAATCGAAGAGTAATTCGGGGCGGAAGCGCAGGAAGGCGATCAAGCGTTCGTCGATCCGCGACTGATAAGCCCACGACACCCAGTCGTCGAGATGGGTTTCCACCTCGAAGTGGGAAAAGCGGTTGGCCAGCGGCGCCGGCATGGTATAGGTGACCCCCCGGTCGCCCTGGCGGTTGCCGGCGGCGAAGATCGCCCAGCCTTCCGGCACGCGGTAGTCGCCCAGGCGGCGGTCGAGGATCAGCTGGTAGGCGGCGGCGGAAACGCTCGGCGGCGCGGCATTGATCTCGTCGAGAAACAGGATGCCCTGCGGCGGGTCGCGCCGCGCATCGGGCAGCATCGAGGGCGGCGCCCACTCGACGCGCTGCTCGACCCGGTAGGGAATGCCGCGCAGGTCGGAAGGCTCCATCTGCGACAGGCGGATGTCCACCACCGGCACGCTGTGGCGCATCCCGACCTGCGCCACCATCTGCGACTTGCCGACGCCGGGCGGCCCCCATAGCATCACCGGGGTATGGTGGCCGTCGCGCACGCTGGTAAATTCGCGCTCCAGGATAGTGATCAGATGGGCGGGACGCATGAAAACTCCGGGTTAAAGTGTCGAGCCGATTATAGCGGGGCGGGCAAGGGTTGAATAGTTGATTGCGCTGCTCTGGCTTTCTTGAGTGCATCTGCTCGCCAAAGGTGATGAAGTCTGCCCTTCCGGATGTCCGCGGTCGCCCCTCTCCTGTCCGTCAACTTTGCAAATTCACTGCCCCCAAACCGCACATTCGAGATGTGCTATAACCGCCCACTGCTCATGTCGTATAGTCAATCCCATTCTGGATCACACCAATAACAGCGGCTTGATTTTCAGTGGATTCAGAGAATCCAACAAGAACCTGTTCGCGAGCTTGAGTATGACTATCAAGCTGCGAATACCAATAAGCAACACCATTAGGCTCTCCAGCTCGGTGTAGAACGTTCTGGTACATCTGATCTACAAACGGGTGTTCGGAAAGATTCCCATAGGTATTTTTGAATTCGACGCTAGTGGTAAATCCTGAAGCGATTGTTGTTAGAGGCACACTAGAGTCCGCTTGACCGATCCAGTATGCAAGACCCACCTTGTCTGGCGCACGATTAAAGGCAGCTTGGTACAGACGATAGACTTGACCTGCATTGGCAAGTCCTGCGGGATTGAATCCCGCATTAGGATTGCCTGAGATATCCAGAGCGACCTTGGCGTCATAGAACTGAAGCCGTTCAATGTTAACGAGCGTATCAACGCCGCTTCCGCTGTTGTCTGCAACCAGAAACTTGCCGCTACTGTCGTGGGTGATGGAGAAGCTTTGACGGTTTCCGGAAAACGATACGGTATCTACCCCGGCTCCCCCGTCGATACTGTGCGCACCCTGCCTCGGAATAATCAGTTCGTTGAGACTTGAACCAAGGATAACGCTGCTCCCTCCAACTGAAAGCACCCATTGGCCGCCCGATGGAGCCGTTGCGCCATAGAGAAAGTCCAACGCAAGTATGTCATACGGCCGGAGTTCCTGGCCAGCATAGTCGCCGTTGTACGACATCACGGTATTCGTGCTGTTGTCTTCGTTGGCTGGGAGGTAGGGAGGCGCATTGGAGCCAACGCCGCCCCCGCCAAATTGAGTGTAGTTTCCTGGGTGTTTGAGTCCTAATGCATGACCAATTTCGTGGAGCGCCATATCCTCGAACTGAACCTTCCCTACATTCACTGACGTACCGTCAGGAAGAACATATACATGGCTGAGGTCGTATTTGACGCTGTTCAGATTGAACCAGATATCGCCGGCAGCATTTAGATTGCCGTAGGAATCTCCGCCATTCGGTGCGTAGCCCATCGCATCGCCAAGCGACGTTACGTCGTATTTCAACGCCCCCAACATGATAATGGCTGCATTCGGGTCAGAAACCTCAGTAAACTTGAGTCCGGGAATGGCTTTTGAAAGTTCGGCGAATTCGTTCCTGACGAGATCCCGATGTGCGCTGTCGAGCGCCAAGAAAGTGGAATAATCTTGCGCAGAAAAGTTGGTGATTGGTTGCTGGAAATAACTGGGTACCGCATCCATGAAGCCGTATGTAACTTCTGTTGGCGTGCCGAAAGAAAGCGTGCTATTCCACCGTGCATCAGCACCTCGTAGAAGTGCGTCAATGCGGTAATCGTTCGAGATTCCCATGACATATCCTTTACTGCATGTTGTGAAAGGGATCTAAGGGACCAGCTTTGAATTAACAGCCATTGATGTCTGATTAACAAGGGGAAGCCCTTGTTTATTTGTAGACCGCCACGGGTTGATTTGCAAAGCCCGACTAAATTCAAATTCGCAGTTGACGGTTTCACCGCTGGATTGCGGTGTTATTGGTGGAATAAGGAATGGCGGAATTGGATGCTTGAACGAATATTGAACAATTCTGCGTGCGCCAGAATAGCGATTGGTTAACGACTACAAAGTCAGAAAGCCTCCGTTCGTCAGCGTCCGGAACTGGCACATCGGAGACGGTCAAGTCAGACAGACAGGTCAACTCCGGCCGCTCCTGACGTTCAGTTTGGCTAACAACTGCACCTGTGCGGGCCGGAAGGGTTAAACCTATCCATCCCTGCGAACCCCTGTTCTTTGCTCCTTCGCGTCTTTGCGCTTAATGAACTGCGGTTTTAAGGTTAAACCGCTGTCGCGACCGGGATCGTGACGAAAAAACTGCTGCCCACGCCCAGCTCCGATTCCAGCCAGATTTCGCCGCTGTGATGCTGGACAATCTGGCGGCAGATCGACAACCCCAAGCCGGTGCCATGGGGTTTGTCGGTGAGGGTGTCGCCGACCTGCTTGAATTTGTCGAACACCTTCTCCCAATTCTCCTCGGCAATGCCATTGCCGCTGTCGCGGACGCTGAAACGAACAAAATCCTCCTGCCGCACGGCGCTCAAGACAATCTGCCCATGCCCGGTAAATTTGACGGCGTTGGAGATCAGATTGGTCAACACCTGCAGCAAGCGGTTTTCGTCGCCCCTGACGTCGGGCAGATCCGGCTCGATTTCACTGATCACTTCCAGGCTTTTCTGTTCGGCCAGCGTGGCGGTGATGGCGATGCTGCGCTCAAGCAGGCGTTGCGGATTTACCGCGGCGAAATTCCACTCCACTTTGCCGGCTTCCAGCTTGGCGCTATCCAGCACATCGTTGATCAGCAGGGTGAGGCGCTCGCTCTCGCCGATGATGATATCGAGGTTCTCCTGCACTTGGTCGGCTGCATGGCCAGCCTTTTCGTCGTTGCCAACCAGCGGAAAGACTGATTTTTCCAATTTCTTTTTTACCAGCTTGGCAAAACCGACTACCGAGGTCATCGGGGTGCGCAGTTCATGAGAAACCGTGGAGAGAAAGTCGGACTTGAGTTGATCGAGTTCCTTGAGTTCCTCATAGGCTTTTTCCAGTTCGGCGGTGCGTTCGCCGACCTTGGCATCGAGATGCCGGATATTGTCCTGCAAACGCCCCACCATGCCGTTAAACGCTGTAGCCACCACCCCGATCTCGTCTTCACGATCCAACTTGCAGCGCGCATCCAGATCGCCGCCTTCCACCCGTAGCGCGGTGTTGCTCAACTGGCGCAACGGATCGGTCAGTTTCTTGACGAACAGGTAGATCAGCCCGATCGAAAGCAGCAGGGTAATCGCAAACACCGCCAACACCCGATTGCGCAGAATACGCGCACTTTCGGCGAGTTCGTCGAGGTAGACCGAAGAGCCGATGTACCAGTCGAACCCCTTGAAATAGCGCATCCAGGAAATTTTGTCGTAAACATAATTGCCCGGGTCGGCAGGGCTGTCCCATTTGTAGCGGGCGCTTTCCGGCTTGTCTGCCGCCGCCATCAGCAGCGGGAGCAGCGGTTTTTTGGTGGCGTTGTCGAGCATGTTGCCGACATATTTATTCTCGACGTTGGGGTTGGGATGGATGAGCATGTTCAAGCCCCCGTCGAAGATGAACACATAGCCGGACTTGGCAATGTGCATGGTGTGCAGGCGCTGACGCAGTTCCTCGATGGCGAGGGACCGCTTGAAGTGCACGGCGGCTTCCACGTCATCCAGGTAGACGCCGGTACCCAGGACCAGGTCGAAAGCCGGCAGATGCCTGTAATAACTCAGTTTCTCGGTCGGCTGCTGTTCGCCCAGGCGGCGCCACCAGTAGGAATAATATCCCTCTCCCGCATTCCGGGCGCCCGCCACCATCGGCGGCACGATCAGGTTGCCGCGTGTATCCCGTTTATTGGAGAAATCGGCACCGTTTAGTTCCGGGTCGGGATGGGAAATCAGCACGGAACGGTAATCCGCGGCAAACACGTAATCATTGCGGCCATACTTGATGTGGCGCAATTCTTCGAGCAATGCGCCCTTGGCCTGCTCTCTGGAGAGTTTGCCGCTGCGCACCAGCCCGTCCAGCATTTGCGCGCGCGCCTCGACCACCGCGATGATGTTGCGCAGCTGTGCCTTGCGTTCCAGCACGATGGACTGGCGGTAATTTTCGAGATCGAGGTGGGTCTGTTCGACCATCTCGTAGATGTTGTTCAGGATGGTGCGTCCCGCGCTTTCTTCGATCCCTGCCACGGTGGTCTGGATGAACGGCACGGCCAGCAGGTACATCGCGGCGAACAGTGCGCTGATAACCGCCGTGGTGGTGGCGAAAATGCGTGCGAACAGGCTGGATTTGAAACGGGTAACCATCTAGCGTACCTGTCCGGCTAGATATGGGGCGACATCCACCTCGTCGATCTGATTGGCGGCCAGATGGGTTTGGGCGTAGGCCAGGTAAATCTTTTCGGAAAGGAACAGGTCGAACAAGTCGCCGTCGATGTGGTTGTCCAGCTTCATGCGGTGCATGACGGCTATGGCCCAACTCAATTTGCCGGGCTTGCGATAGGGGCGGTCGGGGGCGGTCAGCGCTTCGAAGATGTCGGCGATCGCCATGATGCGCGCCGGAATCGACAATTGCTCGCGTTTAAGGCCGCGCGGATAGCCCCTGCCGTCCATGTGCTCGTGGTGGCCGGCGGCATATTCGGTGACATTGCGCAACGAGCGGGGGAAGGAGATTTGCGACAACATGCTGATGGTGTGGACAACGTGGTCCTCGATGATTTTTCGTTCTTCCGGGTTCAGCGTGCCGCGCTGCACCGAGAGGTTGTAAACCTCGTTCTCGCTCAGCAGCGGGTGGCGTTCCCCGTCGGCATCGCTCCACAGTTGGCGGGCGATGCTTTCGATGCGCGCGATATGTTCGGAGGAAACGAATTCGCCACCCAGGTTGCATTTTTCGAGGAACGCGAAATCGTCGTCCAATTGGCGCAGGCGCTCCTGGTAAGCGGCATTGGCGGATGCTTCCGCCTCACCTCCCGCCAGCGCGCGATAACGGGCGATCAGCGCGTCGCGCCGCAGCACCTCGAAGCGCATCGCCACCAGATCGAGGCGATTGGCGATGCTGTCCAGCTTGGTGGCTTTATCGACCACCCACTCCGGGGTGACCACTTTGCCGCAATCGTGCAGCATCGCGGCGATTTCCATGGCGTTGCGCTGATCCTCGTCCAGCACGAAATCGGCGAAGGGCGCGCTGTCGGCCTGGTGCGCGCGCTCCGCGATCATCAGCGCGATTTCCGGCACGCGGCGGCAGTGGCCGGCGGTATACGGCGATTTCGCGTCGATCGCGGTGGCGATAACCCGGACGAAGGATTGGAACATCTTCTGCTCGGCGGCATACAGCTGGGCGTTGCGTAACGCGGTGGCGGCGACCGAAGATAAGGTTTGCGCACGCTTCAGGTCGGCGGCGCTAAACCCTTCGGCGCGGCGCGAAGCCAGCACCAGCAGGCCGAGCCGTTCGCCGTGGGAAGCCAGCGGCAGCCAAAGCAGCGCCTGCAAATCGGGTTCTTCCCCCGACCACAGCGGCGAGGACGACAGATCGTTGAGAATGTCGCCCGTTTCGCTCGCGGTTTTCTCGGCGAACAGGCGACTGCCCTTGATCCTGGCGAACACTTCGGTTGCATCTGCGCCGAAGGAGAGTTCCTGGTCGTAGCCGCCATCGGCGCCAGACAAAAATACCGCACCGTAATCCGCCACGTTTTTGCGCCCGTCGAATTCTTTGAGCAGCGCGGCAACCACCGCGGCGGGCTTGAGGGAATGGTTGAGGTCGGTGACGGCCCGTTGCAGCAAAGCCATCTCGCGGTAGCTTTCGAGCGATTCGCGCGCAACCGAGCGGCGCCCGTGTTCGGTTTCCAGCATTCCTTGCAAGGCATGGGCCAGCAAGCCGCCACAGGTTTCCGCCGCTGCGGCGTTCCCCGCCGGCGGACTCAGCAGCAATTCCCCTACGCGTTCTCCTTCCAGCGTCAGCGGGTAAGCCAGCAAGCCCGGCGCTCCCTCGACCAAGCCGTGACCGGCGGCACCGATTTCCACCAGACGCACCTCGCCCAGTTGCAGCGCGGCGGCGGTCCCCGGCGGCAGCAAGGGCAGCGCCAGTTCGATCTGGCGGCGCACCCAGGCGGGCTTGAGAAATTGTTCCGCCTTGATCATGGCAGTTGCAGAATCTCGCGGGCCAGATCGAGGATTTCGTCGGGATCGAAGGGCTTGGTGACAAAGCGATGCGCGCCCTCAGCCAAGCCGCGCACCCGGTCCGATTCCTGCCCCTTGGCGGTCAGCATCACGATGGTGATGTCGGACAACGCAGGATTCTGGCGTACCGCGGCACACACTTCATAGCCGTTCATCAGCGGCATCATCACGTCCAGGAACACCAGCTTGGGATGCTCGCGCTCGATCAGCGCCAATCCTTCCGCGCCATTGACCGCCGTCAGGATTTCCGGCTCTCCTTCCAGGTCTTCCAGGGTTTGCTCGAGCAGCGAGCGGATATGGACTTCGTCGTCCACGATTGCGATTTTGACATTTTCATTCATCATAATTCCCCATTATTTGATTCGCCGTGCGTTACGGCGTGGTTATTTCCGCCTGAATTTGGCATGCCGCCGCCTGCACCGGCATGATCATGACATCCAGCGCGGGCGCGGCGTTCAACATGCTTAAATCCACCTTGTTGAGCAAATCGGTGGGAACCACCACCATCCCCTGAAAGCCTGACTGGATGCGGGCGGACAGTTCATCGAGAGGGCAAAAAACCATTTCGCAATGAGCCGCGAAGCCGCTTGGCTTAAGCGCCGAATCCCGTTCCTTCTCATAAAGTATCAGGAAACGCACTTTCTTTGATTCCGCGTTTTCGCCGACGCCCAGCAGAGTATGGATATTCTCCAGGAAACGCGGCTCGTCGAGCGGCTTGTCCATGGACAGATCTCCGCCCGCCGTATCCCAGCCCAGGATGGCCGATACCACCATGATGGGGATATGCCGCAATGCGGGGTCGGCGCGCAGCTTGGCGATGGCGGTGCGTCCGTCCATCACCGGCATGGCGAGATCCATGGTGATCAGGTCGGGACGATAGGCTTGCGCGGCAACTATGGCCGCCTGACCATCCTCCGCGGCAATGACCTCGTAGTCTTGCTCTTGCAATAACTGGGTAAGATAGTCACGCACGCCGATGTCGTCGTCCACCACCAGCACCCTGGGTTTTCCGCCCTTGCCCGGCGGCATCGCCTCATCCTCTGTGAGGCGGGACTCTCCGCCGGCATCGTGCGCGATGCGCGAAGTGATCCCGGTGGTTTTAGCCAGGCTATCCGAGGCGGGCTGCAACACTACGCTAAACACGCTGCCCTTTCCCGGCTGCGATTGCGCCCGGATTTTCCCGCCGTGCCGCTCGACGATTTCGCGCGAAATTGCCAGCCCCAGGCCGGTACCCTTGGGCCGGTCCATCAGGGTATCGCCTTGCTGGGCCTGCTGGAATTTGTCGAAAATCGCTTCGGCTTCCTCTTGGGAAAAGCCGATGCCGCTATCGCAGATGTCGATCTGGATCAGGTTTTCCGGGTTGAGGAAGGCCTTCATCGTCACCAATCCATGGTCGGTGAACTTTGCCGCGTTGTTGAGCAGGTTGACCAGCACCTGCAACATGCGGTCGGCATCGCCGACGAACAGCGGCAAGCCGTCCGCGATTTCAACTTTCAGTTCGACGCCTGGTTTCTGATGGAACATGCCCTGCGCCGCGTTGATCGCATCGCGCACCAGCACGCCGGGTTGCAGCGGCGCATCGCGCCACTCGACCCTTCCCGCCTCGATTTTGGCGAGGTCGAGCACGTCGTTGATCAGCCGGGTGAGCCGGTCCGATTCCTTGAGGATGATTTCCAGGTTTTCCTTGATGCGCCCGGATTTTTTGTTCAACCCGGCGTCTTCACTCGCCAGTGGCGCGAAACTGCGGGAAAACTCGCGCTCGACCAGATGGGTGAATCCCCGGATCGAGGTGAGCGGCGTGCGCAATTCATGGGAAACCGAGGAAAGGAAATCCGACTTCAGTTGGTCGAGTTTTTGCAAATGCCGGTTGGCTTCCTGAAGTTCGGTGGTCCGCTCCTGTACCAAAGCCGAATTCTCTCGAATTTTGTCGATCATCATGTTGAAAGCAACGACTGATCGACCTATCTCATCCATACGCTGAACGGGAATTTGATGGGAAAAATCCTGAGTGGAAGCGATCTCACTCGTCATTTCCTGCATCTGGCTAATGGGGGAGATGATTTGACGATAAAGAACAACGCCGAATAAGGTCAGTACGATTATGGTGACGAACGACACGACTGACACGCCGGTTACTGTGCTCGATAAATTCTCGTTCAGAGCAGATATTGTCCTGTCTTTACTCCGTGTCTTCTCGACCCGCAAAGTATCGACAATTTGTTGCAACTCCCTCTGCAATACAACGACATTGGCATAATAATTCGCCTCGGCAAATGAGGCATTTCCACTTAACCTGGACTGAACCGATTCATCTATTGCTTCGAAATAATCAGTTAAATTATCCTTCGCTTGCTGTACCAGGCCTTTTTGAACATTGTCGGTAGCATGTTCAAATTGAAAATTCACGCCTTCCTGGAGCTTCGTTTTGCCAACAGCAAGTTTTTCCTTGGCTTGGCTGGCGAGATTATTATCTGTCTCCGCAATCAATGATTTGGTGATGAACTGTACTTCTTTTACTTGATATACGAGGTCGGCGGTTGCAAGCGTGCTCGGAACCACGCTTTCGGTAACTCTTTTAACCTCGGCAGCATTCACCCTTGCCTGGTAGATGGAGTAGCCGCCGATTGAGAATATCGCAATGAACGACAAAACGATCAGCAAGATAATTCGATGTCGAATACTCATTTTGAATGCGTTTCCATCGGTAACTTGAGAGTACCGGGTTCCATGTCATCCAGTGCCGCTGGCAAGGTCAGGATGAACACGCTGCCCTTGCCGGGGTCGGATGACGCCCAGATGCGACCGCCATGCCGACCGACGATTTCCTGCGAGATCGCCAACCCCAGACCGGTTCCCCTGGGCCGATCGCCCAGGGTGTCGCCATGCCTGGATTGCTGGAATTTGTCGAAAATCACTTCCGCATCCTCCGGCGGGAAGCCGATGCCGGTATCGTGGACTTCCAGCTGGATCAGCTTTTGTTCATTGAGAAAGGCTTTTACCGTCACCGTACCCTGTTCGGTGAACTTGGCGGCGTTGTTGAGCAGATTGACCAGCACTTGCAACATGCGGTCGGCGTCGCCGATGAACGGCGGCAGGGCTTCCTGGATTTCGAGATGCAGGCTGACGGCGGACTTGGCGTCGAACATCCCGTGTGCGGCATTGGCGGCATCGCGTACCAGGGTTTCGGGCCGGATCGGCGCATCGCGCCATTCGACGCGCCCGGCCTCGATCTTGGCGAGGTCGAGCACGTCGTTGATGAGCCGGGTGAGGCGCTCCGATTCCTTGAGAAGGATTCCCAGATTGTCGCGGATGCGTTGGGATTTTTTCTGCAAGTCGCTGTCTTCCCCCGCCAACGGCATGAAACTGCGCGAAAATTCGCGCTCGATGAGGCTGGCGAAACCCCGGATCGAGGTCAGCGGCGTGCGCAATTCGTGGGAAACCGAGGAGAGGAAATCGGATTTCATTTTATTGGCCCGATCCGCAGCCTCCTTCGCCTGGCGCAACACATCCTCGGAATGCTTGCGTTCGGTGATGTCGAGCACCGAACCGATGATTTTCACCGCCTTGCCCTCGCTGAAAACCGGCTCCGCCTTGGTGATGACATAGTTATACGTCCCATCCGGCCTTAAATGGCGCAACTCCAGTTCATAGCCTTCACCGCTGGAAAACAGCCCATTGACGCTGGCCTCCAGTTTCGCCCTGTCGTCGGGATGGACGATCTTCAAGTACTCTTCGAAAGTCGGCACTTCCGGGCGAGGCGTCATCCCGGCGATCCTGAAGACCTCATCGCTCCAGCGTATGGTCTGTTGTTCCGGGTCGAACTCCCAGGTTCCCAGCCTGGCGATGCGTTGCGCCTCGTCCAGCAGCCTCTTGCTCTCCTGAAGCTCATCGTTGATGCGCTGATTGAAGGCGATTTTTGCTTGCAGCGCGGCGTTTTCGGCTCGCAGGCCGGCAATGATCTGGAGCAGGTTGGCATCTGCCGCAGGCATGTTGGGAGAAGCAGGCTTATTCACCGGATTTCCTCGGCAAGTTTCAGGTCGAGGCGAACGGTGTATAGGTTCTGGCAAAGAAGGATGTGTCCGCGCTCACCCTCATAGTCTCCTCGGCATTCTTGCGATGAGGCATAAGCAAAGGAACATTGTCGCAGGCACATATTCATCAATCCGCCGCCAGTTGCGGCGCGGTTGTTTCCGGCCGTGTTTTGCGCACTGCCGCCTGCACCGGCATGATCATGACTTCCAGCGAGGGAATGCCATTCAGCATGCTTAAATCGACCTTGTTGAGCAAATCGGTGGGGATCACCAGCATACCCCGAAAGCCCGCCTGGATGCGGGCGGACAGTTCATCGAGGGAGCAGAAATCCACTTCGCAATGGGCGGTGAAATCGCCTGGCGCCATCGCCGCATCCCGCTCCACCTCGTAGAGCACCAGGAAATGCACTTTCTTGGCTTCCGCAGTTTCGCCGCGGCCCAGCAGCAAATGGATGTTATTCAGGAAATGCGGCTCGTCGAGCGGCTTGGCCATCGCCAAATCCCCGCCTGCGGTATCCCAGCCGGGGATGGCCGAAATCACCATGATGGGAATGTGTTGCAGTTGCGGGTCGGCGCGCAGCTTGACGATGGCGGTGCGTCCGTCCATCACAGGCATGGCGAGATCCATGGTGATCAGGTCGGGTTGGAAGTCTTGCGCGGCGGCCACGGCAGCTTGCCCGTCCGCTGCGGTGATGACGTCGTAGTCCTGTTCCTGCAATAACTGGGTGAGATAATCGCGCACGCCCTGGTCGTCATCCACCACCAGCACTCTGGATTTTTCGCGCCTGTCCGACGGCCTTGTCGCGTCCGTTTGTGGCTTTTCGGTGGCGAAGGAGTCGATGCGCGAAGTGATCTCGGTGGTTTTCACCAAGCTATCCGTGGCGGGCGGCAACAACACGGTAAACACGCTGCCCTGGCCCGGTTGCGATTGCGCGTGGACTTTCCCGCCGTGGCGCTCGACGATTTCGCGCGAAATCGCCAACCCCAGTCCGGTGCCTTTGGGCCGGTCCACCAGCGTGTCGCCATGTTTGGCCTGCTGGAATTTGTCGAAAATCGCCTCAGCCTCTTCCGGGGGGAAGCCGATGCCGCTGTCGATAATGTCCAGCTGGACCAGGTTTTCCGGGTTGAGGAAGGCTTGCACCGTCACCGTCCCATGGTCGGTGAACTTTGCCGCGTTGTTGAGCAAATTGACCAGCACCTGCAGCATACGGTCGGCATCGCCGACGAGAAGCGGCAGGTCGTCCTGGATGACCACTTTCAGTTCGACATTGGGTTTCAGGTCGAACATGCCCTGCGCCGCGTTGACCGCATCGCGCACCAGCGCGCCGGGCTGTACCGGCGCATCGTGCCATTCGACCCGTCCGGCTTCGATTTTGGCCAGATCGAGGACGTCGTTGATGAGGCGGGTGAGCCGGTCGGATTCCTTGAGGATGATTTCCAGGTTATCCCTGATCCGCCCGGCTTTCTTGGTCAGGCCGGCGTCTTCCCCTGCCAGCGCGGCGAAACTGCGGGAAAACTCGCGTTCGACCAGGTGGGCGAAACCGCGGATCGAGGTGAGCGGGGTGCGCAATTCGTGGGAAACCGAGGAAAGGAAATCCGACTTCAGTTGGTCGAGTTTTTGCAAACGGAGTTTGGCGGCTTCCAGTTCGTCATTGCTTTCGGTCAGGCGCGCATTGGCGGCCTGGAAGCGGCTCAGGATGGCTTCGGTCTTTTCGAACTGTTCGACCACCAGTTGGGTGGTGATTTCCGCCGCTTCCCGCGCCACGCGGATTTCGCCGCGCAACATGCGGTTCTCTGCTTCTAGCGCCTGATAACGGCTGTCTGCGGCGGACGAGGCAAGGTCATGCTGTTCCATGAATGGCGATCTCCAAACAGCGTTCAGCCAAAATGCGGACGGTGCTATCGTCCACCGCGCCTTCCGCGCCGACCAGGGCGATTTCCGGCAGCGGCGGGCGGCATACCTGCGGCAACAGCCGCAACAGGTAAGGCAGGCCGGCGCCGTGACCGTAGCGCCCGGCATAATCGGCCACCTGTTGGCGGCTGAGTACCACGACTTCGCCGGTTTCAGCCATCCCGGCCACCGCATCGGCGAATACCACGCGGCGTTTTCCTTCCATCAGCCGCAACAAATCCAGGCCGCACAAACCGCCGTCGATCACCTCGACCTCGGGCGGCATCGTGCTGCCCGCGAGCTGGTCGTATACCCGGCAACCGACATCGTCGCCCGGCACGTAGCGGTTGCCCAGGCAGATGACGGCTATCGCGGCCATGGGTTAACCCCGACCTTTCATGCTCGAATCTCCTGTAGGAGCGCCTTCAGGCGCGATTCGACCGTTCGCACCGTGTCGCTGCCTATCGCGCCTGAAGGCGCTCCTACGGGTGCGGGGAAGATTTTACGAAACATCCGGGTCAACACCGTAACGGCGTGCGGTCGGCGCCGACCACGTGCACCGTGCAGACCAGGCACGGGTCGAAGGAGCGCACGATATGCCCGGCTTCCACCGGGTTGTCGATGTCGGCCACGGCGGTGCCGATCAGCGCTTCCTCCCATGGCCCGCGCACCCCGTCGTAGTCGCGCGGCGAACCGTTCCAGGCGGTGGGCGTGACGATCTGGTAGCGGGCGATCTTGTTGTCGCGAATTTCCACCCAATGCCCCAGCGCACCGCGCGCCGCCTCGATCAAGCCGTAACCCCGGCCATCCTGGATGGCCGCCACCGGCTGGTAATAGGGCTGGTCGATGCGCGCGATCATTTCTTCGAGCCAGGTTTCCATCGCCGGCAGCAAGGTGGCCGGGCGCGTCAGGCGCGCCAGCTGGCGGTTGACCAGGTTGGCTCCGTCGCGCCGCAGCAGGTCGACGAACAGCGGGTCGCCGGCGACGATGCGCTCGGCCAGCGGCCCGGTTTCGGCGGGCTGGCCGGCGTAGCGGGGGGCCTTGCTCCACGAGTATTTCTTGCCGTCGGCGCCGGTCGCGTGCGGTTCGGTTTCGCCGTCGAAGGGATGCCGCCCGCCTTCATAATCGGCGTACCACGACGACGCAACGTGTTCCGCCACCTGGGCCTGGTCGAAAGGCTGTAACGGCCCGTCCTTGGCGGCGTAACCGGCGGCGACCAGTTGCTTGCCCGTGCCGTGGCCGACGACGGCGGTATCGTCAGGCAATTCCAGCGAGCCGTAGGAGATAAAGTGGCCGTGTCCTTGCCCCAGCGTGTGCAGTCCCGCGGTGCGGGCAAAACGCAGGAAGAAGCCGGCGTCGCCGTCTGGAAATTCGGTCAGCCAGGCATCGAGATCGGCGGCGCTGTGTACCGCTTGCCAGCGTTCCAGCGTGCAGCCGAGCACGCTTTGTTCATACCAGCGGCGATAGTGTTTGAGGATGTGGCGGCACTGGTTCAGTTCGGCCAGCGGCGGGATATAGGTCACGCCGCCCGGCACCATGAACGAACTGTGCGGCCATTGGCCGCCGAGTATCGCGATGATTTCCAGGATGGTCTTGGTCTGGCGCACCACGTCGATACAGCGTTCCCCGGCCAGCGGCGCGTAGCGCTTGAGCGCTTCGGCATACAACGGGTGAGCTGCGTAGTTGGCCGCGGTGAAATCCGGCAGGAACATCAGCACCGATTGACGCACGTCGCTCTGGCAATGCTCGACCATCAGCGTCACGTTGCGCAGGCGGATCGCGTTGTCGGGCAGCGTGACGCCGGCGATCTGGTCGAGCGCCTTGGCCGCCGCCATCAGGTGGGTGGTGCTGCAAATCCCGCAGATGCGCGGGGTGATCACCAGCCCGTCGAGCGCGCCGCGCCCGACCAGCAAATTCTCGAAGCCGCGAAACATCGTGCCGGAACTCCAGGCATCGACGATCCGGTGGTTTTCCAACTCGACCCGGATCTCCAGGTCGCCTTCTACCCGGTTGAGGGGAATGTCGCGGATGATTCTTTTGCTCATGGTTGCACCCTGAATTCGCTAGATCTTGGTTTCGCGCTTGGTCAGGCGCAGCGGCGCCGCCGCAGCCGCCATGCCTTTGTACACCAGGTAATGGGCGCGGCTGATGCCCTTCGGCAGTTCGATCGGGACGCCCTCGATGTTGCGGGTTTCGAAGAACGGCGAGGCCATCGGGAATTCCGGGCTGGTACAGCCGAAACACGGCACGCCGGCCCGCGTCTTGGAGGAACGGCCGTTCCACAGCAATTTGTTGCAC
>Ga0163199_1001078_pt1 | contig 16970 bp, 16 predicted proteins | sample PL_2010_150m_FD_113537 | JGI IMG/M metagenome (GOLD analysis project Ga0163199, IMG submission 113537) | Freshwater microbial communities from Powell Lake, British Columbia, Canada to study Microbial Dark Matter (Phase II) - PL_2010_150m | ecosystem: Environmental > Aquatic > Freshwater > Lake ...
GAAGCAATCTCTGCCGCAAACCTTGAGATTACTTCGTCGCTCTCCTTCGACTGCGCGCGAAAAATCACCGCGCTCCGCTCAGGATGCTCCTCGCAATGACGTTCCAACGAGCGCACGAGGAATGACAGACATTAACTTCCTCGCACCCATACTCGCAATGTGGGGCTTCTCACTTCTGCTCTTGATCTCGCAGCGCGATCTCGGCACAGGCTCGCTGCTCTTCGCCTCATTCATCGCCATGCTTTATCTCGCTACGAATCAAAAACGATTTTTGGTGGTGGGTGGTTTGTTGCTGGTTGTTGGCGGGTTCGTGAGTTACGCACTCTTTGATGTGGTGCGCCTGCGCGTTGACTCGTGGATCGATCCTTTCGTTGATCCGTCGGGGCGATCATTTCAAATCGTGCAATCGCTCATCGCCATCGCCAACGGCGGATTGATCGGGCGCGGAGTCGGGTTCGGATCGCCCACCGTGATTCCGGTGGTCCACTCTGATTTTGTTTTCGCCGCGCTGATCGAAGAGTGGGGACTCCTCGGCGGTGTCGCCGTCATTGCCGCGCTCGCCGCCTTCGTCATGCGCGGCTTAAGAGTTGCGGCGTTAGCCACGACAACCTATCGCTCACTTCTTGCAGGCGGACTCTCAATGATGATCGGCTTGCAATCCATCCTCATCATCGGCGGCGTGATCAAAGCCCTGCCCCTCACCGGAGTCACATTGCCTTTCATGAGCTACGGCGGCTCATCGTTGCTCATCAACTTCGTTATCGTTGGACTGCTGTTGAAGCTCTCTCATGATTCTGGTTAACACAAAGACACCAAGACACGAAGGCACAAATTTCTTAATCTTTGAGACTTGGTGGCTTTGTGCCTTCGTGTTCCCCCATGAAATGATATGCGTAATTCATCTCGCTCCTTAGTTTCTTTAAGTTCGTTTTTTTTCTTCAGTTTCTCCGCGCTGGCATTAGTCGTCGCTTACTGGACAACCATTAACCGCGACTCGCTTCTCGCGCGTAGCGACAACCCGCGCGCGCTGATTGCCTTCAATCGCCTTCAACGCGGGCGCATCTTAGATCGCAACGGAATGATTCTCGCCGAGACCATCGGGCAGCCGAGTCAATACGAGCGCAAGTATGAACTCTCCGCCGCGCTGGTTGTGGGCTACGCTTCATTTCAATATGGCTTGAGCGGGATCGAAGAGGCGATGAACTCAATTTTGAGTGGCGATGATGCCGACTCGTTTACCGATTGGTGGAAACATGATCTGCTCGGTGAACCGAAAGTCGGCGGCGATGTCAAACTGACTCTCGATCTGAATCTACAACGGAAAGCGTTCAACGCGCTTGCCCAAAATAAAAAAGCGGGCGCAGTCGTCATCCTCAACCCGCAAGGAGAGATTCTTGCGCTCGCCTCTACGCCATCCTTCGACCCTGCCACGTTCGAAAAAGATTTTCCATCCTTTAGTGCCAGCAACAAAGGCGAACTGATCAACCGCGCCACCTACGCCCTTTATCCAACCGGTTCATTGATCGATCTCTTCCCCTCCACACTCACCCTCACCGATCCCCCTGCTCTCCCGATTCCGACTCGCGCCGCAGACAGAAACAAAACAACGCCACTGCAAATGGCGTTGCTTACAACTTCTTTGCTCAACGATGGAGTGATGCCGTCACCGCAATTACTAATTACTAATTACCAACCCCAACTCTCACGCTCAATTGCCATCATGCCCCGCGACACCGCCGCCCAACTGCGCGAGAAGATCAAAGAGGGTTATGCCATCAGCATGTCGGGTCAACAAACACTGGGTTGGTTCATCGGCTTTATGGATGGAAACGCAATCTGTATTATCGTGGAAGATGGAACGGGAGAAGAGGCGAGGCAAATAGCAACGTCTATTAAATGATCGCCCGAATCTTTTACTTCATCAACCGATCCGTCATTGCGAGCGCACTTCGCGGAGCGGATAGCAATCTCGGTCACGCTACGAGATTGCTTCTCGAAGACTCGCAATGACGCTGAGCAATCAGGGATCTTTTACCTCACCAATCGATTCAAAATCTCCTCAGGCACTTGCTCGCGCAAATGCGGATAGGCTTCAATTAATCGCGCGATGTCGGCTAAATCCTTCTGACGTTTACTGGCGCGACGCTCCGAATCTTGCACCGCCCACACTTTGCCTTTCATCACATCTTCGACAGAGGCAACCGGCAATTCAATCCCCAGCACTTCACGAGCAGAAGCGCGATCCACAAAATCGAAATAGCGCGGGTCAGTTTGAATCTGCACACGCAAATCCGAATCCAACGCCGAAAGATTCAGGCTATGTTGAAAACGTTGAACTTTGAATTGATCTTTGACGAGTGATTCGATTTGTCCGATTTGATCAACGCTCACAACCAGATCGAGATCAAGACTCACTAATGGATCAACATAAGCGTTAACCGCTTGTCCACCTATCACGCAGTAACGAATCCCGTGTTCCTTAAGCAAACCGACCAGCTGCTCAAGAAAATTCGATTGATCCATAGTAATCACCTTCCAGTAAGTAAGTGCCTGCATATCATCTATTATACAAACGGTTATGAAATGACGTTTTCAATCATCAACAGCCATCTCCGCCACCTTCCTCAACAACTCCTCTTCCCTCTCCTTCGTGATCCCCGCTTTCCATTGGCGATCACGTGGTCGCGTGCGATCCCATTCGAGAGTCGCCTTCACCGTGTCATCTAAAAATCGAAAGGTCAAGCCATCTCGAATCGCCTTGCGACAATCAAAAGAAAAGAAGCCGCGCGACGATTCATCCGTTTCGGGAATCCACAGTGTGCCTTCAGACCACGGAGTCAGTCCCAACTTAACCAGCACCTCATCGCGCACCCAGATCGGTTTGGTCAGGCTGCCGCTCAGGCGCACACACGACTCAACGAACTCCTTCATCGTCAAAACTTTTTCGGGTCCATTGGCGTTATACACACCCGATTTTTTATTCTCGATTACCTTAATCGTCCACTCGGCAAGATCGCGCACGTCAATAAATTGAATCGCACGCGCCGGATGCCCGGGGATGAGCGTGTCGCCGCCGCGCGCGAAACGGTTGACCCAGTAGGTGAAGCGATCGGTTGGATCGTTCTGCCCAACGATCAATCCCGGACGGATGATCAAGGCGCGATCACCAAAAACTTTTTGCGCTTCTTTCTCGCACAACACTTTGAGAGGACCATAAGTATCACCTGTGATCGTCTCGGTTGTTTCATCTTCGAGCGTTCCGAGTTTTCCATTTTCATCCACGCCTGCGTTGCGAATATCGGAATACACCGAGAGCGATGAGATGAACACATAACGCTCAACCGAATCGTCGAGCGCGTTCACCGATTGACGCGCGATGCGCGGCAGATAGCCGCAGGTGTCCACGACGGCATCCCAATGGCGATTCGTTAGGGCAGAGAGATCGCCATCACGATCCCCGCGCAGCTTTTCAACTTCAGGAAAAAGATCGCGGTTCGTCTGTCCACGATTAAATAATGTGAGGCGGTGTCCGCGCGCGGTTGCCGCCTCGACCAATGCCCGTCCCAAAAACACTGTGCCGCCGATGATCAAAATCTCCATTTTATTTTTGTAGAGACGTTGCATGCAACGTCTCTACCTCCGTGTATCTAAAACATCTCACCTCATGATCATTCACCATGCCCGTCGCTTGCATGAAGGCGTAGCAAATTGTTGAGCCGACAAATTTAAACCCGCGCTGGATCAAGTCTTTGCTCATCGCATCCGATTCAACCGTGTGCGCCGGAATCTCTTTGATAGATTTCCGTTTATTGATCTTCGGTCTGCCCTCAACAAATCGCCAGATGTAAGAATCAAAACTCCCAAACTCATCCTGCACTTTGAGAAAGGCTTGGGCGTTGAGGATGCTCGCCGCAACTTTGAGGCGGTTACGCACGATGCCTTCGTTCTTCAACAACTGCGCCACTTTGCGCGCGTTGTATTTCGCCACACGCTGCGGATCGAATTCGTCGTAAGCCTCGCGATAATTCTCGCGCTTCTTGAGGATCGTCTCCCAACTCAAACCGGCTTGCGCCCCTTCGAGAATCAAAAACTCAAACAGCATTTGATCATTATGTAGCGGCACACCCCACTCGTGATCGTGATAAGCAAACATTATTTCTTTAGATGCCCATTGGCAACGATACATGATGATGTTTACCTCACAAACGCCGCTTCGCGATTCGCTTCTGCACAATTAACCTTTCTCCACTTTCGCAAACGATCTCTTGCCCACCTGCAACATCCCTTCGCTCGCCATGGCGTTCACATCGTTCACGGTGTCCCCGTCAACCTTCACCCCGCCCTGCTCAATCAGTCGTCGCGCCTCATTTTTACTTTTGGCAAAATTATTGGCAACGATGAAGTCAACCAATTTTTGTTCGCCACTTAATTTGATTGTCTTCACGTCATCGGGCGTCGCACCTTTTTGGAACACTGTGCGGAAGTTTTCAGCGGCGGCATTCGCGGCGGTGTCACCGTAGAAGGACGAAGTGATCTCCCAAGCCAGACTCATCTTCACATCGCGCGGGTGTGCGCCACTCTTCAGACTCGATTCCACTTCGGCAACTTTATCCGGCGTCCAACGAGTCGAGAGTCTAAAATACAATGGCATCGCCACATCCGGCACGCTCATCACTTTGCCGTACATATCGTCGGCGCCGGTGTTGATCGGCACAATGTTGCCTTTGGATTTTGACATACGCTGCACGCCATCGGTGCCGGGCAAAATTCCGGTGATGATGCCGACCAGTGGTTTCTGCCCCATCGCTTCTTGCAACTTGCGCCCGGCGACGATGATGTTGAACAGTTGATCGGTGCCGCCGACTTGCACATCGGTTTGCATCGCCACCGCGTCGTAACCCTGCATCAGCGCGTAAAAAGTTTCATGCAAGAAGATCGGTTCGCCCGCCTCGAGTCGTTTGGAAAAATTTTCGCGCGTGAGAAATTGTTGAACGGTAAAGTTCTGCCCTAATCGAATCAGATCGAGCAGTGAAAGTTCAGAGAGCCATTCGCCGTTGTAGCGAATCTTGGTTCTACTTTTATCCAACACGCGAAACGCTTGCTCGGCATACGTCTTCGAATTCTCGGCAACTTGCTCCTGCGTGAGAACAGGTCGCGCTTTATTTTTATCCGACGGGTCGCCGACGAGCGCGGTGTAACTGCCGATGAGGAATGTCACCTCATGTCCCAAATCCTGAAACTGGCGCAACTTGCGCATCGTAATAGTGTGACCCAAATGCAAATCGGTAGACGTGGGATCGTAACCGCAATACACGCGCAGGGGTCTGCCCTCTTTGAGATTCTCGCGCAGTTCGCGCTCCATATTTTTAGCGGTTTGCTCATCGCCGTATTCGGTGCCTTGCATGAGCAAAGCCACTTGTTGATCGAGAGTTAAGTTAGTCATAGTTGTTCACATTCAGACCCTTCGGGTTTTAAAAACCCGAAGGGTCTTGGGCGCAGTTATATTTTCTAAATTAAACAACAACTTGTGGAATTAAACGAGTATGCCCGCCAAGGCGGGGTAGAGGTAGACCTCAAGGTAATTGCGAGGGGAGAACATAGGGAAGATTATACTCGACCTCGCAGGTTTTAAAAAGATGGCTCGGCGTCGCCTAAGCGATTGAAATCGCAGCAACACAGTGTGCACGCAAACCTTGTCAGGTAGCGGAATCCGAAGTCTCCCGACTTCGGGCAAAATCGGGAGATTTTGCGATCCATCGTGACAACCCTTGCGTGCACACGCAACACGCAACACAAGGCAAAATCCGCCTGCGCGGATTTGGAGTATTATACGAAAAGTTATGTCGGCCTATCCCACTATTGTAATTATCGGCGAGATGATCGATCAAGCGCGAAAGATGGAACCGCGTGTTGCCGTCAACCGCACGATCGCTTCTGACGTGGATACGTTAGCGGGCATCTTGGGTGAGATGGCATTTGCCCAATGGTTTTATGGCGATTGGCGGCACAACAGCGTGGGCAAGAACAAAGGTCAAACCGATTTCGCCGGGATCGAGATCAAAACATCGGCGTTTCCTTTTCGAGAGACATTGCATCTTCTGGTGCGCGAAGACTACGCTCAAAAACGCAAACCGGCGTTCTACGTGCAAGTGATCTTAAATATCCACCAACGCAACGCGCGAGAGATTCCGGCGAACACGCCAGCCTTGATCTGCGGCTGGGCAACACCCGCCGAAGTGGACAACGCGCCGAAGAAAGATTGGGGAAGCAAAGGCGGCGGGCGTGGCGGATATTTGTGTCACGCCATCCCGATCAACAAGCTGCACCCGATGAGTGAGTTTCGAGAGGCGTATCGAAAGTTTTCAAGCCAGTGACTCGTTACGTGCAGTGCCACGCCCGGAAAAAATATCGAGGCATAGAATAGGGTGGCAAGATCGGGGTGACGCAACAGCAGCAGCCCAATGCCTTGTATGTGACGATGTATTATCAGTCGAGGTTATTTTGAAAAGATGCTTGACTTAACACGCGCGTTTCGCCTACACTCATAGTTGTTCACCTCTAGTCATATACGAAACCGTAGTGGTTTCAGCACTCCGATAAAGCCATTTCAATCACGATGTCGAAATCGAGTTCAACCAAGAAAAACAACCAGTCGCCTAAACAAAAATTTGACCCTGTCGTTATTGCAGCACTTATCGGATTGACAGGGACAATCATTACCGCATTGTTTGCGAGTCCAGTTCTAATCGCGCTGATTCAAAGAACATCCGCCTCAATGCCTACCGGCACAAGTCCTATGCTAACGACACCTATTGTGTCGCCGACTAATTTGCCAAGTTTAACTCAGACGACATCTTCCCACTGCCCTCCTGATATGGCGATTGTTCCCTCTGGCGTCTTTCGCATGGGCGCAACACCTAACGACCAAGAGGCGCAAAATGATGAGAAGCCTCAACGGGAGGTTTATCTTGACGCTTTCTGTATTGAAAAAATCGAAGTTAGCAATCAAAAATACTTTGAGTATTTGAGGAAATCTCTTCCGCCAAATACAATTGCAAATTTGCCGGCAGTGAATTTATCATGGGAAGATGCCAATGCCTATTGCGAAGGGAAGGGATATTCTTTGCCAACCGAAGCGCAGTGGGAAAAAGCAGCGCGAGGCGAAAACGAATTCATCTATCCTTGGGGAAATCGCTGGGACCCGACGCGCGCTAACTATGGCGGAACGCAACCGCGCACCGCTAGACCTGTGACAGATTATTTGGATGCGGCAAGCCCGTACGGAATCCTGAACATGGCAGGGAATGTTGCCGAGTGGGTCGCGGATTGGTATACCGACGATTGGTACAACAGAATGCCTCAGACCAACCCTTTCAAATCTATTAAGCCAACTAGCGAAGCAACCCGCGTGGTTCGCGGCGGGAGCTTCGTTGACTCTAGTAAACTCTTGAGGACGAGTCGGCGGGACGGCACAAGTTTCCCCGACGACAAGTTTAATTTTCTGGGCTTTCGATGTGCTACCAAGCCACTATCACCCTAAACAAGGAGAATCGTCATGGCACTGCAAACATCTAATTCACCCAACATCCCACCCGACTATGAAGTGATCAAAAAGTACAAACGAGTGACGGAAGACGGCACAGACATGTTATCCGCGCTACAAGCACTAGTTGACAAAGTAGAAGCCAAATATCCAAATGTCAACTGGGTGCTTGGGATAAGCTTTTCAGACATCCCCGGTGTGGAATGTTCTGCGACAGGTCATCCCTATCAGCTAGAAAAAATCTAAATCGGCGTGCCGCCGACTCTCTCCAACGAGCAACTAACACAACTCGTTTAACTCAAAACAAAAAAAACAGGCAAAGTCTTTTCTATAGCTTTGCCTGTTTTAATTTCACCTCTTCACCCCCTTCGTCCCGTTCATTTCTGCGAAGCAACTTCCACAATCGTCTGAAAATCCGCCGCCTTCAAGCTTGCCCCGCCCACTAATGCGCCATCAATATCGGGTTGGATCATGAACTCTTTGATGTTTACCGCAGTCACACTGCCGCCATATTGCACGCGGATCAAATCGGCAACGGATGCGCCATACAGATCGGAGATCACGCCGCGAATGGAGAGGCCGATGACGCTATTCGCGCCCGCGCCTGTCGCCGCCTTGCCGCTGCCAATCGCCCACACCGGTTCGTAGGCGATGATCGTTTTCAGCGCGTCGTCTTTGCTCAATCCATCGTAGGCGCCTTTCATTTGTCGAGTGACAACTTCGTTTGTTTTGCTTGCTTCGTATTCGGCGAGAAGTTCGCCCACGCAGATAATCGGTGTGAGGGTGTGGGCGAGCGCGGCTTTAACTTTTTTGTTCACGCTTTGATCGGTCTCGCCAAAAAATTGCCGCCGCTCGGAGTGACCGATGATGACGTGCGAACACCAGCCGCTCAACATGGGCGCGGAAATTTCTCCGGTGAACGCCCCGCTCTTCTCCCAATGCAAATTTTGCGCGCCGAGTCCGAGCCGCGAATTTTTAATTTCAGCGTGAACAGCAGGGAGACACACAAAGGGCGGGCAGAGAATCACTTCCACGCGCGCGGTGGCGGCTAACGCGCCGACGAATGTTCGGGCGAGTTCGGCCGCTTCCGCCGGGGTTTTATTCATCTTCCAGTTACCGGCGATTACGGGAATTCGAGTCATGGTGTCAGTCTTCTATAACTGCACAGCCGATTTGTCATTGCGAGCGCACCCTTCGGCTTTGCTCAGGGCATGCTTTGCGAAGCAATCTCGGTCATGACATGAGATTGCTTCTCGAAGACTCGCAATGACGCTGAACAGTTAAGTGTTTTTTATATCATGGGCGCGGTGTTCCGGGTGGCGGATTCGGCGTCCCCTTTGCGAGATTGATCATTTCTTGTGAACGCCGCTTGAGAACTTCACTCGCGTTGCGATCTGCTACAACTTTTTCAAACTCTTTGATTGCCTGATCGCGTTGGTTGTTCCCCATCGCCAACATACCCGCCGAGAAGTAGGTGTAAGAGTCGTTTGGAAATTTGGCAATCATTTCATCCACGATGGGTTTCGCTTTATCGAGTTGACGACGTTGGAAATAAAACATGGCGAGGGCGTAACGCGGCACAGCAGAGTCGGGGAAGCGATGCACGTAATCTTGCAAGATAGGTTCGGCGTCCTCCCGCAAAACGGCGGCGTTCAGAGCGATGGCAGCTGCATCTTGAAGTTCACGATTGTTTTTGTTTTTCTCCAAGCCGTCTGCCAATAATGATAAAACGGCAATCGGGTCACGCTGCATGACTCGCGCGCCTTCTAAATAAACTTTGGCGTCGTTGCGCGAAAGTTCTGCCGCTTTGATGTATTCATTAACCGCATCGCCGGCGCGCCCCGATTCAAAATAAGCTTGCGCCAATCGCAAATGCGAATCTGCGTTATTGGGGTTCGTTGCCATCATCGCCATTGCGGTAGGCAAGAAAGGCGATGTTGCGCCGACTTGAGGAGGAATGCCGGTGCCTTGAGAAGGTCGAGGCGTGGCGCTTTGCGGCTGTGGTTGAGGCGTCGCAATCGCAACATGGGTCCCAGTTCGCGCGCTTTGCGTTTGACGATTCGAGTTCTGAGTAAAATTCCGCATGGCGTTGAAAGCGATAAAACCGATGATGCCTAACACTATCAACGCGCCCACGCCAGCGGCGATCCACATCCACGTTTTGCTTTTTGGTTTTTGATCAACAGGCTTCGCCGCTTGAAGAGTCGAGGCAGCGGTTACCGCCGCATCCGATGTGACAGGCACAGAGGCGGCGACACCTGCGGCGGCAGCCGCCGCGTTCATCATCATAGAAGCAGATGCCGGTTGAGGAATCGCTTGATGAAATGCGCTGACGAGTAGCGAGGCATCGGCGAATCGATCATCACGATCTTTTGCTAATGCTTTGAGCAACACACGCTCTACTTCTTCGGAAACATTTGGATTAACTTTGCTGGGCAGAGGCAGAGGCGTATAGATGTGATCGTGAATGATGGCGAAGGGCGTGTCGCCGCTAAACGGAACGCGACCGACGACCATTTCATAAAGCAACACGCCAAAGGAATAAATATCGGTGCGCGCGTCGAGATCGCGCACGCCTTTCGCTTGCTCCGGCGAAATATAATTGGGCGTGCCGAGCATGGTGTCTTGCGAGAGCGTGCTTTCACCGGCAGAGGCAATTCGGGCTAAACCAAAATCGGAGAGAAAATATTGATTGTCGTTGGTGATGATGACGTTGGACGGTTTGATGTCGCGGTGCAGAATGCCTTGCTTGTGAGCGTAGGAAAGTCCGCCGCCCACCGCATCAACAACTTTCAAAACTTCATCCATCGGCAGCGCGCCGTGCGACATGCGCGCCTTGAGCGTGTCGCCCTCGACATACTTCATCACCAAATACGGATCGCCATTGTGTTCGGCGAAATCATAAATGGGAACGATGTTGGCGTGTTCAAGTTTCGCCAGCACCCGTGCTTCGCGAGCAAAACGCGCGGTGAAGGTCGGGTCTTCTTTAAACGCGGCGTGCAAAACTTTAATCGCCACGTAGCGATCCAGCGAGGCGTGATACGCCTTATACACCGTCGCCATGCCGCCCTGCCCCAACTGACTGATGATTCGATACGGTCCAACGTTCTCGCCAATTTTGAATGTCATAAATTTATTTCTCCATCAACGCCGCAACACCCGGTAAAATTTTTCCTTCTAACAATTCCAAACTCGCGCCGCCGCCGGTTGAGATATGACTCATCTTCGCCGCAAGTCCGGCACCCTCCACTGCTGCCACCGACTCGCCGCCGCCGACCACCGTGGTGGCGCCGCTCTCGGCGAGCAACTTGGCGACTGCGTTTGTGCCTTTAGCAAAATTCGGAAATTCAAACACGCCCATCGGTCCATTCCAGATGATCAATTTTGCGGTTGTGATCTCTTTGGCAAATTGATTCACCGTTTCGGATCCAATATCCAGAATCCGCCAACCGTCGGCGACGCAGTTAGGAGTGCCGTCACTGACCCTCACCATTTTCGTTTGGGCATCTTTATCGAACTTATCACCCAACGCCACATCAACGGGCAAGACGATCTTGCCTTTCGCTTTCTCCATTAATTTCTTTGCGGTTTCAAGACTCGAATCTTCCACCAACGAGTCGCCTACTTTAATTCCTTGCGCCTTGAAAAACGTATTCGCCATCCCGCCGCCGATCAAAATTTTGTCGGCTTGGGTCAACAGGTTTTCGATCACGCCAATCTTATCGGAGATTTTTGCGCCGCCGAGAATCGCCACAAAGGGGTGAGCCGGATTCGTCACCGCGCCCGCCAGATACTCCAACTCTTTCTCCATTAAGAAGCCGGCGACGGCGGGTAAATGTTTAGCGATCCCTTCGGTTGAAGCGTGCGCTCGATGTGCTGAACCAAAAGCGTCGTTCACATACACTTCAGCCAACGCCGCGAGTTGTTTAGCAAAGGCGGGATCATTTTTTTCTTCTTCGGAGTGAAAGCGAACATTTTCTAACAACAGAATATCGCCGCTCTTCAACGCCATCGCCATCTTTTCAACTTCTGCGCCAACGCAATCGGGCGCGAGCGAAACATTTTTCTTGAGCAACTCGCCCAATCGTTTCGCTGCAGGCGCAAGCGACGACTTTGCTTCCACTCCTTTGGGTCGCCCCAAGTGTGAGGCAAGTATTACTTTAGCCTCTTGCTTAATCAGAAATTCAATCGTCGGCAGCGCGGCGCGGATGCGCGTGTCGTCGGTGACGGTGTAATTGCCGCTTGCGTCTGGCGTTTTGGAAAGCGGCACATTAAAATCCACGCGCACAAAGACGCGTTTGTTTTTTAAATCAATGTCACGGATTGTCTTTTTGTTCATCAGGGTCACCCTTTAAAGTCAATACGTAGTCTTTGAGTTGGGCGAGAATCTCATCCGCGACGCCAAAAACAAACTTCACATCCTCTTCATCAATTTTTGCCTCATAAACATAGCGCGCTTTGTTTCGCAATTCCAAAGCGGGATTTAAATGACTGCCAAAGTCATGTGAAAACTTCTGCCGCTCCACGACATAGATTTGACCAAATAAACGATTGATCGAACCGTGACGATTCGGCATTTCCTTAACCTGCCCAACCAAAAACGCTTTCATTGCCAATTCAATGGCGTTGTAACCTGCATCAACCGCTACACGCAAATGGTCCGCCTCGCGGCTGGCTTTCGCCGCTTCGTAATAGTCCACTGCTAAATAATAAAGATGCAGTGACATCGCATGTTTCATTTCTTCGTCAGACATACTTAGCACCTCCACACCGTTCTCAATTATGCTTTGAACGAAATACGAATTGGGTACGAACCAATACGACATCGGCGCAACAAATACATCTATCTCCTCCGAATCGAATGGCAACGATAACGCCGCCCTGTGCGCTGCTTCATCTAACTTACCCGAGTCATTTGCAGCGAGGATAAGAACATCCACATCACTCTGCTCATCCGCATCAGTGCGCGCGGAACTGCCAAAGAGGATCACTTTGGCGACATCCCTGCCTTCGGGCGACGACAACAAAACGTCAACAAACTTCGTCAGCGCGTTCATCTTGCGCTGATGAAGATCGTCACTCGCTTCAATTGTCGCCTGTTGCGTTGTTACCATAGTGATCAGTTGCCCGTGATCAGTAATCAGTCAACGACAACGCACTGATTACTGATCACTGTTTACTTGTTTACCTCTTTACCTGTCTACCTCTTCACTGCCTACAACTTCCCCGCCATCATCGCCGCCAAGTCCGCCACGCGGCAAGCGTAACCCCACTCGTTGTCATACCATGCCACAACTTTTACCATGTTGCCGAGAACAATAGTATCCATCGCGCTGAAGATCGAAGAGTAGTTGCTACCGCGCAGATCGCTCGACACAAGCGCGTCATCGGTCACTTCGAGAATGCCTTTCATTTTTCCATTGGCATATTCGAGCATCGCCGCGCGCACTTCTTCTTTTGTTGCTTCTTTGTTAAGGATCGCCGTGAAGTCAATCACCGAGACGGTTGTGGTAGGAACACGAAACGCCATACCGCCAAACTTACCTTTGAGTTCGGGGATGACCAAACCCACAGCTTTTGCCGCACCCGTTTCTGATGGAACGATATTTTGCGCCGCCGCGCGCGCGTCGCGCACATCTTTTGCGCCAACGTCTTGCAACTTTTGTGAGTTGGTGTAAGCGTGAACGGTGGTCAGCAAACCTTTTTCGATTCCAAATTTGTCGTTCAACACTTTCGCTACCGGGGCGAGACCATTGGTGGTGCAAGAGGCATTCGACACGATGTGATGTTTCGCTGGATCATATTTATCGTCGTTCACGCCCAAGACAATCGTCAGGTCTTCGTTCTTGGCAGGCGCAGAGATGATCACTTTCTTCGCTCCGCCCGAATCGATATGCGCCCGCGCTTTGGTGGCGTCGGTGAAAAAACCCGTACACTCGATCACAATATCTACGCCCATGTCTTTCCATTTGATCGCCGCCGGGTCTTTCTCAGCGACCACTTTGATCGTCTTGCCATCCACTACCAAGTTGCCATCTTTTACTTCCACCGTACCTTCGTAACGCCCGTAAGTCGAGTCGTACTTGAAGAGGTGGGCGTTGGTCGCCGGATCGAACAGATCGTTAACCGCCACGACTTCGATCTCGTTCGATTGACGCTCGTTGATGGCGCGCAGTGCTTGCCGCCCGATGCGCCCAAAACCGTTGATACCAATTTTTACTTTTGCCATGTTGGGACTCCTTGTGTATATTGAGAGAAATTTTATCTGGACTTACGCACTTTAATCACGAATGGCTCGAATAAACGAATACCACGAATTTTATTTTGTTTTATTCGTCAAATTCGGAACATTCGTGACACGTTGTCCCCGTAGCGAAGCGGAGTGGGATTCGTGATAAAAATTTCTGTGAACCGCATAAGTCCAGTTATTTTGAAACTTTACAACGTTACCAAATTCTCTTCATTGATCTTCATCAACACATTCGCCAGCTTTTCGGAATCGTGCCGCCAAGGTTTATCCGCCAATGCTACGTCTACCGTGATCAAACGATGCCCGCCGTTGAGGTGCGGGTCAACGCGCACCCATTCCAGATTCGGCAACAGGGTGCCAACTTGTTTGTCGTTGGCGATCACAATCGGGAAAAGATTCTGGCTTGAATGTGCTTCCAAAGATTTCAAATGATCGATCACGCTGTAACCGTCCGTCTCGCCGGGTTGTGTCGCCACGTTGCACACAAACACTTTTGTGGCGCGGCTGGCTTTCACGGCGGCGGCGATGTCGCGCACTAAAAGATTCGGGATGACGCTGGTATATAAACTGCCGGGTCCGGCGACGATCATATCAGCAGCGAGGATTGCCTGCACTGCTTCGGGATAGGCGGAGACATCATCCGGCTGCAAGAAGACTCGCTCAATCGCACCGGGCGACGATGGTATCGCCGATTCACCCTCGACCTGATACGCCACTTCGGCGTGCGCTTCGCGCAGATGACCAACCAGAGTCACATCTTGCAAAGTCGAAGGGATGACTCGACCTTGAATCGAAAGGACACGACTCGATTCGGCTAAACCTTTTTCAAACGAGCCTGTCACTTCTGCCATTGCGCTGATAAATAAATTTCCGAACGAGTGACCTTCCAATCCTTCACCCGATCCAAAACGATATTGAAAAAGTTGGGTGATGAGGGCTTCATCATCGGCGAGGGCGGCGATGCAGTTGCGAAAATCGCCCGGCGGCAGCACGCCCAATGTGCGGCGCAAACGTCCGCTTGAGCCGCCGTCATCGGCGACGGTGACAATGGCGGTGATGTTAGAGGTGTGGCGTTTAAGCCCCCGCAGCAGAGTCGCCATCCCCGTGCCGCCGCCGATCACCACAATACGCGGTCCGCGTCCCTTGCGGCGATGTTCCGTCACCACTTGCACAATTGATTTTCCGTTAGCCGTGAACGGTGAGAGGATCGTGTCGCTTAATTTCCAAAGTGAGACGACGACGGAACCGATGCCGACGATGGCAAGAAGAATCGCGCGAAACCAACGCGGCAGAAATTGCAACGTCAACACGTCGAGCGGAAGCGGCATCGCCCCACCCTGATACAGTTCGACCAGGGCGAAGGCAATGCCAACGCCGAGCGCCACAATGCCACCCAACAATAAAACGATCCAGCGCTTGACTCCCAAATTGATCTTGAGCCAACCCAGCCAAGGATACGTTTTTGTTAATTGATCAAACCAACGAGTCATCAAATTCATCATAACAGAATGTTAAATGGGGGTCAAAAGAAAAGTGTCACCTAAATTGACATCTATCTTCCTCACACCTATAATCAAGCCACTATACTCTCGACGAAAGTGAGGACATCATGGCAAGTGTAACTTACGAACACGTCACAAAGAAATTCGGCGATGTGACCGCCATCAACGATTTGAACATTGCTGTTACCGATAAAGAGTTTTTGGTTTTAGTAGGACCTTCAGGGTGCGGCAAATCCACCGCGCTGCGTATGCTCGCCGGGTTGGAAGAGATCACCGGCGGCGAGATTCGCATCGGCGAGCGCATTGTCAATGATGTCGCTCCAAAAGATCGTGACATCGCCATGGTGTTTCAGTCTTATGCCCTCTACCCGCACATGACGGTCTACGACAACATGGCATTCGGTCTCAAATTGAGAAAAGTCCCCAAAGCTGAGATCGATTCGCGGGTGAAGAAGGCGGCAGATATTTTGGGCATTGGGCAGTTATTGAATCGCAAACCCAAGCAACTCTCCGGCGGTCAACGCCAGCGTGTCGCCGTCGGGCGGGCAATCGTCCGCAACCCGGCCGTGTTCCTCTTCGACGAACCGCTCTCCAATCTCGACGCGAAGCTGCGCGTGCAAACCCGCGCCGAAATTTCTAAACTGCATCAACAACTTGGCACGACTTTTATCTACGTCACGCACGATCAAGTGGAAGCGATGACGATGGCAAGCCGCATCGCCGTGATGAAAGACGGTGTGCTGCAACAGATCGACTCGCCGCAAAATTTGTATGATCATCCCGATAACATCTTTGTCGCCGGCTTCATCGGTTCGCCTTCGATGAACTTCTTCAACGCGCGGCTGAAATCCGACAACGGCAAGACGGTATTGGATTGTGGTTCATTTGCCTTGACTCTGCCGCAAGGCAAGGACGCTCCTTACAAATCTTACATGGAGAAGGATGTGGTGTTCGGTGTCCGCCCTGAAGATATTCACGACCCGAGCTTCGCACCGCCCGGAATTCATCAGGCATCCATTGAATGCAAAGTGGATGTGACTGAATTGATGGGCAACGAAGTGTTCCTCTATTTGATTGCGGGTGATACAAGTTTTGTGGCTCGCGTTGACCCGCGCAGTAAAGCGCGTATCGGCGACAAGGTGCAGTTGGCGATGAACTTGGATAACATGCACCTGTTTGATAAAACGACGGAAAGAGCGATTCGATAAAAGGAAACAAGGGGAAAAGGGAAATAAGGGAAACAGGCACGCAGATAATTGCGCGCCTGTTTTTTATTTTCCAACTCTTGATGTATGATGATCCTGAAAGGAGTAGTTTTAGATGATTACTCATGCTCCCACCCAAAAATTTCCACGACTAAAATTTAACGAGATTGACTACCCCGAATCGGATGGTGAACCCATGGCAGAGACCGACTCTCATTTAACGTTGATCGCCTATCTACTGGCAATGCTCCGCTCATTTTTTGAAAGCCGCGCAGTGTATGTCGGCGGAAATATGTTGATGTATTACGAAGAAGGGGATCCGACCCAGTGCGTCGCGCCCGATCTATTTGTAGTCTTCAACACAACCAGCGAGAAGCGGCGCTCGTGGTTTATCTGGAAAGAAAATAAAGCGCCCGACGTAATTTTTGAGTTTACTTCCAAAAGCACGCGGCTACAAGACAGAGGCGCCA
>Ga0163199_1001079_pt1 | contig 16946 bp, 20 predicted proteins | sample PL_2010_150m_FD_113537 | JGI IMG/M metagenome (GOLD analysis project Ga0163199, IMG submission 113537) | Freshwater microbial communities from Powell Lake, British Columbia, Canada to study Microbial Dark Matter (Phase II) - PL_2010_150m | ecosystem: Environmental > Aquatic > Freshwater > Lake ...
CCCGGAGGGAATGAGGCATATGGCCCCCATTGCGGCGTTGCTCGCTCCTCATTGGGAGCAACCCAACCGCGTCGCTCGTGCCTTGCACTGGGTGCCATCTGCCTCGTTCGCACACGTCGATTATTTGAGAACACGCCCTAGTCGCGACGAGCGCGGAGTATCCCGAGGAGGTGCTCGATTCCTCATGCCCCGACCGTTCAAATGACTTTGGAGTAGCGCACGCGCTCGCGGTCGGAGCGCAGGTAGCGGTCGAATACCATGGCAATTGCCCTCACCAGCATGCGGCCGCGCGGCTCGACGGTAATCCATTGGTTGTCCACCTTTAGCAGGCCGGCATGTTCCATCTCGCGCAGGGCTTCCAGTTCGGTCGCGAAGTAGCTCTTGAAATCGATCAGGTGGGCAATCTCGATGGACTCGATCGAAAGCACGAAATGGCACATCAGCGCCTGGATAATCGACCGGCGCAGCAGGTCGTCGGCGGTCAGCTCGATGCCGCGCATCACCGGCAAGACCCCTCGGTCCAGGGAATCGTAGTACTCGTCGAGGGTCTTCACGTTCTGGCAGTATGACGGTCCCACTTTGCTGATGGATGAAACGCCGAACGCCATCAGGTCCGCCTCGGCATGAGTCGAGTAGCCCTGGAAGTTGCGGTGCAGTCGCCCCTGACGTTGCGCCACGGAAAGTTCGTCGTCGGGCTTGGCGAAGTGATCCATGCCGATGAAGACATAACCGGCCTCGGTCAATCGGCGGATCGCCAGTTGCAGGATTTGCAGCTTGGCGTCCGGCGAAGGCAGCTCGGCCTCGTTGATACGCCGCTGCGGCTTGGCCATTGCCGGCAAATGCGCATAATTGTAGATTGACAGGCGATCCGGCGAAAGCCGGATGACCTCCTCCAGGGTATGGTTGAAGCTGATGACGTTCTGTTTCGGCAGGCCATAGATCAGGTCCACGCTCACCGACTTGAAGCCATTGGCGCGCGCCGCCTCGATCACCCGTTGCGTTTCTTCCATGCTCTGGATTCGATTTACGGCCTTCTGCACGAGCGGGTCAAAATCCTGTACGCCGACGCTCATGCGATTGAATCCGAGTTCGCCGAGCAAGGCAACGGTCTCAACGTCCACCTTGCGCGGATCAACTTCGATCGAGTATTCTCCATTGGGTATCAGCCGGAAATGCTCGCGGATCATATCCATCAAGCGGCCCATTTCATCCTGCGAGAGGAAGGTCGGAGTGCCACCGCCCCAGTGCAGTTGCACTACTTCATGCGTCCCCTCGAGGGCGGCCGCCTGCATTGCCAGCTCCTTGCCCAGATACTTCAGATATTTTGCCGAACGTCCATGATCCTTGGTGATGATCTTGTTGCAAGCGCAGTAGTAGCAGATGGTGTTGCAGAACGGAATGTGGACGTATAATGACAAGGGTCTGCTGATTCCCCCGATGGTGCGCCGACCCAGCCACATTCGATAGGCTTCGGCATCGAAGGCTTCGACGAAACGGTCAGCGGTCGGATAAGACGTGTAGCGTGGCCCATTCACGTCGAAGCGACGAATGACTTGAGGATCAAAGATCAATTCCTGGAAATTAGTGACCATCAGACCAGTACTGGTAATCGCGAAAGGATCGGGCGTTAATGCTCGATGCTACAAGATGCCGCAACGGAGTATACGACGCATTGACGCAGATCAAACAGGTGCGCAGTCTGATCGAAGAATATGCATAAGCCGGAAATGAAGATTATTCCCCTGACGCTGAACGCGCTCAAGGTGGCTTGCGGCCAGTGTAACCTGCGTGAGCTGTGTTTGCCCTATGGCTTGTCGGAACACGAAATCGATCAACTCGACGGCGCTGTCGGGGCGAGGCGCCGGATCAAGCGCCAGCAGCATCTTTACCGTGCCGGCGAAGATTTCGAGTCTATCTACGCCATCCGCAGCGGATTCTTCAAGACCGACGTCTTGCTTGAAGATGGCCGGAACCAGGTTACCGGCTTCCAGATGACCGGCGAGATCCTGGGCATGGATGGCATCAGCGCCGAGGCGCATACCTGCAACGCGGTTGCCCTCGAAGACAGCGAAGTCTGCGTCATCCCTTTCGCCCAGCTTGAAAACCTGTCGCGCGAAATCAGGAGCTTGCAACATCACTTCCATAAGGTCATGAGCCGCGAAATCGTTCGCGACCACGGTGTCATGATGCTCCTGGGCACCATGCGCGCGGAAGAGCGTCTGGCGGCATTCCTGCTCAACCTTTCACAGCGTTTCTCGACTCGCGGCTATTCACCGGCCGAGTTCCACCTGCGCATGACGCGCGACGAGATCGGCTCCTACCTGGGTCTGAAACTCGAAACCGTCAGCCGCGCCTTCTCGCATTTCCAGGAAGACGGCCTGATCAGCGTCCAGCAGAAACACATCGTCATTCTCGACCATGCCGGCCTAAAGGATCTGGTCAACCGCCAGCCGGAATGACCGAGGCCGACAATCCGTACACTCCAAACAATCCGAACAATCCGAACACTCCGCGCGGGTCGCGCAACAGCGCCACCGACACGATGTAGCCGAACATTGCCAGCGCCGCCAGCCAGCTGGCCAGGCGTACACCCCTGCTGCGGCCCGGCCTGAGCGCCAGCGAGCCAAGCATGATATACGCGATCAGGCCGAACACTTTCGCCGTAACCCAGCCATCCACAAAGGGAAAATGTCCGGTTATGACTGTCAGCGTCAGCGCCGCCGCCAGCAACAGCGTGTCATTGACATGAGGAAGAATCTTCATCCAGCGGCTCATCAATAGCGGAGAATCCCTCAACATGAGGACTCCGCGCAAAAAGAAGCCGCCGCCGCTCAATACCACGCAGGCGATGTGCAGGCTCTTGATTGCAAGATAAAGCGTCATGGATTCAACTCCGAAGGAAATGCCTGATGCAACCCGATAAAGATGAACGGCCGACGTCCCAGTCCCCGACACGGGCAATCGACATCCCCCAGATGCTTTCGCACCTGCCGCTGTTCCTCGAACTCTCGGCCGAGCAGCTCGCCCATATTGCCGCCGGCACTCGCGAGAAGCGCCTTGCCAAGGGTGAAATGTTGTTCCAGAAGGGCGATCCCCCGCGGGGATTCTTTGTCATTGTATTCGGTCAGGTCAAGCTCGCTTTCCCGTCCAGCCAAGGCAACGAGAAAGTCGTGGATATCCTGGGGCCGCGGCAATGTTTTGGTGAAGCAGTGATGTTCATGGATCGTCCTTACCCGGTTTTCGCCGAATCGCTCGCGGATACATTGCTCCTGCATATCTCCAGGAATGTCGTGTTCGAGTTGCTGGAGCACGATCCTTCGTTCGCCCGTCGCATGCTGTCGGGGCTTTCGATGCGTCTGCATTCGCTGGTGCAGGATGTCGAGTCCTATTCCTCGCGCTCAAGCACCCAGCGGGTGATCGGATTTCTGTTGCAGCATTGCGAGGCAGGAGCGGATCTCGAAGGAGAGAAGACCATCGCGCTCCCCACCTCGAAGCAGGTAATCGCTTCGCGCCTGAATCTCACTCCGGAAACACTCTCGCGCATTTTCCACGATCTCGCCGACGCGAAGCTCATCCTGGTGCACGGCAAGGAAATCACGATTCAGGACGTCAAGCGTCTGCGTGAGTTCGATCAATAGCCTGTTCAAGTCTTACGCGTCTTCCGAACTCAATATACAGCCGCACCGCTCCAACCAGGTTCCATTCCAGCCAGAGACAGGAAGCAGCGAAAATCAGACCCGCCAGCGTGGTCAGGGGCGGCCACAGCACGGCGCCCAGCAGCAGGGCCAGTGACGCGAAATGCAGCATCAGTTGGCCCCGCATGTTTTTTTCCGGAAGCATCTGTTTGATATTCGGCGGCGGAACCTTCAGGCCGCCCAACTTCTGGAGATGCAGCCAGTTCAGAAACGGTACGATTTTGTAGAGCATCCCGCTGATTACCGAGACGAATACCCCGACCAAGGCCAGTACGCCGATCCAGACCGGCGCGCGTGGATGTTCGCCAAGCGCAGGAAACAGTTCCATGACGATCCAGGATGCGACGAGTCCCAACAGCATCAGCATCGCGCCGCGCCAGAAGATCAGGCTTACGTCGCTCAGGCGACGCCGACGCCGGGCCTGCAGACCCAGCGTTGCGCCCGCATAAAGCGCGGCCAGAAACATCCCGCCGAGTACTATGCCGGCTCGCCAGGACTGAAATGCCACGTCGTCCATCAGTTGCCATGACCACGCCGCGATCGCCAGAAAGATCCCGAAAGGCACCAGTCTTGTCATCCACGCCGGATAGGCCGCGGTCAGTTGGAACATCGGAACCACCAGGTAAGACACGCCGATCACCAGCATCAACGCCCAGGCACCCAATCCCCATGCGGCGTGCACATTGCTGATCGTCACCAGCGGCCACCCGGCCTGGCTGTCGGCCTGCCAGCCGAGTGCCGAAGCCAGACTGACACCGAGGATCAAGGTCACCGTCAGCCCGACGAGCGCAAGTCGCAGGACATGTAGCGTCGTGCCACGCGCCGGCGTGCGCCACAACGCGACTGTCACCGCCACGATGAAGCCGCCCAGTCCCACGGCGAACAAGGGCACCGCGATCTGAAACAGCTGCGGCTGCCTCAGGGCGAATCCTGCGGCCAGACACAGGGCGGCGGCCGAAACCGCGGGATGCACCCAGGCCGTCAATCCGCCCGGATTCCAGACATTGCCCCCGGTGGCGACCGGAACAAATTGCAGCAAACCGCCGCACATCGCCTGGAGCAGAAATCCGACGGTGAGCAAATGGCTCAACGCCAGGGCTCCCGGCGCCCAGCGCGATTCCAACGCGGCCGAACCCAACCCGGCCAGCAACAGGCCTGCGGCGACGCCGAACCAGGGTGCGGTCAGGAAAAACCGGAATGGCACCGAGATTGGTGGCGCCTGTTCGAACGATAGATTCGGGTGCATCCGGAATTCGTGGGTGGTAGCCCGCCGGGGCTATGCCTTGCGGATGCTGATGGCGTTGGTCCCGTCCTCGCGTTGTTCGCTGCTGTAGACATAGCCGTTACGCTTGAGGATCGAATAGAGCGGATGCGGTTCGCAGTACAGCAGCAGCAGCAACTCCTCGTCGGGTTCCAGAGTATCCAGGGCCGCCAAAGCCAGTTCGAGGGGCTCCGGCGGCAGCATGTCGCGACCGTCGATCAGGCGCTGGACCGGCATCAGGTTTGCTCCAGTCGCGCACTTATCTCGGCGGCCAGCTGTTCGCCCTGCGACCCGAGCGCCTGATCGCACATCGGGTAAAGAATATTCTCTTCCTTCATGTTGTGCTGCTGCATCATGATCAAGAGCGTTTCGGCCGCTCCGGCAAAAGCTTCCGCATCCCTGGCGCGTTGGGCTGATTCCATCTGTCCCAGAAGTTCCCGCATCTGGCCGTGCTCCATGCGCATGATCTGGGTCGGGCCACCGCTCATGCCGGTGGCGGATTCAAATGCGGGGAAAAGCAGGTTCTCCTCGGCATCGAAGTGCGCCAGCATATCGCTGACAAAGCGACCGCATGCGTCGCCGCAGGCAGGCCAGTCGCCGTTATGGGCAGCTTCCTCGGCTTTCGCAAACAGGTCATCGCAATGTTTGTGATGGCCGGGCAGAATTTGGCTGATGTGGCTCATGATGCAGTACCGGCGAGATTGGGAATCGGGCCAATTTTGACCATTCCCTGCCGCCGCCACATTGACGCTTATCAAGAATCCACGGATCAGGAATTGAGGATGCCGACCTCGAGATTGGAGAACCAGTCGATAAAGCGTTTTACATCCTCGCCCCGGTAAATTGCCCCGTGCTGCGGGCAAAGCATGTCGATGTCGAGCATGGATACTCGCTCGCACCACTCGCGGTTGGCCTTGCTTGAACCCATCCAGCGACGATGAAATCCTTCGGCATGATGAATGTGGCGGTCGAAGTTCTCGACGAACAGGCTGTCTTCGCCGGCCGACAGCAATGCCGTGCCGATATCCCCGCTAAACAGGGTCTTGGCTTTCGGGTCATAGAGATGCAAGTTGCCTGAAGAATGCAGATAGTGCGCCGGGATCGCCCGCAGGCGCAGCTCGCCGACATCGATGTCCATACCCTGATCCGGGATAGCCACGAAAGTCTTTCGGGTCCCACCAAAATGGGAGACAAAGCTCGGCCACAACCAGCTCAAATAGCACTTGAGGTCGGGGTTGAACTCCAGCCACAGCGACAGGGACGAAGTGATATCCGGATCCTGATGCGACAAGAACAATGCCCGGATGTGACTCGGATCGAATTCGGCGCTGAGCGCCGAGAAAACCGCCGGGAAGATTTCGCTTCCGCCCGGATCGCACAATATGGCGTCATCCTCATGGACAATCAGATATTCATTGGTGTCGATGATGTAATCGGGACGTTTCGGGTCGCGTACGATGGCAATCCACTTGTGTCCGCCCTCCTCAAAAATGGTTTGGGTGGTCTTCATGCCTCCGACTCCTCAAGATGGTGTTTGGTCAGCTTTTCGAGAGAACGTCGAATTTCGCTGATTCTCTCTTCAAGATCACAGGAAACCTGCGTCAGCGGGACGGATAGAATGCCTCCATAGGCCGCCTCAGTCTTGGCCAGGCGCGCCAGCGTACTGCCCGCCTCCACCAGTCGGACGATATCGGCAATCATCTGCGTGAGTCGACGATTCAGCGCATCGCATTGCGCCTGCCTGTCCATCAGGGCGCCGTTCAGGCGATTTTGCAAGGCATCCTCGACCAGAAGCTGGCCTAACCCGCCGCAGAGACTCACGGTACTCTCCAGCGTTTGGTTCAGCCGCGCCTGTTTGAACAGGGCGGTGACCGTGCTGACCCGGTCATAGGTCATCTCGCTGAGCCTGGCCATCTGCTTTTGCAAGTCGATGGCGAACCGCCGCAATTCGTCGGACAGCGCACCGAATCCCACCGCGGCGGTACCCGCACGCTTGGCCAGAAATATCGCGTTCATCGCCATCAGGTTGATCGTGAAAGCGGTCGCGATCACCGTCTTGATCTCCTCGTTGATATGCACGATGCGCCGGAGTTGCTGTCCTCTCGAATATCCAATCGCCATTTTGTCCGCCTTCCTGGCGCGCCTTAAGGCTGCCACCTTGGCGCGCGGTGAATCATCCGTGGCATGGTCATGCCTCCATAACGTACGTTCCCGGCGCATCGGCAAGCGCCGGGCAGGATTTGGTGGCGATCGGCCCGGCCTTCACGCGTCTGCCGGACTGAGGCTTCAACCATTTCATCCAATCCTCCCACCAACTGCCGGGACGCACTTCGGCACGCTCCCGCCAGGTATCCGGCGTGTCATGCCGCTCGGCCTTTCCGACCCGATACTCGCGCTTGGGTGGATTTACCGCCGGATTGACGATACCGAGGACGTGCCCTGAGCTCGAAAGTACAAAGCGGCTCGAACCGGACACGACATTGTTGATTCGGAAAGTCTGCCGCCACGGGGCGACGTGATCGTCCTCGGCGCTAACCGCGTAGATCGGCTGAACGATACGTTCCAGGTCGATCTTCTCGCCCGCGACAAGCAGGGTGTCCTTCCTGATCAGGTTGTTGTTGAGATAGAACTCACGCAAATACCACTGGTGCATTGCGGCCGGCATGCGCGTGGTGTCCATGTTCCAGAACAGCACGTCGAAAGCCGGGGGTTTTTCGCCATACAGGTAGCCATGTACCACGTAATGCCAGATCAGGCTGTTGGAACGCAATAGCCGGAATGCGCTGGCCATTTCCTTGCCGTCCAGAAAGCCCTTCTCGTTCATCGCCCGGGAAAGCCACTTGAAGCTGCTTTCATCCAGAAACACTTCGATGTCGCCGGGCTGGTGATAATCGACCAGAGTGGTGAACAGGGTCACGCTCTCCACCGGGACCTCATCCGGGGCGTAGTGACGATTGGCCCAGGCCATGTAGGTGGATAGCGCCGCGCCGCCGATGCAGTAGCCGGCGGCATGGACCTGGCGTGCGCCACTGATGGCGCGTGCCGTCTCAACGATGGCGCCCACACCGTCGGTGATGTAATCATCGAAGCTCACATCGCGCATCTCCGGACCGGGATTCTTCCAGCTGGTAATGAAGACGCTGAACCCCTGGTCGAGCAGAAACCTGATCAGGCTCTTCTTCGGAGTCAGGTCGAGGATGTAATACTTGTTTATCCACGGCGTGATGATCACGATCGGCTTTTCGTAATTCCTCTCGGCAGTCGGGGTGTAGTGCAAGACTTCCAGCAGGCGATTCCTGAACACCACTTTGCCCGGCGTCGTCGCGAGATTCTTGCCGACGGTGAAATCCTCCGGGTTGGTCATGCGCACAGTGCCTGCCTTGAGGTCCGCCAGGAAATTCTGAAAGCCACGAACCAGGCTTTCGCCGTTGGTCTCGATGGCCTTGCGAATCGCTACCGGGTTGGTCCAAAGGAAGTTCGTCGGCGCCATGGCATTCAACCATTTGCGCCACCAGAAAGCCGCGCGACGCCGATCCTTGTTCGACATCCCGGGTGTCTTGTAGAGCATGTCCTGCATCTGGTGCGTGATTAGCAGGTACCACTCCTTGGCGATATCCCAGCTGGGCGTGTCCTGCCATTGTGGATCGCCGAAACGCGTATCGTCACCGTGCGGCTTGACCAGGTCTTCGCTCGGCACGCCCAGCGATCGATGCCAGGAATGCCATTGCAGTGCCATCAGGTCGGAGGAAAACTTTCCCATCTCCTCGGCCAGTTCCTGCGGGTGCGACAGCCACGCCAATTGTGCGTGCAGCAATGGCGTCGCCATTCCCATCGGGTCGACATTGTTCTCGATCGCCTGATTCACGGCTTGCCAGGCAGCCTGCGGCGTAACAACTGTTTTGAAGTTGAGGCTCACGATCTGCTCCCTGATTCGCAAAAGCGGTTCAGCTTGAACGTTTCACCGAGCTGCGACTCGGCCGACACCCGACCGCGACGTCCGAGTCTTGTGCGCCAAAGCAACCATCCGGAGTGACCCGGATGAGCGTGGCTGCAGAAGACCTGATCGAGCGGGAAGACGCCGAACCCGAACGCGGAAAGTTGTCCCGGGCGGCTGCGCGTCCACCCTTAAATGTGGCGCAATCCGCCATCGATCGGCACCCGGTCGAGGTGTCGATTTCGGCCGCGCCGGGGTTGCAGGAAACGGTGGGTTCAAGCATCACACCGGGAAATGTGAGTTGCATGATAAGGTGTGATCATGCGCGGCGCAGGCCGGGACGTGTTGATCTGCATCAAGCAAGCTTCGCACGCCTTACCTATAATGTATGTAATTCCAGATTCATATTAGACAGGGAGGTCGGCATGTTCAAGCATATCCTGGTCCCAACCGATGGTTCGACGCTGTCTTCCGATACCGTCAAGCGCGCAGTCGTTTTCGCCAAGGAAATCGGCGCGAAGATCACCTTCTTTTACGCCAAACCCGACTATCCCGTGGCCTACTATGGCGAGGGAGCGCTGATCGATCCGACGACTCCGGAGAGGTTTGCCGAGATGGCCGACAAACAGGCCAAGGGTATTCTTGGCGCCGCCGAAACAGCCGCCACCGCTGCGGGTGTCGATTGCGAGACCCTCAGCTCCATCAGCGACATTCCCTTTGAGGCGGTCATCGAAGCGGCAACCTCGGCGGATTGCGATCTGATATTCATGGCATCGCACGGCCGCAAAGGCATCAGCGGACTGCTGCTGGGGAGCGAGACCCAGAAGGTGCTGACGCACTCCAAGATCCCGGTGCTGGTATATCGCTGAGCGCGGCGGTTGCGTTGCCGCCCGCCAGTGGTATCACTTGCGGTCGAGGACCCGGTTACCGCAGTTCGCGGCGATGGTGCACCGATTGACTTGTTCCGAACTGCGCTGGATGAAGCAGGTGAACATGCTTGAAGCCGCGCATACCGCCCAGAAACAGAAGAAACCGATGGAGTAGGTCGCGGTTCGGGAGAAATGAGTCGGCTCGCCGAACAGGTAGAGTTCTTGAGGGTCGATCAGGGTGAAGAACACGACTTCGGCAAAGCCGGCGACGACAAACGAGGGCCAGAGAATCCAGATCAGCTGTTTCATTCTTCTCTCCTAGAGATCGACCACGCTAATTCTATAGCTGACGCAGTTGGTTGAAAAACGACTACTTGGTCGCCGGCGCGGCAAGGTTCGCTCCGCCCAGCACCGTTTCACCCGCTGCCGGCAGCACCACATTCCCCAGCACCCGCCAGTTGCCGGCGGCGTCTTCCACCAGCACCAGCCAGTGGCCCGCCGCCGGCAGCCGGAACGGCCCGCGGTAGAGGCCGTCCTGAAGCGTCAATAGCTGGCTTTGATCAAGGCCGGCGCGGGTCGGATGGCTGATCGTCACCCGGATTTTCGCCGGCAGGACAAAGCCAGTTTCCCTGGCGCTCAATCTGACGCTGACGCTGCTCAGGGTCAGGCGCAGGCCCGCTTCGATTCCCAGCAGACGGGCCTTCTCGCTGAGCGCCAGAGTCCGGTTGATGGACATTCCCTTCCTGTAGTAGTCCTCCGTCACCAGGCCGTCGTTCGAGACGATCGCCACCCACAGGGTGATTAAGCTGGCCATCACCACCAGGCCGGGGCCCGCCATCAGGAACCACGGCCAGCGGTGGCGGTACCATGGCTCGACGGCTGCGCCAGGCAATCTCGGCTGGTGCGTCATGGCATCAGGAAGCTGGCTTTTTCATGCACGGCAATTTTCTCATCGGCGAGCGCCTTGACGTCGAAGTAGATGCGATTCGAGCCCTTCCTCCCCGATTCCGGCGGCACCCGCACCGGCACCAGCACGGTTCTGGCCCCCGCGGCGGGAATCTCGACGATGCGCTCGGAGGCGATGTCGATGCCCTCCATCCCGCTGACGCTGATCGAATAGCGGCGCACCGACTCGCTGACATTCATGATCTGCAGGCGAAACAGATTCTCGATCAAGCCGTTTTCGACTTCCCGCGACAGCGTGTTGCGATCCCGGATGACGTCGACCTTCAGCGGCAGGCGCGTGGCAATGCCGTATGCGCCGGCCAACACGATGCCGGCCAGGATCACGCCGTAGATGACGATGCGCGGCCGGAACAGGTGGGCGAGAATCTCCGTGCGCCCCCAGTGTTTCTCGATGGCGTGCTCGGTCGAATAGCGTATCAGCCCTTTCGGGTACTTCAGTTTGTCCATCACCTGGTCGCAGGCGTCAATGCAGGCGGAACAGCCGATGCACTCGTACTGCAGCCCCTTCCGAATGTCGATGCCGGTCGGGCACACCTGGACGCAAATCCCGCAATCGACGCAGTCGCCCTTCCCCTCGGCCTTGTAGTCGGACTTTGCCGGCCGCGATCCGCGCGGTTCGCCGCGTTCGGCGTCGTAGGTCACCACCAGCGTGTCCGGATCGAACATGACGCTCTGAAAGCGCGCGTAGGGACACATGTATTTGCACACCTGCTCGCGCATGTAACCGGCATTGCCGTAGGTCGCGAAGCCGTAGAAGAGAATCCAGAAGGTTTCCCACGGGCCCAGGCTGAGGTTCATCACCGAAAGCGACAATGCCTTGATCGGCGTGAAATATCCGACGAAGGTAAAACCCGTCCAGAAGGACAGGATGATCCAGATCGCGTTCTTGGCTGTCTTGAGGGCCAACTTGCGGCTGTCCATCGGCTGCCGGTCGAGCTTCATGCGGGCGCTGCGGCCGCCTTCGATCTTTTCCTCGATCCACACGAAGATCTCCGAATACACCGTTTGCGGACAGGCATAGCCGCAGAAAAGCCGCCCGCCGATGGCCGTGAACAGGAACAGGCCATAGGCGGCGATGATCATCAGCACCGACAGGTAAATCACGTCCTGCGGCCAGAAGATCAGTCCGAAGATGTAGAACTTCCGTTCGACCAGGTCGAACAGCACCGCCTGGCGCCCATTCCACGGCAGCCAGCAAAGCCCGTAGTACAGAAGCTGGGTGAACCACACCAGGATCCAGCGCCAGTTCGCGAACCGGCCGGTGACCGAACGCGGATAGATCTTGATATGGCGCTCATAGAGCGGCGGCGCATCGACGGCGGGACTCGCCGCAGGCGCGTGTTCGGTTGGGGGCGGCGATGGACTCGGTTCGTCCTGGCTCATGAGGTAATATTAGAAAATGCTAATTCTAACAACACTCCCCGGGGGCTGACTTCCAGGGAGTGTCGGTGACTACTTCTTCGCTTCCGGCGCCGCCGCGGGAGGCGCTGCGGGTTTGACCCCGCCGCCCAGTCCATACACGTAGGCTGCCAGGAGATGCACCTTGGCTTCGCCGAGGAATTCCTTGTGTCCCGGCATCACGTTGGTGCGTCCCTTGGTGATCGTCTCGATGATGGTGTCTTCCCTGCTGCCGTAAAGCCATGTCTTGTCGGTCAGGTTGGGCCAGCCGGCCGCCGAATTGCCCTTGCCCTCCGGGCCGTGGCAGGCGATGCAAACCACGGTGAAGCGGTCCTTGCCTTTGGCGGCGAGGATCGAATCGCTCGGGAGTCCCGACAGCGAACGGACATAGTTGGCGAGTTCCTTCGCGCCGGTCGGGCCGCCAACCGCGTCGGGATTGCCACCATAGGGCGGCATGACGCCGACACGGCCGCCGAGGATCGTGGTCTTGATCTGCTCGGGTTCGCCGCCCCACAACCAGTCGTTGTCGGTCAGGTTGGGATAGCCCTTGGCGCCTTTGGCATCCGACCCGTGGCACTGGGCGCAGTAGTTCAGGAACAGGCTCCTGCCCATTTCTTTGGCTTTCGGATCGGCAGCGACGTGCATCAAGTCCTGGCTCTGGTACGCAGCGAAGATCGGACCGAATTTGGCATCGGAATCGGCGATTTCCTGCTCATACTGCCCGACGGAAGACCATCCGAATTGTCCTGCGTAGCTGCCCAGGCCAGGATAGACGACCAGATATCCGAGCGAGAAAAACACCGTGATATAGAACATCCAGCGCCACCAGTTGGGCATCGGGTTGCTGTATTCCTCGAGTGTTCCGTCCCAGACGTGGCCCATGGTTTCGCCTGGAGCGTTCTTTGCCTGATCCTGCACCCACAGAAAAACGCCGCAGCCGACCACGCTGGCCAGCACCAGCACGGTGACATAGATGTTCCAGAATCCGCTGACGAAATCGCTCATGACGCTTTCCTTTCGTTTTGCTCGACGGAGGAATTCCAGGATTGATTGCCATTCCTGGTCACCGCAGCCGGCTCGTCATCCGAAAAAGGCAGCATCGCCGCCTCCTCGAATGCCTGCTTGCGCTTTGCGCTATAGGCCCACCACACGATGGCGATAAACATGACAAACGTCACCACGGTGAACAGCGAACGCAGATCGTTGATATCCATGCTCATTTGGTTTGCTTGAGAGAGGTTCCCAAGCCCTGGAGATAGGCGACCAGCACGTCCAGTTCAGTCTTGCCCTTGAGTTGCTCGCGGGCCCCGGCGATTTCCTGGTCCGTATAGGGGACCCCGATCCTGCGCAAGGCCTTCATCCTGGTGTCGATGTCGTCGCTCCTGGCCGGGCGATCCAGCCAATAGTAGGCGGGCATGTTCGACTCGGGCACCAGGTCGCGCGGCTGCAACATGTGGGTGCGGTGCCATTCGTCGGAATACCGGCCGCCGACCCGGGCCAGGTCCGGTCCGGTGCGCTTCGAGCCCCATTGGAACGGATGGTCGTAGACGAACTCGCCGGCCACCGAATAATGTCCGTAGCGTTCGGTCTCCGCGCGGAACGGGCGGATCATCTGCGAGTGGCAGTTAAAGCATCCCTCGCGCAGATAGATGTCGCGACCGGCGAGGCGAACCGCGTCGTAGGGCTTGAGCCCCGCCACCGCTTCGGTCGTGGATTTCTGGAAGAACAGCGGCACGATCTCGACGAGACCGGCGACGCTGACTACCAGGACGATCAAAACGATCATCAGGCCGATATTCTTTTCGATTTTGTCGTGGGTTAGCATGGTTATCATCCTCTCCTGTCAGGCATGCGCCGCCGCGGGCACTAGCACCGGAGCGTCGTATGCCTTGCCTGCCGCAATGGTCCTGAACATGTTGTAAGCCATCAGCAGCATACCCGCCAGAAACAGGACTCCGCCCAGCAGCCGGATCATGTAAAACGGGTAGGTCGATTTCACCGACTCGACGAAGGAATAGGTCAGCGTGCCGTCGGCATTGGTGGCGCGCCACATCAAGCCCTGCATGACGCCGGCAATCCACATCGAGGCGATGTAAAGCACCACGCCGATGGTGGCGATCCAGAAGTGGGTGTTGATGAGCTTGACACTGAACATCTCGCTCTTGCCGAACAGACGCGGGATCATGTAATAGATACAGCCGATCGACACCATCGCCACCCAGCCGAGTGCCCCCGAATGCACGTGGCCGACGGTCCAGTCGGTGTAATGGGACAGGGCATTGACCGTTTTGATCGACATCATCGGTCCCTCGAAAGTCGACATGCCATAGAAGGACAGCGAAGTAATCAGGAATTTCAGGATCGGATCATCGCGCAGCTTGTGCCAGGCCCCCGAGAGGGTCATGATGCCGTTGATCATGCCGCCCCAGGAAGGCGCCAGCAGAATCAGCGAAAACAGCATGCCCACGGATTGAGTCCAGTCCGGCAGCGCTGTGTAATGCAGGTGGTGCGGACCGGCCCACATGTAGGTGAAGATCAGCGCCCAGAAGTGCACCACCGACAGGCGGTAGGAATAAATCGGTCGGTCGGCCTGCTTTGGCACGAAGTAATACATGATGCCCAGGAATCCCGCGGTCAGGAAGAACCCCACCGCGTTATGCCCGTACCACCACTGCACCATGGCATCCTGCACGCCGGCATAGGCCGAATACGATTTCATCGGCCAGAAGCTGACCGGGCTCGCGGCGCTATTCACCAGATGCAGGATCGCCACCGTCAGGATGAAGGCGCCGAAGAACCAGTTGGCAACATAGATATGCGAGGTCTTGCGTTTGACGATGGTGCCGAAGAAAACGATCGCATAAGAAACCCACACCAGGGTAATCAGGATGTCGATCGGCCACTCAAGTTCCGCATATTCCTTGCCGGACGTAAATCCCAGCGGCAGCGTGATGGCGGCCAGCAGGATGACCAGCTGCCAGCCCCAGAAGGTGAATGCCGCCAGACCCGGCGAAAACAGCGGCGCATGACAAGTTCGCTGCACCGAATAATAGGACGCCGCAAACAGGGCGCAGCCGCCGAAAGCAAAGATTACCGCGTTGGTGTGCAGCGGGCGCAGCCGGCCGTAGGATAGCCATTCGACAACGTTCAGTTCCGGCCAGACCAGCTGGGCGGCAATGATAACGCCGACCAGCATGCCGACGATGCCCCAAATCACGGTCATCACGGCGAACTGGCGCACGACTTTGTAGTTGTAAGTCGCTTGGGATTGCATGATGGTGTTACCTCTCGATAGGAAGACAAACCGGCCGGATCGTCAAGTGGGCTAAAGGCGGACCCGCAACGATCAATTGGGAGGTGAAATTATAAAGTGGAATAAGTACGTCCTACAAGGATGACCGACGATCGGGGGGCGATAACGGACGCTCGACTTGATCGCTCTGGTCTGGCCGGTCGTCATCCATCAGGATGCGATAGGCGGGTCCGTCCATGTCCTCGAATTGCCCGCTGTTCACCGACCACCAGAACACCGCCGCGATGAGGAACACCAGCACCAATGAAAGCGGGATCAGCAGGTAGAGGATTTCCATCAGGCGGCCTCGATTGGGTGACCCGCCCGGCGCGGTCCCGGCGCATTCTTGCCCTGCAGGCGCAAGGCATTCAGCACCACCAGCAACGAACTCCCGGACATGCCGATGCCGGCCATCCACGGGGTGACGATCCCCACCATGGCCAGGGGGATTGCCAGCAGATTGTAGGCAAACGCCCAGGCGAGGTTCTGCCGCATCACCCGCAAGGTCTTGCGCGCCACCTTCACGCCCTGTGCCAGCGGCATCAGGTCCTCCGACAGCAGCATGATGTCGGCCTGCTGGCGCGCGAGATCGGTGCCGCCGCCCATGGCGATGGACACCTGCGCCTGGGCCAGCACCGGCGCATCATTCACTCCGTCGCCGACCATGGCGACGACCGCGCCACGAGCCTGCAAGGCGGCGACGAAGGCATGCTTGGCCTCCGGCGTGCATCCGCCGCGGGCATCACCGATCCCGAGCTTGCGCGCCACCTCGGCGACCGCTGCGGGCGTGTCGCCGCTCAGCAAGGTGAGCCGTGCGCCGTTGCGCTGCAGTTCGGCCAGCATCTCCTCGGCATTCGGACGCAGCCGGTCGCCGAACCGGAACAATGCCAGCCAGCCCTGCGCGTTGGCCAGGGCTACCACGCTGCCGTCGGTTCCGCACCAGCGGCGCGCATGTTCCGGCAATGGCGCTCCGTGCAGGGCGCCGGCGAAATCCGGCGAGCCGATGCGCCAAATTTCGCCGGCGATGCGCGCCTCGATACCCCGACCGGTGAGTGCGTGCAGTCCGTCGACCGGCGGCAATGGCGGATGATCGGACGTTCGACCCGGCGTACACGCTGCCCGCAGTGCCCGGCCGATCGGATGTTCGGAACCCTGCTCCAACGACGCGGCCAACACCAGCGCGGCGGGTTTGGTGATTGCCCCCAGCATCAGCGTCTCGTCGAGCGTCAGCCGCCCAAGCGTGAGCGTGCCGGTCTTGTCGAAAACGAAGTGGTCGGCGCGCGCCAGGGTCTCGATGGCATGGCCGCGGGTCACCAGCACGCCCAGGCGGGACAGGGCGCCGCTGGCCACAGTCAGCGCCGTCGGCGTCGCCAGCGACAACGCGCAGGGACAGCTCACCACCAGCACCGCCACGAACACCCACAGGGCGCGCTGCGGATCAATCACATACCAGGCCGCTCCGGTCGCCAGCGCGAGGACCAGCAGGATGCCGACGAAGCGGCCGGCGATCCGGTCCGCCAGCTCCACCAGG
>Ga0163199_1001080_pt1 | contig 16938 bp, 16 predicted proteins | sample PL_2010_150m_FD_113537 | JGI IMG/M metagenome (GOLD analysis project Ga0163199, IMG submission 113537) | Freshwater microbial communities from Powell Lake, British Columbia, Canada to study Microbial Dark Matter (Phase II) - PL_2010_150m | ecosystem: Environmental > Aquatic > Freshwater > Lake ...
ACAATTGTCGCTTTTCCCAAAAATCAGGGGGGCTTGATTTTGAAAATTGAAAATATGACTATTGATTATCAATGTTTTAAAGAACAATTATACTTACTTTAGAGTTTTACCGGACAACAATGAAAGGAATTAAACAAACAACCCCAGCTCGAGATGTATCGATCCGTTCTGGTGAACTTTATCCATCCTGAACATGAGGTTTGCCAGCTGGCCCGAAGGATTGACTGGGAACAGCCAGTAAAGGACCTGACCCCTTTCTACTCTGAAGTAGGCAGGCCCACTGTTCAGGTCAGGACGATAGTTGGTCTTCTGCAGCTGAAAAAGATCTGTACCATGGCTGACGAGACAGTAATTGAGAGGTGAATAGAAAATCCTGGTGGTCAGCACTTTTGCTTCGCAAACGCTCTATGATAAATTTATCCTGAATGGGGCAGATATTGAATTCGGAGATAAAGCCGTTACCGTCAGGCTGAAAAGAATCGGGAACTCCCTCGTCTTTCAGAAGTTATCCAAAAATTTAGTCGTTAAACCTATGCTCAACTTGGAAATAAAAAACTTACATTTGAAGGAGCTTCGTACTCCTGAAATACTGCTCATTATTTACTGTGAAAATCTATCGCTTTTTACTGAACATTCTAATAGTAACTAATTTGTATGATAATGAAAATTATTCTTGTTTGTTTTCTTGTCCTGTCACTCCTTTCAATAGATTCTTTAAAAGGGCAAGTGGACATATTAGATTTTTCTGGCGTTGTGATTGATACAACAACAAAAGCTCCAGTTGCCAACATGAATGTTTTTGTCGCGAATACAACCATCGGAACGATTACAAATCAAAATGGTGAGTTTGACCTACGTATTGTCCCAATGAGCCATATTGAAATAGTATTTTCTCACGTTAGCTATGAACTCAAGGTGATTTACTTGGGAAATCTTGAAAAATCTGTTAAAAACCGAAAAGTTTATGTTTATCCAATGATAAACGTTATCGATGAGGTAGTAATCTCTGCAAATAAAGTTAGCAAGAGAAAGAAGGATGCTTCAAGAATATATTGCGAAAGCGTCATTCGTGAGTTTTTGCTTGGAGACTTACTACAGAGTGAATGCATTCTAAGGAATCCCGAAATTCTTGTATTCTCCAAGCAAGGTTCCCGATTTTATGCAACCGCTAAGTCTCCGTTGGTGATAGATAATTATCGCCTTGGTTATACGTTAAAATATAATCTTGAGTATTTTATTTTTCAAGAAATAGCAAACTCTGATATTTCCAATGTGAACAATTCTTTTTATAGCTTTAAAGGAACGGCTCTTTATAAAAAGATCTCAACAAGTTCCCGACTAGCACAAAAAAGATGGGTGGACAACAGAACAAAGGCCTATGCTGGATCTTTAACAAATTTTCTTTCAACTTTAAATAGAAATCAACTTTCGGAAAATCATTATACTGTAATTAAACCAGGTTACTTAAATGGTACTTACAATGTTTTAGAAAAAAGAATCGAATCAAAAATGGATGTGGGAACCATCGATAGTGTGTTGTTCTTCGACGAGACTGAAAATAAGCAAAGGTATTTGAGTTACTTCCCGTCGAATCTTTTTCCGATTAATAAATGGATTCGGGAGGGCAGTACAGATGGTTGTAAAATCTTAAAATTTGTTGACACATTACTAATATTCAGAGACTTTATTGATACACCTTACCTATATGATGATGAAACTGTTTTGTTTTCCATTGGACCTGGACAACTTACTTTTAATGAGTTAGGTGATTATCAGATTTACGGTGGAGATCTGATTTGGTGTTACCTTAATTATCCGGTAAAATTGATTAATCTTTTACCATTGGATTATTTACAAAAGGATGATAAGTGAATCTTACTTGAGCCAATGATTATTTCAATTTATTAAAAAATGTCCAAAAGTCACAGTGTTATACTCCAATTGGGCTAAGGACAATCCTTACAGGCACTTTCTATAATTTCTTTCTGGTTCCATTGCTGGGTGCAGTTGAATGGTCCAGCTTAGGATTCTTGTTGAGGAGTTTGATTATTCCATATTGAAATCCGTCGAGCAGATGTTCATATACTGGCCAATGTGAGAGGATATGAAGGGCCTGCGGATAAGTTATGATTTCCTGGTTAACCCAGCTTGCAAACAGGATAACCACACCGGGACAAAGTTCTAAATAATCGCATACCCGGATCAATGAGGTTATGCTTGGCTGGGAGCCTCCCGAATGGTATTTGCTCAAATCCACAGAGGCGTCCAGGAGGATTAGGCTTTTTGGAATTTCGTACTGAGCCGGCAGATCCACAATTATACGAGTAAGTACGTCGCACAAATTTGTCCGACTAAATTATTTGAACTTTCCATGATGAGTTTTTCTTTTTCGATTTTGATGATCTTCTTTTCATAACCTTAATATGTTGAACAGGTAAAATATTACCGGTAAAAACAAAAAAATTACTTAACCATCAGAAAATCAGCAAGAAAATTTTTAGATACGAGGACCCCTCGACTGAGTCGGCAGATCCACAATATACGCGTAAGAACGTCGCACAACAGGATGTAGAGACGGATATAACCGTCATTTAGATTTGCTTTGATATTAACATTTATTGTTTATCGTTCTTTGAAATGATGCTTATGTTGTTGATTTTCTTTTCTTTTTATGATTGTCCGTGATCATGTACCAAACCGTAAATAGGTTACGTTGTGCCGCAATAGCTTCGTATCAAAATTATGATTATGAAGCTTATAGATTTTTTCAAACAGTTCCCCGACGAGCAATCTTGCAGAGATTATTTTCGGGAACAACGTCTGACAGAAGGCATTACTTGTAGAAATTGCAAAGGGACTTCCCATTACTGGATGAAAACGATTGAACAATTTCAGTGTAAGGATTGCAGAACTCGAACCACTCTTCGTAGCGGCACCGTTATGGAATCTTCCAACCTTTGCTTCAGAGATTGGTTCATCGCCATGCATCTGATGACCTCTACCAAGAAAGGTATCTCTGCGAAGGAAATGCAACGGCAGCTTGGGTTTAAGCGATATGAACCTGTTTGGTTTATGATGCAAAAGATTAGAATAGCCATGGGTGCCCGGGATGAACGCTATGAACTTACCGGATTTACAGAAATGGATGAAGGATACTTTACAACGGTTGAATCTGCTACAGTGGGCGAAAAAGATAAGAAATCGAAGCGGGGACGAGGTAGCGAAAAACGAACTCCTGTGCTGGTAATGGCGCAGACCGAATATGTCAAGAACCCGAAGAATCATCAACAACACTCGCGGTGTAAATTCTTTAAAATGAGAGTAATGCCGGATCTTAAATCTACGACCATCAATAAGGTCGTTAAGGATAGCGTCGACCCGAGGACCAAAGTAAAAACGGATGGCCTTCGAAGCTTTAGCAGGCTTAATGAGGTGGTTAGGAAGCATCTTCCCAAAGTGATCCCTCCCGACCAGGCAGGTAGAGAGTTGCCGTGGGTACACATTGCAATCAGCAACGCCAAGAGAAACCTTTTGAATAATTTTCACCATGTTGATGACACCTATTTACAAAACTACCTGGATGAATTTACTTACCGGCTCAACAGACGGTACTCTGGAGATAAAATATTTGTAAAGCTCTTAATCGCATGTATATCTTTCTGTTGGATCATTTAGGTTAATCATTACGGACAATCATATTTCTTTTTGCTACTTTTTCTTTTCTTGTTTATAAATTTAAATTGTTAATAACAGCAACCACGGTGAGGGGCGACTTAATTTTCGTCAAGGAGAAAGACCTATGTAGAGATTTAGCCCCCTCTACCGGGTTTCGGGCTGGCCTCGGATAGAAATTTAGGTAAGACCTATTATTAATGGCTCGAGTTTACCCGAAACATGGTTGTTCCTAACCTTTTAACAGTATGAATACGAACCTGAGACATTTTATTGGCATTGATGTTTCCAAGAACACACTTGATTTTGCTCTAATCAAGGACGGTGACTCTTCGTGTCCAATTACCGGGGAATTAACCAATAATTCTGCTGGGATGGTCAAGCTGGAAGAATTCCTCAAGAAGCAGGATTTACACCTGGATGAGACCTTATTCTGCATGGAACAGACCGGTATTTATAGCCGGTTGCTATCGCAGTATCTGATTGAGCAAATGGCTCTGGTCTGGCTGGAAATGCCTGTTCAGATCATTCGCTCCCTAGGCATCCAGCGAGGCAAAAATGATCACATCGATGCGGTCCGCATTGCTGAATATGCTTGCCTTAAGAAAGACCAGGCCATACTTTGGCAACCCCCGCGTGAGGTGGTTCTCCGGATCAATGATTTATTGACTCTGCGTGATCGGCTCATAACATCACGAAAGTCATTAAAACAACCGATCAAGGAGTTCTTGGAAGCAGGATTTACGGACACAGCAAAACTCATTGAGAGCAAATGCTCGAGCACCTTGAAAGCCCTCGATAAAGAGACTGCGCAAATTGAAAGTGACCTCGATAAGCTGATCAAGAAGGACTCCAACCTTAACAGGCTGTACATGCTAGCCACCAGTGTTGCCGGGATTGGTCAGATTACAGCTCTTACCTTACTATATTTCACCAATGAGTTCCAAATCTACACTAACCCAAGACAGCTATCCTGCTATTCTGGCGTTGCGCCATTTGAGCACACCTCAGGAACTTCTGTCAGAGGAAGACCACGGGTCAGCAACTTTGCCAACAAAAGGTTGAAGAAACTGCTGCACATGGCAGCCCTATCAACAATCGCTTACGATCCGGAACTGGCGGGGTACTTCCAGCGCAAAGTAGGTGAAGGAAAAAACAAGATGCTGGTTATTAATGCGATACGCAACAAAATCATACACAGATTATGCGCCGTCATTAAAAGAGGTACACCATATCAGTTAAATTATCAACCAACATAAAAAATTCAAAGAACCCTTTGTTTAACCATAGAAATCTCTACCTAACCCGGGTCAAGGTCCGGTTTGGTTACCGGATCCCCGACCGGCGGTTCTATCAGGGGTTTGATTTCTTTTTTGGTCCTGAATTCCCGAACGATTTTAAAGCCCCACTTGGCAGTCTCGTAAATCAGCGGACCTACGTTTACCAGGTATTTCAGGAAAATGGGGAAGTATTTCAGCAACTTCCACATGGTTAAGATGCTTTGATGATCCTTGCCAGAGCGATACCATCCCGTGCCACGTCGTTGATTGACATGGCCGTTTTAAAGCTTTGAACGATGATTGCTTTCGCCTTGGCGGTATTGCAATTCAGCCGGTCAATAACGAACGCTACGATTTCGGCCTGCTCGGTTTCGTCAAGATCCTGGAACTCATCCCAAAATTTGGCGGCTGAGCGGATCACCTTTGGGACCTGCGGGATATCTCCAATGAAAAGGATGGTGTCCTTAATACTGAATTTCCCGTCACTCATGGCCGACTGTACGTCCTCGGTAATGTCCAGGACAAAACCGACACAATTCTTGATGTTTTCAATGCCTTCTTTCATGATACTTTTATTTAAAGGGTACGATTAATTATGAATCCATGTTGGTGAACCGGCAATCGATATGCGTCCAGGTTAGGGTTCCCCCTTCGATGGTTGTCAGGCCTGATGCCCGGTACAGTTCAAAATTCTTGATGATGTCTGCCCGAATTTCCATCGGTGACATTCCCTGGATGCGAAAGTCAATTGCACGGCCATGCCGGTGTTGTGAGTTGGTTGCCCCGATGGTGCAAGCATTATCCCGGAATGCTGAGTATTGAAAGGTTCCTCCGGACAAATAATTATTGATCGTGATTGGCTTTCCGAATCGATCCCGGATAAACTGGGCCATCTGCACAATTTTCGGATCGATGAACCAGATTGATTTGTCAACAAAATGCTCATAGATAGCCGGGGGCACGAATTCATGAATGGAAAAGTCCTTACTCAGTTTCATAATGCAGGGTTTGTTTAATCAGCGCGATATCGAGTGAATTTTCCTGAATGTACTTGGTATGGAGATTTATCTGCCCATCAATCATGGTGCAGCGGCTGGCACAATGTTGCTTGAGCGACTCTACTGTTACTTGATTGGTTGCGATTTCCACCCTGAGGTCAGAGATGGCCTCAGTTAAAGCATCAGTAGACTTGATCCACTTCTGGATCCAGAATCCGACAATCCCGAGAAGTATAACAATTAAAGCACCGGCAAGGGCAAGAAGCTGTTCCATTTTCTAGCAGTTTGCCCGAAAGTAGAATCCGGGAACTTTTCAAAAAAGGACACGCGCGTAAACTCAGAAAGCGCAAGGCTTTATGCCAAAGAATAGCAACCGCCCAGTTTGAGGAATGATTGGTCGCAGCTGAACCTTCACATTGGAGCAAGTGACTGTTAATCTGAGGTCCCTGTTTCGTGTTTGAGATGAAACGCCAAGACAATGAAACACTTACATTGTCAAACATTCAGGTGTTATATTGTTTATAACAAAATAAATAATCGAAAAGTTATTTTACCCGTATCTGTAGGCAGGTAGAATTGATGCCGCTAAATATGCCAAGTCCATTTTGGATGTTTGATGGAATCTTCACCGGTTCACCGAAAGGATCTCGGCTTGAAATGTACTGATCCCTTATCTTTTTATCGTATTGGAAATACTCTTCGGTTAGGGATCTTACTACCAGGGTAAAGTAATCGAAGGGTTCATAAGGATACCAGATACCGCCCGTAAAATCGATCAGCACTTCCGTGGAAGTAGATTCAACAAGACCAAAGTCAAACAGATATCCTTCGTTTACTGAGATCGAGGTGATGCACCTCGGATCATTGATGATCATGGATAAATTGTCCTGAAAAACTTTATTGCCAAGGCTGCTGGAATCGGATGGACTTCCCGTATATGGCTTATAACCAGCGGAAAGAGAATAAAACCGTTGCCCACCCGGGGGCCGGGTAATGGTGAGATTGGCGTTACCCTTAACACCGTAGGCGTAAATTTCCCGCGTTACCGGATCTTGGATCGGTGTCAGCTGAATTGATAATACCACCAGATTCACAATGGGTTTTGGAGGTATCCGTGTTATGGCTGTAAGAATTGTGTCACCCACCCGTATTTCCAGGCTGATATCTGAATTTTCAAGGCTTGGTACGGTATGATCGGGGCTTGTGTAGAACCCAAGCCTTCCGTCAACGAAATGATCGAGGGTTAAATTTTCACCTGGCCATTTCAATAGTACCTGTGCTCCGCTGATGCTCGTAAATTGATAGATGCCAGTCGGGGATGAACTCCAAACCAGGTTCAATTTCCACAAGCTGTCAGGGTGTAACAGGCAATTGACAACAGGTATCGGATTATTCGGGATATCTATAACGAATTCCTTTTTGCAACCTGCCACGAGCAGAATTGATATGAATCCAATAATAAAATGTTTCAGTCTCATACTAAAAGCGTAACCGGTAAGATATACAGGGAATGATGGGAAACAGGGTGATGATCTTAAATCCGCTCATGAATTTTTGTGCCCAGGCACCCGAAGTATCATCGACATAACTGACGTAAAACGCATTGCGGCGACTGTAGGCATTGTACAGTCCAATGGCTAGGGTTCGTTCGCAATGTTTAAGTTGCTTGATGAAACTCAGGCTGACATCCAGCCGGTGGTATGCCGGTAATCGATAATTGTTGAGCCCGTTGTAATAGATCAGTTCACCACGCCGCCGCGATATCTCGGCAAATTGCGTCAGTACATTCTGATTGTTGAAAATAGTGTAATTAAGGTTGTTACCTCCCATTGGGTAATCGACATATGGGAAAATGGCAGAAGGCAGAGTCACCGGCTGACCCGTCGCATAAACCCAGGAACAACTGAAAACACGCGTCGGCCGGAAATAGTACTGGAGGTTTATTGAGAGATCATGCCTGCGGTCGAACCGGTAATCAAACCATTTCCCACCATTGAGCTCGCTGAATTGCCTCTTGTTCCAGGAAAGAGTATATGACAGCCACCCCTTAAGCTTACCTTCCTCCTTACGGATAAGCAGTTCGGCTCCGTAAGCTTTCCCAATGCCATTCTGCACGATCATGGACTGCCAGTTCTTGCTGTTCATCAGGAAAGAAGCCCCTTCACCATAGGAAATCAGGTTGGAGAAGCGTTTATAATACCCTTCAATGCCAACAGTAAATCCTTTAAATGTTTTGCTGCCACCAATGGAAAATTGATGACATTGCTGGGGCGGGATAGAATCAGTAGACGGTACCCAAAGGTCGGTAGGCATTCCCAAACCGGAATTGGAAAGAAGATGCAGGGGTTGCTGCATTTTTGAGTAGGACAGCTGAAGGTTGAGGTTTCCAGAAAACATCATTCCCATGGACAGCCTTGGTTCTAGGGCGAAATAGCTTTTATTGGCTGTAAAATAATTGGATGACCGCAACCCTGCTCTGGTATAAAACCCAGACGGAAGCTCTATCCTGTCCTCAATATAAAAATCAACCGAACCTGATTGCAGTTTGTTGATGGGAGTCGATAAAGAGATCACTGTTGAATCAACTTTACTCACAAGAGTTGAAACGCCGGGGCTGAAACGGTAGGATGTTCCCACCGTACCAAAATTAATGTGGTGATAACCGGAAAGGGCGTAGTCAAAATTTACTCGGGCAGAATAGTCCTGGATATCAGACAGGTAGCTGACGGTCAAATCGGACCTGAAAACGTCGTTCTTTGTGGTAAGAACCTGGCTGTTTTCATAATCACTCTGCAGGTGATAGGATGTTCTTGAAAGGGATGTATTCATAAACAGTTTATCACCAAATACATGGGTCCATGCTAAACTCCCGAGAACATTGCCCCACCTTAAGCTTTCTGCGTAAGTCCCATTTTGAGTCAGGCTATCGGTTCTGCTGGTCATTTCTGTATTTCTGCCGTACCTGTCCTGTCCCGCGTAAAAGGAGAGATAGAGCCGATTCTTCGGAGACAGGTTGAAACTCAGCTTGGCATTTAGATCACCGAGGGAATAAATACTTGATCCATAATCTTTGCCCATGATTTTATTGACTAATGCGACCGGTCGGGTAAAGAGGTCCAGGAAACTTCGGCGTGCACTTACCATATAGGTTGCGCGGTTTTTAATCAACGGGCCGCTTGCTGAAAAACCGGAAGCGATGAGCCCCAGGTTCACTTTAACTTCATGTTTTTCAGGATTTCCCTCACGCAATCGAACATCGATCACCGATGACAACCTGCCCCCATATTTTGCCGGGAATCCGCCTTTAACGACATCGACGTTGTTGATGGCGTCTTCGTTAAAGACGGAAAGAAATCCATACAGGTGCGATATATTGTAAAGCGGGATGCCATCTACAAGGAACAGGTTCTGGTCAGGGCTGCCGCCACGCACAATGAGACCCGTTGTACCCTCATTGCCGGATTGTATACCCGGCATAAGTTGCAAGGTCTTTATGATATCGGATTCACCGGCCAGTGATGGCAGAAAGGAATAGGTTTTGGGCGATAGGGTCATCATGTTGGTGGGCAGATCCCGGCGGTTTTTACGACCGATAATTACCACCTCACTCAGTGACTTTTGCTTACTCAACCTAAAGGAAACAAGAGTATTCGCCCTAATTTCCATGGTCGTATCCATCGGGGTATACCCCACGTAGGTTATGGTTAACGATAATAGTCCAGGGTTGGTTTTCAAGGAGAAATATCCATATTCATTGGTTGTGGCGCCCACACTTCTATCCGATTGATATACATTGGCTCCAATCAGGAACTCTCCGGTTTCGGCACATGAAACTCGGCCATTAATTGTTACATTTTGAGCTGGACAATAAATAGATAATGAGCTTGTTAAAAGAAAAATTAAAAATCTACTAATATTTGTCATCTTAATGTTAATATCTGAAACCCAATAATCAACATTGGGATACATCTGGCCATTACAAAATAACGAAATTGTTAGGTGAAAGATTACGGTATTTGAAGGTTAAAAAAAGATGCAGGCGATATCATTACACCTGCATCTTTTAAGGATTCAAATATAATCAATTGTAATAAAACGCATAGGAATACTGTGCATAGCCAGTAATGGAAACTCGGATTCTCATTTTAAAAAAGATACCTGGGTAAGAGGTTATACTTGAACTTGTATAAAGTAGGGTTGCTTCCGCCGTATTTTCATAAAACCAGGATGAATCAGTCCACAAAACGCCAATTCTCGCATCAACCTCACCAACGTTGTTCAACTTCGTAACATTTCCACCGCGACATCCGTCAGCATAATATGCATAATATCTTTCTTCAGTCGTTGACTTTAATCGAGAATTATCTATGATTGATAGCCCAATACAAGTTTCCGGAAGTTTCACATCGTGAATTAGAAAGATGCAGTTAGGATCTGGCAGGTCGTTTGTTGTTTCTGGATGTTTATTATTCAATGTATCAGGTTTCTGACCACTCGCTATAAAATTCAATTGCAAGGTTTCCGCTGTATATTGCAGGAGAAAAGATGGATCCTTTGCACTTACTGTCATTTCTATCGACCCTGATTTCAGGCTATCCTCAATATGCAAGGTTTTGGAAAATTTATAATCATTATCAGCTCTAACAGTGTCAGTTATCACCGATGATTCACGACTACAGGCAAATAATATGAATAGCGTGATTAAAGGATAAAGTAGTTTTTTCATTGTAATGGTCTTTCATGTTTGTTATTTAATTGAAGAAGCTGTTCCTTTAATTGGTTAACCAGACTACTGTTGCGGTTCCCCATTCCCCTGTAGGGATAATTCTTACGCGAATTTTGTAAAATATGTCTGGAACAATCACTTGGCAACTAGATCCGTAGGATAGGGTGGCTTCTAAAACATTCTCATAAAACCAAGATGAAGTTGTCCATAAAACACCAATTACTATTGCGAGAGCAATGCAATGGATTATAGAAATAATAATAATACTGACATTCCAAAAATTTGATAAATGGCTAACAATCTGGGAACTGGAATATATCATTCCCGCCCAATAATGAGGATGATCTTTGCCGGGCGAACAGATTGCTAAATATTTCCGCTTTGATTTCGTTAAATTGAATGCCGCGTTATTTCCATTAAACCCTCTGTAAAATTCGCTCGCAAGAACTTCGGAGCTGCCATCAGGAGCTTTCCAAAGATGCTCTATAACATCTGCCGAACCTGACAAGAGGAAATAAAATGCAGGACTTAACACTCCTTCTCCCTTATTCAATTTACCACTTCCAGTTTCGCAACCATTGAGAAAAACTAATTTCTGGCTAATATTTAGGTTTAGAAGTTGTGAGACCATAAATCTTCCATCTTCTTGTTCGGAACAGCCCAAAAAGGTTCTATCCGAATCATCCCTGTTTATTGAAACATGACACGAAAAATGTATAACATCAGATTTTCCCATTATTGTCTTAAAATGCAAACCTTGATCGCCTAAGCTTACCGCTGAAATTTCCCAACCCCTGCCAACTAAAGATTTTGCTTCCTTGTTTATCTCTGGAGCAAGACTATCATTTGGGCAATATAGGAATTGCATGGTCTTGCGATGCCAGGGAGGATCAATACTCGGCTTTGTGACTCTTAATCCACTAATATATGATATATTTAATGTTTTAAGAACAAAAGGGAGCTGTCGAAATTCAAGCAGCGTTTTTAATTTTGGGACTTCAGTATCAATTACTAACGCATCAAATGGTATTGAATTCAACAGTCCATCTTTATTAATCAATATATCAGGGGTTGCATCAAATGATAAGAATGGTTTTAGGAGGATTCTGTACAAATATGTGCCACAGTGATAGAATTCAAGAATGTCGGAATTATCATAATTACCCAGTTGCGGGGTAGCAATCAAGTTGTAAAACTTACCAAGGTCTTGTTTTAAACTACTACTAATTGGAATCTCTGCAAAAAAAACTTTAGAGTGTAATACGTTAAAAACTAATATTGTCGAGTCAATTTGATGGAAACATAAAAGCTGTCGCTTATATCGAATTACTTTCAACAAATTGTTGATTTGACTATTTATTAGTTCATCAGAATTATTAAAAGGGAGTTGATTGAGTGAAAGTGTTTTATGAATAGAAATATAGTCCTGAAGTAATTTGGATCTCCCATCGTGGTCAGAATTCCTAACCAAATCATCTCGGATCCTGTAAAGGTGCAAAATACTTGCCCTCATAGAATCATTTAACATTAGATTTTCATCCAACCTTGCTTTTGATTCCAATGATATGGCTGATGATCTCATGGAAAAAAACAATGCTTTCCTTAAATACTCCTCCATCGCCGACACTTTGTATAAATCCAGATTAATCCAAACAACAATGTCGAACAAAGTTCGCATCTTGTCAGCCAGAATGAATCCGGACTCTGAACAAATCACCTCTTGCTGTATGGAAGCAAATCGATTAAGTGCTTGAGTCACATTTGATGAGGCAGTAAAAAGGCGTTTCTCTCTAGTCTGGCCTGTGAATTTCAAAGCAATAGTCCTTTGTAAATCAATCTCGTCAATCAATAATTCGAGATAGAGAGTTTCATAGTCAATTCCAATTCTTGGAATATCACTGATACCGGCTGATTCATGCCTTTCAAGAAAGATCTTCCTCGCTTCTTCATAACATATCATGGACGAGTCAGGTTTGCATAACAATTTGTAAGCTTTTCCAAGCGAGTGCCATGATTTGGCAACCTGGAAATGAGATTCGCCTAATTTTTCCTGGTACAAGCGCAATGCCTCTTTAATATTTTCTTTCCCCTCATATGGTAATCCTATGGTCAGTTTATACAAACCATAATTTCTATATGCAAGACCAATATCAAATCCATCCCCTTTTACATTTTTCCCAATTAAGGAAAACAGGATTTTAAACAATGAATCTGCAACGTTCAAATTTCCTGATTCAAGTGCTGCATCGGCGATATTATTTAGCAGCGTCCCACGTTTTGCTGGATCCTTTAAGAATACCTCCTTGTCCATTAGCGAAATGCCCCTTTTTAAGCATTGAGAGAAACGACCAGCATCGAGGTCGAGTGATAAGAGATTTACTGGTATTTGATATTCCAATATCTCACTACCGGCAGGAAAATAATGTGAAGCTAAATCATAAGAATTTCTGGCTAAGCTAATATCACCTTGTTGCTTTGCAGCTTCAGCCATATAAATGTACAAGAATCCAAGATAAATGTCAGCACCAGGAACGTTTTTATACTCTCGAATCAGCGAATCACTTAAACCGATAATTGATAGCGATTTACCTTTTGTAGTTAGATCGTAAAGCCTCAAGGTTTGTTGATAGAGATTATTTAGAGAACGTGGATCATGCTGAGCACAGACCATCGAACCATAAAAAATGATCAGCAATTTGGTTAATGTTTGAAGCATTTTCATACACTATGTAAATGTAGTTAAACCTTTTAAATTTTAAATGTATGTTTACTTCAGTTGAAGAACCCAAAAAAACCTCGGCATCCATGAGTTGGATATCGAGGAGATGCTCCATGTCAGGGGCGGAGATGGTAATGGAAATCCTGTCATACCGCCACCTCCACCGCCTCCAGATCCAGATCCGAATCACGGAGGTTAAGGATTCGACTTGATAACCCCATCATTTTAATCAAAAAAACTGATTATTGTGGTGGGGTTATTGTTATTCCGTATACATTTAGGGCACTACTTGTATCCTAATGATAGATAAGCTTAATCCTGAAATTCTTAATCTTGTTCGTGACGGGAATAATGATGCGATAGCCCTGGTTAAAAAGATCCTCTGGAAAATATCATATTCCATATTCAGAGATCATGGTATCCGGGATCGGTTGTTAATGAAACAAATAGTAAGTGAGGTGATAATAGAGATTTACGCAAGAAGAAGTCCGTTTGATGAAACTAAAAATATCAACGGGTACCTGTATAGGGTAATAAAAAACATACTTTTCAGGTATTTTAGGGAGAAAATCCCAGGTTCCGGGCAATTTGAGGAAACCATAAAACTCTTGGATGCTGTGCCGGAATTAGATGCTGAAATTGCCTTGTTCGAGTTCGATGATGCTATGGAATATTGTTTGACTCAGTTGAAGCAGAAAGAAAGGATACTCATTGAAGGACTTTTGAAGGAGGAATCTTCTGAGGAACTTATGGAAAAACTGGGCTACAAGAGTCCGGGTGTATTCAGGACAAGGAAATGTCTTGTTTTGGCTAAATTCAGGGCTATTGCGATAAAGAATGGGGTGGATCTTTAAATGCTTCTAAATAAAATGGAGAAGAATAGATTGAGTGATGATGAGTTCCTGGAAGTGATCAGGGAAGTGCGTGCCTGGAAAAAGCGTGATGCTGAAAGGTCCGTCAGGCTTGAAAATTGGAAAAGGAAGAGAGAAAGAAACCGGAAAATTCGTATTTCATTATTCACGATTTCTGGAGTAGCTGCAGTTATCCTAGTCGTACTATGGCTTCCATGGAAGGGGCTCAATAGCAAAACACCGGACGAATTATACCAGGAATTTTACAGCCCGTATCAATTTGCAAGCGATTACCGAGATGCTGCAAATCGCACGGTAAATTTATTCAGCCAGGCTGTAAGAGCTTACCGCAAAGGAAACTTCTGCAAAGCCGAACTCCTAAGTGATTCTTTGACTGTGGTTGACCATGTTAATCCAGATTATCTGCTTCTTAGCGGACTAGTAAAAATAGCTATTGGGAAATATAGTAACGCTATTGAGAAATTTAATGCTGTTATAACCCATGGGGGATCGTATGAGATCAATGCTAGATGGTATCTTGCCTTAGCATTCTTAAAGGAAGGCAAAATAAGCGATTGTAGAACTGAACTAAGATTCTTGCAGGAATCTGGAAACTCCTATTTCAAAAATGAAGTAAACAAATTGCTTCGAAAGATTGAACACTTGAAGTAATAAGACTTGCGTTATATTTTATTTCTGACGTTAAAATTTAATGTAATGCTGTCCGGGTTTTGATAGTCTCATATTCTGCCTGCCTGTCCCTGATCGACTGAAAACTCACCAGTGCCGGCCTCCTATGTGCATCCCTGACCTCCTGCATCATCCGGTAATTCGCAATCAGTAAATCCATAAGTTCTGCCGGGAAAGCCTGTTGACCTGATCCCAGTTCAGGATATACCCCGCCGGCATACTGCGGCACCCTGGCCGCCTGGATAGCACTCAGTATTTGAGGGAAATTGGCTTTAATATTTCGCGTGGTCGGTCCATCAATGACAATTTCAGGTTCGCGTTCGGCGAACAGCCCCAGGGTTGCTTTGGAATAATATCCGGTGCGGATTCCTCCCATGAATGCGGCCTGGTAAGTTCTGCCATCGTCTTTACCAACCACCGGATATTTACCCGCTGCAAACTGCTGGGATTTAATCAGCGCCACATTGGCCCCGGTTCTTATGATAGCTGCCGCTGTCAGGAAAGCCCGGAGCGATTGGGTCAGGTCGGCATTGACCCCGGCGTTGGAGTTGACCCTGGCAACCTCCATCACCCCTTCGATAATCGTTTGAGCGATTGCAATATCCTGCTGACGTTTGGCGTATTTCTTTTCGATGGCTGCCTTCTGCTTGTCCGTCAGACCGGCCACGGCAAGCTCCCGGTTCTTAGATGCCTCGTACATTGTTGTAACGGCATCCATGATGGTATTGGCTCCCCGTGCCCAATCCTCCATATGCTGGAACTGTTTTTCAGCCACTTGCTGATCCAGAGCCTTGATTTTATCCGTGTATTCGGTATATCCGATCAGTTTGTCGTCCAATTCTTTCTTGAGTTTTGCCTTCTGACCTTCATAAGTTTTCTCCATCCAATAATCCAGTTCCAACTGCTGCTGGACATACCAGTCCGGCAACTTGGCGTTTTCACCTGCCTCCTTCAGAAATTTCTTGCTATCCTCATCCCATTTTTCATAGAATTTGTCGTATTCTTCATATAGTTGCTTGGAAGCCTCGGCAGTTTTTTTCTGTCCGGCTTCCCGGGCAGCGATAATGACATCCTGGATCTTTTCTTCTTCTTCAGCTGTACTTTGACCATGTTTTTTGAGCCTTTCAATGGAGGCATTCAGGTACCGGAGTTCTTCGGTATCCAGTTTTTCGAGGTAAACGTCTTTATCATCAATGCCCTCGGCATACTGAGCTTTAATAATAGCGTTCTGGTTTTTATGGAATTCCTCGATATCCTTAAGAGCCTCAGCGCGTTTGAATTTACCATCATCACCGCTATCGAGATTGGATCCACGTGCTTTCTTAAGCTCCGAGTCAACTGCGGCAACCTTTTTCTGAAGCCGGATATATTCTTCGGTGCCGATTTTGGCATTATTCAGCGCCAATGTGTACCGATCCAACTTTTCCTCCATCATCACGATGGACTCAGTACCGATTTTATCGTCGGTGGCTTCGGAGGTAAGGATATCTGTGAGTGTCAGCTTCTGATCTTTTAATGACTGAATCATGTCTCCGGATTTCCCCAGGGCAACATCAATATCTGCAACTGCTTTCAGACCATTGGCCCTTGCCTTTTCGAGTTTACCGGAATTGCTCCAGGTAGTGAGGAACTGCCACGCATTAAGCTTCGTATTATCCGCACGAAGTTCGCCACGTTTTGATTTTTGAAGGTCATAATTTGCCTCGGCCAGTTTTATAGTGGCATCCAGTTGCTGCGCTAGTTCCCGTTTCTGATCCACCGACATCTGGTTCAGTTTATCCTGATCTTCTGAAAGCAGGTCGTAGGATGCACTCAGTTCTTGATTGGAAGTAGCTAATGAATCAACCAATTCTTTTTTACGCGCCTCCATAATATGGGCTTCCTTACTGTTCCGTGCGTAAATCATCGATGCTGCGATCAGGGCAGTAATACCGGCAATGACCAATCCGACCGGGTTAGCTGCTTGCGCCGCATTCAGGAGCCACTGGGTTACAACCGCAGC
>Ga0163199_1001081_pt1 | contig 16926 bp, 12 predicted proteins | sample PL_2010_150m_FD_113537 | JGI IMG/M metagenome (GOLD analysis project Ga0163199, IMG submission 113537) | Freshwater microbial communities from Powell Lake, British Columbia, Canada to study Microbial Dark Matter (Phase II) - PL_2010_150m | ecosystem: Environmental > Aquatic > Freshwater > Lake ...
GGGGAGAAGGCCAGGTCATTTATGTAGTGGGGCTGCCGCAGGCGACCCAGCATCCTGGCTGCTTTTACATCAAATAGGTAGATGGATACTGCGTCATCCCAGCTTAGTCCCGTACTCCCCGCGACTGCGAGGCTATTGCCTTCTGGATCCATGGCGAGGGCGTAAAGCTTACCCTCCGCACCCTCGGCGATGGGTATGCGCAATATCCCGGAAGGCTCTCCGCCCGGCATATGCCATAGGCGAATCGTTTTGTCATCCGCGATCGTCGCGATTAAAGCGCCATCGGCTGTACTATCGATGCGACGCACCGCCCCGACGTGTTCGCCGGTCTCGATGCGCAAAAATGGCACTTGCGGGGGACTCATTGCCGTTCCGACCAACGCAGGTGCCGAATCGGCAATGGCCCCAGATGCAGCCAAAAGCGCGAGCAATAGCGTGCTCAAAACTGGGAGGATAGTGATCCTTTGCATAACAACTAGCCCCCTAAACGCACCTCGACCAAGGAAGGTTATTTTCCTGATCGGCAGGTTAGAGTCGTGCGGCTATGCCCCCTTGCGGGGGCACGGAAATACTAAGACGTGGCCTTCTCCAATCCATCATCCAAGGGCCTACTTGCAACCTTGCCAAGATTGTTAGTTGTATTGCTAAGTTTCAGCGCGCCATCCTGGACTTGACTGATGCTCTGAGCCACTCTTCTCTGGAGGGTCTTCTCCTCGATTGTCTTGGCTTCAGGCGCGTCGGGCGCTTTGGCTAACTCCTCGTTGACTTTCGCGGGTATATGGACGCGGCCCTTTTTAGAAATTGATTTTCTAGTGATTTTCTTCTTTTTGCCTTTATGTGGCTTTTGGACGACAGGCTCTTCACTAACGGCCTCATCCGTTTCATCCATGCTCACATACCTGACCTGGCCAGGGGCGGCCTTAAGCGCGGCAAATTGCAAGCCATCCATGTGTTCGCCAAGTCCCTTGCGAATTTCATTTGCCACCAGCATGTCATCCTGAACCCGTTGACGCAGTTTGGCCAAGCGTTGTTCTCCCGTAATTCGATCAATCCGCCGCAGTTTATAGGCTGTACGAATCTCGGATTCTTCCTTTTGGCGACAGGCTAAAAGCTGATCTAAGCTATCCTGCATGGCCAGCACTCGTTGCTGCTCTTCATCCGCGTTCTTGATGAGCGAACCAAAGAAGCCACTTGGACTTTGGCCTTCTCGACTTTGCAGGGCACTGTAGTAGCCGGCCATTCCTCCGGCCACCGCACCCACGCCGGCACCGATCAACGCAGCCTGACCTACCTTCTCTCCTGTCATCCAAGCCGTCAGGGCGCCGGTGGCCGCCCCCACAGCTGCACCGCCTACCACTCCGGTAACGATATCTTGGGTGAAATAGTTATTGTGGGTGGCTAAACCCTTACGCTCCACAACACAAGGATCCGTTGGGTCGTCATAGTTGGCTACCGGGAGATTGGCGCAACTGGTTAAGAAGGGTAATACAGCTATACAAAGCGCGGTGGCACCCCACATGCGCTTAGATGCTGCCCGAGTGGCCTCTATAGTAAAACATCGTAGTTTGGTCATTGGTTCTTCCCGGTATAAACGCCGCGCATTCCAACCTGAACATCTTGTGTTGCCAGTTGTGTTTTGAGAATCTCTAACAGTTCTGCCACATCTTGCGTGCCATTAAGCCGCGCTAAAGTTGCATGCAGCTTTTCCAGGGGGACATCGCTTGCCAAGCCTACGAAATGATCTTCCCCAAATGGAGGTTGCACCGAAAGATCCAGGCGATAGGGTTGCCCTGGGGGGATCTGAAGCGGGTCATTGTAACCCTCTGTTTTGAGAGGATACAGAAAATTTACCGTGCCATCGCTGGCTAAATTGAACAGAGTAAAGTAAGGGTGACGTTGACCGGAAAGTATCAAAGACACAGGATCCTTATCTTTAAAGATTCTATCCTCTGGATCCAAGGTCACAGACATGGGTTGCCGCTCGACGTAGGGGCGAAGCATTTCCACTAGGGTCCACTTGTCGACGACGCGCTGTACCAGCGGAAGTTCGTTTTTTAGGTCATCTTCACTAGATTCGCAGTTATTGCTAACTTTAGGCTTGGCGGCAGGCGTTGCAGTAGATGTGATGGTTGGTACTTGCCGGCGAACAAAGGCCCTGGTGGGCGATGGATCCATACACGGCTCTGGCGTGGCCTGCCCGTTTAGATGAGTTGCCGTGGACCTACGGGCAAAAGCCCTGGTGGTGGGGGCGTGCACATTTGCCACCACGTCCCCCAAAGTGCCCAAAATTTCGCCTCGCTGCGCGTCCCAGGTCAAGACCGCGGAACCATCACTTACCAAACGGGCGTTTTTAACCTGCTGGATGAGCTGCTCCGCCGGGAGTTTGGCATTCTTTATGGCAATCGGGAGCGGCAACAGGGCCGCAGTGGCAGTATCGACCTTAGCGTCGTCAGGCCTTTTGACGGGATCGGCGAACATGGCCAAGGGCTCACCACTCTTCTGCGGCATAGAAGGCTGTTGCTGCCCTTCCATGCGGGTGACCACCGTGTCACGCACATAACTTATAAATTCCTTATCTGTTATGGTCCCGTTATGATCCAGATCCCCGTCACCTCTTATCGCCTTGGCGGCAGCCCAACTTAAAGCACCGCGAGAGTTACCATCGATTAGGGTCTCGGGTGCTAACTGATGATCTTGTACCGCGCCCACATAGTTGATTCCCGGTAAATCCTCTACTTTTATGCCAGCGGCTGCCACATTTTCGGGTGTAACGGCAGGCCCGTCGGACACCGTATCGGCCAGCCCCCGGTGCAAAGGCGGTAGGGCGCGGAATTTGAATTTACGCACCCTGGTATCGATACCACGGGTCATGGTGCCCGAGTGACACGCATCTGCCAGGAATAACACCTTAATTCCAGAATCAGACGCCTGTTTCAGGAATGCGGCAAGGTCATCGTCTAACAGCAGCTCTCCATTTTGGGGGGACATTTTGAACCCGGTGAGCACCAGTGCCTCATCCATGCCGTCAAGCTCAGTGCCACGCACGCGTTCAGGCAATTGGATGCCATGTCCGGCGAAACTAAACAGCAAGGTATCTCCGACCTTGCTCCTTTTCAGCATATGCCGCCAAGCGTCCACAACCGCGGCGCGGGTAGCCTTTTGATCCAGTAACGTCACCACATCCTGGGCACCACTACGATGCAACGCATCGGCAATATCTGATGCATCGTTAACTGCACCATCTAGATTCCCATTAGGAATTTTTGGGTATTGGTTTATCCCTACTACTATGCCCCGAACGGCTGCAACGGCACTTCCTGCCACCAGCCAAGAAGCCATTAACCACCCAAAACATCTGATGCCAATCTTGCGCATAGAATGTCCCAAGTTAAGTGATCTCCGCTATCTCAAACGGGTGCAACCACTGGTTCGGGTTCACCCCGATGATCCAACCGCTAGCGGCTTTTGCACATACCGTACAGGGATATTTTGGCGGAGACCATCTCCGCCCTAATGGTACGCGCAACTACCTACCGTTCAAAACTTGATGTTGGTGGAAATCGATCTGAAAGCCGCGCTGTCGGGATAACGCTGGCGTAGCACACGGCGGGAAAGGCAGGGGGTATTTCCATTCATGCCCTGACGGAAATGGCACACCTCCCACCACCGGGCAGGACGCTTGCCAACTGGGATGAGCGGATGGAAGAGGAGCCATTGTTGGGTGCCGCCAAGGCACGCACGGGCAATTCTGAGAGATTACGAAATCTTATGCTCTATATGGCGCGCCCGGAGAGATTCGAACTCCCGACCACCTGGTTCGTAGCCAGGTACTCTGTCCAGCTGAGCTACGGGCGCATGTTCCGCAGGCCACCAATCTAGCGGGCTTTGACAGATACTGTCAAGAGCGGCGATTGCCTATGCCTACCGCTTGGAACATTCGTGGCTGATTGATCAATGTCCTGAACCACCCTATCGCACGAGCGCCTGGGCCAAGGCCCGGCGCACAGCGGTCTCGATGCCCGAGGCGTCTAGGCCGCACTCGGCGAGTTGTTCCTGGGGGCTGGCGTGCTCGATAAAGCGATCCGGCAGGCCCAGGTTGAGGATTCGCACGGGCAGGCCCTGGGCAACCAGCAGCTCGTTCACCGCGGAGCCGGCGCCCCCCGCCACCACGTTTTCCTCCAGGGTGACCAGCAAGCGATGGCGCCCGGCCAGATCCGCGATCAGCTCGCCGTCCAGCGGCTTGACGAAGCGCATATTTGGCTACCGTGGCGTCCAGGCTCCGAGCCGCTTCCAGGGCTGGGCCCAGCAGACTGCCGAAGGCGAGTAAGGCCACTTCACGGCCCTCGCGGCGAATCTCGCCACGACCCAGGGGCAGGGTCTCCAGGGTATCGCCAGGCAAGGCGCCGGGACCGCTGCCCCTGGGATAGCGCACCAGGGCCGGGCCGGGATATTCATAGGCGGTCTGCAACAGACGGCGACACTCTGCCTCGTCCCCTGGGGCCATAATGACCAGGTTGGGGATGCAGCGGGCGAAGCTCAGATCAAAGCCGCCGTTGTGGGTGGCCCCGTCCGCCCCGACCTGGCCGGCCCGGTCCACCGCCAGGGTCACGTCCAGGTTTTGCAAAGCAATGTCATGCACCAATTGGTCGTAGGCGCGTTGCAAGAACGTGGAATAGATGGCCACCACCGGCTTGAGGCCGTCACAGGCCATGCCAGCAGCCAAGGTCAGGGCGTGCTGTTCGGCGATACCCACGTCGAAATAGCGCTCGGGGTAACGGCGGGCAAACTCCACCAGCCCGGAGCCCTCGCACATGGCCGGGGTGATGGCAATTAGGCGGTCATCCTGGGCCGCGGCGGCGCACACCCAATCGTCGAATATCTGAGTGTAGGTGGGGCGAGGGGACTTAGAGGCCATCTGGCCGGTAGCGAGGTCAAAAGGAGTGACCCCGTGGTAGGCAACCGGCTCCCCTTCCGCCGGTTGATAGCCCTTGCCCTTGCGGGTGACTACGTGCAGCAGGCGCGGTCCGGTCATGCGCAGCATATTGCGCAGAGTGGGTGCTAGGACCGATAAGTCGTGGCCGTCGATGGGGCCGATGTAGTTGAAGCCCAACTCCTCGAACAGGGTGCTCGGCATCACCATGCCCTTCATGTGCTCTTCCCAGCGGCCCATCAGCTCCTTGAGCTGAGGCAGGCCGCGCAGGGCCGACTTACTCCCCTCCCGCACTCGGTTATACAGTCGGCCCGACAGCAGGCGCGCCAGGTGGCCGCTGATGGCCCCCACCGGCGCAGAGATGGACATGTCGTTATCGTTGAGAATCACCAGCAGATCCATGTCCAGGGCACCGGCGTGATTCAGGGCCTCGAAGGCCATGCCGGCCCCCAGCGCCCCATCCCCAATTACCGCTACAATGCGATGCTGCACGGCATGTTGGCGAGCGGCGATGGCCATGCCGAGGGCGGCGCCAAGGGAGGTACTGGAATGGCCAACCCCGAAGGTGTCATAGGGGCTCTCATCGCGGCGCGGAAACCCCGACAGGCCACCTTTGCGGCGCAGGCTGTCCATGCGGTCACGGCGTCCGGTGAGGATCTTGTGGGGATAGGCCTGGTGGCCCACGTCCCACACCAGGCGGTCCGCCGGGGTGTCGAGCACGTAGTGCAAAGCAATCGTTAGCTCCACCACTCCCAGGCCCGCGGCCAGGTGTCCGCCAGTACGGGAGACGGTCTCAATGAGAAAGCCGCGCAACTCCCGAGCCAATTGCGGCAGGGTGTCTTCGTCCAGACGGCGCAGGTCGGCGGGGCTATCGATGCCAAATAGCAACGGATAGCGTTCCCGCGGGGGGCCATCGGCGAGATAAAGGGATTGGGACATTGGATCTATGGATTTTGCCTGGTGGTGTGGGGAACGGCCCCAGCCTAAGTCTCGCGCTAGATTGCAGCGCTATCGTTGAATAACGCATGGATTATACCCAAGTTACCTCGCTATCAGGCATGCCATGCCATCCGACCGGTTAAGCAGGAGTCCAATCCCCATGGGTGATGACGACGGCGCACCCCGCAGACCCGTGGTGCTGATCATTTTGGACGGCTTCGGGGGTAATCCCGCGAAGACCCACAACGGTATCGCCGAGGCCAATACCCCCCGCCTCGACGAATATTTCTCCCGCTACGGCCATACCCTGATCGAGGCCTCGGGCCGCGCCAGCGGCCTGCCGAGCGGTCAAATGGGCAACTCCGAGGTCGGCCACATCACTCTGGGTTGCGGGTATGTCGTGCGCCAGGACTTGGTGAAGATCGACGACACGATCGCCGACGGCAGCTTCTATGCGAATAAGGTGCTGTGTGAGGCCCTGCGTGGGGCCCGGGAGCGGGGGGGGTGCGTGCATCTGGTCGGTCTGGTGTCCGATGGCGGGGTACACAGCCACACCAATCACCTAATGGCCCTCATCAACCACACCGACCGCTATCAGGTCGCGCCGGTGTTGCACATGATCTGCGACGGGCGCGACACCCCGCCCCGCTCTGCCCTGGATTATCTCCCCCGGGTGGAACAGGCCCTGGCGCAGAACCATGGCGTCATCGCCAGCGTCTCCGGGCGCTACTACGCCATGGATCGGGATCACCGTTGGGAGCGTACCGAAAAGGCCTGGCAGGCCATGGTCCTGGGCCAAGGTCGGCGGGCGGCCACGGCCCGAGAGGCGATTGAACAGGCCTATGCCCAGGGTGAGAACGACGAGTTCATCATCCCGACGGTGCTCGCCTGCTACCGATCGATTCGCCCCGAGGATGCGGTGATCTTCTTTAACTTTCGCAAGGATCGTCCGCGGCAGATGGTCTCCGCCCTATTTCAAGATGCTTTCAAGGAATTCGACCGGGGCGCGGACTACGCGCCAATCCGCCCGGTATGCATGACCCAATACGACCCCTGGTACGGCCTGCCCTACGCCTTCGAGCGGGATCAGCCGGTCGTCACTCTGGGTAAGTACCTCTCGGACATGGGGCTCAAACAGTTTCGCTGCGCCGAAACGGAAAAATTCGCCCACGTCACCTATTTCTTCAACGGCGGTCACGGTGACCCATACCCCCATGAGGATCGGGTGATTGTACCCTCCCCCAAGGTCGCCACCTACGACCTGAAGCCGGAGATGAGCGCCCACGAGGTGGCGAACGAGGTAATCAAGGCCATTGAATCGGAGCAGTACGCCTTTGTCCTGGTGAACTTCGCCAATGGGGACATGGTTGGGCACACGGCGATACGTGCGGCCATCATCAAGGCGGTGGAGACCCTAGACCGAGAGGTGGGGCGGGTCTTGGACACGGCGGTGGCCCACGAATATTCGGTGGTCCTCACCGCCGATCACGGCAATTGCGACGAGTACATTGACCCCAACACGGGCGCGCCCCATACCCAGCACACCGTCTACCCGGTGCCCTGCCTGATTGTGGATCGTCAACCCTGGCGCATGGCCACCGGCGGTGCCCTGGAGAACATCGCCCCCACGGTGTTGCACTTGATGGGCATGACCCGCCCGGAGGGCATGACGGGCAGCTCCCTGCTGCTGGCGCCCCTCAAGAATTGATGCACAAGACATGCGTTTAGCTGATAGAAAACCAAACTGAACCAGTGCCAACCAAAAAACCCCAACCAATTCGGTGGAAGCGGCTTTTAGCCGTGATCGAAGCCTTTGCTCCCTCGCTGCCCAATCGCGGCAGGATGCCGCTCCCACCCGTGTACGGCTAAGCCTATGACAGGCATTCCATCCAAAATGAGCGTTCTTGTAGAGAATCCCTCTGACGCCTACGCCGACATCGTCGAGGCCCTGCGTGACCTGGATGCCCGCATCGAGGCCCTGGATTTCGCCATCTGGATCGGCGGCGAACCGACCTTCACTGATCGTCTATCCGAGGCGCCCGAATGGCTGTACAACGCCCTCGGTGGTGACAAGGAGGCACGGGCACGCGAACTGCTGCGGGGCTTCGCCGCGAGCCTTCCTGGCTGCGCCCTGTTGCGCACCTTGGGACGCCAATACCCTGGGGAACCGGCCGCCCGCTGGAGCCTGGGTCTGTTGGCCTTGCGCAGTGGCGAACCCTTGTGGCGGGGACCACCCGACCCCCTGCTGCTCCAGGGCGCTTGTCCACCTTCCCCGGACTTGAGCGCCCTACGCCAGGCCCTGCTGCGGGCCTTTACTGCCCAGGGCTGGGGCGCCTTGCCCCTGGATAGCCCCCAGCCCCCGGTGTTCGGCTCCTGGTTCGCGGCGATGGCTGTCAGCCGCAGCCGGAGCGACTCCCCGCCGATCTGCTAGAGCATCCTTCCATACACAGCGCCCCCATCCCCCCCAAGGGGTTGCATGACGCCCTTGCGGAAGGGGGTGACTACCTAATCCTGCTGGATCTCGTCGATGCGGATGGATGGCCGGCCGTGGAGCTGCCGGCCTTGGCCGATACCGGCCTGTATCGAGAATTGCTCACAGCGGTGGCGGAGGGCGCTCGGGCCGCCGGGTTATCGGGTCTGGTACTGCGCGGCCATCCGCCCCCAGTGGACCGGCATCTGCACTGGAGCAGCATCACCCCCGATCCCGCAGTGATCGAGGCCAATCTGGCCCCAGCGGCGGACTTGGTGGAGTTGTTTCGGGTCAACCAGGCCCTGTTCGCCGCCGCCGCAGACTGCGGCCTCACGCCCTATCGCCTGCACTACAACGGCCGTGAGAGCGACTCCGGGGGCGGCGGTCAGATCACCATCGGCGGCCCAACCCCGGAGGCCAGCCCCTTCTTCCAGGAACCGCGCCTACTGCCGCGCTTGATCCGCTACTTCAACCACCACCCTGCCCTTTCCTACTGGCTCGCCCCCGAATCCATTGGTAGTGGCAGTCAGGCCCCGCGCCCCGACGAGGGGCCCCGAGAGCGCTGGCTGGAATTGGAGATCGCCCTAGAACAATTGGCGCGATGCGCCGTCCCGGACCCGGGCTTGTTGTGGGCCAGTCTGGCCCCCTTCCTCGCCGATTCCGCGGGCAATAGCCACCGCAGCGAACTCAACATTGAGAAGCTGTGGAATCCCCACTTGGGGGCGCGTGGTCTACTCGGTCTGGTGGAGCTGCGGCCCTTCCGCATGGCGCCGGATGCGGCCACTTTCGCGGCTGAGGCGGCCCTGCTGCGAGCCATTGTGGCGCGCCTTATGCTTCATCCTTTCGACCACCCTTTGGTGGACTGGGGCGACCAGCTACACAGCCGTTTCGCTCTGCCGCACCACCTCATCATGGATCTGCATGCAGTGCTCGACGATCTGGCGGCTCATGGCCTGGGCCTAAACGAGCCCCTGAGTCGGCTGCTGCTGGACGATTCGCGGCGGGAGATTGGCCACCTGCTGTGGCGGGGGGTGTGCGTGCGGGTGTTGAGCGCTCTAGAATTCTGGCCCCTGATTGGCGACGTGACCGCCCAGCAGCCCAGCGACTCACGGTTGGTGGACGCCAGCACCTCGCGCATAGAGCTGAGCCTGAGCGCCGAACCAGGGTGTTCCCTGGAGGGTTGGGAGCTGCGGGTCAACGGTTTCGCCTCGCCCTTGCAAGCGGATCCGGACGGAGCACCGATGCGCCTTACCGGCATTCGCTACCGCAGCTTCGTCCCCTCGACCGGCCTACACCCCAATCTGCCCGCCCTGGACCGGGTGGAGCTGATTCTAGCGCCACCCAGCGCCGAGCAGGCATTGCGCCTCGTCCTGTTTGAGTGGCGTCCCCAGGGGGGAGGCTACCCAGGACTCCCGAAGCATCGGGAGGAGGCGCGCCAGCGTCGTGATGAGCGGCTGCTGGTGACGGAGGTGGCCATCGCCTCCCTACCGCCCCCCGTGCAAGCCCCAGCCGAGGCACCGGCCGCGTGCTGCTTCGATCTGCGCCGCGCCCTTATTTAGCGGGCGGCGGAATGCGTTGGAGCCCAAGGTTCGAACTGGTTGATCAACCAGCCCCCCAAGAGCGCGCCGGCACCCAGCAGCAACACATAGATAACGTCGGCTCGGGCCTTGGCGTCGCGCACCGAGGTCGCCGCCGCGACCTGTTCTCCAAACACAGCGCCGGCGGCACTGGCCTCCCGCACGGCAGGGCTCATGACATTCGCGGCGGGCACCGTCAAGGCGCTGCCAACAAACAGGTCGACCATAATCATGCCGACCACTACACCCGCGGAAATCAATAAGATATTGCGGAGATTCTGGTTGGATGGGTCGTTGTTCGGGGTATCCCTGGCAAATCCGGCAAGGGGTAACAAGGCAAAGAGGGCAGCAAAGAGTATTTTCCGCATCGACAGACCCCATGGTATGGAAAATTGAAAGCGCACAATTCTAATGAGGGAACGCGGAGTATTGCTAGCGATCATGCGTGCTGTCAAGGATCGCCTCAACCCGCAGGTTCCCTGCCATGATCGGCAACGTCTGAGAGGACAAGGCGCCGATTTAAACACGCTGCCAGGGACAAAGGGTGAGCTGATCGCATGCTCCTCACCCCTCCAGCCGATCCAACCGGCGCAGCAGGTGGTCGCGCAGGCATTCGAGCTGCGCAGGATCGGTGATGGGCTGGTCGTCCCAGTTGGTGATGAAGAAGATGTCCTCCACCTCGGCGCCGATGGTGGCGATCTTGGCGTTGTGCAGACGGATGCGACAGGTACTGAATGCCTGGCCCACGTCCGCCAGCAGGCCGGGTCGATCCATGGCCACCAACCGCAGCAGGGTACGATTTTTGGCAGGGTCCGGGGCAAAGCGGACCCGGGTCTCAATCGGAAAATGCTTGAGCTGGCGCGGTATGCGCCGGGTCACCCGGGGCTCGGCGCCATCCGGGTAGCGGATGCCCTGCTCTAGGGCGCTGATGATTTCCTGTTGGCGATCACTATCGGTGATGGTGCAACCGTCCTCTTCCAGCACCAGGTAGAGGTTGAGTGCCTTGTCGTCGTCGGTGGTGATGATGCGGGCGTCCATGATATTGAGGGCGAGTTGGGAGAACAGGGCGGAGGACCAGGCGAACAGTCCGTCCCGGTCTAGGGTATAGAGGAACACCTCGGTGCAGCCGCGTTCGGTCTCCGGACGAATGGCGACCCGCGGCAACCGCTCGTTTGGGGTTTCCAGCATCACTCGGGTCTGCCAGGCGATCTCCGCCGGAGAGCTGTGCAGAAAGAAATCGGGGCTGAGAGTTACCCATAAGCCTAGGCATTGCTGTGGCTCTAGACCCTGCATCTTGAGCAGGCGCAGGGCCTCGCCGCGCTTTTGCTGCAGCAGCTCGTCCTGGGCCTGGGGGTTGTCTAGGCCGCGCTGTAGGGCATGGCGGGTGGCATGGTATAGATCCTTAAGTAGGGCGTCCTTCCAGGAGTTCCAGCGCCCCGGATTGGTGGCGCGGGAGTCGGCCACGGTCAACAGGTACAGATAGTCGAGCCGGGTGGTATCCCCCACCTGGGCGGCGAAGGCCTGGATCTCTTCCGGGTCGCTGAGGTCCTTGCGTTGGGCGGTCATGGACATGATTAGGTGCCGATCTACCAACCAACTCACCAGACGGCTGTCGTAGTCGCTCAGGCCGTGTAGTTGGCAAAAGTCCCAGGCATCTCGGGCGCCCAGCACCGAGTGGTCCCCACCACGCCCCTTGGCGATGTCGTGGAATAGGGCCGCCAGGTACAACAGTTCGAGCTTGGGGATGGTATGGGCGATGGCACTCGCCAGGGGAAACTCCTGGGCATGGCGGGGGATGGTGAATTGGCGCAGGTTGCGCAGCACAAACAGGGTATGGGCGTCTACCGTATAAACATGGAACAGGTCGTACTGCATGCGCCCGACGATGTCGTTAAAGGCCGGGAGGTAGGCGGCCAGCACCCCGTAACTGTTCATGCGTGGCAACTGGATGGCCTGGTCGTCCGGTTGGCGCAGAATCTCCATGAACAGGCTGCGGGCGCGGATGTCGTGACGCAACGCCTCGTCGATGCGACCCAGGTTGGCACGGATCTGGCGGATGGTGCTGGCGCGTACCCCATGAAGTTCCGGGTGGGTCTGCAACAGCAGAAACACCTCCAGCAGGGCCACCGGGTAGCGCTCAAACACCCGTTCGTGGCGGGTCTCCAGGTAGCCGTTGCGGGACTGAAAGCGGTTGTTGATGGGCAGCGGAGAACCCAGGTGGTTCTTTAGGATGATCGCCTCTTGGAACAACTGCATCAACATCTCATTAAGTCGATTTAGTTCCATGACCGTGCGGTAGTAACGCTGCATGAACTGCTCCACCGCCAGATTATGGTCCTGGTTGCTATAGCCAAATCGCTCGGCCAGGGTGCGTTGGTAGTCGAACGACAGACGATCCTCACAGCGCCCGCTGATACGGTGCAGGGCGTAGCGGATCTGCCATAGCAGGGACTGGCCGTCCATCAGGGCGCGATACTCAGACTCGGTGAGGAACCCCTGTTGTACCAGCTCGTGCAGGGTGCGAGTACTGAAATGGCGGCGACACACCCAACCGATCATCTGGATGTCGCGTAGCCCGCCGGGGTTCTCTTTGATGTTGGGCTCCAGGTTATAGGCGGTATCGCCAAACTTTTTCCAGCGTGTCTGCTGTTCCTGCCACTTAGCGGCAAAAAAGGCGTCGCTGGGCCAGATGTGGTCCGGGGCTGTGGCCCGTTGCACCTCTTGGTACAGTACTTCGGCCCCCACCAGCAGGCGCGACTCCAGCAGGTTAGTGATGACCGTGATGTCTTGCGTCGCCCAATATACGCACTCCGCCACGGTGCGTACGCTATGCCCAGGTTTCAGACCTATATCGAACAGGAAGGTGACAAAGGCCGCCACGGGATCCGTGACCCATTCGTGATGGGCCTCGTCCAGCAGGATCAGGATGTCGATATCGGAGCCTGGATGCAGCTCGCCGCGTCCGTAGCCCCCCACCGCCACTAGGGCGCAACTGGCCTCGGCGGGCAATTGCAGGCGCCAGGCCCGTTTCAGCAGCTCGTCCACCAGACCGCTGTAGGCGGTGACCAGGGGGGCCACGGAGGCGCCGCGATCAAAGCGTTCATGCAGGTACGCACGGCCCTCTCGAAGGAAGTCTCGAAATACCGTGCGCGGTGGACCGCCAGAGGCCAGGCGCCGGTCTAGATCCGCGAGGTCGGGACCGGCCAAAGAGGGCGAAAATTCATAAGTTGGCATGGCGATCAACCCGTGCGGGCCAGGGGCATAGCCTCTTCTTGTTCCTCTCGACGTAGGGTGAGGATCTCGTAGCCCTCTTCGGTGACCACTAGGGTGTGTTCCCACTGAGCGGAGAGGGCGCGGTCCTTGGTCACCACGGTCCAGCCATCCGGCAGTAATTTCACATGCCGACGGCCGACATTGACCATGGGCTCGATGGTGAAGCACATACCGGGTTGCAGCACGACCCCGCTGCCCGCCTTGCCGTAGTGCAGCACCTGGGGCTCTTCATGGAACTGTCGGCCGATGCCGTGCCCGCAGTACTCACGCACCACGGAAAATCGGTGCGCCTCGGCAAAGCACTGGATGGCGTGGCCGATGTCCCCCAAGGTAGCCCCAGGACGCACCTGGTCAATACCGAGGAATAGGGCTGCGCGGGTGACCCGTACTAACCGCTGGGCGAGCACCGAGACCTCGCCCACGCAGAACATCTTGCTGGTATCGCCGTGGAAGCCGTTTTTGATCACCGTGATATCGATATTGACGATATCACCCCGTTTTAGGCACTTGTTACCCGGTATGCCATGGCATACCTGATGATTGACCGAGGTACAGATGGACCTAGGAAAACCGCGGTAGTTGAGGGGGGCGGGGATGGTTTTTTGCACCCGCACCATATGGTCGTGGCAGATCCGATCAAGTTCGTCGGTGGTCACCCCCGGACGCACATGGGGCTCGATCATCTCCAGGACCTCCGCCGCCAGGCGGCCAGCCACCCGCATCTGTTCGATCTCAGCGGGGGTCTTGAGGGCTATGCTCATGCGGTGCCTGAGTGGATAGTAGGGGAAAAAATGCGGAAAAATTAAGGCGTTGCTGCCAAGGGAATTGTCTATATAAGGCGATTCATGATATATAACGTGGCGCCGTATCGCAATTCCATTCGCCATACGACCTGTCGGCTGTACCTTGATCTATCTCGGTACAGCCGTTGTTTTTACCCAGATTCCGCTAGGGAATCTTCATTCCACACACGCACCGGCACACGGGACCGGGTGCCCCGGGGCCTGCCTGGCCTGGGGGTTGTCCCGTGGGGTGCGTGGAGGCCAAACCCAAGAGGAGCCTACTGTTTATGAGTACCGTATCCATGCGTCAGATGCTTGAGGCGGGTGTGCATTTTGGCCACCAGACCCGCTATTGGAACCCGAAGATGGCGCCGTACATCTTCGGCCATCGCAACAAGATCCACATCATCAATCTCGAAACGACGATGACGATGTACCTGGAAGCGATGAAATTCGTGCGCAAGCTCTCCTCCAACAAGGGCAACATCCTTTTCGTAGGCACCAAGCGCCAAGCCCGGGAAATCGTCCGGGAGGAAGCCGAGCGCTGCGGCGCCCCCTACGTGGATTATCGCTGGCTCGGTGGAATGCTGACCAATTTCAAGACGGTGAAGCAGTCCATCAAGCGCCTGAAGGACATGGAGCAGATGACGCTGGACGGCTCCATGGAGCGTCTGCCGAAGAAGGAAGCCCTGCACAACCAGCGTGAAATCACCAAGCTGCAGCGCAGCCTGGGCGGAATCAAGGAACTCAACGCGCTGCCCGATGCGCTGTTCGTCATCGACGTGGGCTATCAGAAGGGCGCAATTGCCGAGGCGCGCAAACTGGGCGTACCGGTCGTCGGCGTGGTGGACACGAACCACTCGCCCGAGGGCATCGCCTACGTGATTCCGGGCAACGACGATTCAAGCCGCGCCATCCGCCTGTACGCTCGCGGCGTCGCCGACGCGATTCTGGAAGGTCGCAACCAGTCGATCCAGGAGATCACCGGCGGCGGTACCGGCGACGAGTTCGTCGAAGTCGAGGAACAGGCGGAGTAGAAACGTTTGATCCACGGATAAAAAAGGGGCGGCAAGCCCCTTTTTTTGAATCTGTATTCTGGCGCAACTGGAGCAATCAATGGCGGAAATCACCGCAGGAATGGTACGGGAGCTTAGGGACAAGACCGATGCGCCCATGATGGAATGCAAGAGGGCACTGACCGAGGCGCATGGCAATCTGTCCAAAGCCGAGGACATCCTGCGCATCAAGCTTGGCAACAAGGCCACCAAGGCCTCTTCCCGCATCGCAGCCGAAGGCGTGGTCGGAACCTGGATCGGGACCGACGGCAAGCTGGGCGCGATGGTGGAGGTCAACTGCGAGACCGATTTTGTGGCCAAGAACGAGGACTTCCTCGGATTCGCGGCCAAGCTGGCGAAACTCGTGGCCAACAAGAACCCCACCGACCTCGGGGCGCTGTCAGCGCTGCCCATAGAAGGCACTGCGGAGGGCACGCCGGTGGAGGATGTGCGCAAGGCGCTGGTCGGCAAGATCGGCGAGAACATTTCGATCCGGCGCTTTGCGCGGCTGCAGGCCAAGGGCCGCCTCGCCCACTATGTGCACGGCGGCGCAAAGATCGGGACGATAGTGGACTTGGTGGGCGCAGACGAGGTCCTGGCGCGGGATCTGGCGATGCACATCGCCGCCTCCCGCCCGGTTGCGCTGTCCCGGGAGCATGTGCCTGCCGCGTTGATCCAGAAGGAGCGTGAGATCGCGGCAGCCAAGGCAGCGGAGTCCGGCAAACCCGCCAACATCGTCGAGAAGATGGTCGAGGGCAGCGTGCAGAAATTCCTCAAGGAAGTGACACTGCTCGGGCAGCCGTTCGTCAAGGACGACAAGCAGACGATCGAGGCGCTGCTGAAATCGCGCAGCGCGTCGGTGGCGCAATTCGCCCTTTACGTCGTCGGCGAGGGCATAGAGAAGAAGACGACCGATTTTGCGGCCGAGGTCATGGCCCAGGCGGGACTCGCGCGCGCGTAAGCGCGGCACTGCGCAAGGACGGGGGGCGGGCAGGCGAAATCCGATGACCGCGTGTTCGAGCATGAACCGGCAAGAGGGAACGAAATGACCGCGCCGAAATACAAGCGCATCCTGCTCAAGCTCTCGGGCGAAGCCCTGATGGGCGATGACGCGTACGGCATCAACCGCCAGACGATAGATCGCATCGTCAGCGAGATCGGGCAGGTCGTCGCCCTTGGCGTCGAGGTCGGCGTGGTGATCGGCGGCGGTAACATCTTTCGCGGGGTCGCTCTGGGAGCCGCGGGCATGGACCGCGCAACTGCGGACTACATGGGGATGCTTGCCACCATCATGAACGCGCTGGCGCTTCAGGACGCGATGCGGCGGGCGGGACTGAACGCGCGCGTGCAGTCCGCGCTCAACATCGAACAGGTGGTCGAGCCCTATATTCGGGGAAAGGCGATCCGGTATCTGGAGGAGGGCAAGGTCGTCATCTTCGCCGCCGGCACGGGCAACCCGTTTTTCACGACCGACACGGCCGCCGCGCTGCGCGGGAGCGAGATTGGCGCGGAGGTGGTGCTCAAGGCCACCAAGGTCGACGGCGTCTATACGGCCGATCCCAAGACGCATCCGGATGCCCAGCGCTATCAGCGGCTGTCATTCGACGAGGCGATCATCAAGAACCTGCGCGTGATGGACGCCACCGCGTTCGCACTGTGTCGCGACCAGAAACTTCCGATCATGGTGTTCTCGATCTTCAAGGCGGGCGCGATGAAGCGTATCGTGCTCGGTGATGACGAGGGCACACAGGTGTATTACTGAGGTGGTTTGCTGAAATCCTTCCAGGTTGGAGGTCACATGAACATCGCTGACATCAAGAAGACTGCCGAGCAGAAGATGCATAAGTCGCTCGATGCCCTCAAGATCGACCTCGGCAAGGTGCGCACCGGCCGCGCCCAC
>Ga0163199_1001083_pt1 | contig 16901 bp, 25 predicted proteins | sample PL_2010_150m_FD_113537 | JGI IMG/M metagenome (GOLD analysis project Ga0163199, IMG submission 113537) | Freshwater microbial communities from Powell Lake, British Columbia, Canada to study Microbial Dark Matter (Phase II) - PL_2010_150m | ecosystem: Environmental > Aquatic > Freshwater > Lake ...
AATGTATACATAACCCGCGATTCCCCTAATGCAGCGCCAGTGCGGCTTCCCCGCCATTCAACCCAATGCCATTGACATGCTATATTAGCAAACCCTTTTCTCATTATTGCAAATATTTCACGATGTGAAATGGGTCGAGATCATCGAAACAACCCATTTTGTGTTAGTGGTCACTAACTTGCATGAACTGCGGACTTTTGCAGGATTGCGGCGATTGTCAGATGCTATGAAAGAAACCGATGCGATAGCGAGGCAGGTGTTGACACCGGGGATGGTAGGGGGAGAATTCCGGGGGACCGACCAGGGGGTCGGAATTTGGGAGAGGGCGTGCGATGAGAATGGCTTTAGAAATGATTTTACCTGTGCTATGGTGTGCTGTGATATTTTGCTGTGCGATGGCAATTTATCATAGTCTTCGTGCGGCGTACTGGGAGCGCATTCGTAAGTCCGCACAACTGGAAGAAGCTTATTATCTGGCGTTACAGAAACGCAAAACGAATAATGACAGACGTACTTTACAAGAACGTGAAACGGGGGTGAAGCGATGAATATTGCAACAATCTGCGATCAGACATTCGACAAAACTTTTCCTGATTCTGACAGTATAACGTCCGCCATAAGCCAGGCCGGTTATGAGGTATGTCTTAAGGGATGGCGTATGGCCTGGGAAAGTCGTCAACCCGAAATTGATGACCTTGGCAGGTGCATTGAACGTTTATCGTTCGAATTGCAGGAAACGATGAGAATTCGTGATAATTGGAAAACAGAATATGAAGTCATGAAAGGGCTTCGCGACCAATGGTACGACCAAGTTCAAGGAAAAATAATTGGTGGTACGGTACGCGAAGCATCACATGCACACCGATGGTGTAAGGTCGATTATTGGTGCGATCGGTGCGGTGTTGTCAAATCAACTGACATTCCGCCCGTCGCCGTTTCACCAACCCCGGAAGTACCCGCCCCGCTCCCTTAGTCCATCGCATCAGCTCACTCCTAGCGCCGGCCCACTCGCCGGCGTTTATTCTTTTGCGTAGTATGGATGTCTTCAATCGACCCGCGCCCAAATTGAAAACAAAGTCAGCAACAGCAGCAAGCCGATCACCAGTAAGCCGAGGACAGTATCGAAGCGCATCACGAACAGCCCGGCCCGCGTCGCTTTGAAGGCGCGTTTCCGTCTGTTCCAAGGTCCAGACAACACCGAGCTCTATCCCTGGTCCGGTTGCACCGAATCCGATGGTCGGCACACCCGCCGGACACAGATATGCCTTGAGATAGCACTTCTCAAAGCGACGAATGAGCCGAAGCAGGGTACCCACATTGGATCACTTCCCGCGCCTCGCCAGCGCCCGATCTGCAACGTATATCCCGAGAATCGCCCCGATCAGTTCCCGGTCCCAATCCGAAAGCGCAAATCCGTTACGCACCGCCTCAAAGACAACCAGGGCAAAAGCCAGCGTCGCCAGCGCCGGGCGTATGCTGCCGTTCCATAGATCAAGAAAAAGTATCCCGGTCGATTTCCCCACGTCAGACACGGCGATCTGAAATGCCGCCGCGTCGGCCTGGTCGGAAACTATCGCCGCCTGGGCTTCGATCAGTTTCACACCGAGGTCCGCTTGCAAGCGGATTGATTCAAGGTTGCGCCCATGCGCGGCGGCGTCGAGTTCGCCCTGCAAGGTCATGCGGGCGATTTCGTTTTGCTGTTCCTGGCGGCGCTGCAAAAATGCGACCACTTCGCCGAAGATCAAGCGAAAAACATTGCCACCGAGAAAAGACAGAATGGTCAACATTAGCGGTGATGATTCTCACATACGGATTCAAGTACCGTCAGCCGCTTGTCGAGGTTTGCCACGTCAAGCGACAAATCTTTGTCGATGCGTTGCAAGGTGGTATTGATATCGTCCAGCCGGTCGTGAATTCGCTTGCCAATCCACGCGACGACGGTCGCAAGCAAAACAATCAACCATCCGATTATGGTAAGCATTTCTCTCAATATCTCCGAGTGTTCCATTTTCCCTCCGGCCTTCTAATTACGGATTTACCCAAGACATAGTGACCTCGTCCAGCGTAGCGGAAGGATGACTTTTAGGAGGAATAAACTCTTTGAGTATCGGCGACCATGAGTAGCCGATGCCGCCGTATTGTTTTTTGACCGGGGGCGCTTTGTAGTCGTCATCAGGGCATGACAAAACCCATACGCCAGGAATTGCATTAGAGTCGATCACGTCCTGAGTTGCGATGATGGTGTCGACAACAATGTTGTTTTCGTCGATGCGAGAATAAATAGGCATGTTGATATCCTATCGGAAAGTGATAGTGCCAGAAGTGGTCCACTTGTAAACGCGATATCCGCCGGCGGTGGTAATGGTCGGCGAACCAGTGGTTGCGGTTGCCAGGGCGTAGGTGTCGGCGTAACGGATAATCACAGTGCCCGATCCGCCGTCGCCGCCGTTTCTTGCTGTACCGACACCGCCCGCACCGCCGCCGCCGCCGCCGGTGTTGACAGTGCCGTTAGTGCCGTCGCCGGCGCTGGCGCCTTGACCGCCGCCAAATGTGCCGACGCCGGCGGTGCCACCGTTTGAACCGCCGCCGCCGCCGCCGGCGTAGTTAACCGATGCGCCGGAAATACTTGATGCCAGGCCGGCGCCGCCGTTGCCGCCGGTAGTCCCGACGCCTGCAATGCCTATTGATGAATATCCGCCGCCGCCGCCGCCGGTGTTAGTCGTGCCACCAGCGCCGCCGGCGTATCCTTGTGAACCTGTGCCGGCGCCGCCTGCGCCGGTGGTTTCGGCGCCGCCGCCGCCTGATCCGCCGGCGCCGCCGGCGGTAGCAGTTCCACCGCCGTATCCGCCGCCTGTAGACGTTATAGAGTCAAAGACGGAATTGCCGCCGACTAGTCCGGCGTTAATGTTTTGATGTAAACCGCCGGCGCCGATGGTCACGGTCAGGGCAGCGATATAACTTGACGGCACTAATCCGGTTGCGGTTTTAAGACCGCCCGCGCCGCCGCCGCCGCCTACGTCATCCAGTTGAGCGCCGCCGCCGCCGCCGCCGGCGACAACCAAATACTCAAGTGTCGCCGGTGTATTAAAACCGGAAACCGCATTGCTTGCTGAACTTGCCGGACCGGCGCCGTCGACGTTCACGGCTTGAACCGAAAATGTGTAGCTTTGTCCTACGGCCAAGCCTGAAACAGTAATTGGCGAAGATGCGCCGGTGCCGGTGAACCCGCCAGGCGATGACGTGACGGTGTAGCTTGTCAATGCCGGAAGACCGGTAAAAACGGGCGCGGTAAACGTGACGCTGGCTGCAAGTCCATCGATGCCGGTAGCGGTGCCGATGGTCGGCGCGGCGGGCCTCAAGTAGTGCGACCATGTACCGTCTCCGCGCCAGAATGTCGAATTATCCGCATTGGTGCCGCTGTTCATTTGCGATACCTTTACATTTTGCGAAGTGAGAGCGCCCATGATCTTTTCCTATGCAAAAGCGATGCCGTCATTGTATGCCGCGAGTAGTGATGCGGTGGGGTTGTTTTTGAGCGCGGTCCATTTCTTTGAAGCCATGCGGATTGCTGTTTCCACGTCGCCGGCATCGAGGGCGTCGACCGCGCCGGTCCATCCGAGGATCGCATAAGCGACCGCATCCTGTGACGCCGGAGAAAAGTCGCTGACGCCTGCGGCGGGTGCGAAGTCCTGCCATGTGCCATAGGTGATCTGATAGGCGCCTGCGGCCGTCGAGGTGCCAGGCGGTACGATCACGCCGGGATGGTCGGCGAAGCTGGCGAAGTGGGCGCCGCCGTTGAGGATTGAATAGTCGCCGCCAGATTCATAACGGCGGATCATCGCCAGAAAGGCGGCGACTTTAGAGGCGATAGAGGGGCCGGAATGGGCCGGGGTGGTGTTGGTATCGGGCAAGCCCGTTTCGCCTTGCCAGGGGCCGGAATTCCATCCTGGCGCCCCAAAACTCGCAAACGCTTTGCCCGCGATCAATAGCCCGACAATGGAAAGCCCGAAAAGGGTATCGCGCCGCATTTCATCATGAGGTAGCGTTGGCGATGTCAAGGTTCATGTACTGAATCGGTACATTCACCGATGCGCCGGTGTAGTACAAATGCAGATCATTTTGCGGCACTTTCGAGTCAAGCAGCAAATTGCCGCCGGAGGGGATCGGTACGCTAGAAGTGCCCGCGATCTGATCCCATGCGAAGTACAACGAGGCCGCGTTCGGATTGTAGATCAGCAGAAAAATCCGCGTCGAACGGGGCCGGGACAAGACGAGCGAGTCGACGCCATCGGCAAGCGACACCTGCAATTGCTGCATGTCGGCATAATCGCCGGGCGTGAATTGCGCGGTGGGTATGCGCCGCGCATCCTCGGGATCCATGTCCGCCGTAAGATACGCCTGAAACTGCGCCAACTGGCGTTGATCGAAGATCGTACCGAACGGCGCCAGCGGCAGCGATGCCGGGGCGAGGTTGCCGCCGGCGCGGCGGACGATTGGCAGGATACCGTCGACATTGCGCGACTGTCGAAAGGTCTTGTAACTGCCGGCCATGCTATAAACCCGGATACTTGAACAGTTTCACGCCGTTGAACATCAGGCGCAGATTGTACCCGGTGGTCTGGTCCGTGTTCGATGCCAACACCTGTATCGTCGCCTTGGCAAGGCACAGCTTCGGTTCGGGCAAGACATAGGGAAACATGCCGGTCCCGAAGATTGCCGGCACGGGGACCGCCTGATCCATCCATGACATGCCTGAGCCGGTATCGCTGATCGTGACATTGACGCCGGGATAGAGCCGGGCGGAAACCGTGGTCGACGCGTTGTTGTTGTTGGCGTCGTAAGTCTGATTCAGGATCAGGAAATCCGCGTCGGCCTGGATGTTGACGTTGGCCGGCGAATTCGATGCGCCGGATGCCAGGTACGATGCCGCGCCGGTGGTCCAGTACACCGCGCTATAGGTGTAAGGGACCGCCTGTATCGTATCCTGGTTGATGTAACCGAGCAGGGCGTTGATGACGGCCTGATTTTCGTTGGTGCGCGGCGTGGCGTTGAGTATGTTGATCAGGGTAGTCTTGGTGATTTGGCCGTAATCCATGATGGATGACTCCGCGAATAGAAAAGGTCCGGCTTGATTCGCTCAAGCCGGAAGGCGGGCGGTGACGCGCTGCGATTCGCGTATGCCAGGGGGTTACTGCGACAGGCGATACATCACGCCGTCGAAGGCGACGCCGAGGCGTCCGTTGAAGCCTGACGGCGTAGCCTGTGCGGTCGGGAACTTGATGTACGCCGCGAAATTTTGCAGCGATTCGAGCGTAATCATCGGGTCCATGTAATAGGCCCGTCCGCCCCAATGCTGCGCGGTGATGCCGACTAAAGGCACGCCTGCGGAAGTGCCGCCTGATGCCGACAAGGCCGCGTCGATTTCCATGTGCACCTTGGGAGGAAATACACCCAGAGGCGCTTCCCAAAGATAGGTTTTTGAGCCGATGTACAATTCAAACCAACCTGTAATGCGCAACAGATTCACGTCGGCAACCTGCGCCAGGACAGCGGCGGCGGCGGTCGAGTTGAAGAATGATGGGGTGATGGCGCTGAAATTGTCCGTGCTTGAAATCGCACCCGGTTCGAAAATGATTTCGATGGATTCGATCAGGTAAGATTTCGGGCGCGGCAATACACCGGCGACTTCCATGTTGGTGTCCGCGTAGGTCTTTGGAATCGTCGTTGTGCCGGATGTAGCACCGGAGCTTGACGATTTCCCTTGACCGATGGGCAACGCAAAGAAGGTGAATTGCGTAGCGCCGGCTGCGCTATAGCAGGTAAAATCGTAAAGCCTTTGGCGCACCACTTCGGTGGCACCGGGACGGTTGACCTTGTATTGATCCAACAGTTGCAAATTGTAGTCCAAATTGTGGTCCATGATGGTTTTCTCCGAAAGGAATTAGTGACGGTCGCCGATCAGCGGACCAGGGTTTCGCGTCTGCGCGAGGAATTCGGACTGGAAACGTAAGCGCCGACGCCGCGCAGGTTGCGGGTTGCATTCATCATCGGCAGCACCTTGCCGCCGGGAGAATTGCCCAGGCCGGTGTACATACCAAGCGGTATGCTCGACACATTGCCGGCGATCAGGTTGCGGAACAAGTCATGCAGCGTGACTGTCATTGAGCCTTCGGCGATGCGCGCGGCCTTGGCCGAACCGATGATTTTGGATGCAACCATCGCGGTGCCGACCGCAAGCGCGCCCTTGGCGGCGTAGTAACCATAGTTCGGTGATGCCGGAGTGCCGGGATTCGACAACGAGGCGGGCAGGTATCCCTGCACGAAACCCATGATCACGTCGACACCGATGGCGCCGGCGGCGCCGGTGGCGGAAGTTTTCAGCAGGGTAGTGATGTTCCGCAAAGTAGCGGAATTTATCGGATTGCGACGGGTGCGACGCCGTGCGACGGCGTGCGACCGCTTGGCGACGTGGCGGCGATGTCTCACGGGGTTGCTCCTCAAGGTGGATATAGTGGTGCGCCGGGTCTTGCGCTTGGCGTGGACACGGCGGGATTTTCCGGCACGGGCTCTCGCCATTACCGCGAATTTGGCGCGGGCGCGGCGTTGTGCGGCGCTCGGTGCTTTGGTGGATTTACGCCGGGTCTTGCGGCGGGCGGGGTTGCCGACGAGCAACAGTTGAGCGGGCATGCGGTTCTCCTAGAAGTGAGAGAGAATTATTCATCCTCGAATCCATCCTCTCCGAACTTCCATGAACCGCCGATCATGGTAACTGTTTTCCCGTCGGGTGAAACTGCAAGGGCAGGCCGGGAACGTACTTTGAACTCGTGGCGGAAACGATACTCTTTATCGTCGCGAAATGCAACATATTCGATTGCGGCTATTTTTCCGACCTGGGCAAGGGTGCGGGAGTGCGCCGGAGTAGGCACTAACTCATATTCATCCGGCATGACTTCGCGCCCGGTGAAATTCTCGACCAGGGAACGGGCGGCGGCTTCGCCTGTGCGTTCGGCGGGGTTCTTGCGCGGGGAGGTAGTGCAAGCTTTTTTGATTGTCGATACCAACACCGAAGGCGAGGCGGTGCGCTTGATCAATGTAACTGATCCGCCGTGCATTTTAGAGGGTTCGATTACACGGAAGATTTCATAGTTCAACCCGCGCATGCGCCAGATAATACGGTGTCCGCTATCGATAGACAGGGCGACGGCGGCTTGCTCGTATTGACCGCGAGATTTCACAATTTTGTAACGCGGGTTAGGCCGTTGTATTGCTTTTGATAAGCGACGGCGTATTGCTTGGCGTATAGGGCAATGCAAAATCTTCCGATCTTGCGCCACACCGGTTTATCGGCGAATACTGCCGCTTCAACGAGAAACGGAAATTCTATTTTCTTCACCGGATTTTTGCGCGGCGCGGTTTTCTTTGTGATTCCTTTTTTCAACATCGCGGCAACATATTTTCGGTATGCCGCCGGAGTGTGTGTAACGGCGCGGCGTTTTGCCGAGGGCTTGATGGAATTTCCGCGTAACTCTTTTGATGCTTTCGTTTCAGCCTTCGCATAACATGTGGGATGAAACGCTTTTGGAAAATCTACACCTAGCCTAATTAAGTGAATTGGCGGATTTGTACCGACGTATTTTCCCTTGATGATTTTTCCGCAATGGTAGCAAGTTAATATTGTCATTTCCTCATCCCTTCTATAACACCCAACGCCTGCCCCAATCCCGCCCAATTCGCCCCGGTCACAATTCCATGAATCAGCGGCGGTGCATCAGGATTTTGCTGCGCGTGAATGAATTGCCGGGCGGCATAGGTGACGGCGGCAAGCAAGGCGGTGCCGCCCTTGAGGGCATACAACGCGGTATCTTCGGCAGCTTGCGGCAACTTGATTTTCGTGCCGCGCCGGATGCCGGAAAAAGCCATTGTAAGTTGCACGGCGACCGTCTGCACCATCGCCACTTGTGCGCGGGCGAATTCGATGCGGGCAACGTGCTTGTCCCTGCCGGGCAATTCGGGTAATTCCGACAAAGCTTCGGCGACTTGATTCATTTCATCGAGCGTGGCGGTGAAATCGGCGAGGGCGGACTTGATCATGTCACCACAGCCAACTATGCCAGGTCGAGCTTGTGCCGGTCTTCGATTCGATATATGCGCGGCTCTGATTGATCATTTCCGATTTGCTGATGCCGGATTGCGACCACTCGCCGGAATCAAGCACCATGTAGATATTCGGGTCGTCGTGCTGTATTGCATAAGTGCCGCCGGATTGGCCGAGCATCCAATCGAGTTGACCGGAGTTGAACTGATCCGGGTGTCCAGGCACGGGGATGATTTCGGTTTCGACCAACGCCTTTTGCACTTCGGAAAACCCTGGCGGCGACAATGCCGGGATCAGGTCGGCAACGGTGTTGATCGCCTGGTCACGCATGAACTTGAAAAAGTACCATGCCGCGCCCGCGACAACAACGCCGGTCACTACATCGTCTTTGAGGGCCATGATGCTACCTGCGCTTAAGCAGCAAGACTGCACCCAGGCCGATAGCCGACCACATGATGATGTTCATGGTCCCAGCGGACAGGTTAAGGCCGACCTGCGGCGCATACACCGAAGGATTCAAGGCCGGCAAACCTTTTTGCGCGCGTTGCAGATTGATCTGTTGCAACTGAAAAGAATTGTAAGCTGTCACCAAATCCTGTGCGCCTTTGGTAAGCCCGGACCAATCCCACGCGCTTGTGACTTCCACCGGCGCGGTGCCCTGTTGCGATGTGGCATAGGCGACTTCAGCAATGCTGTAGAGTTGTCCGGTGGAAATATCGGCATAGGAATTGAATTCCGAATTCCATTCGAGATTGTTGATGTCCATGGTCTATCCTTTCAACAAAAACAGGCCGACAAGTGCGACGGCGGGAAGCGCCAGTTGCTTGATGATACCGGAATAGTCTACACCCATGCCGCCGCTGCCGGGCGTTACGACGGGCTGATAGCCAGGCGGCAGGCCGTAGGGCGCGCCACTAGCAGGGTTGATGCGGGTAGCGCCGGTGGTCATCTTGGCGATGGTGGCGACGGTGCCGGCGGCGCCTAATACGGTCTTGGCGGTGCCGAGAACTTCGGCGGCGGTCAAGCCGGTCTTGGCGACGGTGGCGACTTCGGTTGCGGTAGCGGTGCCGGCGGCGACACTGGCGGCGGCGGCAACAGTTTCCGGCGCGGTGATGGCGGCGATCTCCGCCGCATCCGCCAAGGCGACCGCATCGGCGGCATCGGCATAGGCGACGATGGCGTCGATCTCGCTTGCCGACAACGAGGCCGCGCCGGCGCCTTCGGCCAATCCGCCCATTGCAAAACTCCATCCGGCATAGGCGACGGCGGCAAGCGCCGCGGCTTGCATGACTTTTTCAAAAATCCCCGGCGCGCTATCGTGTTTCCATTGGGCATTCGCCTGGGCCATGACTTCCAGGGTCGCGGTAGGTGCGCCGGGAGCGAATTGACCTTGCTTGAAATAGCTGTTCAGATAGAAAAACGTCTGCGCCCAAGCCGGGTCTATGCCGGTATCCCGCGCATTGTATTTGGCGAGCTGATTCTCCGGGGTTGAATCGCTGCGCGGGGTATATTGCCGGGCTGTGTCCTCGTAACGTTGGCCAAACTCATCCCACACCAACACATGGTCGAAGCTGATCGAATAAATCCAGTTCAGGAATTCGGCAGGCGTCATTTGAAAATGCTGATCAAGGCGGCAGCGCCGGTAATCCAGGCGAACCAGTTCGGCGCAGCGGGTGAGATCACGGTGGATACTTTTTCACCAGGGGTAAGGGCATCCAGGCGGCGCTGCGCTTCGGTGTCGCTGATCCCGCCGGCGATGGCGAGGTCGTGCAGGGTGATGTTGCTATCGGTCATGAAGGCGCGGATTTCGTCGGCGTTGGTGACGGGGTGCGCGGTTGCCCAGGCGTAGATTATTTTGTTTTTGTCGGCGCGGCCCGGATCGATCTTGGCGGTGATAGGCACAACATTGGATGAGCTTTGCCCGGTGGTGTCGACGATGGCTTGAATCGCGCCGGGGGTAGTGCCGCCGGCCTTCAAACCGGCAGCATAGGTCGCTTGCGCCGTGGCGATGTTTTGTGCGGCGGTCGGCGGGGTATAAGCGGTCGCCGCGGCGTGTTCGATTGCTGCGGCCTGCTGATCCAGGATGTCCATGCGCGCCTGCGCGTCGGCCAAGGTGATGCCGCCGGCGATGGCGATATCATTCAGGGTATAGTCGGTATAAGCGAGGAATTCGCGCACTTGCGCGCTGGTCGCATTCGGATGCTGCCCGGACCACAGCCGAATATCGTTGCTGATCAATTCCCGTTGCGCGGCGGCGGCCTGGGCGGCGCTGATCTGTGAGGCCGGCAGATTGGCCTGTTCCACGGTGATGCCGGCAAATGCCGCGGTGCTAATCGCATCCGAACCGAAAGCCGAGCCAACATCGGCGACACTGTAACCGTTGGCGGCGGCAAAGGCGATCACGCCGGGGCCGGTCATTTCATCGGGATAGTTGGTGAAATGTTCGCGGATGGCGACCGCTTGGGTTGCGTTGATTCCTGATAGTCTCATGGTGATAGCCTCAGATATGTTCGATCATTTTGCAAACGACAGGTTCATCGACATTCGGCGGGACCGGTGCCCATCCTAGCTCAACGTTCAGGGTAGTCTCGCATGCGACCCAGGATGAGCCTATACGTGTTTCCACGTATACATGCTCGTATTCGCCAGGGAGGGTGTAGCCGACAGCAACAAAGCGGCAAGGATGGCCTATTGACTCGAGAAGTGCACTCAGACAACACGCCTTGTCGTCGCAATCGCCGGCTTGATCGGCGAGGACCACGACGGGATTGCTGACTCGTTCCACCCCGTTGGTGTCCTGTAGATAGCGGATATGATCGCGCACGAAATGAAAACACGTTTCGACTTCGGCCCGATAATCGCCGGGCGCGCAGGTCATGACGAGATTCTTGGCGGTGTTGCGGATGGTCGGATCGGCGCGGGTTTCCTTGACCAACCGGGACATGATGCGCAACGTCGCCCGTGTGCCGCCCGCGCCGGCCGGCAGAGATACGTTTTCGATTTCGCGGGGGATTTCTGCCAGGAACAAGTGGACATGGCCTTAGTTAGTGGATACTCCGCTTGCCACACTAGCAGAATCAGGACTTTCCTGCAATAGTTCGACCACTTGAGTACGCAAAGAGGCGAACCATGTCTGATACGGCGTCGCCTCGGGAATGATCACTTGAAGCTGCATCCACCAATCGGGTGCGTTGATGTACTGGGCGATCTCGGCATCACTGAACATGTCCAGCACCATGCAGGCGTAGGGGTACGGATCGGCATTCGCGCCGGCCATGAGGATCAGGGCGGGCTTGAAAACGGCGATCTTCATTTGCAATTCGTTCATGACGGGTTGCTCCTGGGCGGAAACGGGGGCTGCGGATGCGATAGCGGGCGCAGGCAAGGCTTGGGGAACGTCACCTGCCTGATCATATGTCTGTTCGCCTGGTGTTGCCTGTGCGGCCTTCTGTGCACTCATGGCTTCGGCGATCGGCTTGCCGAAGGTTTCCATTGCCTTGAGCAGGATCGCGATGCCGGAAATGTCGCCGTCGGAATTGACGGGCAACGGTGTAATTTCGCGTTGCAGGGCAAGCACCCGAGTCAACATATCAATCGGATCTGTTGAAGTGGACTGAACTGCTACAGAAGTTGGCGCAAGTAGCGGTTTCAACGCGGTAATTAGCTGGATGGTTTCCAGATTACCGCCGGCGGCGGGTTTCATGCCGATTGCCAGTTCCTTGAAGCCAGCCAACAGGGCGGCGTTGTTTGCTGCCATGATCGCGCCGAAGTCTATCGCTGGCGTAATGCCTTCGATTTTCTTGGGTTTACGCGACGGACCTACAGGCACACGCCGCACTGTCAGGATGCGATTGCCATAATAAACGCGCACCCGGTAGTCGCCTTCGCCGTAGCAATCCTGAATTTCCTGTACTCCGCCTTCGGCAAACTCAGTGACGGTGCAATCGTACAGATAAACGTCTTTTTTCTTTTCGGCATCGATCTTGTAGACGATCACCTTGGCTTCCGGCGTCGTTTCGCCGATTTGCGAAAGCGTCATTGCCAAGGCCAGATCATTGGGCATTTCATCGTCGCCGATTTGACCCGGATCATGGATTTCGCCGGGTTGCTCGGGTGCTTGCCCGGCCTGGTCGATCAATTCGTCGATTTCATCGATGCGGTTTACAGCTTTCGGTCGTGTTGCCATGAGAGATTCCCCTATGTGATTACTGCGAAATTGATTACGGATTACTTGAAATTACTGTCGACAAGCAAAAGGCCGGGCATATAACCCGGCCTTCGATATTACTCCAATCGATAGAACTTGTATTCAGCTCTTAGCAGCCGCCTTGGTTGCATACTCGGCTCCACACGGACTCGCCGTAAACTGATTTTCAAATACCCTTTGACAAATGGCGCATCATACTCTATTATTAAATCATCGGTAGCACAGGGCGACTAAAACCAAGGAGATCAAAAATGACCACCATCACCATCCCGCAAAAAATGTCCAACTCCGGCAGCATCCACGACATCGCCAGCGACATGTTTGACCGAGACATCGTTTTTGCACCCGGTTGCAAATTCGCCGTCGTGCTCGCCAGCTACTACGGCGGCAAGGGCTACACCACGCACAAGACAGCCACCGCAGCTGCTGCCGAGAGCCACAAGCAGCGCGAGTACAGCCACACCATCCTCGACACCAAGGGTAATGAGTACAGCGCTTACTACAGGGATCTGGTTGCAAGATGAGCGCCCGCCAATCCCGCGAGGTAACACTCGCGGTTTCCCACCTACAGCGCACCGGCTGCACGCTTGAGGCTGCCGCGCAGCGCTACGGCGTGGCGGTATCCAGCATCCGCCGTGCGCTCGCCCGCCTTGGCGTTGATCCTCGGCCTGTTGGTAGGCCGTTAAAGTCGCCATCCTCATAGCCCGCTAACAACCGCATCGTGAGGGAGCGCCGGCATTATCGGCGCTCCCTCACGAGTTTATTCAGCTTCCAGTTCGGCGATCTCCATGTCGTGATAACGCTTGCCGGGCCGCTTCGGGAGCTTTTGCACACCGAACACCTTGCCGACATAGGTATTATCGGGGTATGCCTCGTCCAGGTTCTTGTGCATTACCTCGGGGACCAGCAAGACGGCGACCTCGCCGGTCTGCATGTTGGTGACGCTGCATATCGTCGCCGGCTTTTCCTTGGCCTTCTTCGGGTCCGGGTCGATCCACTTGGAAATGCGAAACGGATCGTCGATGCGCAATGCCATCGGAGTATTCTCTTTCAACACCAGCGACGGCAAGGTGATGCGCTTGGCGATTTTGAAACCGGCGATGCCGGCGGATTGGCGGACGGCGGGTACGGTCTGTTCCAAAGGTACGACGTTGGTTTTCTTTGCTGACTTTGTATCCATGATGTATTCCCCTGACAAGTTGCGGCTTTCCGCGCCGTGCGGTGTTGCTAAGTGTAATCATACAGATTTGCGCTAAATTGTCAAGCTAATCTCGCGGCTGATAAAATGCGGCTCTTTGTGAATTGAAAAGGTCGCGGCGATGGGATGGTATTTTACTGTCTTGCCGCGCGCAACCTGCCATAACTGCTTTTCTGTCAGTCTGACGCCTTTACTTGCGGATTTATTCTCGAATCCGGGTTTTGCGCGGAAAATGTAAAGCTTCTTGCCGCCGATGCCGGCACGGTTGAAATCACCTTCATGTTTCCATTGCCCCAAGCCGTCGCCGGTTGACAAGTTAGCAGCGATGCAGGCGATTGAATCGGTATCACAGTACAACACCCGCCCGCACTGTTTCATCGTCCGCCATAGCATGGCGCGCACATAGCCGGTGATTGATGCCCCGGTGGCGACGTTGTAATAGTATTGGGCGTTTTCCGACAACGAGGCGGATGCCAGAGACCACGGCCCGAATTCGCCGGCAAAATTCCAGCCGAAGGATTCCATGTCGTTGGAGAATTCCGGCGGCCAAGCCTGGTAATGTTTGTATTTTTCAGGATTGGCGGCGAATTTTCCATATAGCGAATTCATTGCCAATTTGTAAATCAATTGTCCGGCCTGGTCGCCGGCGGCGATAGCTTCCTGACGTAACGCATAGTACTTGTTGATGTACTTCGCGAAGTCCAGATGCCCGCAGAATGTGACGGATTCCAGTATCTCAACATCATGTAAGGAATCGGTTTCCAGGGCGGCGTGATATTCCCATTTGCCGACGTGGTATTCGCGTCGCTGGTCGTCGTCGGGAAATACCAACCCGTCCACGTCAGAGCGATAAGGCAAAGCCCCGCGACTGACAGCGTGTATGCGATAAAAATCCGCACCTTTAGCATATCCCGCAATTCTGGAAAAATTAGCAGAATAAGGATGCTCAGATAGCATAGCGTAAGGATAAGCAGAGTTGAGATCAAACACAGAAAAATCAGCATCGATGATCCCCTTTTCAAAACATTGCACCCGCCCGCCGAAATACCACGGATAGAATTCATCGTAAAATAATTTGTTGGTGCGTGGCGGCGCAACTGGCGCGATCTTTTTCCAGGCGCGCATGCTAGCACCGGCCTGGGTTAAAACTATGCCATGCTCATCGTGAAAACGCTTGACCAGATCATACAGATAAACGCAATCGCTCTTGCAATACATCGAAATCTTGCGGCGATTCGCCGGCTTGTCGCGTTGGTCTTTTTTCATCAAGGCATAATCGATTTCGTCTTTCTTGTATGCCGCCAGCTTCGCGGGGATGATGTTCCAACTATCCCGCAATTCCGCTGCGCCGATATTCACCTTGGAAATTCGGCCATTGATGATCATGAGATCGGAAAACGGTTCGATGTACTCAAGCAAGAAATGCAGATCAAATTTTCCGCCGTTATGGGCATAGACGATTGCATCCTGATCGCGCAGGAAATTAACGAAGGTGTCGGTATCGTCGAATTCCTGATAATCCTCGCCGTCGAAAAATCCCCACATGAAAGGGGCGGGAACATTGCCGAATTCAAACGGATCGGTTTCGGCATCGAATACCGTGATGCGACGGGCGGTCAAGGTAAGCACCCATGCTTGTTTTGATCCCGGTGTACCCACCATAGCGGAATGTTCGGGTAGGGAAACAATGCCTGCGCATGCGTCGGCAAAGTATCGCGCCTGATCCAGATGATCCCAATCCAGCGAATTGGAATCATGACAACAACCGTATAATGGTCGGCTCACGGGTCAAGGTTTCGACCTGGTGCAGCTCGATATCCGTGACGGACTCGGAAGGCCAGTTCTTTTCCCACTGGTCCATTAAATCCTTCTTGGCACTTTCGGCATCGTCGGCCAAGATCTTGATGCGTCCGCTTTGCACGATGTTCATTTTCGCATCGCGCATGACTACGCTGAAATAAAAATCATTCATTATCGAATCCCCTGGCTAAAAGTGACTTGCTCCAAAATGGATCAAGCTGATCGGCAATATCGCATACCCGGTCATCAAGATCACGTTCTATGTCGTTCAGGATGGTGCAACAATCGAGAACCGCCTGCCGGCGTTGCTCCGACATTTCGCGGCGGCGGCGGTCCTGGTGCATCGAATCCATGTCCTTGCGATGCTTGCGGGTGTGGTTGTTTTCGCCTTTGTGAAAGGTCATGATTTCGGCATCCGCGTGGAATCGTAATTTGAAGTATTCAGATATTCCTGAATCTTGTCCGGCGGCGTCAAACGAAAAAGCCTGTCACGCAACATATAGGCAAACTCGAATTCGAATACGAAATTACTATAACCCGGCTTTAGCGTTGATCGAACTTCATCGCCGATATCGCGGACCATTTCGCCGAAGTCTAGGCTCATGATTTCCGCCTTTCCAAAATCATCGCCGTCGCAATCCGCATCGCAACCTTGGCCGGCGTAGTGACTTCAATCAGGTCCGGGTCGGTCAAGGTGTATTTATGGCCGGGCTTGATCAGCTTCGGGTCGCGGGTCTGTATCTGGCCGATGAGTTCGAAAAGGATTTTTTCGGCGAGGATGTTGCGCTCGTCGTGTTCGATTTTGCATAATTCCTGGCCGGGCAATTTGGCGACCTGCTCGGGATCGAGCAACCTTTGCAGATTATCCATCGCTTCGAAGGCGGTTTCGCCAGACATTTCGACACGGCCACTGGCAATCTGATAACCTTCGTCGTCGCGTATGTTCATGGTGATGAGGAAAGTTTTCATTGCAGGTATTCCCGCCACATTTCACGATAGGTCATTTCCGGGTATTGAACATATTTCGTCGTGTCCCCGACCATCGAATATTTGAAGTTGTGACGCAATACTTCACGATAAAACTCTAAGTCGTTATAGTCCGAAAAGGATAATGCGATATCCACATACTCGTCAACGGTATTCGCAATCCAATGCTTACAATGAATATTGGATAATATCGAAGACGCTCCCCTCCCGGTGATGGTATCTCCGCGCATCACAACCAGCGGCACGCCCATCATCAAGCCTTCCAAAGCGGTAACGCCGCCGCATTGCGGGAAAGGGTCAAGGGCAATGTCGATCATGTTGAATGAGGCGATATGTTCAAGCTTGGGCGTGACGCCAATTAACGAAAATCGATCAGCCTCTATTCCGTTGCTGATGAAAAAATCCCGAATCCGGTACTTGTTTTCCGGCTTGTCGAATTCACCGCACTTGATGATCATGCGGGCGGCCGGCAAGCGCCGAAGTATTTCGCACCACGCATCAAGTGCCATGTCGGATATCTTCGCCAGGCGATTGAAGCAACCGAAAGTGACGTAACCTTTTTTCAACGCAGGCGGCGGCCCGACTTCGGGAAACCGGAATGGAAACCAGCTTGA
>Ga0163199_1001084_pt1 | contig 16894 bp, 14 predicted proteins | sample PL_2010_150m_FD_113537 | JGI IMG/M metagenome (GOLD analysis project Ga0163199, IMG submission 113537) | Freshwater microbial communities from Powell Lake, British Columbia, Canada to study Microbial Dark Matter (Phase II) - PL_2010_150m | ecosystem: Environmental > Aquatic > Freshwater > Lake ...
CTTGAACAATGCCCCGGACACGGCCCCCTTGCAGGTACGAATTACGCTGTTCAGGGTGCTGCAGGAGTCGCTGGCGAACGGTTTTCGTCATGGCGGCGGCCGCAATCAGCGGGTGGCGGTGAGCGGCTCCGCCGGTACCGTCACGGTGGAAGTGGCAGACGATGGCCCGGGATTCGATCCCAAGGCCCTGAAGGCGGATGGCCATTTCGGCCTCGACTGGATGCGCGAGCGCGTGGAACTCCTAGGCGGCAGCTTCGAAGTGCGCAGCGGCGTCGGGCGGGGTGCCGTGGTGCGCACCTCGCTGCCCCTTACCCAACTGGAGTACAGCAATGGCTGAGCGAATCAGCATCCTGGTCGCGGACGATCACCCGCTGTTTCGCGAAGGTGTGGTGCATTCGCTCGCTGCGGAGCCGGATTTCGATGTGGTCGGCCAGGCCGCCTGTGGGGAGGACGCCCTGCGCATGGCCTGCGACCTGGTTCCGGATGTGGTGATGCTCGACATTACCATGCCCGGCTGGGGTGGTATCGTCACCGCCGACAAGATCAGAATGGCGTGCCCGGCCGCCAAGGTGCTGATGCTGACGGTTGCCGAGGACGAGGACAAGCTGCTGGCCTCGTTCAAGGCCGGCGCGCGCGCCTATGTGCTCAAGGGCGTTTCCGCGCACGAACTGGCGCGAGTGGTGCGTTCCGTGGCTCACGGGGAGGTCTACGTCACGCCCTCGCTTGCCGCGGGGATTCTGGTGACGCTGACCCGCAGTCCGGCGCCGCAGGATCCGCTGGAAGGCCTGACCGAGCGCGAATCGGAAATCCTGCAGCTGGTGGTGAAAGGACTGACCAACCGCGAAATCGGCGAAAGGCTGCACCTGTCGGAGAAGACCATCAAGCATTACATCACCAATATCCTGGAGAAACTGCATGTGCGCAGCCGCATGGAAGCGGCGATGCTGGCGGTGCGCGGTGGCCGGCAGGAACCGGCAAAGTAGCGCTCTCTCAGGTCTGCACAAGGTATTTCTTGCCCGCGCATATTCCCGGTTCATGATAAAATTTCACACTATGCTGTAGAGCAGAGCATAGGACGCGCGCCGCAAGGTTCCCCCCCATTTTTGAGCAGCTTAAGCCAGCGATGAACAATCTCGCAGGCACGGTTTTTACAGGCTTGGATAGTCGATCGAGGAAATGTTGATGAAGCGAAGTGCACACACGGTTGTTTCCAACATCCTGACGCAGGGCATATTGACGCTGGGGCTCGCCGTCGCCGGCGCCATGCCCGCCGCCGCGGCGGATAGCGCAGGTGGTGATCTGCGCGCCACGCTGGCAACGCCGCAGGATATCAACGAAGGCAAGCGCGTGGCCGAAGCATCCTGTGCAAGCTGCCACGGTTTGAGCGGTATCGCCAAGCCTAAGGACAAGGACATGCCCAATATCGCGGGGCAGCGCCCGGGATACCTCTACAACGAACTGCGCGTGTATCAGGTGGGCGGGCGCGGCAATACGCCGATGAACAACGCGGTCAAATTCCTGAGCGACGACGCTCTCATAAAAGTCGCGGCCTACTACGCCAACGTCGAGCCGGCGCAGGCCGCTACGGGCGGAAGCGCCAAAGCGGGGCCGGTCAAGTCCGATCCTGCGAGTGCCGGCAAGGCGGCTGCGTCCGGCTGTGCGGGATGCCATGGCGAGACCGGAATCACCAGCACACCCGGCATGCCGAACCTGGTCGGTCTCGACCCGAAATACCTCGTCGCCGCCGTGAAGGCCTACAAGGGCGGACAGCGCAAGCACGACATGATGAAGACTTTGGTGTCGGCAGTAACCGATGCCGAACTCGACAACATGGCGCTGTTCTACGCATTGCAAAAGCCCGGCAAGGCCAAGACTCCCGCGCAGGGAAACCAGACGGCGGGCAAGAGCGCTGCCGTGGCGTGCGCCGGCTGCCATGGTGAGGGCGGCGTCAGCACCGGCACCGCACCCAGCCTCGCCGGCCAGGATGCGCAGTATTTCGTCGCCGCCATGAAAGCTTACAAGGATGGATCGCGCAGCGATGCGGCGATGAAGGCGCCGGCCGCTTCGGTCGACGACGCCACGATCAAGAACCTGGCCGCCTATTATGCGAGCCAGGTGCCGCAGTCGCCCAAGGTGCGCAAACCGCTCACAGTGGAGGAACTGGCGCAGCGCTGCGACCGCTGTCATGGCGTCGGCGGCAACAGCACCGATCCCCGTTCGCCTGCGCTCGCGGCGCAGCGCGCCGAATACCTTGACCGCGTAATGCGCGCCTATCAAAAAGGCGAACGCAAGAGTACTGCGATGGCGGCGATGCTGGACGGCTTGAGCGACAGCGATATCGAGGCCCTGGCAGCGCATTACTCGAGGCAGAAAGCGCGCTCTGTCGTATACGTGTCTTTGCCGGCGAAATAGGCGCGTGCAAGCCGCGGCGGGACCCGCGGCTGCCAGTTCGGAACAGGATAGTTGCTGCAACAGTTTTCAGGGAGGAACGTGCGGTGTCAGGATGTTGCCGGGATCGCAGGTTCCACAATAAGAGCCAAAGGAAACCATCATGAGCGTAACGCCGCTGCACCGGCTGTATAACCATTACTCGGAACTGCCATTCAGTATGCGCATCCTGTACACGGGCGCTCTGTGCATACTCGGCATGGGTTATCTGTTCGGCATGTTGTACCTGGTCCACGTCTACTCCGGACGCGACGGCAAGCCCGGTCTTTCCTACGAGGACCTGGTCATCGCCTATACCGGCAGCGGCAAAGGCTCGAGAATCGAGTCGGCCCTGCGCGGGCCGATGTCAAGCATGCTGCCCGCTGAAGAGGCCAACGCAGTGGTGAGTTGGGCGCAGAAAGGCGCCGACCGCCCGACCTACGAGACTTTCATCCGGCCGACTATCGACAAGCGTTGCATGGCCTGCCACGACGGCAGCAATCCGCACCTGGCGAACCTGGGCGGTTACGACAATATCAAAAAGGTGACCGAGCAGGACACCGGCACTGACATATTCACACTGGTTCGCGTTTCGCACATCCATCTGTTCGGGATGACCTTCATTTTCTTCATCGTGGGCATCGTGTTCAGCCATGCCTACGTGCGCCCGCTGTGGTTCAAGTATCTGATAATGGGCCTGCCGCTGGTGTGCGAGGCAGTCGATATCAGTTCCTGGTACCTGGTCAAGCTGTATCACCCGTTCGCGTGGCTGACCATGGCCGCGGGCGGTTTGATGGGGGTGAGCTTTGCGACGATGTGGTTCATATCGATGTATCAAATGTGGATCGGCAAGACTCCGGCGGCAGTGCTGGAAAGAGGCGACAAGGACCTTTCGGTCATCGGCTGATGCGCCGCGCGGCGCACCCCGCCGCGACGCTCAAAAGAAACAGCCCGGCAATGTCCGGGCTGTTTTGCTTTTGGGCGGCACTGCGGCCGCCGCGAATCGGCGGTTTGCTAGCGGCTACTTTGCCGGCTGGCTGGCATACCAGGATGCGAGACTGTCTATGATCGCATTACTATAGGGGAAGCTCATCGTGTGCATGGTCGAGCTTTCGCGCTTGCCGTCGCGATACGCCCGCAGCGCCATCACCAGATACTCTTTGTCCTGGCCTTTCATTCTCGGTGCCGCCATCGTCGGACTGGCATCCTGGTCGTGGCAACGATTGCATTTTGCCGCCAACTCCTGGGTGGAAGTGGGCACCTGGTCGGCGGCTCTCGGAGTTTGCGAGGCGTAGAACGCGGCGACGTTGTCGATTTCCTTGTCCCCGAGGCCGGCGACGTAGCGCTGCATGCCCCAATTCTTGCGCGTCGTGCGATAGGATTTGATCGACTTAACCAGATAGTCGGCATCCTGGCCGGCGAGGCTGGGCGTCGCCGCGTCCACGCTTACGCCGTTGGAACCATGGCAGCCGCCGCACAACGCGGTCGCGGGTTCCCCCGCAGCCGGATCGCCGTGCGTCGGCGCCGCGCGCTTGACCGGCGTCTGCGACGCGAAATACAGCGCCAGGTTTTCCAGTTCCAGGCTATCCGAATCGCGCAGGCTCACCTTCATCGCGTTCTTTGCGCGATCGCCCTGGTGATATTCCTGGATTGCAGCGACGAGATAATGTGGCTGCTGGCCGGCCAGGCTGGGGGTGCCCGGAATCTTGCTGTTGCCGTCCTCGCCGTGACATTTGGCGCAGGCGGCAGCGCTAACCTTGCCTTTTTCATACGGGGACGAGTGTTTGACGTCGCTGGCTGCGGCAACAACGGCAGGCGGCAGGCCGGCGAAGTAGGCGGCCACGTTGCGCAGGTCGGCCTCGCTCATGTTCGAGGTCATGTTCTTCAGCGCCGCATGCGAACGCTTGCCGTCCTTGTATTCCTTGAGCGAATTGAACAGATAGGCTTCGCGCTGCGCGGCCAGGTTCGGAATGGCCGGGGCGACGCCCTTGCCATCGAGGCCGTGGCAGGCTTTGCAGTCGCGCTCCCCGATAATCTTGCCCGCCGCTGCATCGCCCGCCGGCATCTTGGCAGCCGTCGGCGTCTTTTCCGTACAGCCCATCAGGGCCACCGCCAGCGTGGAAATTGCGACGACGCCCAGAATTGAATTTTTCATCTTGATCTCGAGATTTAATGGTTTGGCAAATGTTTGCGGCTGCGCCGGGTGATGCCGTCTGGGCGCTGACCGGTGCATCTACATTCTAGTCCGTTAGCCAGCGAAAATATAGTGCGGCCCCTTTCGCGCGGGGCCGTTCCCGGTTGTATCCACGCGGACTTTTCCGCATGGCGGGTGTCAGCCGATCATGCTGCCGATGAATCCTGTCAGCACCAGCACCAGCAGGAACAATCCGAACGCGATCAGCGTGAAGCCGAGAATCCTGGAGCCCAGCGCCATCGGCCGCGACGGCTCGTCCACCAGGTATTTCGACAACTCGCCGCTTGCAACCAGGCGGTTGTACTGCACCGTGTGTTCGTGGCGGAACTCTTCCAGCGGTACCGAGCCCGTGAACATCACCACGTCCAGCGGGAACTTGTCCGGGCGGAAGTGATTGTTGAAGAAATGTACCGTGAACAGGAACAGGGCCGCGAGCAGCGCCTCTTCGCCGTGGAAGATCGTCGCCACGTTGAACACCCAGCCGGGCAGGAATGACGCGGTCACTGTCGGGAACCACAGCATGACGCCGCTCATGCCGATGATGGTCACGCCCCAGAACGGCGCCCAGTAGTCGAATTTCTCCCAGTAGGTCCAGCGGTCGAACACCGGCCGCGGTCCGAGGCCGAAGAACCACTTGAACATGGCGACGATGTCCCACAGGTCCTGCCAGCGCGGAATGAAGGAGTCGGGGCCGAACCATTGGAAGGTCCGCCAGTCCCTGCGCAGGCGCAGTACTACATAGATCAGGTGGCCGATGAACACGCTGGCGAAGATAACCGCGCAAGTGCGGTGGATCAGCGCTGCCACCTTCGGTCCGCCCAGCGCGTTGACAACGACCGGCGCCCACGCGCTTTCGGCATAGAACACCGTCATGCCTGTCAGGGTGAGGACCATCAGGCTAAACGCGAAGATCAGGTGGCCGATGCGCCACAGCAGCGGGAAGCGGCGGAAATGCTTGCCCTGGAGGTCCAGCCCCTCGGTGCGCACATGCGGCCGCGTCTTGCGCGCCTGGCGGTCTTTGTATTCACGGTAGAACCACAGCGCGGTGTGCGTCCAGAAGAAGGCGAACGTGCCCACCAGCAGCTGGATCATGAACTTCGACGCGATCCAGATATACGGATAGCGCTTGAAATCATGGCTCGTGCCGTGCGGTTCGAACGAGGTGAATCCCGGCGTTGCGTCTTTGTGGCACTGTTGGCAGGTCTTCAGGCGGTTGTCCGGATGGACCGAGGAATTGGGGTTGTCGACGCGCTGGATGCCGTGGTTGCCGTGGCAATCGAAGCACTTGGCCGTATACGCGTAGCCCAGCTTGTTGACCTGGCCGTGATAGGTTTCGGTATAGCTCTTCAGGCTGTCCTGGTGGCAGTTTCCGCAACTCTTGGTGATCGCAAGCTTGGCCGAATCCTTCGCCGGATCCTCTACGTCGTGTGTGCTGTGGCAGTCCGAACAGATGGCCGCCTTGGTATTGTGGTTCTGCAGCACTTCCTTGCCGTGCACCGAGGTCTTGTAATACTCGAGCTGGCCTTCGTGGCATTTGCCGCAAATGTTGGGAATGTTCAGCCGCCATTCCTGGCGCTGCGGACTGCCGGTGGGATAGACGTAGTGGGGATCATGGCAGTTGTAGCAGGTCGCATTGGTGCGCGACTGGTCGTCCCGGTTCGGCCGCGCGTGTATCGATTTCATGAAGCGGTCGATCTGCTTGACCACCACGCCCAAGCGCGCGTTCTCCTGGGTCTTGTTATCCTTCTGCGCCTTGTCCCACAGTTCTTCGTGGCAGCTGACGCAGCTTACCTTGTGGGTCACGCCCGTCTTGTGCGGGATTTCGGTAATGTCCTTGTGGCACTCCGTGCACACCCGTTTCCCGTGTACGCTATTGCCGAATTTGTCCTTGACTACATGCAGGTCGCGCATTTTCCCGTCGGCGCCGGGCATCGCGAAGCCTTCGTTGCCATGGCAGCCGAGGCAGATCTCGTTCTCGGGGTTTCCAACGGCCTTCTCGGTCGCCTTGGGGGCGGCGTCCGCCGCGCCGGCTTGTACCGGCCAGACGATGGAAGCTCCGGCAAGGGCGATTGCCCCCGTCATTACCCAGGTTGCAAGTTTTGAAACACGCATGGCCCTATAGTCCCCGTAAGAATGAACAGCGTTTCCTTCCTGCTTGGAGCAGGACAAGCCCTTGCTACAGCCTTTCGCCGACGCGGCTAAGGACATTTCGCGCCGATTAGATTGAAGATACGGTTTCTTGCCTGGTCAGACGCATATCCGCAACGCAGGCAACATGCCGCATGCAGCCAGTGCTCCTTTGCTGGCCGCCATCACGCCCCTGTTTTTTGCCTGGCTCTCCTCCGCTCGCGTGCCATTTAAACGGCATGTCCGTGAAGCCGAAACTCCCTAGTTTCGAGCATGCTAAAGGAACACAGCCGGCTCAATTTGATGTACATCAAGCCCCGCGGGGAAAGGGGCTGGCCGCGGCGGCGTGCGCCGGCAGGTGCGGGCTCAGCTAACGCGAAAATTGCGGAACTGCCACGGGTCGGAGGTGTCGATGTCCTCCGGGTAGAGCGTGCCGCGGCCGGCGAGCGGGGTCCAGTCGGTATAGGCGCCGACCAGTTTTCCAAGATACGGCGCGCACATGTCGAGCAGCGCCGTATAGTCGAGTTCGTCCGGTTCGACGATGCCCGCTTTCGGGTTCTGCAACGCCCACACGATCGCCGCCACATAGGGCGCGTTTACCTGCAGGCTTGTGGCGTTGTTGTAGGGGCACAACCTGCGCGCCTCGTCTATGCTGAGTTGCGAGCCGTACCAGTAGGCGCCTTTCTTGTGTCCCATCAGCAGCACGCCCAGTTCGTCGAAGCCCGAGTCGATTTCGTCGCGCAACAGGCGCTGGCGCGGCGGGAAACGCCAGCCGTTGCCGGCGAATTCCTGCAGCGACAGCACCGCGTCGTCGCAGGGATGATACGCGTAGTGGCAGGTTGGCCGGTAGATGGTCTTGCCGTTCTCGCGCACGGACAGGTAGTCGGGAATCGAGATTGCCTCGCCGTGTGAAATCAACCAGCCCTGAAATGACCCTTCATTGGGTGCCCAGGAGCGCACGCGCGTGGACACTCCCGGCCGGTCGAGGTAGATGGCGGCGCCGCAGCCGAAGCCGTATTCGCGCCCGTCGTGCGGCCAGTTGCGCTCGTGGGTGCCCCAACCAAGTTCGGCCGGCTGCAGCGACTCGCCGCAGAATGCCTCGCTCGACCAGGTGTTGACAAATTCGCCGTTGCGCTTGCGCACCAGGCTCGTCTGGTGGTCGCGTTCGGATACGTGAATCACCTTCACGTCGAGCTGCGCGGCGAGCCGTCCCCAGGCCTCGCGGCTGCGCGGCGCGCCGGCGTCCACGCCGAGGTCGCCGGCGATGTTGAGCAGCGCCTGCTTGACCAGATGCGACACCAGCCCCGGATTGGCGCCGTGCATCAGCACGCAGGTCGGTCCGGCGTGGTACTTGCCGCGCAGTGCGAGCGCGGCCTCGCGATAGGCGTAGTTCGAGCGGCGGCTTGCGTGCACCGACGTGTCTGTATGGCCGCCCGGCCACGGTTCGATGCAGGCGTCGATATACAGCGCGCCGTGTTGCTGGCACCACTCGATCAGCGCGACGCTGGACACGTCAAAGGAGGCGTTGACGAGGAAATCCCCGGGCCCGAGCTCGCGCGCGAGAATGGCTGCGTAGTTCTGCCGCGTCAGAGGCTCTACGCGGAAGCGCACGCCGTACGCGGCGGCGACTTCCTTGCCAATTTCGTTGGCCGTGACGATCGCGACCTGCTGCGCGCGCATGTCGATATGCCGCAGGATCAGGGGCAGCGAGCCCTGGCCGACGGCGCCAAAGCCGACCATCAGCATCCTGCCCGAAAAGGAGGCGTACTTTTTTTCCATGCCCGAGATCGAGTTGTTGTCCTGCGGTCTTTGCGGCCGCGCTTGTAATTGTTTATATCTGAAAGTGCGTGCAACTGCAATACGCTTCGACACGCGCCGCGATGCAGCGGTGTGCTGCGCTAACGCTGCTGCGCACCTGCGGAATGCAGCCGGACTTGCTCCGCGCGCAATGTGAAAATGCTCGCGCCGCACAGTGCGATCAGCGGCAGCGCGACCAGCAGCACGCCGGCGATGGCGACAATCCAGCCGCGGCGCGTCAGCCGCTGATCGGGTGTATACCGCGCGTATGCCGCCAGCCGCGTGGCACAGGAGAGCAGTGTCAGCGCAATCAGCACCCAGCAGAAGTACTCCAACCCGACGCGTCCCCAGGACAGGCCGTTTAGCAGGCTGAACGACGACACCAGCCCGATCAGCCACACGACGAGCAGTGCAAGGTCGCCGATCAAGCGCGATTGCGGGTAAGCGGGTGGAATTGTTCCGCTGCGAAACAGCTGCTGCAGCAGAAGCACGCCAGCGACCAGCGCGGCGAAGGACAGGATCGCGAAAAACCAGCCGATGAAAACCAGCGGCAGCGCCGGGATGTACATGCGGGCGTCAGCCGGACGTGCCTGCGCTGATTGCGGTGAGGATGCCCTGCATCAAGGCGGTGGGCGTGGGCGGGCAACCGGGCACGGCTATATCCACGGGGATGACATTGCTCACGCGGCCGCGGCTGGCATAGCTCTCGCCGAAAATGCCCCCGCTGCAGCCGCAGTCGCCCACCGCCACCACCAGCTTGGGCGCGGGCATGGCGTCGTAGGTGCGCTTCAGCGCCACTTCCATGTTGCGCGCAACCGGGCCGGTGACCAGCAGCAGGTCGGCGTGGCGCGGACTGGCTACGAACTTGATGCCGAGCCCCTCGATGTTGTAATAGGCATTGCTGAGCATGTGGATCTCGAGCTCGCAGCCGTTGCACGAGCCGGCGTCGACGTGGCGGATGGCCAGCGAGCCGGCGAACATGCCGAGAATTTCCTGCTTCAGCCGCTGGCTCACCACGCGCAGCGCTTCGTCGGCTTGCGGCGGCGCCTCGGTCTTGATGCCGACGCGGATGATCTGTCTCAGCAGTTGGTACATGTGACCTGGGCCCGATCCTTAAAGTATGTAACAAGACGAGGGGATACCTCCCCTCGCGCTCCCCTAAACCGGACCGTAACAAAATGAATCTTGTTACGGCCTTTCAATTACAAATCGCACCCTGAGTACGACAGGTTGAATGATTTGTTGATCAACGGAAAGTCGGGAACGATGTTGCCGATTACTGCAAACGCGAGCGCCGGCCAGTTCTGCCAGGAAGGGTCGTGCGCGTGGCAGTTGCGTACGCAGCCCTGCTCGTCCGATTCCAGCGTGACCACCGATTCGCCGCGCCAGCCCTCAACCCATCCCACCCCGATCCTGCCGGCAGGGACTGCCGGAAGCGGCACCGCGATCGCGCCCGGGGCAATCTGCTCGATCATCGCGCGGATAAGGCGCAGCGATTCGAATATTTCCTCGAAACGCAGGATCACGCGTGCGGCGACATCGCCGTTCTTGTGGGTCTTCATGCGCGCACCCAGCACGTCGTAGGGCGCGGGGCGGGCCTGCGCGCGCACATCCCAGGCTTGGCTGCTGGCGCGCCCGGCCAGACCGATCACGCCCAGTTTGCTCGCGGTATTGGGCGTCAGCCGGCCGCAGGTGAGGAAGCGGTCCTGCAGTCCGGAGTGATCGTCGTAAATGTCCTTGAGCAGGCGCGTCTGCCGCTCGAGCACGTCGCACTCCGCGCCGATCGCAGCGAGGCCGTCGCGCTCGAGATCGCCGGCCACGCCGCCGGGAACGATGCGGTCCATCAGGTAGCGGTGTCCGAACAGGCTTTGGTTCAGGCGCAGCACGTCCTCTTTCAGGCGCATGAACTGCGCCAGGCCGAATGCGAGCCCGCCGTCGTTGCCCAGATAGCCGAGGTCGCCCAGGTGATTGGCGATGCGCTCGCGTTCGAGCATGAGCGCGCGCAGCCACTGCGCGCGCGCCGGCGGCGCCACCCCGGCGATACTCTCCAGCGCCATGCTGTAGGCCCAGGCATAGGCCACGGTGCTGTCGCCGCTCACGCGCCCGGCGAGCTTCACTCCGTCTGCGAGCGCCATGCCCTGGAAGCGCTTGTCCACGCCCTTGTGGGTGTATCCCAGGTGTTCCTCCAGGCGCAGCACCTTCTCGCCGACGATGGAGAAGCGGAAATGCCCCGGCTCTATGGTTCCAGCGTGCACCGGCCCGACCGGAATTTCGTGCACGCCGTCGCCGCTGACGCTGACGAAGGGGTATTCGCCGCCGCCCTGTTTGAATGCGCCCGCGGCAGCCGCGTCACGCCGCAACGGGTAATCGGTTTCCTGCCAGGCTGCGTGCCGCAGCCACGGCCGCCGGTCTGCGGCGTCCGCGTCGATCCCGAGGAGATCGCGCGCGGCGCGCTGCATGCGATGCGCGGGGTAGAAGATTGACGACAAATCCGGATATCGTTCCGCGCCTGCCGGCAGTCCGGCCCGCAGCCACAGCATCCCCGCGGGTTTCGCGAGCGCGAGGTGCAGCGCGCGGCCCTGGCCGCGGTCCTGCTCGTCCGTGCCCCACAAAGCGGCGAGGCGCCCGCCCTGGTCCTTCACCGCTTGGCAGATGTCCGGCAGTTCCGCCGGCGATGCTTCGGCCTGCCACGCGGGCACCGCGCCGGGCAGTTCGGTCAGTTGCAGGGGCAGGCTGTCAAACGCCATGATCTTCGGGCCTCATCCGATCAGTTTCGCCGCCTCGTGGTACCAGTCGACCAGATAGGGCGGGATGTAGAAGCCGAACACGAGCACGATGGCGAGGTGTGCGAATACCGGGATCAGCGCGGGCGGGTGCGGCAGGCGCTTGGCATTGGTCTCGCCGAACACCATCGGCTGCACTTTGCTGAACACCGCCGCGAACGCCACGCCCAGTGCAATCAGCAGGAAGGGCGTGGCCCAGGGCTGCAGGCGCATGGCCGTGGTGAGGATCAGGAATTCGCTTGCAAACACGCCGAAGGGCGGCAAGCCGAGAATCGCGACCGATCCGAGCATCAACCCCCAGCCCACGGTCGGGCTGATTTTCATCAGTCCGCGGATGTCGTCCATGATCTGCGTGCCGGCCTTCTGCGCCGCGTGTCCGACGGCGAAAAAGATCGCGCTCTTGGTAAGGGAGTGCACCGTCATGTGCAGCAGGCCGGCGAAGTTGGCCACCGGCCCGCCCATGCCGAAGGCAAACGTGATCAAGCCCATGTGCTCGACCGAGGAATAGGCGAACATGCGCTTGATGTCTTTCTGCCTCGACAGGAAGAAGGCCCCGACCACCACTGACAGCAGGCCGAAGCCCATCATCAGATGGCTGGCGAAGGGCGCCTGCAGCGCGCCGTCCACCAGCACTTTGCAGCGCAGCAGCGCATACAGCGCGACGTTGAGCAACAGGCCCGAAAGCACCGCGGATACCGGCGTCGGGCCCTCGGCATGGGCATCGGGCAGCCAGTTGTGCAGCGGCACCAGGCCGACCTTGGTGCCGTAGCCCACCAGCAGGAACACGAACGCGAGCGACATCACCGTCGGCTCCAGGTGGCCGGCCACCCCCTCCAGATGCGTCCACAGCAGCGCGCCGCCGCCCGATCCCAGCACTTTTTCGGAAGCGGAATAAAGCAGGATCGTACCGAACAGGGCCTGCGCGATGCCCACGCCGCAGAGGATGAAATATTTCCACGCCGCCTCCAGGCTCGCCGGCGTGCGGTACAGGCTCACCAGCAGCACGGTGGTTAGCGTGGCCGCTTCGAGCGCCACCCACAGGATGCCGAGGTTGTTGGTGAGCAGCACCATCAGCATGGTGAAAATGAACAGCTGGTACATGCTGTGGAACAGGCGCAGCCGGTTGTCGGAGAGCTTGCCGTGCGCGTGCTCGACGCGCATGTAGGGGCGCGAGAACAGCGACGTTGTCATCGACACGAAAGCGGTGAGCGCGACCAGGAACACGTTGAGCGAGTCGACGAAGAACTGTTCGTTGGCGGTGACCAGCGGCCCTGCGGAGATGACGTTCGCAGTCAGCGCCGCCGATGCCAGAAAGGTGGCGATGCTCATGGCGATGTTCAATTCCGCGGCCCATCCCTTGTGCCCCCACAGGGCGAGCAGGAAGCCGCCGAGGAGCGGCGTGCCGAGCACCAGGTAGAGTTCCCAGTTCATGCAATCCCGCGCTGCGAAGCGTGCTTCATTCTTCCTTCAATTTCTCAAGGTGCCGGATGTCGAGGCTGTCGAAGCGCTCGCGTATCTGGAAGAAGAACACGCCCAGGATGACCATGCCCACCAGCACGTCCAGGGCGATGCCGAATTCGACCACCATCGGCATGCCGTAGGTGGCGCTGGTGGCGGCGAAGAACAGCCCGTTCTCCATGGCGAGGAAGCCGATCACCTGCGGCACCGCCTTGGAGCGGGTGATCATGGTGAGGAAGGCAAGCAGCACGCAGGCGAGCGCGATGCCCAGGGTGCTCTTGGTGATGGTGCCGGCAAGCTGCGAGATCGGCAGCGCCACGTTGAATGCCAGTATAACCAGCACGATGCCGACCAGCATCGTTGTGGGTATGTTGATCAGCGTCTCCACGTCCCACTTGACGTTGAGCTTGCGGATCAGGCGGTGCAGCACCCAGGGCAGGACCAGCACCTTGAGCACGAAAGTCAGCGCAGCGGAATAGTACAGATGCTGTTGCCCCGTGCTCCACGCCACCACCAGCGTCGACAGTGTCAACGTCAGCCCCTGCAGCGCGAACAGATTGATCAGCGACAGGATGCGCCGCTGGGTGAGCATCGCAAACGAGAGCAGCAGCAGTATCGCGGCGAGCAGGTTGATGATCTGCGAGGACAGGGACAGATGCACGTCAGATTTCCAGCAGGAAGTGGATCAGCATGGCCAGCACCGCCAGCAGGAATGCTGTGCCGAGGTATTCAGGGGCGCGGAAAATGCGCATTTTCGCGCTGAGCATTTCGATCAGCGCCATGGCGAATCCGCCGAACGCGAGCTTGGCCACGAGCGCCGGCAATGCCAGCAGCAGGCCGAGCGCGTCCCCGCCCTGGGCGATGCCGAAGGGGAAGAACAGGGCGATGCCGATGCAGGAATAGACGAACAGCTTCAGCGCCGCGGACCACTCGATCAGTGCCAGATGGCGACCGGAGTATTCCAGCACCATTGCCTCGTGGATCATGGTGAGTTCCAGGTGCGTGGTCGGATTGTCCACCGGAATGCGCGCATTCTCGGCGAGCGACACCATGGTGAAGGCGACTCCGGCGAAGGCGAGGCTGGGATAGATGACGAACTTCGCCTGCGCCATGTTCTCGACGATGGTGGCGAGCGACGTCGAGTGGGAAATCAGCGAGGCGGTGAACAGCGACATCAGCAGCGCCGGTTCGGCGAGGAACCCGACCATCATCTCGCGCCGGGCGCCGAGCGAACCGAAGGCGGTGCCGATGTCCATGGCGGCGAGCGAAATGAATACCCGCGCCAGCGCGAATATGCCCACCAGCGCGATGGCGTCGGCGGCCGGCGAAAACGGCAGGTCGGTGCCGAGAATCGGCACGATGGCCGCGGCCAGGCACATGCACGCAAACAGTACATAGGGCATCGCGCGGAACAGTGGCGAGGCGTTGTGCGCGATCACCGCTTCCTTGGCGAACAACTTGCGCAGTGTACGGTAGGGCTGCAGGATGCCGGGGCCGCTCCTGTTCTGCAGCCAGGCGCGGCACTGGTTGACCCAGCCGAGCAGGACGGGCGCGAGCAGAACCGCGAGCAGGATCTCGGTGAGTTGGGCGACGAGTCCGGACCAGGAAATCATCTTACGAACAAGAGCAGTATCAGCAGGGTGAGAAAGCTGTACATCAGGTATACCGAGATGCGCCCGCGCTGCAGCAGGGTCACCACGCGCGTGACCGCTTCCGTGACCCGCGCCAGCGGCAGATAGAGCCAATACCACAGATGGTCCTCCACCGTGACGCGATAGCGCGGCGCCGCGTCGAAGGGGGTCGGCAGTTCGCGCTGCATGCGGAAGAAGGGCTCGAACACCTGGCGGATCGGCTGGCCGAAGCCTTCGGCCGTGTCCTGCATGCGCGCAGTCTGCGCGGGAAAGCCGCAGTCCCATGGCGGCGCGCGCCGCACCCGGCCGTGGTAGAAGTGCCGCACTGCAAGCCAGGTCGCGAGCCACACCGCCAGGATCACCAGCAGGAACAGCAGCGGCGCGTAGCTCGCGCGCGCCGGGCTGATGGGGGTGAGGAACAGCCAGCCGGTGGCGCTCGCGCCCAGGGTCTTGCCCAGCAGCTGGCCCGTGACCGAATCGATGACGCCGATCACGGACACCGGCGCGAGGCCCAGCGCGAAGCAGCCGGCGGCAAGCCAGACTAGGCCGGCGCGCTCGAGCAGGCCGGCGTCATGGGCCTGGGTCAGGCGCTCCTCGCGCGGCTGGCCGAGAAACACCACGCCGTAGAACTTGACCATCACATAGCCGGCCAGTGCCGCCGCAAGCGCCACCGCGGCCGCTGCGACGGGAATCAGCATGTTCAGGTACGGCTGCGGCAGGCTCGGCGTGAACAGAAAGGCCTGCAGCAGCAGCCATTCGGAGACGAAACCGTTCAGCGGGGGCAGACCCGCAATGGCGAGCGTGCCCACCAGCGCCAGCCACGCGACCCAGGGCATGCGGTGTATCAGCCCGCCGAGCTTGCCCAGCGCGCGCTCGCGCGTGGCGTGCAGCACCGAGCCTGTGGCCAGGAACAGCAGGCTCTTGAAGTAGGCATGATTGATGCAATGGTACAGCGTAGCGGTGAGCGCGAGCGCGGCCAGGGCGCGCATGCCGTAAGACTGGAATATGACCGTCAGACCGAGGCCGACCAGGATCAGCCCGATGTTTTCGATCGAGGAATAGGCGAGCAGGCGTTTCATGTCGCTCTGCACCGCGGAGAATATCACCCCGTAGAGCGCGGTCGCCAGGCCCAGCGTCAGGATCGCCACGCCCCACCACCACACTTGGGTGTGCAGCAGGTCGAACAGCACGCGCAGCAGACCGTAGATCGCGGTCTTCAGCATCACCGCGGACATGAGCGCGGACACCGGCGAGGGGGCGGCCGGGTGCGCCTCGGGCAGCCACACGTGCAAGGGCAGCATGCCCGCCTTGGCGCCGAAACCGAACAGCGCCAGCGCAAACGCGACCGTGGCCCAGAACGGCGCCAGCTGTACCGCGCGCATGGTGTCGAAGGTGTAGTCGCCCGTGCCGTGCAGCACGCCGAAGCACAGCAGTATTCCGATGGCGCCGACGTGGGCGATCAGCAGGTAGAGAAAGCCGGCGCGGCGGATCTCCGCCTTGGTGTGGTCGCTGGTGACCAGGAAATAGGAGGACAATGCCATTGTTTCCCAAGACACCATGAAGGCATAGGCATCGTCGGCCAGGAGCACCAGCGCCATGCTGGCGATGAACACGTGGTAGTACAGGCACTGCAGGCCGGGCGGGGTGCCTTCGCCGCGGCGGAAGTAGCCCGCGGCGAACACCGAAATGCCCGCGGTCACCGCGCCCAGCAACAGCAGGAAAAAGGCGGAGAGCGCGTCCAGGCGCAGGTGGAAGGGCAGATCGGGCAGGCCCAGTGGCAGCACCAGCGACTGGGCGTCGCCGCCGAGCGCGTCGAGCGCGGCCGCCGCCAGCACCAGCGCGCCTAGTGCTCCGGCCGGAAACAGTACCCGGCTCACCAGGCGCAGATTGCGCGGGAAAAACACGCCGGCCAGACCGAGCGCAAGCCACATCAGGATCACCCACAGAATCAGCTGCAAGGCTGAGGCGGGTCCGGGCATTACTTGACTTTCATGCCCGGCTGCGCGCCGCTGTCGGGCGCAAGCAGGTAAATGCCCGATGCGTCGCCGCCCGTCTCCTTTTGGTCGCCGCTGGCGGCGAGGACCATCCCCTGCGACAGGCCGAATTTCATTTTGCGCGGGGCGAGGTTGGCGACCATCACTGTCAGCCGGCCTTCCAGCGCTGCGGGATCGTAGGCCGATTTGATGCCGGCGAACACTGTGCGTTGTTCGCTGCCGATGTCGAGCGTGAGCTTCAGCAGTTTGTCCGCGCCTTCGACGTGTTCGGCTTTGACGATTTTCGCGACGCGCAGATCGATCTTGGCGAAGTCATCGATGGAAATTGTCGCTGCGGGCGCGGTCGGGGCTGCCGGTCCGGGCGAGCCTGGATGCGGCGTGGACGCAGTGGAAACGGCCGGAGAGCCGCTCTGCGAGCCGGTCTTGGCGGGTTCGCGCATTGTTTTTGGCTCCTGCGGTGGGGGCGGCGCCGGGATCTCGAAC
>Ga0163199_1001085_pt1 | contig 16887 bp, 11 predicted proteins | sample PL_2010_150m_FD_113537 | JGI IMG/M metagenome (GOLD analysis project Ga0163199, IMG submission 113537) | Freshwater microbial communities from Powell Lake, British Columbia, Canada to study Microbial Dark Matter (Phase II) - PL_2010_150m | ecosystem: Environmental > Aquatic > Freshwater > Lake ...
GGTCTGGCGAGTGTGCGGCTTATTGTCCACTACGGCGCGCAACCAAGCGACGCTGGCCCCGGCGTGACGGGCATAGGTTTTGTAGTCGCGGGGTTGCGAGCATTTGAGCCCCAGCAAGGTGCGCATGGCATCCAACAAAGTGGTCTTACCCGAGCCGTTGGGACCAGCAATGGTGATGATGGAGGCATCGAGCGGCAGGCACACGCGCTGGCAATAGTCCCAGTGCACGAGCTCAAGATTATGTAAATGAAACATAGAGTCAGTCCGATGTCGGATCGTTGGCGGTAACTGACGTGGTGGCATCATTACCGTGCTGCGCCAGTTCCGCCTGCTCACGAGCTAGCACATCAGCCAGCGCGCCATTCAGAATGCGAGGTGCCAGGACGTCATAGTCCAACAACAGGTCAAGCAGCGGGCCTTCCTTTATGTCGTCCTGCGATCGCACAATGAAGCCGTGGCGCTCCAGCAATTTGAGGTTGCCGTCCAGCCGGATGCGTTTCCCCAACTGCGCACCGTAGTCTTCCAGCAAAGCCTTGTAGGACAGCACAGGGCTGACGCTACGCGCCGAGGGCAGCGGCTTGCTGGAGGCAAACATCTCGTTCTGCTGAACATCAGGCTCCACTCGGCTAGCTTGGCGCTCGCGTTTGGGGAGCACTATCAGCGCCCACAACACCACCAGCAAAGCCACCGCGTCACGCGGCAAATCCAGGTTGTTATTGGCATTGATTCCCGCTTCACCCAGCACATCGGCCAACGGCGTGGCTAGCAGGGTCAATGTGACGTGCTCCGCATACACGTTATCGACCCAACGCAAGCCCACCTGAGCGAGCCTTTGCTCCACGGCTAAAAACAGTTCAGCATCGGACAATGCATTTTTGACGCGGGGATGGGTGCGCAGCAGGTATCTGCGCGACAACAATTCTGCAATGAGTTGCGCTGCATTATCGGCAGTATTAGTCATGGTGCGTCTGGGTAGGCGTGGTGCTGAAGTGCTCCAACTGCCCACTGCTCAAATGGGTTATTGCGGGATGCTCCGAAGTGGACAGATCGTTGTCCCACCGTAGTCGCCACGGCTGGCGTGCCAGATCACCTGTAGCGCCCGGCAGACCTTTGGCTTGGGCATCACCTAACAGAGGCAAAAGTTGTGCTTTATAGGCGACTTGCGCGTACCGCGCGGCCACGCCATTGGCATCTTCCAGCAAAGCAGCATGTACGGTGCGTACGACAACACCCCCGGCATTCACAGCCTCGCCGCTCTCGACGTGCGCCCAGTCGGCCAACAGTGCCGACAAGTCCCTCAGCTCTTGCGGAAGCGCCACCGCCGCGAGGTCACCCTGTGGCGCGACTTGCGCCGCAGGCAAGGGCTCAGGTCGCAGAGCCTCGAAACGGTCGCGTGCAAACTCTGCCTCAGTCACATCCAGCATCTCATGATGAGCAAATACAACAACGGCCACAGAGCGGTTCAACGCCAGTTCCGTAAGGTGCTGTAATTGGGTTTGGGCTTGGGTTTGCAACCACAGCTTGACATCGGTACTCGTAATGCCAGTGGTACCCAAGGTAACGCGCTGGCGGTCCACTTGTTGCAGTGCCCGATTAAACTGGCTAGCCATCGCTAGCAAGCGCGACTGCGCCAACCCCAGCGCACGCGCCACCTGTTCCAACGTGCGCTGACCACGCGCATTGCTGATGATCGCAGTTATGGTGTCCGAGGCTTTATCAATCAGTCGAGCAGCCCGGTCGTATCGCCTGCGCGCTTCGCGCAAGCGAAACTCCGAGCCGCTGGCAATCGCATCGGAAAATTCATGATGCAAACGGACCAACTGGGCTTGCAGCATGTGCACCTGGTTCCCCTGCAAGGTGCCCAGTTGGTCAGCCCCCACCACCTGACTCAGCAAGCCTGCCAAGTCATCTGACACGGGTTCGACCACGGGCGCCAGCATGTTCACAATGCGCTGCGCAATGGGCGAGAGCCCATACTGACGCATCGAATCGTCCCAGGTGAGCACAGCGGCTTCGCGAAAACGCTTGACCACACTGTCCACTGCCTCTGGGCGAACTGCATAAAAATGCTGATCTAGCTCCTCGCGCGTGAGATAGGCCTTACCTTGGCTAACCAGTGTGAACAGCATCCACACCCGCAAGCGTACTAGTCCGCCGGCCCCCTGAAACAGCGAGCGCAAGGCATCCACCAATTCAGTGTTATTTTCAAGCGCCCACGCTGTAGGAGAGTCCAGCACGGCGTCAGGGTCGCGAAAATAGTCACCCAGTTTCGAGTCGCCCTCGGGTTGAGTGTTGGGTGTAGCCAATGCTCTCATTGCGCGTAGGGGACGAACACATTGCCGTCACGCCCAAGCAGTTGCATGAGTTTGGGGTGAATGAATAGTTTTTCTTTGCCCGCCTGCACCTCGCGCAGGACGCCAATGGCCGTCAGCTCTTTGAGGTAACGCGAGGCCGATTGGCGCTGGGCAATGTTTTTTTCGACCAGGTTGCCAATGCGGCAATAAGGCTGCTCAAAAATCACGTCCACCAGCTCGCGGCTGTAGATCTTGGGCAGACGCTCGCGCACGTGCTCGGTCGTGTGCTCGGCCAACTTACGGATGGCGGCAATCTTCCAGGTGGTCCACTTGGCGGTTTCTTCCACTGCCTGGAGCATGAAGATGATCCATGGTCCGAACTGGCCGGTGCGAGTGGTATCCAGCAGCAGTCGGTAGTAATCGGCTTTGTGAGCAATGATGTGACGGCTCAGGTAGAGGATGGGCAGCGCCAGCAGCTCAGTCTGAATCAAAAAGAGAATATTTAACACCCTTCCGGTGCGTCCGTTGCCGTCGCTAAAGGGGTGGATGGCCTCAAACTGATAGTGACCCACTGCCATGCGGATCAAGGGATCCAGATCAGTCTGATTGTGCAAAAAGCGTTCCCAGTTGGCCAGCAGCTCGCGCAAGCAGGCTTCGCCTTCGGGCGGGGTGTAGATGACTTCGCCGGTGCGGTCGTTGATGAGCTGGGTGCCAGGCGTGCGACGAATGTCGAGGTCGGCCGCCTTGATGGTGCGACAGACTTCCACAGCCGTAGCTGTGCAAAGCGGACGCGCGGCCAAGGACTGGTAGCCCCGGTACAGCGCCGTCCGATAGCGCAGCGCCTCTTTCGTGGCGGCATTGGCTAGGTTGTCGCCTCCCTGAGCGTACTGAAACAGCTCATCTGTGGTGGTCACGATGTTCTCAATTTCCGAGCTGTCCTTGGCCTCAAGCAACACAATGGTGTTGATGAGCATCGTTTGGTTCGGAATCAGTTCGGCGGCCTGTTTCAGCTCGGCAAGCGCGGCCCGGGCCGTGATGCACTGCTTGAGAACGGCCTTGGTCTCCAGTTCCACTGCCGGCGGCAATGGCGGCAATTGGTTCCAGGGCTGGTCAACACGCCAAACTGGGGATGATTTGGTCACGTCGATATTTGTCCATTTTCAGACACGAGACCAACTCATGTCGACGCCATCGACATGTAAGCAATACGTGTTTACATTTTCCAATTTCATCGACATATTAAAGCACGTTTTGCGAACGAAACCCCTACCTGCGCGCCAGCGGCACGTCGGTACAACTGCCATGCGCCACTTCTGCGGCCATGCCGATGCTCTCTCCCAGCGTCGGATGCGGGTGAATCGTCTTGCCGATGTCAACAGCGTCGGCACCCATCTCAATGGCCAGCGCAATCTCACCAATCATGTCGCCGGCGTGGGTGCCGACGATGCCGCCGCCCAGAATCTTGCCGTGGCCATGGGCTTCTTCACTGTCATCGAACAGAAGTTTGGTAAAGCCTTCGTCGCGCCCGTTGGCAATGGCGCGCCCGGAGGCAACCCACGGGAACAAGCCTTTCTTGACCTTGATGCCCTGCGCCTTGGCCTGGTCTTCGGTAAGACCAACCCAGGCCACCTCGGGGTCGGTGTAGGCCACGCTCGGAATCACGCGGGCGTTGAAAGCGGCACTGGCCAAATCCTTGTTGCCCAGCAGTTCCCCAGCTATGACTTCGGCCGCCACATGCGCCTCGTGCACTGCCTTGTGCGCCAGCATGGGCTGGCCGACGATGTCGCCGATGGCGAAGATGTGCGGCACGTTGCTGCGCATCTGGATATCGACGTCGATGAAGCCGCGTTCGGTCACCGTGACTCCGGCTTTTTCAGCGGCAATCTTCTTGCCGTTCGGTGTTCGTCCCACCGCCTGCAGCACCAGGTCGTAGGTCTGCGGTGCGGGGGCGGTGCCGCCTTCCTCGGCTGCAGCAAACGTGACCTCGATACCTTCAGGTGTGGCTTTGGCACCGACGGTTTTTGTCTTGAGCATGATGTTGTCAAAGCGCGGCGCATTCATCTTCTGCCAGACCTTGACCAGGTCACGGTCCGCGCCCTGCATCAGGCCGTCGAGCATTTCAACCACATCGAGCCTTGCACCGAGCGTGCTGTAGACGGTGCCCATCTCCAGGCCGATGATGCCGCCACCCAGAATCAGCATGCGCTTGGGGACTTCCTTCAGGGCCAGGGCGCCGGTGGAATCAACAACGCGCGGATCGTCCGGCATAAAGGGTAAACGTACTGCTTGTGAACCGGCCGCGATGATGCAGTTCTTGAAAGCGACGGTCTGCGTCTTGCCGGTCTTCTCCTGCGCACTGCCGGTAGTTTCTTCGACCTGCACATGGTGGGTACCAACAAAAGCGCCGTAGCCGCGCAGCACCGTTACCTTGCGCATTTTGGCCATGGCAGCCAGACCACCGGTAAGCTTGCTGACCACTTTTTCCTTGTGAGCACGCAACTTGTCAACATTGACGTCTGGCTTGCCGAAGTCAACACCGAGTGCTGCCATGTGCGACACCTCGTCCATCACCGCGGCCACATGCAGCAAGGCCTTGCTCGGGATGCAACCCACGTTCAGGCAGACGCCACCGAGTTGCGCATAGCGCTCCACCACCACAACCTTGAGCCCCAGATCGGCTGCGCGAAAAGCTGCCGAGTAGCCGCCGGGACCGGCACCGAGCACCAGCAGATCGCAATCCAGATCGACGGCACCGGCAAACGTGGTGGCGGCAGGCTCCGAGATGCCCGGCGCCGCCGTAGCGGCCGTGGTGCCTGCTCTGTCCTCCCCCGGCAGGAGAGAGGCTTGGGGTGAGGGCGAGCCGACGTGTCCCGAAGAGGAACTCGCCTCATTGCTTTCCAGCAGCAAGACCAAAGAACCCTCTTTCACCTTGTCGCCGAGTTTGACCTTGAGCTCTTTCACCACACCGCCATGCGATGAAGGAATCTCCATCGAGGCCTTGTCGCTCTCCACGGTGATCAGGCTTTGCTCGGGCTTGACGCTGTCGCCCACCTTGACCATGAGTTCAATCACGGTCACTTCGGCGAAGTCACCGATGTCGGGAATCTTGATGTCGATGAGTGCCATTTTTTTCCAATCAATCAGAATATTTTTCGAACCTTACAGTGCCACAACGCTCGCCGCAGAGTGTGGGGTGTTGGGCCCCGCCGATTTCTGGGCCTTTGACAGCATGAGGCGGGGTCCAATGCCCCACACTCTGTCACCTCAGGCCTCGGCAAGTCAAAGCAGGACGCGGCGAAAATCTCCAAGGATCTGGCCCAGATAGACGTTGAAACGCGCGGCACTGGCGCCGTCGATCACACGGTGATCCCAGCTCAAACTCAGCGGCAGCATCAGCCTCGGCTGAAACGCCTTGCCGTCCCAGACCGGTTCCATGGTGGATTTGCAGACACCCAGAATCGCCACTTCGGGCGCGTTGATGATGGGCGTGAAATAGCGCCCGCCAATGCCCCCCAGACTGGAGATCGTGAAGCCAGCACCCGACATTTCGGCCGGACTGAGTTTTCCGTCACGCGCCTTCTTGGCCAGCTCACCCATTTCCTGCGAGATCTGGAAGATGCCTTTCTTGTCAACGTCCCGGATCACAGGCACCATCAGGCCATTGGGCGTATCGGCGGCAAAGCCGATGTGAAAGTACTGCTTGAGGACGAGTTGCTCGCCGTCGATGCTGGCGTTGAAGTCCGGGAACTTCTTCAGCGCTGCCACGCAGGCTTTGATCAAAAAGGCCAGCATGGTTACCTTGACGCCTGCGTCAATTCCTGCCTTGCCTGATTTTGCGGTTTCCAGGTTCGTCGCAACGCGGAAGGCCTCCAGGTCGGTGATATCGGCGTCGTCATGGTTGGTGACATGCGGGATCATGACCCAGTTGCGGTGCAGGTTGGCGGCGCTGATCTTCTTGATGCGCGAGCGGTCCTTGCGCTCGATGGGGCCGAACTTGGCAAAGTCCACCACCGGCCAGGGCAGCAGACCCAAGGCCGCACCGTCGTTAGCACCGTCGTTCTTGCTCTGCGCCGCAGCGGCTGCGGTCTGCACGGCTCCACTCATCACCGAGCGGGTGAAGGATTGCACGTCGGCTTCGGTGATGCGGCCTTTCAGACCGCTGCCTTTGACTTCACTCAGCGGCACACCCAACTCGCGCGCGAACTTGCGCACTGAGGGCGAGGCATGGGGCAGCTGCAACGGCAGCGCCGTCGGCTTGTGTGCCGCTAATGTGGGGGCGGCGCTTGCCGGCGCGACGGCTGCGGGCACCACTGGAGCCGGAGCAACAGCCGGAGTCGGCACGGTGGCCGCAGGGGACGCTGGCACAGCGGCAGGGGCAACAGCCGCCACGGTTGCCGCGCCCTCCAGGAGCGCCAGCAGGTCTCCGATGTTGACCTTGTCGCCCACCTTGACCTTGAGCTCCTTGAGCACACCGGCATGGCTGGACGGAATCTCCATCGCCGCCTTGTCGGACTCGACCGTCACCAGCGACTGCTCGAGCCTGATGTTGTCGCCCGGCGTGACCATGATCTCGATCACAGCTACATCCTTGAAGTCGCCAATATCCGGGACTTTGATTTCTATAACAGACATGTATATCTCCTAATCACTTGCAGATCACAAGACTGTCATTGCGGCCCCGGATCAGGTCCGGCATGACAATCACGGTGAGGACGTTTTTCATGCGTACAGCGGATTGATCTTGTCGACCTGGATGCCGTAACGGCGAATCGCTTCTGTGACCTTGGCGACCGGCAGCTTGCCGTCTTCACTCAAGGCCTTGAGGGCAGCCAGCACGATGTAGTGACGGTTGATCTCGAAGTGCTCGCGCAATTTGGATCTGAAATCACTGCGGCCAAAACCGTCGGTGCCGAGCACCTTGTAGCCGCGACCCTTGGGAATGAAGGAGCGGATCTGCTCGGCGTAAGCCTTCATGTAGTCGGTCGAAGCCACCACGGGGCCGGCGTGTTTTTCCAACTGCTGGCTGACAAAGGCCACGCGCGGCGCGGCTTGCGGATGCAGAAGATTGTGGCGCTCGCAGTCCTGTCCATCGCGCGCCAGCTCGTTGAAGCTCGGGCAGCTCCAGACATCGGCAACGACGCCCCAGTCCTCTGCCAGCAAGGTCTGCGCCGCGATCGATTCGCGCAGGATGGTGCCGGAGCCCAACAACTGCACGCGCAGAGTGGGGGTCTGCCCGCCGGGCTGCCCAGCACGCCCAGCGGCAAGCGTGGGGGCCTGTTCCCCGCCCTCCTTGCAAAGGTACATGCCTTTGATGATCTGCTCTTCGGTACCTGCAGCCAGGCCCGGCATGGCGTAGTTTTCATTGAGCAGGGTGATGTAGTAGAAAACGTTTTCCTGAGCCTCGACCATGCGCTTCAAGCCATGGTGCAGGATGACGCCGACCTCGTGCGCAAAGGTCGGGTCATAACTCACGCAGTTTGGAATCGTGCCCGCCATGATGTGGCTGTGGCCGTCCTCGTGCTGCAAGCCTTCGCCGTTGAGCGTGGTGCGCCCCGACGTGCCACCGAGCAGGAAGCCGCGCGCCTGCATGTCGCCGGCGGCCCAGGCCAGGTCGCCAATGCGCTGAAAGCCGAACATCGAGTAATACACATAGAACGGCAGCATGATGCGGTTGTTCGTGCTGTAGCTGGTAGCCGCGGCAATCCAGCTCGCCATGCCACCGGCCTCGTTGATGCCTTCCTGCAGGATCTGCCCGGCCTTGTCTTCGCGGTAGTACATCACCTGATCCTTGTCGACCGGTGTGTACTGCTGACCCTGCGGGTTGTAAATGCCAATCTGCCGGAACAAGCCCTCCATGCCAAAAGTGCGCGCCTCATCTACCAGAATCGGCACCACACGCGAGCCCAGCGCCTTGTCACGCAGCAGGGTGGTCAGAAAACGCACATAGGCCTGCGTCGTCGAGATCTCACGCCCCTCGGCGGTGGGCTCGATGACCGACTTGAAAATGTCGAGTGCCGGCACGGTGAACTGCTCATCGGCCTTGCTGCGCCGGCTCGGCAGGTAGCCACCGAGCGCCTTGCGGCGTTCGTGCAGGTAGCGCATCTCGGGGGTGTCGTCCGCCGGTTTGTAAAACGGGATATCGGCAATTTGAGAGTCCGCAATGGGGATGTTGAAGCGATCGCGAAAGATCTTGATGTCCTCATCGGTCAACTTTTTGGTCTGGTGCACATTGTTCTTGCCCTCGCCGCTCTTGCCCATGCCAAAACCCTTGACCGTCTTGATCAGCAGCACGGTGGGCTGCCCGACGTGCTTCACGGCAGCGTGGTAGGCGGCGTAAACCTTTTGCGGGTCGTGGCCGCCCCGGCGCAAAGCCCAGATGTCATCGTCGCTCATCTTGGCCACCATCTCCGCGGTACGCGGGTCGCGGCCAAAGAAGTTCTTGCGCACATAGGCACCGTCGTTGGCCTTGAAGGACTGATAGTCGCCGTCCAGCGTGTCCATCATCAGTTTGCGCAACGCGCCTTCCTTGTCGCGCGCCAGCAGCGGGTCCCATTCGGTGCCCCACAAAAGCTTGATGACATTCCAGCCGGCACCACGGAATTCGCCTTCGAGTTCTTGCACGATCTTGCCGTTTCCGCGCACCGGCCCATCAAGCCGCTGCAAATTGCAGTTGATAACAAAAATCAGGTTATCCAGATTCTCACGCGCCGCCAGGCCAATGGCGCCACGACTCTCGACTTCGTCCATCTCGCCATCGCCACAGAACACCCAGACCTTGCGGTTCGCGGTATCCGCAATGCCGCGTGCCTGCAGGTACTTCAGGAAGCGCGCCTGATAAATCGCCATCAGCGGTCCCAAGCCCATGGAGACCGTCGGAAACTGCCAGAACGCCGGCATCAGTTTGGGGTGCGGATAGCTCGACAACCCCTTGCCAGCGACTTCCTGGCGAAAATGGAGCAGTTGCTCTTCAGTCAAGCGCCCTTCCATGTAGGCGCGCGCATAGACGCCCGGCGCCACGTGGCCCTGAATGTAGAGGCAGTCGCCGCCGTGGTTTTCACTCTCGGCGTGCCAGAAATGGTTGAAGCCAGCGCCAAACATGTGCGCCAAGGAGGCGAAGGAGCCAATGTGGCCACCCAGGTCGCCGCCATCGACCGGGTGATGTCGATTGGCCTTGACCACCATCGCCATGGCGTTCCAGCGCATGTAGGCACGCAAGCGCTCCTCGATTTCGATATTGCCGGGGCACCGTTCCTCTTCGTCAACTGTGATGGTGTTGACGTAGGCCGTGTTGGCAGAAAACGGCATGTCAATGCTGCTCTGGCGCGCGTGATCAAGCAACTGTTCAAGCAAGAAGTGAGCGCGCTCTGGCCCCTCGCTCTGAATGACAGCCGACAGCGCGTCCATCCACTCACGGGTCTCCTGGCTGTCCGCGTCACGCGCGGCTGAACCGACCGAATTCTCGGGAACTGCTGACATGCTTGTCTCCTGTGTAATGGTGTAATTTAGTGCAGTTCGCGGATTCTCTCACAGTTTCTCAAATATTTCAAATAGTGCCATCTACTTCCGTTATATGAAATTTATTGAATTACCTTGTTTCCAAGTTGACCTGGCTGCTGGCGCACTCACCTACACTTGATACCATGCCACTGCCCGGTCCTGCTGCCTTGCCAAGTTCGATGAAGCTGCCGCTGCTGGCGCGCTGGCGGCGCTGGTGGCGACGCCAGACGCCGCAGCGCCAGGACCGCTTTGCCATGCTGGCGCCGCTGGCAGCCGTGCTGCTGTTTCTGGCCGCCATCGTGACTGCCTTTGGCTATTTGCGGCTGGAAGAAATCGACCGCGAACAGGAGGCTGTCAAGCGCGATGTCGAATACACGCAGCAGCGCCTGCGCCTGCGCCTGCTGGAGCGCCAGGAGCAACTGATGCGCGTCGGCCGCGAACTCGCCAACCATGAGATCGATGCCGAAGACTTCCAGGGTCGCGCCGAAACCTTGGTCAGCCGTTACCCCGAACTGCAGAGTCTGAGCTGGATTGATGAGCGACGCCGCATCAAAGCCATCGTCGATACCGGCAATCTGACGAGCAGCCAGTTGCGTACCATCGGCAGTACTTTCAACCTGGGTGAAACAGAAAGCGCCTTCAGTCTGGCGCGCGATCTGCAACAGCCCATTTACGCCCAGCGCGCGGCAACGCCCGACGGGTCTGCCACATTGCAACTGCACATTCCCCTGAGTGAAGGCGCGCGGTTTTCCGGCGTGGTGCTGGCGGAGTACTCGGTCGATGGCTTGTTTCGCTATGGTGTACCGGCTGAGGTGACAGCCCGCTACGCCGTCTCAATGCACGACGCCAAAGGCGGCCTGCTGGCCGGCGCGACCATTCCTGCGCGCAACCCGGCCACCCGCTTGCTGCCGTGGGACAGCCCGGTGAACGCCTACGAAGTTCCGGTTTCTCCGGTTGGCAACGCCTTGATGGTTCGCGGCGAAGCCTATCGAACCTCGCTCGGCGTCATCGGCAGCGGTTTGTTCTGGCTGGTGACAGCCCTGAGCGCGATGACAGCCTGGATGCTGATCGCCAACTGGCGCCACACGCGCCGACGCATGCAGGCACAGCAGGCACTGGTGTCGGAAACGGTGTTCCGCCGGGCCATGGAAAATTCCATGCTCACCGGCATGCGCGCGCTCGATTTGCAGGGGCGGATCACCTACGTCAACGCCGCATTTTGCAAGATGACAGGCTGGAGCGAGTCCGATCTGGTGGGTCGCACCGCACCCTTTCCGTACTGGCCGGAAGCTGATCGCGACTCCCTGAACTCGCGTCTGGAAGAAGAACTGGCAGGCAAGATTCTGCCCAGTGGCGTGCAGTTTCGGGTCATGCGCAAGGATCGCACGCTATTTGACGCCCGGCTCTACGTCTCGCCCCTGATTGACGCCTACGGTGTGCAAAGCGGCTGGATGACATCCATGACCGACATCACCGAACCGAACCGGATTCGCGATCAGTTGTCGGCCTCGCACGAACGCTTCACCACGGTGCTTGAAGCGCTGGACGCTTCGATTTCCGTGGCGCCGTTGGGCAGCGACGAACTGCTGTTTGCCAACAAGCTGTACCGCCTTTGGTTCGGCACCCAGGCCGGCGGGCATTTGCAACTGGTGGCTGAGGCCGGCGTGCCGGCAACGCCGCCCACCGACGAAACGCTGGACCATGTCGACGCTTTTGCCGGCCTGCCGACCAATTCGCTGCCCGACAGCGAAGCCGAGAGTTCCGAAGTCTATCTGGATGCACTTGGAAAGTGGCTGGAAGTGCGCACGCGTTACCTGAGTTGGGTCGATGGCCGGTTGGCCCAGATGGTGATCGCCACGGACATCACGGCGCGCCGCATCGCCGAGGCACAGTCGGCCGCCCAAACCGAGCGCGCCCAGAACGCCAGCCGGCTGATCACCATGGGTGAAATGGCTTCGAGCGTGGCACACGAACTCAATCAACCGCTGACCGCCATCAACAACTATTGCAACGGCATGGTCTCGCGCATCAAGAGCGGGCATATCAGCGACGCGGACCTGCTCGGCGCACTGGAAAAGACGGCGCGGCAGGCGCAGCGCGCGGGCCAGATCATTCAGCGCATCCGTTCCTTCGTCAAGCGCAGCGAGCCCAACCGTTCACTGTCGGAAGTCTCCGGCATGGTCGAGGAAGCACTTGAACTCGCCGAGATCGAGATGCGCCGGCGCAATGTCCGCTTGACGCATTACCTGGCACCGCGTCTGCCGCCGCTGCTGGTGGACCCGATCCTGATCGAGCAGGTACTGGTGAACCTGCTGAAGAACGCAGCCGATTCGATTGATTCGGCGCAGCGACCGACCGCCGAGCGCAGTGTCAGGTTGCGGGTCGCGCCGAGTCAGGTCGATAACAAGCCGGTGATCGAATTCACGGTGGTCGACTCCGGTCAGGGCCTTGCGCCCGAAGTGATGCAGCGGCTCTACGAGTCCTTTTACTCGACCAAGGCAGACGGCATGGGCATCGGTCTGAGCCTGTGCCGCTCCATCGTAGAATCACATTTGGGTCGAATGAAAGCCGAGAACATCTACAATGGCACCGAAGTCAAAGGGTGCTGTTTTTCATTCTGGATTCCGGTGACGGAGCCAGACTCGTCGGCGGCACCGCTAGCGCTCAGATAACCAAGGACTCCAGGGTCAATCCGGGATAATGCATGAGTTTGATACCGAAAAAAGGCACGATTTACGTCGTTGATGACGACGAGGCAGTGCGCGATTCGCTTCAGTGGTTGCTGGAAGGCAAGGAATACCGCGTACGCTGCTTTGACTCCGCCGAGTCCTTTCTCAGTCGCTACGATGCGCGCGAAGTGGCCTGTCTGATCGTCGATATCCGCATGGGTGGCATGACGGGTCTGGAATTGCAAAATCGCCTGATCGAAGCCCGCTCGCCGCTGCCGATTGTCTTCATCACCGGTCACGGCGACGTACCGATGGCGGTCGACACCATGAAGAAAGGTGCCATGGACTTCATCCAGAAGCCCTTCAAGGAAGACCAGTTGGTGACCCTGGTGGAGCGCATGCTCGACCAGGCCAAAGAAACCTTTGCCGAGCACCAGAGCGCAGCCAACCGTGGCGCCTTGATGGCCCGCTTGACCCTGCGCGAAGCCCAGGTGCTCGAACGCATCGTGGCCGGCCGACTGAACAAACAGATTGCAGACGACCTGGGCATCAGCATCAAGACGGTGGAAGCGCACCGCGCCAACATCATGGAAAAGCTCAACGCCAACACCGTCGCCGATCTTTTGAAAATTGCGCTGGGACAAGCCGCTGGCAAAGCCTGAAGAGGCCTGCGCTGGCCATGAACCCGGCAGCGGCACTGCGAGCGAAGCGTGGCAGTCCATGCATGGCTTGCCACAGGCCTTCGGCCTTCGCAATGACGAAGCTTTGGATCCTGTAGACGAACCGATACAAGCAAACCTATGACGAACCAAGAAAACCAGCGTGGCCAGATCATTGATGGCGTCGCCCTCTCTGCCCAGCTACGCAGCGAAGTCGCAGCGCGCGTGCAGGCGCTCAAAGCGCGCGGCCGCAGCGCCGGGCTGGCGGTTATCCTGGTTGGCGAGGATCCGGCCAGCGCCGTCTATGTGCGCAACAAGGTCAAGGCTTGTGCCGACACCGGCGTGCACTCCGTGTTCGAAAAGTACGAAGCCACACTGCCCGAGGCTGATCTGCTCGCGCGCATCGCCGCACTCAACGCAGACCCGTCTGTGCACGGCATTCTGGTGCAGATGCCGCTGCCCAAACACATCAACCCACACAAGGTGATTGAAGCCATTGCCACCAGCAAGGATGTGGACGGCTATGCCACCCTGTCGGCTGGCGAACTGATGACCGGCGCGCCCGGCTTTCGGCCCTGCACGCCCTACGGCTGCATGAAATTGATAGAGAGCACGGGCGTCGATTTGCGCGGCAAGCATGCGGTCGTGATCGGTCGCAGCAACACGGTGGGCAAGCCGATGGCCCTGCTGCTGCTGCAAGCCAACGCGACCGTCACGGTTTGTCACAGTGGCACCGCCGACATCGGGCAGCACACACGGCAAGCCGACGTCGTTGTCGCCGCCGTGGGAAAGCGCAACGTGCTGACGGCCGACATGGTCAAGCCCGGTGCGATCGTGATTGACGTTGGCATGAACCGTAACCCGGAAGGCAAACTGTGCGGCGATGTGGACTTTGCCGGCGTCCGGGAAGTGGCGAGTTTCATTACCCCGGTGCCCGGCGGCGTTGGACCGATGACCATCACCATGCTGCTGGTCAACACGCTGGAAGCAGCGGAGCGGGCAGCGACCTAAATGAACAATCCCCTGCTCTCCTTTGACGATCTGCCACTGTTTGACCAGATCCGGCCGGAGCACGTGGCGCCGGCCTTGGAACACTTGCTGGCGCAGGCCGATGCCGCCCTGGAGAGCGTCACCGCAACCGGCTTTGCCGCAGAGTGGAACGCCATCGCTGGCGTGCTGGACGTCGCGGTCGAGAGACTGAGCCGCTCCTGGGGCGCGGTGAACCACCTCAAGGGCGTTGCCGATGCGCCCGAACTGCGCGCCGCCTACAACCTGGTCTTGCCCAAAGTCACCGAATTTTTCACGCGCCTGGGGTCGGACCAGCGCCTCTATGCCAAGTACAAACAGATTGAACCGACTACGCTGACCGCCGAGCAACGCCAGGCCCACAAGAACGCCCTGCGCAACTTTGTCCTCGGTGGTGCCGAACTGGCCGGTGCCCAGCGCGAGCGCTTTGCGGCCATCCAGGAACGCCTGGCCGAGTTGAGCCAGAAGTTCAGCGAAAACGCGCTCGACGCCACCGATGCCTTTGCCTATTACGCCGATGCGACCGAGCTCGCTGGCGTGCCGGACGATGTCCAACAGGCTGCGCTGGCACTGGCCAAGGCCGAGGACAAGCAAGGCTTCAAGCTGACACTGAAGATGCCCTGCTATCTGCCGGTGATGCAGTTTGCCAGCAGCAGCGCGCTGCGCCAGAAGTTGTACCGCGCCTATGTCACCCGCGCCTCGGATCAAACCGAGATCGAGCCAGAGAAATTTGACAACTCCGCCCTGATTGCCGAGATCCTGAGTCTGCGTCGTGAAGAGGCCGCTTTGCTGGGCTATCACAACTACGGCGAACTGTCACTGGTTCCCAAGATGGCGGAGTCACCCGAGCAGGTCATTGCTTTCCTGCGTGATCTGGCGGGCCGCGCACGAGCGTTTGCCGAACAGGACGTGGCTGACATGCGTGACTATGGCGCAAAGCATCTGCAACTGAGCGACCCTCAGCCCTGGGACTGGCCCTTTATTGGAGAAAAACTGAAAGAAGCGCGCTACGCCTTCAGCGAGCAGGAGGTCAAGCAGTACTTTCCAGCGCCCAAAGTACTGGCAGGTTTGTTCAAGATCGTCGAAACCCTGTTCGATGTGCAAATCCGTCAGGACCAGGCGCCGGTCTGGAATGCAGGCGTCGGGTTTTACCGGATTGAGCGTGCTGGCGCGCTGGTCGGCCAGTTCTACCTGGACCCCGCAGCGCGCATCGGAAAACGCGGTGGCGCCTGGATGGATGACGTGCGCACGCGCTGGTTGCGCCCCGACACACGCCAATTGCAGACGCCCATAGCCCACCTGGTATGCAACTTCGCCGACGCCGTGGGTGACAAGCCCGCGTTGCTGACCCATGATGACGTCACCACCCTGTTTCACGAATTTGGACACGGCCTGCACCACCTCTTGACGCAGGTCGAGGAACTTGACGTTTCGGGCATCAGCGGCGTCGAATGGGACGCAGTCGAACTGCCGAGCCAGTTCATGGAGAACTTCTGCTGGGAGTGGAATGTGTTGCGCCACATGACAGCCCACGTCGATAGCGGGCAACCCTTGCCACGCGAGTTGTTCGACAAGATGCTCGCTGCCAAGAACTTCCAGAGCGGCCTGCAAACCCTAAGACAGATCGAGTTCTCCCTGTTTGACATGTTGCTGCATACCTCGCATGATCCGGCCACCGACCTGATGACCCTGCTGCGCCAGGTTCGCGCCGAAGTGTCGGTACTGCAGTCACCCGAGTGGAGTCGCACGGCCCACACCTTCAGCCATATTTTTGGCGGTGGCTATGCAGCAGGTTATTACAGTTACAAGTGGGCTGAGGTGTTGAGTGCCGATGCCTACGCGGCTTTTGAGGAAAGTATGGACCCGGACGGTTTGCCGAATGTTGAAACTGGTAGAAAATTCCGGCAAACTATTCTGGAGGTCGGAGGCAGCCGCCCAGCCATGGAATCTTTCACGGCTTTTCGCGGACGCGAGCCCCAACTCGACGCCCTGCTGCGACATCAGGGCATGAGCACGAAGAACTGAAGAGGTCGATTTTGAAAATCAAGAATCCATCCCGCAAGCCAGGCGCGCGAATCCTCAGCGCATCACTTTGCAGCGTCTGCGTTGCGGCGCTGCTGCTGGCGGGCGCCACTCAGGCGCAGACAATTTACCGGGTGGTGGGCGCCGATGGCCGCGTCACCTTCTCTGACAAGCTACCCGCTGCAACCGATAACGCGACGGTGCTGGGGGCCGGCGGGAGGCCGTTGACCGTCACGGCAGTGGCGCTGCCTGCGGAACTGCGGCAGCTTGCCAGCAAATACCCGGTCACGCTCTACACAGCGAGCAACTGCGCTCCCTGCAATTCGGGTCGCGACCTGCTCAATGGCCGCGGCATACCCTACGCCGAAAAAACAGTAAGCACCGCGGATGACAGCGATGCGCTGCAGCGTATCAGCGGCGGGACTTCGCTGCCTTTTCTGACCATAGGCAGCCAGCAGATCAAGGGCTACTCCGACGCTGAATGGACACAGTTTCTGGATGCTGCGGGTTACCCGAAAACCTCGGCGCTGCCGGCCAGCTACCGTGCGCCACCGGCCACGCCGCTGGTGATGGCACAGAAAGCGGCAGCGCCTGCCAGTGAAGCGCAGCCGCCGCGCGATCCCGTTGTGGAACCGAGCGCCGCGCCGCCCAATCCGGCGGGCATCCGGTTCTGAACATCCCGTTTTGTGTTGGGGACAGAGCTGAAGATCTGTCCCGCAA
>Ga0163199_1001090_pt1 | contig 16843 bp, 17 predicted proteins | sample PL_2010_150m_FD_113537 | JGI IMG/M metagenome (GOLD analysis project Ga0163199, IMG submission 113537) | Freshwater microbial communities from Powell Lake, British Columbia, Canada to study Microbial Dark Matter (Phase II) - PL_2010_150m | ecosystem: Environmental > Aquatic > Freshwater > Lake ...
CGCCCGCCCTGGTCCGTACCCGCCACATCTCGGCGCCGGTGGCCGACAATCCCTTCAACCGCTGGCTGTACCGCCGTGCCAGAGCCGTGGTGACCACTGGCGAAAGCCTGCGCGTGAATCTCCTGGAACGGCTCGACCTTGATCCCGCGAAGATCGTCTCGATACCCACCGGCATCGATATCAGACGTTTCGCGCCTGCCAACCGGGCCGCGGCCAAGGCGGCACTGGGGCTGGACCCTCGGGAACGCCATCTGGGCATCGTCGCTACCCTGCGCAGCTGGAAGGGACACCTTTACCTGCTGGACGCTTTTGCCCAAATGGAGCAACCGGGCCTGCGCTTGCTGGTGGTCGGCGAAGGCCCGATGCGGGAGCCTATCGAGGAGCGAATCGCCCGTCTTGGCATCGGTGCGCGGGTCACCCTGGCCGGACAACGCACCGACCCGGAGCGCTGGTTGCAGGCCATGGATGTCTTCTGCCTGCCCTCTTACGCCAACGAGGGCGTGCCCCAGGCCATAGTTCAGGCCATGCTTTGTGGCCTGCCCATCGTCACCACCCCGGCGGGGGCGATCCTGGAGGCCGTGACGAATGCCGAAACCGCACTGGTGGTGCCGCCAAAGGACGCGGCAGCCCTTGCCGCGGCCATCGGCCGGCTGCTTGACGACCCCGCAATGGCGATGCGCCTCGGCAGCGCCGCGCGCAACGCCGCCAGCGCGAACTTTTCGAAGGACGCCATGCTGGACAAGATGGAAGGCATCTTTTCCGCCGTGCTGCAACCGGCCGACCACTGACATGGGTAAACACTGGAACCGGCTCAAGCGGAGTCTCCGGCGACGATGGCGCGAATGGCGCCTGCCGTCAGGCTACGAACGACTGGGCACGCGCTACGGCGGCTGGTGGCTGGATAGCCGGGCAGTGGGGCCGCAACCGCTGTTGATCGACTGTGGCCTCGGCGAGGACATCAGCTTTCCCGCCGCCTTCCTGCAACGGTTTGCCGGAGCAAAGGTGATCGGCGTGGACCCGAATCCGCGCAGCCTAGCCTACTGCCGCGCCAACTGCCCGCCAGGGATGGACATCCTCGATGCCGCTTTCTGGACCGTCGCCGGCCAGACCATGACATTTCATCTGCCGCGCGCTCCGGAGCGCTTGCCCAAGGGCGCAGACGGCGTTTCAGGCAGCCTGGACGGCAGCCACGAATACGTCGACGGCGGCGAGCGCATCGACGCCCTGACGGTGGACCTCGACGCCCTGCTGGCCCGCGCCGGGCGAGAGGAATGCGCCATCCTCAAACTCGACGTCGAAGGCGCCGAATATGAACTGCTGGCCGACCTCGCCGCCCGCAAACGGTTGAGCGCAGCCCGCCAGGTGTTGGTCGAGTTCCACCACGGCGTGACCCGTCATACACCGGACGATACGCGCCGCACGGTTGAATTGCTGGCCGCTGCGGGCCTGCGTCTGGCGCATACCGAGGGCCGCAACTACATCTTCTGCCACGACGACGCGCGATGAATCCGCGAACCATCCTCGTCATCAATGTCTCCCGCATAGGTGACACCCTGCTGGCAACGCCGGCCCTCCGTGCCATGGCTGCTGCCTGGCCCGGCGTGGCGATTGATGTGCTCGGCCATCCCAATCGGGTGGAAGTGCTGGCCCACCTTCCCTTCCTGCGCCGGCTCGGCCCCATCAGCAAGAAATCGGCGCCCTTCCGGGGCTGGCTCGACTGTTGCGCCAGGCCCTACGACCTGGCCTTCGTTTACGGGTTCGACGCGCCGCTGGTAGCCTACGCCATGCGCGTCGCCCGCCATGTCGTCGCCTTCCGCCAGTCCGACGACGCCCTCAACGGCCGGCTGGGAACGCTGGTCGAGCCGCCACCCCTGTTCGCCGGCCACGCCGTGCGTCAGGCGTTCGCCCTGCCTGCGGCACTGGGCGTAGTGCCGGTCGGCGAGCGCCTTTCCTATGCGGTGACGGCGGAAGAGACGAACTGGGCGAAGCAGTTCCTGGCCCGCGAGGTGCCGCCGGACACCACGCTTCTGGTCGGCTTGCAGGTGGCAAGCTTCCCCACCAAGGCCTACCGCGACTGGCCCATTGAATCCTTCATGGATCTGTGCGAACGTATCCGCATCGACCAGCCGCGCGCCCACTTCCTGATTTTCGGCGGCGCCATCGAGAGCTTGCGCACCGAAGCGCTCCAAGCCAGGCTCGGGACCTCGGCAACCCTCTGTGCGGGCAGGCTAAGCCTGCGCCGGACCGGCGCGCTGATGAGTCGGCTCACCCTCTACGTTGGCGTGGACACGGGACCGACCCACCTGATGAGTGCATTCGACATTCCCCTGGTCGGCCTCTACCATGGCTATTCCCGCAGCCAACTGATTGGCCCGCTGAACCATCCCTGCTGCTACCCGGTGGACCATCCCCTGGCCGGACCGGATTGCGGCATGGAAGCCGCCATGTCCGACATCAGCGTCGACCTGGTGTGGCAAGCGGTGCAGAGAGCCTTACACGAACATCCGCCGCGATGAGATTCGTCCTGCTTACTACCAATCTCGCCGGCGGCGGCGCCGAAAAAGCTCTGACCAGGATCGGCATCGGCCTGGCGGCTCGCGGCCATGAGGTTAACTTCATCGTCTGCGAAAATGTCGGCAGCTATCAGCCGCCGGCCGGCTGTCATTTTCACATCCTCGCCGCGCGCGCCGGGCACGGCTGGCTGGGCAAGCGGCGACTGGCCTGGCGCCTGAATCGCCTGCTGAAATCAAGTCCGCACGATCTGCTGCTGTCTACCCTGCCCTTTGCCGACGAAGTCGCGGCGCTGGCCCGCGCGCCGCGTCACGTCTGCCGCATCGCCAACACGCTGTCGGCCGAACTGGCACGCCTGCCCGCCGCCAAGGCGCGGCGGCGCGCCGAACGCTACCGCGAAATCTATGGCACCCATTCCCTGGTCGCCGTATCGCAAGGCGTGGCGGACGACCTTCAGTCGCACTTCGGCATCGCTGCCGGACGCATGCACGTAATCGCCAATCCCTTCGACTTCGCCGCGATCCGCGCGCTCGCCACCGAGCCTTGCCCGGCGCGGCCAGCCGAATCCTACATCCTCCACGTCGGCCGCTTCGCCGCGCAGAAACGCCACGACTTGCTGCTCGCCGCCTTTGCGCGAGCCGACCTGCCGCACAAGCTGGTATTGCTGACGCCGCCCGATGAGAAACTCGCCGCTCTGATCGCGCAACCGGGCCTGCAACGCCGTGTCGCCATCGCCGACTTTCAGGCCAACCCCTATCCATGGATGGCCGGCGCAGAACTGCTGGTGCTTTGCTCCGACCACGAAGGTCTGCCCAACGTCCTGATCGAGGCGCTGGCCTGCGGCACGCGCGTGGTCAGCACCGACTGCCCGTCCGGACCGCCTGAGATCCTCGGCGGCGAACTGGCGCAATGGCTGGTGCCCTGCAACGACGCCGTTGCGCTGGCGCAGGCGATGCGTGCCGCACTGGCGGCGCCGAAGCCGGCGCAGGATGTGGTCGCCGCGGCGCTGGCCCCCTACGCCGCCGACCGCGCGCTCGACGCCTGGGAAGAACTGGCGCGGGAGAACTTCTGATGTGCGGCATCCTGCTCACTGTCGGTGACCCCTTCCGGTCCGAATTCGACACCGCGCTGGCAACGCTGAAAGCGCGCGGCCCCGATGCGCGCGAGGTGCTGGCCCACGGCCACGCACTGCTCGGCCACGCGCGACTCGCGGTCATCGACATCGACGGCGGCCGCCAGCCAATGGCGACAGCCAACGGCCGGCTGGCGATGGTCTACAACGGCGAGATCTACAACTTCGCGGCGCTGCGACGCGAACTAGAAACCGCGGGACATGCCTTCGCCACGCGCTCCGACAGCGAGGTCCTGCTGACCGGCTACCTGCACTGGGGCGAAGCCGTGGTCGAACGCCTTGACGGCATGTTCGCCTTCGCCATTCACGACGCGCAGGATGGCAGCGTCTTCCTCGCCCGCGACCGGCTCGGCATCAAGCCGCTGTTCTGGGGTGAGCACGCGGGCGGTTTCATTGCGGCCTCGACCCTGGCACCCTTTTTCGCCTTTGCCGCCTTCCCCAAGAAGCTCGATGCCGAAGGCCTGCGCGACTATCTGGCGTTCCAGGTGCCGCTGGCGCCGCACACCCTGGTGCGCGACATCCACGCCCTGCCGCCGGGGGCCTGCCTGCGCAGGAAAGCCGGCTCCAGCGGCGCGGCGCGGCAGTGGTGGACCATTCCCGATGCGACGGAAAAAGCCCCTGCCCGCGAAGTCTTGGTCGAGGAAACCGATCACCTGCTGACCCAAGCCGTCAAGGACCAGCTGGTCGCCGACGTGCCGCTCGGCGCCTTCCTTTCCGGTGGCATCGACAGCAGCCTGGTGGTGCATTACATGGCGCAGGCCGGCGCCAAGCCGCTGAAAACCTTCAGCGTACGCTTTGCCGAGGCCGGCTTCGACGAAAGCCCGCATGCCCGCGCCGTGGCCGAACGCTACGCTACCGAGCACCACGTCCTCGACGCCCCCGAACTCGACGCCGACACTCTGGCGACCGCGCTAGCCGACCTTGACCAGCCGCTCGCCGACCCCGCCTACATTCCCACCTGGGCGCTGTCGCGCCTGACGCGGCAACATGTCACGGTGGCCCTCTCGGGCGACGGCGGCGACGAACTGTTCGGCGGCTATCCGCGCTTTCTCGATAGCGCCGACCGTTACCCCGACTGCGCCGGCAAGCGTCTGCTGCGCGCGCTGCTGCACCACGGTCTGGCCCCGGCCGGCCTTACGCGGCGCGCGCTGGCCGGCCCCGACCTGCTGCTCTATCGCCGCGTCGAACTGGGCGATTATCCTAGCAGTCGCAAGGACTTGCGCCGCTACCTCGCCCCGGAAGTCGCTTCCGCCTGCCGGCCGCAGGCGACGCTGGAACTCTGGCGCGAACTGGCGTCAGCCCACGGCGGCTACGACCGCGGCGCACTGCTGCGCGCCGACCTGTGGACCTACCTTTCCGAAAACTGCCTGGTCAAGACCGACCGCGCCAGCATGGCACACGGCTTGGAAGTGCGCGTTCCGTTGCTGTCCAACGCGCTTCAGGAGCGGATGCTGCGATTGCCGGCCGAGGTGCATTTCGATCACGGCGGTGGTAAAGCCCTGTTACGTGCTCTCGCACGACGGCATTTGCCGGAGGTCGTCTGGAACCGCAAGAAGCACGGCTTCTCGGTGCCGTTGCGCACCAACTTTGCCGGGCCTTGGCGCGATTGGGGCGACGCGCAAATCGCCGCCGCCGCAACGCATGCGCCCTGGCTGAATGCCGACCCTCTCGCCACCTTGTGGCAGGAAGCGAGACAGGGACGCGGCAATGTGCGCCTGATGTACACTTTTGCCGTGCTGCTCGCCTGGCTCGAAACGCATCCGCTGGAATGACACCCAATCCACGCGAAGCCTCCCGGCTGCTCGTCATCGACTCGGTAATTCCGGCGCCCCTCGGCGCCGCCCTCGAGCAGCGCGGTCTATCGCTGGTTCCCGGTCGCGGCGACACGTCCGAAGATGCACTGGACGGCGTCTTGGGGTGCGCCATCTGGTTTTACGAAGGCTTGCGTTCGCCTTTGCGGGTCTGGCGACTGGCCCGCCGCCTGCGACACCACGGAATTCCGCTGTTTGCCTGGAATCGCGATGCCCCGCACTACCTGAATCGCTCGGCCTGGCGTCTGAACTGGTACGACCGAGCACGGCTGCTCGACCTGTATGCCACGCACAGTCTGGCCGATTGCCGGCACTTTGCCGACACCTGGCTCTACTTCCCGAATGCCGCCGACCTCGACCACTACAACCTGTCCGGCACCACGCTCCCGGACCTACGCGAAGAGGCCCGCTACCGCTACGATGTGAGCTTCTTCGGCGGCCTGGACGGTTCCCGCTACAAGGAGATGCGCCAACGCGAGAAATTTTTCGCGGCCCTCGGCGAGCAGTTGCAGCGCCGGGGCATCAGCTTCGTTTTCCGCGAAGCGGAAAGCATGAGTGTGGCCGACCAGGTGGCTCTGATCCAAACCTCGCGCATCAACCTGAACTTCGGCGCCTCCTGCGAATACGGGGCACCGTTTGCCTCCGGGCTTCCGGAACGCTGCTACGGCATTCCGGCCTGCGGCGGCTTTCTTCTGTGCGACCGGCGCACCCACGCCCGCGACGACTTTTCGCCCGACGTTGATTGGGCCGAGTTCGAGGGTCTCGAGGACTGCGTGGCCCGTATCGTTTTCTGGCTAGGCCACTTCACGGCAGCACGCAACCTGGCGGAACGCTGCCACGCCGGGGTGCTCGCCCGCCACACCTACACCCGGCGCGCCGAGCGCTTGCACGAAGCCCTGCTGGCCTGGCACGGCGGACACCGCGGATTATTGCCATGACCCCCCCGCGGTTGTCGCTCGTCGTACCCGTCTATAACGCGGCAGCTTACCTGCCGCAATGTCTGGCGAGCCTTGCCGCACTCAACCCCGGGGCCGACGAGATCATCGCGGTCGACGACGGATCGACTGACGCCTCGTCGAGGATACTGGACGAGTTCCGCGCCCGACTGCCCGCCCTGCGAGTGCTGCGACAACCGAATTCAGGAGCATCGGTGGCGCGCAACGCGGGCCTCGACATGGCAACGGGCCGCTATCTGGCCTTTGTCGACGCGGATGACTTCCTCGCCGCCGAAACATATCGCGAACTGCTCGACCGCGCCGAAGCCTTCGACCTGGACATGATGATGTTCAACGGCTGGTATCACTTCGAAGGGCGGCAAGCGGACCGCCTGATCTATCCGCACCTGCCAACCTCGGGTCCATTTTCGGGACAGGAGTGGCTCGTTCGCCATCCGATAGGACAGGAGTTTCTCCACTATCCACCGCTAAATCTATATCGTCGCGAATTTCTGAACACCGCCAGGCTCCGCTTTACGCCCGGCCAGAAGCACAATGAGGACGTTCCCTGGACGACCGAGGCACTCCTTCTCGCGCGCCGCGTAGCCTACGATGCACGGCCTTGGTACTATTACCGGAAACCCGTGCGTATCCTGTCGCCCGAACATTTGCAAACCCATCTCGAAGCTATCGTCGAAAGCAGCGCCGCCAACGCCCGGGCTCTCGCCGCGATGATGGATCGGCATGCCCTCGACGGCGACGTCCGGCTCGTGATCGAGCGCCAACTGGTAGATGGCGCGCTGTCCATCTTCCACAAGCTGGAGCAGATGCCGAACCGGCGCCAGGCGTCTGCGCTTCGCAAACAATTGAGGCAGCAGGACTTGATCCGCCTGTTGTGGTCCCATGCCAGGGACGGTGCGCACAAGCGCCGGATTTCGCGCAACTGGCTGATGAGCTTTGTGTCATGACTAGTTCGACTTGGCCCGAGCCACAAAAACTTGCCACAGTTTTTTGGTCGGCGTTGGCGCTGTATTTTTTCGTGTTGCCTATCGCCGGTACCATCGCCCTGCGATATGTCGCGTTCGTGATCCTGCTTGCCGTCACCGCAAAACTGCTCGTCGACACTCGGACGCGACCGCCGCTACCGTTCGCCGGATGCTGGCTAGCCTACTTCCTTGTCGCCCTGGTTTCGGTGTTTTTTGCGGTAGACCCAGAGATGTCCTTGAGCGAACTTCGCGTCGAGGTGCTGTACTGGATCGCCATTTTCGTCGTCGGTGTCACCTGGGGGCGACAAGTACCCAGGTTCGGCCAGCTAGTGCTCCTGCTCGCCGTGATCAACGCCATCCTGACCCTGTCGGCTTTCCAGCAAGTCAGCCTGGACATGCCTTTCGAAACCGTCAAACACGTACATCGGTTCGCCTACGCGGGAATCGATGGCAACTGGTTGCTGATCGTCATGTTCCTGGAAGCATGGCTGGCCAGTCAGCTTTGGCAGCAGCGCCGCAGAGCCGCCGCAGCGGCGCTGGTAATTCTGATTGCACTCGACGTGTGGGCCATGGTAGCAACCCAGAACCGGCAGAATCTGGTCGCCTTGGGGGCCGGGGTGGGCACTGCCGCCGTCCTGCTCCTGTGGCAGCGATTCTCCTGGCGCCGGGCTACCACCCTTTTCGGGTTATTGGCTTTGGTGGTGGCTCTGATCGCAGTTCAGATCGTGCGCCGCCCCAACTCGGCGAACCTTGCACCCTCCGCAACGGCAAGCGAAGTATCGACTGAAAAACTTGGTAGCTCGGTTACTGCAGACATACGCTGGACGCTTTGGAAGTTTTCCCTGGAGAAAGTCGGCCAGCACCCCTGGGTTGGCGGCGGCATTGGACGCCAAGCGTTTGAAAAGCTCTATCCGGAATTCGAGCCGGAGAACAAATTGCTGTGGCACGCTCACAATATGGTCTTGAACAAAGGCATACAAATGGGAATTCCGGGCATGGCCGCGTTTCTCGCGCTCTGGATCGGCCTGGCTATGGAATTGCGGCGACATTTGCGCCGGCCGGGCCATGCCGGGAGCTTGGCCGTTGCAGGTCTGGCAATCGTTGCGGCCATTTTTTTCAAGAACATGTCGGATGATTTCTTTGTGCGCAACGTGGCCCTGTTCTTCTGGCTGGCAATGGGCCTGCTGATCGGCTTCCTGGACTCGCCGCAGGAAGCCGGCACACGGCCGAGCTACTGACATGGGAATTTCCAGGGGCACGATCCATTTGCTGGCGATGAGCCTGGGCGGCGAGGCGAGGCAGGAGCGCATGGTCAGCTTCGGCGTTCAGAAAGTCGAGGTCGGCAGTGTCGAGATCCGCAGAATCCTGAACGCACACGGCTTTCATCTCCCGGCGGATGAGTATGCCGCGGACACCGGCGGGCAGGCGACGCTGTTCCATGGCCTCGGCTATCGTCGGGTTGACAGCATCGATTACTACCCGGACGAAGGCCCCACGTTCACCCTCGACCTCAACCAACCTCTGCCACCGGAGTTGGAGGCGACGTTCGACCTGGTCTACGACGGCGGTACCATGGAGCACTGCTTCGACCCGGCGCAGGTGCTGCGAAATGCCGCCTCGCTGGTGGCTCCGGGCGGAAGGATCATCCATCATGTGCCGATCAACAACTGGGTTGATCACGGTTTTTACCAGTTCTCGCCGACCCTGTTCTTCGACTTCTATGGGGCAGCGGGTTTTGCCGACCTGACCCTGAAAATTCATTTCATGAAGAATGGCCGGGAAAGTTTCGCGATCTACGATCCGGTCCGTGATCCACCCGTACCCTATGCGCTGGGCGGCCGGCAACGGGTGCTGGCATTCTTTTCTGCGCGCCGCGGTGCCGATGCGCTGCCGCTGCCTCCCGCATCGCTGATCCAGGGACGCTACCGGGCCACCTTCGGCGGCGAGCAAAGGCGTCGACCTGCAGGGCGCAAGGGTCTGCTGCAACGCCTGAGTGCCTCAGCCAGAAAGCGGTTTTTCGAATGGAGCGCACAGTCGCTATGAACCCCCTGCGCACCCCTTCGTCTTCGTACTTCGACAATTCGCGACAAGGCATGCTGCGCTTCGTAAGCCCGGCGGCTCGTCGGGTGCTCGAAGTCGGTTGTGGTCATGGCCGCTTCGGTCGTTTGATCAGAGAAGCACAAGGCGCGCAGGTCACGGGCATAGACATTTCCGCAGAGGCGATACAGGTCGCCGCAACCAATCTCGACCGTGCACTGGTCGTGGACCTCGACCGCACGCCCCCGCCATTCGCCGAGAACGAATTCGACTGCATCATCTGCAACGACGTTCTGGAACACCTGGTCGATCCCTGGGCAGTGGTCGGTCGCCTGTCGAGCCTGCTTGCGCCGTATGGCCAGTTCGTCGCCTCAATCCCCAACATCCGGCACCACAAGGTGCTGCGGCCGTTGATCTGGCCAGGGGAGTGGCGCTACGCGGAAATCGGGATTCTTGACCGCACCCATCTGCGCTTCTTCACTCGCAGCAGCATCCGCGAGCTGATCGAAGGCGGAGGCATGGAGGTGACGCGGATGGAGGGCATCAATCCGCGGGGCTTCCCGTTCTGGCTGAAGTGCGTCAATGCACTTGGCGGAGGATTTCTCGAGGATATGCGTTACGTGCAATTCGCAGTAGTAGGGGTAAAGCGGTCAGCCTGAACGGGCGGCGGGCGACTATGTACTGCCTCCAGATAAATCTTCAGCCCCACTTTGGAGGCGGCGAGGTATATACCGCTTTCCTCTGTCGCGCACTGTCGCAACTCGGGGTGCCGACGCGCCTGCTGGTGCATCCGCGCGCAGCATTCTGGAACCGGCTTGGGCTGCCGGCGGAAACTGAACGGATTGCCGTTGCCGATCCTGCCGACTTGCCGCGACACCTGCCGGCAGGGCCGCTCTGGCTGGTGTCGCACGGGCCTCTGCCCGCCGCGCTGCGCGCCGCGATGCCGGGCAGGCTGCGAAGCGCCATCGCCCACATGCCGGTGCAGGGACGCGACCCCACCGCCTTCGACGACCATGACCGGATTTACGCCGTCTCCCGCTGGGTGCGAGACGGCCTCAAGAAGGCCGGACTGCCGGCCTGGGACGAACCGATGTATGGCGTCGCCGACTTCATCGGTCATCCCGACATCGGCGGCATCCGACGACGCAGCCGCTATGACTGGGACCGGCGCAAGGGTCGCGACCGAATGCTCGGCTGGCTGGAACCACTCGCCGAAACGCTGCGTCCGCATCCGCCCTTTGTCCACCGCGACGGTCTGACGCTGGGCATCGTCTCTCGCCTGACGCCGATCAAGCAGTTCCCGCTTCTGTTCTCCCATCTGGCGCCGCTACTCGCCCGTCGTCCACAAGTGAATCTGGAAATCTTTGGCAGCGGCGGCTATGCCTCGGTACGCGACCTCGACCGGGCGCTCGCCGCGCTGCCGGCCGGACAAGCGCGCTTCTGGGGCCAGCAAAGCAATGTCATTGGCATTTACCGGCAGCTCGACTACCTGCTCTCCGGCCTGCCGGAAAAGGAAGCACTTGGCCTCAACGTCATCGAGGCCCAGGCGTGCGGCACGCCGGTGATAGCGGTCGATGCGCCGCCTTTCAGCGAAACAGTCTTAAACGGCGAAACCGGGTTTCTCTATCGCGATCCGCGGCGGGATTCCGGTGCCGATTTCGGTCGCCTGCTGGACGAATTGCTGGCAGGCCGGGCACGACCCCGTCCCGAACTGGCGCAGGAACATCTGGCGCGCTTCTCTTTCGACGCCTTCGTCGAACGCCTGCGACCCGTAGTCGCCGACGCGGAACGTCAGATCAGCCACGAATAAAGGGCCATCAGCTGCGCCGCCATCGTCGTCAGCTCGAGATGGGCGACGCTGGCGCGGGCGGCATCGCGCATCGCCGGCGCGCGACTACACAAGACATCCAGGCTGATCGCCAGCGCGGCTTCGTCACCGGCAGCGATCACCAAACCGTTCGCCGCCGTGACCAACTCCGCCGCACCGCAGGTTGTGGTGGTCACCAGCGGCAAGCCGCAGGCCAGCGCCTCCAATGCTGCGTTGGGGAAAGGGTCGTAGAGCGTGGGCAGGGCGAACACGTCCGCCGCGCCATAGAACGGCTTTACGTCGGTCTGCGCGCCGAGAAACAGCACGCGATCATCGACGCCCAGTGTCTGCGCCAGTTTGCGCATCAGCATGTCGTGCTTGTCGCGGCCGACGATCCACAGCCGGGCATCTCGCCGGGCCATGCGCGACAGTGCGTGGAGCAGGGTCGGCAGGCCCTTGCGCTCATAACCGGATCCGACAAACAGGATGACCGGGGTAGCGGCGTCGACGCCGGTCTTTTCGCGCAGCGCACTCCCTTGCGTCTCGCGCAAACGCGGGTGAAAGGCGTCGAGATCGACGCCGCTGTAGATCACCTGCAGCTTCTCGTCGGCCAGGCCGAAACGCCGCGCGATGTCGTCCTTTACCATGCGCGAATTGCAGATCACTGCGCGCAGCTTGGGATGGCGGAACATGTCCGCTTCCGCCGCGAGGGTGTAGCGGTGCCACGAAGACAGCGAATCCATTGACTTGCCGCGCAGTTCCAGCCAGGTGGCATGGACGCCGTCGCCGGCGCGATAGATGTCGCAGCCGGGAATGCGCTCGTGACTTTGCACCAGGTCAAAACGACGCTGCGCGATCACGCGCTGCACGGCGCGGGCAAATCCGACATCACGCCAGGTGCGGCCGAGGTAGAAGGGATTGACGCGGACGCCTTGCATGTCTCCCTGCCATTCGCGCGCGATGATCGAGACATCGACGTTATTCGCCCTGAGCGCCTCCAGCGCGCGCTCGACAAAACGCTCGGCACCGCCGAAGGGCGTGTACTTCTGGCGGACGATGGCAAGCCTCATAACAGATCTTCACACGCCGCCAGAACCTGCGCGACCGGCAGTGTGGTGAGGCAGGCGCTGACCTTGCTGTCGTTGCAGCCGGCCATGCCGCAAGGGCGGCAGGGATGAGTGTTCGACGCGACGACGCGATTGCGATTCTTCCCAGCCTCGCCCCATGGCCCCCATTCGCGATCACCCGAAGGACCGAAGATGGCGACCACCGGTGTGCCCATCGCGGCGGCAATATGCATCGGTGCCGAATCGACGCCGACGAACAACTTCGCCTGCGCCGTCAACGCGGCGAGTTCCTTTAGCGAAAGTTGGCCAGACAAGTCAACAGTCGGCCCTGGTGGCGCGCCGAAGGAAGTCCCCTGGTGGGATACGGCGTTTTTATCTCGTGCGGCACACACGTCGGCGATCAGCGCCTTCTCGTTCGCGTCGGCCGCCGAAGTCAACACGATCGGCCAGCCCTTCGCCGCCAGCGCATCGCATAAGGCCGCCACGCGTTCGGCCGGCCAGCACTTGAACGCCCAGCGCGAGGCGGGTTGGACATGGACAAAAGCGCCCGCCTGCAATCCGTGCTGCGCCAGCAACTCCGCAGCACGCGTCGTGGCCTTGACACCGGGCACCATGGTCACGATCTTGTCCGCTGCCCTCGGCTCCAACCCCAACGCGCGCAAACTGTCGAGATTGGTTTCCACCGTGTGGCGCAGCGGGTCAGACTGTGCCGGGTAGAAATGAGTGAAGCTATCGGCCCAGAAGCGACCGCGGAATTTTGGCGCCACCGACCAGCGCGGCCGCAACAGACGAACCAGCCAGGCGCCGCGCGTATGCACCGAAAGATGCACGACAAGATCATAGTGCCGCGCCCGCAGCGCCGAGATCAGCTTCCATTCGGCGGCGGCCTGCTGCAACAGCCCTTGCCGCTTCCAGTTACGGTCGATCAGGTGCAACTGCGCCAGCGCCGGGTGGCCTTCGAGCATCGGCGCGGTATCGGCGTAGATCAGCGCATCCACCTCGCATTGCGGCACCACGCGCTTCAGCATGGAAATCACCGGCGAAGCCAGCAGGACATCGCCATGATGGCGCAGCTTGATCACCAGCACGCGGCGCAGCTTGGCCGGAGAGAATGCTTCATTGGGCATGCGCCCATTTTGCCAGACCGGGGTTAATTACCCACGGCGCTTCGTCAAACACATTCAGTTTCCCACCTTGTTGCTTGACCTGATTACACTTTTCCCGGAAACTTGCCGGCATGAGTGTTTCCCTCGATCACCTTGAGCAAAAGGTCGAACAGATAGTGGCCGTGTGCGCCAGCCTGCGCAGCGAGAATCAGGCCCTGCGTGCCCACGTCGCCGGCCTGGAAGTCGAAAAGGCCGCGCTGACGAAGAAGATCGCCGTCACGCGCGAACGCCTTGAAGCACTGATGGCGCGGGTGCCCGACGAATGAGCCAAACCCTTGAAGTCAAGCTTCTGGGCAAGGAATACCGCGTTGCCTGCGAACCTGCCGAGCGCGATGCTCTGCTGGCCGCCGTGGCATTTCTGGATGGCCGGCTGAAGGAAACAGGCGAGAAGACAAAGGGCAACGGGGAACGTCTTGCGGTTATGGCCGCCTTGAATCTGGCTCATGAATTGCTTGCCGCGAAGAACACGCCGGCGCATCTCGAAGCAGCACTTGAAAGCGAATCGATTCAGCGTAGAATCAATTCCATCGAAGCCAAGCTCGACGAGTCGTTGGCGCAGCACGAACAGTTGTTCTGACTACTGTTCCGACTGTTTTCCACCGCTGATTCGCGAATGAGTTGCCTGGCTTCACAGGGTTTCCCCTGCGGTGTTCGCCAAGGCCATACATTCCTTGAACCAATACCGATTGGCATCGGCCGCAGCCCAGAGACGCCGCTGTTGTGATCGCTCCCGGTGAGCGAACCTGAAGCGGCAGGAAAGCGGCCCCTCTGAACCCAGGTTCAGGATGCCGGCCAAACGGCACTCGCGGGGGAATCAAACAGCAGGGCGCGGAGGCTTCCGCGCCCTCTTTCTTTGTTATGTCTCCGGCATTTTGTCGGGGACGGTATCCCCCGGTGGGGTGAGGCAGGCTGAATGGCGCGCTACTGGCTGATGAAAACCGAGCCCGCAGTAGTGGGTATCGACCACGTACTGGCAATGCCGAAACAGACCGTCGACTGGTGGGGGGTGCGCAACTATCAGGCGCGCAACTTCATGCGTGACCAGATGAAAGTTGGCGACGGCGTGCTGTTCTATCACTCGTCCTGCGCCGAGCCGGGCGTCGCCGGATTGGCCGAGGTGTCGCAACTCGCCTATCCGGATCGCACCCAGTTCGATCCGGATAGCCACTACTTCGACCCGAAGTCGACACCGGAGAATCCGCGCTGGGTAAATGTCGATGTGCGCATCGTGAAGAAAACGCGACTGGTCAGCCTCGATGAATTGCGGGCACATCCCGAACTGGCCAACTTGCGCGCTTTGCAGCGCGGCAACCGGCTGTCGATCACCCCGGTCGACCCGACGGAATGGAAATTCATCGTAACCAAACTGATGAAAGAGAAGACATGACAATCTGGTGGCTTACCTATCCGCTGCTGGGCGTCTTCGCCGGTTTCGTCGCCGGCCTGTTCGGCGTTGGCGGCGGACTGACTATCGTGCCCCTGCTGTTCATGCTGTTTACGGCCCAGGATTTCCCGGTCGAGCACACCATGCATCTGGCGCTCGGTACCTCGATGGCAACGATAGTATTTACCTCGATTGCCAGCATGCGCGCCCATCATTCGCACGGTGCCGTGCGCTGGGACATCGTCAAGAGTTTTGCCCCGGGGCTTGTAATCGGCACACTGTCCGGTTCGTTCATTGCCACCTGGGTGCCGACCCGGCCGTTGGCGATGGTGTTCACCGCGATCGTGTATTACGCCTCGCTGCAAATGATCCTCGACTTCAAGCCCAAGCCCCACAGCCAGTTGCCGGGAACCGCCGGCATGGTCGTCGCCGGCACACTCATCGGAATTGTTTCGAGCCTCGTTGCGGCCGGCGGCGGCTTTCTCTCGATTCCCTTCATGGTGTATTGCAACGTCGTGATCCACAACGCCGTCGGCACTTCCGCGGCGCTCGGCTTTCCCATCGCCGTCGCCGGCACTGTCGGCTACATCATCAGCGGCCTGAAGACTCAGGGCCTGCCGGATTACTCGCTCGGCTACGTCTATCTGCCGGCCTTCATCGGCGTCGTCGCCATCAGTTTTCTGATGGCGCCGGTCGGCGCCCGCCTGGCGCACAAACTGCCGGTAAAGCAGCTAAAGCGTGCCTTCGGCGGGTTTCTGGCGTTGCTGGCGACCAAGATGCTGCACGGCTTGCTGTTCTAGCCGGTTCAACCGGGGCGAACTGTCGAGGCGTCCTGACCAAACAGTATCCGCTTGGCGTCTTCGCTCACCACCGGTGCCGGGTTGATTTCCGTCGCCAGCGCGTAGGCGCGTTGCGTCGCCGGTCGCTCGCGGATCGCTGAAAGCCAGCGTTTCAGGTGCGGGAAATCGTCGAGGTTCTGCCCCTGTTTCTCGTGCGGCACTATCCACGGATAGCAGGCCATGTCGGCAATCGAATAGTCGCCGACAATGAACTCGCGGTCGGCAATGTGCTTGTTCAGCACCGCATACAGCCGCGCCGTCTCCTTGACGTAGCGCTCGATGGCATAGGGAATTTTCTCCGGCGCGTACTGCGTGAAGTGATGGTTCTGCCCCGCCATCGGGCCGAGGCCACCCATCTGCCAGAACAGCCACTGGATGGTCTCGTTACGCCCGCGCAGGTCCGGCGCGATATAGCGACCCGTCTTGTCCGCCAGGTACAGCAGGATGGCGCCCGATTCGAACAGCGAAAGCGGCGCACCGCCATCGACGGGCTGGTGATCGACTATGGCGGGAATGCGATTGTTGGGGGATATTCTGAGGAAGTCCGGCGCGAACTGCTCACCCTTGCCGATGTTGATCGGCACGGTGCGGTAAGGCAGGCCGGCTTCTTCGAGGAACATCGTGACCTTGTGACCGTTGGGGGTAGTCCAGTAGTAGAAATCGATCATGGGTTTTGCTCCGAAATAATTTGCGGCACGCGGGCGACGATGCGACGGACCACTTCGGCCGCCCACAGTCCATAGATCGCCGGTCCGGGATGGAAACCGTCTGCAGCCATCGCCTCCGGCTCCATCATCGCATAACCGAGCCTGACGAATTCGCAGCGGGCCTGGCGGTCGGCAAGGCCCGCCAGTTCACGGTCGAAATCCTGCGCGCGACAGCCAATGTACCAGCGCAAGGGTTGCGGCAGTGCCGGAAACCGGTGCATCGGCGGCAAGCCGCTCAGAAGTATGTGGCGCGCCCGAAATTTGTTCGCCAGCAGCGCGATGAGTTGCTCCTGTTGTCGGCGCCAATCGGCGAGCGAACTTCTGCCGGTGACGTCATTGACGCCCAGCGATGTAACGACCACGTCAAAATCCTCGGCCGGCATCGTTTTCAGATGCACCAGCAGGTCTGCCGTCGTTGCCCCCGTAAAGGCAAGGAGCTTCCATTTGACACGGAATGAATC
>Ga0163199_1001091_pt1 | contig 16842 bp, 12 predicted proteins | sample PL_2010_150m_FD_113537 | JGI IMG/M metagenome (GOLD analysis project Ga0163199, IMG submission 113537) | Freshwater microbial communities from Powell Lake, British Columbia, Canada to study Microbial Dark Matter (Phase II) - PL_2010_150m | ecosystem: Environmental > Aquatic > Freshwater > Lake ...
CATATCGAGGTCGTGCTCCAGATTGGCCACGAACAACGGCCCGTTGATCACCGCATCGTTGAGCGATTTGGATATTTCCGACTTGCCGCCGCCGGAAACGGTACAGGGCTTATGGCAGAAAGTCCCTTCGGCGTCCGCGCCGAGCAGGCGCCAGGAGGGCGCGCCAGGGTGCTTCTGCATGATGATCTTGTAGCCGTCCGGCTGGATGTAGATTCTGTCCGGGCGCAGCTTGAGGGTGCGTATTTCGCCCTCTTTCACCCAGGTGATGGTCTGGCTGGGCAGATCCATGCGCAAATCCTGGGGAACGTAGGTTACTTCCGGGAAACGCTTGTCGATGCCGTAGCCTTCCGCTTGCACCTCCATCAGGTCGCCGTAGCGAGCCACGGTATCGGCGAAGCTGTAGCCGGGGGGACGGGTCAGGCTATTCTCGTCGAATTCTTCGCCGTGATTGCGGCGCGGAAAGGCCAGCGCCCCGCCGGCATGTTCTTCCTCGGCCAGACCGAACAGGTTGGTGGCATAGCTGATCTGGGTCTTGACTTCTTTTTTGCAATAGCCGTAGTAGTTGTCGGCCAGGATGGTGACGATCACGCCACGCTCGTCGCGTGCGGTGATTTTGAAAGCGGCGCCGTCGTTGTACAGCTCGTTTTCCTCGCTCCAGCACATCCCCTCCGCCTGCTGGCGCGGGGTCGCCTGGTCGCGGTGAGGCAGCCCCAGCTCTTTTTTGGTGAATTTGACCAGATGCGGCGCCAGGATCACGCAACCGCTGTGTCCCGACCAATGATCCACGTCCAGGCCGGCATCGTTGGTAGCCAGCACCGGGTTGCCGCCGTTGCCGAAAATGCTTTCGACGAAATCCAGGTTGCTGACCAGGCTGCCGGGGGCGAAGAAGCGGATTTCCATGTTCTTTTCCGCTTCGCGTCCGGGAATTTCAGGACAGATCACCGGGCGCAGCAGCAGCGAGACGAACATTTTCGCCTCCTGTGTTTGTCCTGCGGTGAACGGCAGACTCAGCAGGTATTCCGGCGGGTTGACCGCCTCGCGTAGCAGGCGTGCGAAGGTGAGCTTGGGCACGGCTTTCTTGTCGCCGGGGATAGGCAGGCCGCCTTCGGCTACGTGGAATGAACCCTTGGTGGTACGCCGGTCGCTCGCCGGGTTGTGCAGTACACCATTGCGAATACGGTAGCTGCTGACATATTCGCTCTTGTATTCGTTTTCGTTCACCGGCAGCGAAAGTTCGCGCGCCACGCCGTGACGGTCGAGGATCAGGGTGTTTTCCGGCAGGCGTGGCACGCCGTTTTCGGCGCAATCGGCCAGGTAGCTATCAAGAAAATTCTGGATACGTTGATCGGGCGGGTAAAGGTAGCCGGAAAGCAGGCGCGAGCGTTCACGGTAGCTTTTCAGCAGATCACTGGCAACCGCCAGGAAATCCCCGCTGCTACCTTCCATAAAGGCCGGTTGGCCGGATGAGGATAGTTTCAGGTTGATATATAGCTGGAGCCGCTCACGGTTCGTTTGCGAGTCTTCCGAGTGTTCATCCAGCCCTAGAAATTGGTTCAGATCCATAATGCTAATTACCTTGCGCACGACCCAGCATCAACCGGGAAAAATCCAGCATTTTACCCCTAAATGGCGGGAATCAGAGGAGGGAGCCGCATTTATGTGAATTTTGACGCACTGCAAAAGAATCAGGGAATCCCCTAGTCATGAATTTGATTCATCCCGATTCCGGCTAAATGCATTCTGCGGTAGCCTCCGGCAATCTTCGGGTCGCTATTTGCTAGGGAGAAAGCAGATGCACATGCAATATTATTCCGGACAGGAAATTTGCAGCACATGCAATAGCTGGAAAGGGCAGCGAGTATTTGACGAAGGGCAATTCATTTGCAGTTTGAAAGATGCAACCGCCAGTTGCGGTAAGTCGGGCAGCGAGTCCGACCCCGAGGCGACTTGCCGGAAGTGGACTCTGTGGAAGACTATTCTGGAAAATCCTTACGCACCGGAGGACTGTCGGTAAGTATCCCCGGCAAAGGCAGCAGGCTTGCAGGGCGTTTGATGTTTTTTATTGCTTGTTTCCCGGCTCAGCGGGGTGCGGCCAGCGGTACTCGGAATTTTGCAGCATAAGTTTGCGCTTCTCGGCGGCGAGTTTGTTCTGGGACTCGTCCAGCTTTTTCTGTTTTTCTTTCAGTTCGTTTTCCCGGCCAAGAATCTCCGCCTCCTTTTTCTGCAATGCGGTTAACCGTCCTTTGCTGGATTTGGCGGTGCCTTCGCGACAGCCTGATGAGCGCTGGGTTTTTGCCGTGTTGGCTTTCGAGATCCGGGCGGCGGCCGAGGTGGCGGCTTTTAACGAACTGCGCAACTGTTCGAGTTCCGACTCCGACTCCGCCATGGCCTTTTTCAGCTCGGCATTGAGGGCTTGTTCCTTGTCCAAAGCCTCTTTGAACGAGGCCGACTCGGTGTTGGACTTCCCTAAAGAGGCTTCGGCAGCCTTGAGTTCTTCGGCCATTTTGACGGCCGCCGCCTTGCTCTCCTGGGTGGCTTGTTTGACGAAGTAGAGCGCCCCCCCGGCGGCGATTAACGAGCAAACCAGGCAGACGGTAATGGGTATCCAGTGGGCTTTAAGGGGATTTGGCATAAGTCGAAGATTACACCTTGAAGGCTGTCGAGTGTTATTGCGCGCTTAAAACTTGTCCATTGATGGCTCGGCTGTCCGCGCCCATCAGGAACAGATAAAGCGGCATCAGATCCGCCGGGGAAGGCAGGGTGATGCGGTCTTCCGCAGGGTGGGTGTGGGCACGCTGGGGCGATTGTACCGGGCCGGGAATCAGGGCGTTGATACGCAGTTTCGAGTTGCTGTCCAGTTCCAGCGCCCAGCATTTCACCAGGAATTCCAGCCCCGCCTTGGATACGCCGAAGCCGCCCCAGAATGGCGAAGGGGTATGGCCGTGGGTTTCCGAGGTCATGATGACCGAGGCGTCGGGCGAGGCGAGCAGCAAGGGCAAGCAGGCGCGTGTCAGGGCAAAGGGCGCGGCGAGGTTGATGCGCAGGAAATACAGCCATTGTTCCAGGGTCTGGTCGGCCAGCGGTTGCGGGCGACTGATGCGTGAGGCGTTGTGCAGGATGCCGTCGAGACGCCCGAGTTGGTCGCCGATGGCTTGCGCCAGTGCGGCAAAGTCGGCGTCGCTGGCCTTTTCCAGATCGAGCGGAAAAATCGCCGGCTGGGCATAGCCGGCAGCCTCGATTTCGTCATAAACCTTTTCCAGCTTGCGCGTCGATTTGCCATGCAGAATCACGGTGGCGCCGTGTGCAGCGAAGGTCAACGCGGCGACCTTGCCGATGCCCTGCCCGGCACCGGTGACCAGGATGACGCGATCTTTGAGCAGGTCTGGTGATGCTTGGTAATTTTTCATGGTGTTTCCAATATCGGGTCGCGTATTTTATCTCGGACTTATTCTACCGGCCATGCCGGTACTTGGGGCAAATGCCAGATGTCCCGGTTGTAGTCCAGGATGGTGCGGTCGCTGGAGAATTTGCCGCTGGTGGCGGTATTGAGGATGCTCATGCGCGTCCAGCTTTCCCGGTCGCGGTAGGCGTGATCGACGCGGCGCTGGGCGTCCAGGTAGCTGCGAAAATCCGCTGCGGTCATCCACGGGTCATGGGGGCTGAGCAGCGAGTCGATGATCGCATCGAATATGCCCGGTTCGAACAGGTTGAAATGACCGCTACGCAGAAGCTGGACGACGCGGCGCAAATCCTCGTCGTGCGCCATGATCGCGGCAGGATCGTAATGGTGGCGCGCGGCATCGACTTCATCGGCGGTGAGGCCGAACAGGAAAAAGTTGTCCGCGCCCACTTCCTCGCGGATTTCGATGTTGGCGCCGTCCAACGTGCCGATGGTGAGTGCGCCGTTCATCATGAATTTCATGTTGCCGGTGCCGGAGGCTTCCTTGCCGGCGGTGGAAATCTGTTCCGAGAGATCGGTACCGGGGCTGATGATTTCCATCGCCGAGACGCGGTAGTCGGGCAGGAAGGCGATGCGCAGGCGTCCGGCGGTGTCCGGGTCTTCGTTGACCACTTGGGCGACCGAGCACACCAGCTTGATGATGCGTTTGGCCATGAAGTAGCCGGGCGCGGCCTTGCCGCCGATGAGCACGCAACGCGCTGTCCAGTCGGCGGTGTCGCCGCGCTTGATACGGTCGTAGAGGTGGATGACGTGCAGCACGTTGAGCAGTTGGCGCTTGTATTCGTGGATGCGCTTGACCTGCACGTCGAACAGGGCGTCGACATCGAATTCAACGCCGCAATCGCGCTTTACCAGTTCTGCCAGACGCACCTTGTTGGCCTGCTTGATGTCATGCCATTCGGTGCGGAAGGCGGCATTGTCGACCTGCGGGGCGAGTTGCCGGAGTTGCATCAGATCGGTGACCCAGCCGTTGCCGATGGTGCGCGTGACCAGTGCGGCAAGGCCGGGATTGCTCCATGCCAGCCAGCGGCGCGGCGTGACGCCGTTGGTCTTGTTGTTGAATTTTTCCGGCCACAGTTCGTAGAAATCGTGGAACAGGTGCTGGGTCAGCAACTGGGAGTGCAGATCGGCGACGCCGTTCACCGACATGCCGGCTACCACCGCCAGATAGGCCATGCGTACTTGCGGTTCGTGTCCTTCCTCGATGATCGACATGCGGCGCTGGCGCTCGCTGTCGCCGGGCCAGCGGCGCGCCACTTCCGTTATGAAACGCGCGTTGATTTCACGCACGATTTCCAGCAGACGCGGCAACAGTCGCCCGAACATGCGCTCCGGCCATCTTTCCAGCGCTTCCGGCAACAAGGTGTGGTTGGTGTAGGCGACGGTGTGGCGCACGATGTCCCATGCCGCATCCCATTCCAAGCCGTGCTCGTCCATCAGCAGGCGCATCAGCTCGGGAACCGCACAGGTAGGGTGGGTGTCGTTGAGCTGGAAACAATTTTTCTCGGCAAAACGGCTGAAATCGCTGCCGTGGCTGAGTACCCAACGGCGCAGAATATCCTGCAAGCTGGCGGAAGCCAGGAAATACTGCTGGCGCAGGCGCAGTTCCTTGCCGTTTTCGCTGGCGTCGTTAGGGTACAGCACCATGGTGATGTGCTCGGCGGCATTCTTGGTCGCCACCGCTTCGGTATAGCTGCCGGCGTTGAATTCGTGCAGGTTGAACTCATCGGTGGCGGCCGATTTCCACAGGCGCAGGGTGTTGACGGTATTGTTGCGGTAGCCGGGGATCGGCACATCGTAAGGCACGGCCAGCACGTCGTTGGAGTCTACCCAGTGGGCACGGAGACGGCCATCGTCGTTGCGGTATTCGGTACGGCCGCCGAACTGGATGCGGCAGGTAAATTCCGGGCGTTCGATTTCCCATGGGTTACCGTCGCGCAGCCAGTGGTCGGGTTCTTCCTGTTGGTGGCCGTTGTCGATTTTCTGACGGAACATGCCGTACTCGTAGCGGATGCCGTAACCCATTACCGGCAATTGCAGGGTGGCGCAGCTGTCCAGAAAGCACGCGGCCAGCCGCCCCAGGCCGCCGTTGCCCAGTCCGGCGTCGTTTTCCTGCTCGGCGATTTCCTCCAGCACCAGGCCGAGTTTGCGCAAAGCTTCCGTGGTGGCTTGATCGACATCCAGATTGAGCATGGTGTTGCCGAGTATCCGCCCCATCAGGAATTCCATGGACAGGTAGTAGGTGCGTTTGGAATCCTGCTCTTCGTAGGCGTATTCGGTATTTTTCCAGCGTTCCACCAGACGGTCGCGCAGCGCGAGCGCCAGCGAGGAATAAACATGAAAGGCGGACAAGCACATTTTGTCCCGTCCCAAAGTGTGGCAAAAATAGCGGCGAAAATCGCCGACGATGCTGTCGGCATCCATACCCAGTGCGGGTAGATCGGCGATATCGCGGGCTGGTTTGCTTAAGACGAGCGGTTCGGAATGCACGTGTTACTCCCTGAATTGATAATCGGCAATTATTTTTCTGAATTTAGAATTATACGTGCAACTTTGACCCCGCTTCTAATCGCGCCTTCGAGCGTGGCGGGATAGTCGCCGGCGGTGTAGTCTCCGGCAAGGTAAAAGTTGTGCGACGGGGTGGCTTGCGGCGGGCGCTCCAGCCCGGGCGTGCAGGCGAAAGTGGCGCGTTTTTCGGCGATCACCTCGATCCACAGCGGGGGCGGCAGGTTGCCGAATACACCGCATAATTCCTGGTGCACGCGTAGCGCCAGTTGGTCGCGCTCCAGCTTTTCATGTGCCCCCGCAGTGCTGATGACTGCCGTCAGCAAGCCCTTGCTGCGTCCTAGTTGTCCCTGATCGAACACCCATTGCGTCAAGCCGCCGCTCATGCCGAGCAGGGGCGAGGGGAGGGTGATGCTGGCAGGGTAGCGCAGGTAGAGCGAATAAATCGGCTGGTAGCTGAATTGACTGACTGTGTTCAAAGTGGGAGCCAGTTCGGGCAGCTTGTCAGCCAGTCCCGCCAAGCGTTGCGGCGGAACGGCGCAAACCACTTGGTTGAAATGGCGCGCGTCTTCATCCGTGACCACGGAAAAACCGCCTTCTTGTTTAACGATACTGCGTACCGGTGTGCCCAGCCGGATTTCGCCGCCCCGTTGCGCGATATAGCGTGCCGCTGGCTCGGGGAACAGACGGGTGGCATCGACGCGCGGCAACAGCATGTCGGAATCGGCGCGGCGGCGGGTGAAGCTGTCGCGCAGCACGTTGAGGAAAACCTGCGCCGAGGCGTTTTCCAGCGGCGTGTTGAGCGCTGCCAGGCACAGCGGCTCCCACAGGTAACGGCGGATTTCGCCGGTTTGCCGGTGATTTTTCAGCAGCGCGGCAACGCTGATGTCGGCGGCAAGGCGAAAATCGTTGCGGCGCAGCGCGAGCATGAAGCGTATCGCCGCCAACCGTTGCGCGGTGCTTAGCCCGCGCACCGTTGCCAGCGCGTAAAGCAGGTGCAAAGGCGCAGGCAGGCGCGGCGCGCTCAGGCTGAAATGGCCGGGAAATTCGAGTTGCAGCGGGATACGCAGCAGTGCATTTTCTTCCGCACCGACCAGCGCCATCAGCCGCAGCAATTCACTGTAGGCGCCGAGCAGCAGGTGTTGGCCGTTATCCAGCGTTTCGCCGCGGTATTCGACGCGCCGCGCCCGCCCGCCGAGCTGTCTGGCGGATTCGTAAACGGTGACGGCAATGCCGGCCTGCGCCAATTCCACCGCAGCGGCGATACCGGCATAACCGCCGCCGATTACCGCGACGTTCATCCTTTGAGCCAGGTGATCCAGGCGATCCACAATTTTCTGAGGGGGGTGAGCGAAGTGCGCTGCTTGAGTACGCGGCAGCCGTCGCGCTTGATTTCTTCCAGCAGCGTGCGGTAAATCGCCGCCATCACCAGCCCGGTGCGCTGGGTGCGTCGGTCGGCTCGGGGCAGCGCGGCGAGGGCGCGCCGGTAATGTTCTTCGGCGCGTTCCACCTGGAATGCCATGAGCTGGCGGAAGGCTGTGCTTTCAATGCCGTTCAGGAGGTCGTCCTCGCTGACCTCGAAGCGCGCCAGTTCGTCTAGCGGCAGGTAGATGCGGTTGCGGCGGGCATCCTCGCCGACGTCGCGGATGATGTTGGTGAGCTGGAACGCCAGCCCCAGCTGATGGGCGTATTCTTCGGTGCGGGAATCGGAATAGCCGAAAATTCGCGCCGAAAGCAGCCCCACCACCCCGGCGACCCGGTGGCAATAGAGCGCCAACTGGTCGAAATCGCGGTAGCGGTTTTGCGTCAGGTCCATTTCCATGCCGTCGACGATTTCCTGCAACTGCGCCTCAGGCAGCGCGAAGTGCCGCACCACGCCCGCCAGCGCCTGTCCGACGGGATGCTCCGCTTGTCCGGCATAGATGCGGCGAATTTCCTCGCGCCACCAGCCGAGCTTGGCGCGGGCAACCGCAAAATCGCTGCATTCATCCACCACGTCATCCACCTCGCGGCAGAAAGCATACAGCGCGGTAATTGCGCGCCGCCGCTCGGGCGGCAGGAACAGGAAGCTGTAATAGAAACTGGAACCGCTCTTGGCGGCCTTGTCCTGGCAGTATTGGTCAGGCGTCATGGTTTGAATTTCCATCGAATGGCGTGGTAGAGCATGTAGACCCAGTCGCCGGCCTGGAGCAGCGGGCGTTCGTTGAACACGTCGCTGTTCTTGTGCAATTTGCGCAGGATGGTTTCGCCGCCGAGGATGATCATCCGCAGTTCCAGCGCGATGCGGCCCGGCAGGGCTTTGCCGAGCGGGGTGCCGGCATGGAGCAGCTTGCGGGCGCGCTCGATCTGGAATTGCATGAACGGGCGCCACATGCCGAGGGTTTGCCCGCGTGCGAGGTGGCTTTCGCTGATGCCGTATTGGGCCATTTCGTCCTGCGGCAGGTAGATGCGGTTTTTGTCGCGGTAGTCGATGGCGATGTCCTGCAGGAAGTTGATGAGTTGCAGGCTGGAACAAACCGCATTGGAGTAGGCCAGGTTTTTCGGCGTGGCGGCCCCGTAGAGGTGCAGCAGCAGTTCGCCCACCGGGTTGGCGGAGCGGCGGCAATAGTCCATCACTGCGGCGAAATTGGCGTAACGCTTTTGGGTGACGTCCTGCGAAAAGGCGTCGAGCAGGTCGTAAAACGGTTGTAACGGCAGTTTGTAACTGGAGACGATGTCGGCGACATCGTGGAACAGAGGTGTTGCAGGGATATTGCCGGCGCCGATGGCGTCCAGTTCCTTGCGGAAACCGTCGAGCAGGGCGAGGCGGGTGGCATCGTCGAGGTCGCCTTCATCGGCGAAATCGTCGGCGGCGCGGGCGAATGCGTAAATAATCCCGACCGGGCGGCGTAAACGTCCCGGTAGCAGGATCGAGCCTACCGGGAAGTTTTCGTAATGCTGAACAGTTTGTTGGGGGGAAAGCGCCATGGGCCGGATTTTAACCCGGTTTCCCCCGGGTTGGTTACTTCGAATTACCGATCTGTCGAATTACCGACCGCGATCACCGAAGCTACGGCGCGTGTCCTTGCCGGTGCTGGGCTTGTTGTAGCCGCCAGTGGCAGGACGGGTATCGTTGCGGAAGGTGCGTTCGCCGCCCGGAGCGGCACTGCGCGGCTTGCCGAAACCGCCCTTGGAAGCCGGCTTGGGCGAGCTGGGACGGTGTGTGCGCTTGGGTTCAAAACCGGGGATGACATGCGGAGCGATGTCGTGGCCGGTGAAGCGCTCGATACGCTTGAGGTGCAGCCCGTCCTTCGGCGAGGCGAAGGAAACGGCGATGCCGGAAGCGCCGGCACGACCGGTGCGGCCAATACGGTGCACGTAGTCCTCGGCGAATTTCGGCAGGTCGAAGTTGATCACATGACTGATGCCGGAAACGTCGAGGCCGCGAGCTGCCACGTCGGTGGCGACCAGCACGCGGATGGCGCCGCGCTTCATCTTGGTGATGGTGCGGTTACGCGCGCCCTGGTTCATGTCGCCGTGCAGCGCGGCGGCGGCATGGCCTTGGGCGAACAGGTCTTCCGCCAACTGGTCGGCGTCACGCTTGGTGGAGGTGAAAACGATGGCTTGCTTGACCTCGACGTCGGTGATGATGTGGTGCAACAGGCGGTTCTTGTGCGCCATGTCGTCGACGTAGTGCAGGCGTTGCTCGATATTTTCGTGCTTGGCTTGCTGCCCGGAGACCTGGATGGTTTTGGGGTTTTTCAGCAGGCGCTGCGCCAGTTTGCCGACAGTGCCGTCAAGCGTGGCGGAGAACAGCAGGGTTTGGCGGCTGGCCGGGGTGGCGGCGGCGATTTTTTCCACGTCGTCGATGAAGCCCATGTCCAGCATCCGGTCGGCTTCGTCCAATACCAGCATTTCCAGGCGCGAGAAGTCGATGCGGCCACGTTCCAGGTGGTCGATCAGGCGGCCCGGGGTGGCTACCAGGATGTCCACCGGTTGCGACAGCAGCTTGTTTTGCAGCGGGTAGGGCATACCGCCGAGGATACACACGGTTTTAACGCGCAGCCCCTTGCCGTATTTCCAGGCCGCATCATTGACCTGGGTAGCCAGTTCACGGGTAGGAGTCAGCACCAGAATGCGCGGGCCACGGCTGTTCGACGGGGATTCTTCTGTCAGCTTTTGCAGCGCCGGCAGGATGAAAGCAGCGGTCTTGCCGGTGCCGGTTTGCGCCGAGGCCATCAGGTCGTGACCGGCCAGCGCTTCGGGAATGGCTTGCGCCTGGATCGCCGTCGGTTCGGTGTAACCGCTCTCGGCAATGGATTTGAGGATCAGGGGGTGAAGATTCAGGGTTTCAAAAGACACGTTATTTCCTTGTAATAAAGGTAAATAGAACGCGCAGCAGGGAACAAGCGGGCAGCCCCGAAGCTTTCGGGGGCAGCAGCAACACCACGCGGCGCTAAAACATCGTCGCTAACCGGGAGGTGATTGCTATTTCAGAGTATCTGAAAAAGAAGGGTCAGGAGCGATGAACCAAATGGCTGGAAAAGTTTCTCAACAGCCAAGGTTGCGCATTATACGTGAGTTTAATAATTGCGCCAGATATTTATGCTACAATCGCCGGCTTTTTACCGAACCAGGAAGTTTCCATGTCACGCCCCCTCCGTAACATCGCTATTATCGCCCACGTCGACCACGGCAAAACCACGCTGGTGGACAAGTTGCTCCAACAGGCCGGCACTTACGCCGCACACCAGCATGTCATCGAGCGGGTGATGGACAGCAATGACCTGGAAAAGGAGCGCGGGATTACCATTCTTGCCAAGAATACCTCCGTGGACTACGAAGGCGTTCACATCAATATCGTCGACACCCCCGGCCACGCCGATTTCGGCGGCGAAGTGGAGCGCGTGCTGTCGATGGTAGACGGTGTGCTGCTGCTGGTGGATGCAGTGGACGGCCCGATGCCGCAAACGCGCTTCGTCACCAAGAAAGCGCTGGCACTGGGGCTTAAGCCGATCGTAGTGATCAATAAAGTGGATCGTCCCGGCAGCCGCCCGGATTGGGTGGTGAACCAGACTTTCGATTTGTTCGACAAGCTCGGCGCTACCGACGAGCAGCTCGATTTTCCGGTGGTTTACGCTTCCGCGCTGAACGGCTATGCGATGCTGGAAATGAATCAACCCAGCGACAATATGCGCGCTTTGTTCGATACGGTGTTGAAACATGTGCCGTCGCCGTCCGGCAATCCCGACGAGCCGCTCCAGTTACAGATCAGCGCGCTGGATTATTCCAGCTACGTCGGCCGCATCGGCATCGGCCGCATTGCGCGCGGACGCCTGAAACCGGCGCAAGAGGTGATGCTGCTTACCGGTCACGCCGACGACAAGGGCAAGAGGGCGCGCATCAACCAGGTGTTCGGCTTCAACGGCCTGGAGCGTGTGCCTCTGGAAGAGGCGCAGGCCGGCGACATCGTGGTGATCAACGGTATCGAGGATATCGGTATCGGCGTGACCCTGGCCGCCCCGGATTGCCCCGAAGCGTTGCCGATGCTGTTGGTTGACGAACCGACGCTGACCATGAATTTCCAGGTCAACGCTTCCCCCTTCGCCGGGCAGGAAGGCAAATTCGTCACCAGCCGCCAGTTGCGCGAGCGCCTTAATAAGGAGCTGCTGGTCAACGTTGCCTTGCGCGTCGAGGAAACCGAAGACACCGATGTGTTCCTGGTGGCAGGGCGTGGCGAGTTGCATCTCACCATCCTGCTCGAAAATATGCGCCGCGAGGGCTACGAACTGGCCGTGTCGCGTCCCCGTGTGATCATGCACGAGGTCGATGGCGTGATGTGCGAGCCGTTCGAGTCGCTTACCGTGGACGTCGAAGAAGCCAACCAGGGTCCCGCGATGGAAGCGCTCGGCGCGCGTCGCGGCGACTTGCTCGACATGGTGCCGGACGGTCAGGGACGGGTGCGTCTCGATTACCGCATTCCGGCGCGCGGATTGATCGGCTTCCAGTCCGAATTCATGACCATGACGCGCGGTTCCGGCGTGATGAGCCATGTATTCGATGAATACGCGCCGCTGAAGGCGGACATCGCCGAGCGCCGCAACGGCGTGCTGATCTCGTCGGAAAACGGCGATGCCGTGGCCTATGCGCTGTGGAAGTTGCAGGATCGCGGTCGCATGTTCGTCAACCCCGGCGACCGTCTCTACGAAGGGATGATTATTGGCATCCATAGCCGCGACAACGACCTGATCGTCAATCCGATCAAGGGCAAGCAGCTCACCAACGTGCGTTCCTCCGGCACTGACGAAGCGGTGCGCCTGACGCCATCAATTCCTCTCACCCTGGAATCGGCCATCGAATTCATCGCCGACGACGAGTTGGTGGAAATTACCCCGAAAACCATTCGTCTGCGCAAGCGCTACCTGGATGAGCATGAGCGCAAGAAAGCAGCACGCGGCCTGTAATAGCTAGTTCCCGGATGACGGCTTAACCCTCCCCTCAATCCCCTCCCGCAGGCGGGAGGGGAGGCAATTGCCCTCTTCCCCCGCACCCGCAAGGAGTGTCCCCGCCGGGATTGGCGGCAAAGCCGCTCAATCCGGCGAGGCGAGCGGGGGAGAGTTGGAGAGGGGGTTGCATCCATCAGGCGACCTTATGCTTGACGAAACTCCCCGCACCGTGCCAAGGTATCGCCTATGGAAACCAATATTGTTGAACTGGTAAAAGGCGTCGGCGGGCTGGTTACGTTGCCGGATGTGTTCATCCGCATCAACCGGTTGGTCGAAGATCCCGATAGCACGGTCGGCGATATCGCCAAGGCGGTGAGCCAGGACCCTTCCTTTACTGTACGCCTGTTGCGGGTGGCCAACAGCCCGCTTTACGGCCTTTCTTCCACCGTGGATACCGTCACCAAAGCGGTGGCTATCATCGGTACCAGCCAGATACGCAACCTGGCACTTTCGACTTCGGTCGCCAGCGCTTTCGAAGGCCTGCCCAACGATCTGGTGTCGATGGAAAACTTCTGGCGCCACAGCCTGTATTGCGCCCTGGCGGCGCGCATTTTGGCCAAGTTGGCGCGCAAATGCGACGTCGAGGCGGTGTTTACCGCCGGTTTGTTGCATGACATCGGGGCGCTGGTGATTTTCAACCGCCTGTCGGCGCAGGCCAGGGAAGTCCTGCTGCTCGTGCTGGACAATGTGGACGAATTGCCGGTTTACGAGGCGGAATGGCAGATCATGGGGTTCGACCATGCACAGGTGGGCGGCGAGCTGGCGCACCAGTGGCACTTGCCGCTGCTGCTGGAGGAATGTATCGCCTATCATCACAAAATCCGGTCGGCGCAACGTTATCCACGGGAAACCGCCCTGGTGCATATCGCCAACATCCTCGCGCTGATGGCGGAGGTGGATAGCCTCGATCCCTCCGACGTACCGCCTATTGATCCGCAGGCCTGGGAAGTGACGGGTCTGGACGAAAGTATCATCGAGTCGGTGGTGCGTGAGGCGCAGGCAGAGATCACCGAAGCCGAAAACCTTTTCCTGGGCAACCCTTGATTCTGGCAACGGTCGGCACAGCGCTTATTAACGAAGATCATGGCCATTGATTCCACATCGCGCCCCCCCCTGGTACTGCCGGGTTTCGAGCATATCCGCAGAAACTGGAATAGTACCCACAATGTTTTTGCCGCCCGGCTATTGCCCGGCGAATACTACGTTACGCTGCACGATGAGGCGGTGTACACCACCCTCGGCTCCTGCATCTCCGCATGCATTCGTGATCGTGTCACCAGCATCGGCGGGATGAATCATTTCATGTTGCCTGCCTCGGCGGATGCCGATGGTTGGAAATCCACCAGCCTGAGCGCCGCTACCCGCTACGGCAACTTCGCCATGGAACACTTGATCAACGCCATCCTGAAAAACGGCGGCAAGCGCCAGAATCTGGAAGTCAAGATTTTCGGCGGCGGACGCATCCTGGCGAACATGACCGACGTCGGTATGCGTAATATCGAATTTGCGCACGACTACATCAAGACCGAAGGACTTCGCGTCGTGGCGGAGGATGTCGGCAGTATCCATCCGCGCATGGTGGTGTATTTCCCTGCTACCGGGGAAGTTAAGGTCAAACGCCTGCGTTCGTTGCACAACAACACCATCGCCGAGCAGGAAAAGAAATACATCACCACCATCGAAACCAAGCCGGTGGGCGGCGAAATCGAGTTGTTCTGACAATTCAAGAGGCTAGAGGCTAGGGGCTAGAGGCTAGTGGGTGTCGGCGCGCCGCGCCGGGGTTTTTTCTAGCCTCTAGCCTCTAGTCCCTAGTCTCTAATCCGTTATACTTCGCAGGTTAAACCGGTCTGGAGCAGGTCTATGGTCGAAATTCTGGTTAGCGTGGCCGCGCTGTTCATTTTGCTGGCATTCATCTGGGTGGTGCTGCGCATCAACCATCTGGCACGCGCTCAAGGGCAGTTTCCGGACGACATCGCCTTCATTCTGGAAGAAAAGCACCGCGCCATGCTTGGCGATCTGCATCAGGGATTGACCGGTCAGGGCGACCGGCTCGGCACCATCCTGGCGGAAAATTCGGAGCGTCTGCGCGGCATGGTGGCGCAGGAGTTGAAATTTACCCGCGACACCCTCGATGCGCTGCATACCGCCATGACTGAAGGATTGGCGCAGACCCGCGAGACCATTCATACCCAGCTTTCCGAATTGACGATGTCCCTGCAAACCAAGCAGGACGCGATGCGCGCCGAAGTGGTCGAGAAACTCATGCACACGCTGGCTGAACAGGGCAGGGCGGAGCAGGAACTGATCCAGAACACCATGCATACCCATACCCAGCAAATTTCCGCGGCTATCGAGAAATTGACCGAAACGGTTGATGGCCGCTTGGGCGAGATCAGCGGCAAGGTCAGCGAACGCCTGGAAGAAGGTTTCAAAAAAACCAACGAAACCTTCGCCAACGTGATGGCACGCCTGGCCACCATCGACGAGGCGCAGAAGAAGATCGACGGGTTGACCACCAACGTGGTGAGCTTGCAGGAATTGCTTGGCGACAAGCGCTCGCGCGGTGCCTTCGGCGAAGTGCAACTGGAGGCGCTGGTGCGCAACATCCTGCCGCCTTCGTCTTATGCGCTCCAGCATACCCTTTCCAACGGTACCCGTGCCGATTGCGTACTGTTCCTGCCGGAGCCGACCGGCAACGTGGCGGTGGATTCCAAGTTCCCGATGGAAAATTACCACCGCATGTTCGCCCCGGGTGTTTCCGAGAAAGACCGGGTGCAGGCGCAACGCCAGTTCAAGGCGGACATCAAGAAACACATCGACGACATCGCCGAAAAATACATCATTGCCGATGAAACCAGCGATGGTGCGGTGATGTTCGTGCCGGCGGAAGCGGTATTTGCGGAAATCCACGGTTACAACGCGGCAGTCGTGGACTATGCCATGCAGAAACGGGTGTGGATCGTGTCGCCGACCACGCTGATGGCTATCCTCAACACCGCGCGCGCCGTGCTTAAGGACGTCGAGACGCGCAAGCAGGTGCACATCATCAAGGAATCCCTGGGTAAGCTGGGCAAGGAGTTCGAACGCTTCGACGGGCGCATGAAAAAACTCGCCGACCACATCCGTCTGGCGCATCAGGACGCCGAGGAAGTGCATATCACCAGCCAGAAGATCAGCCGCCGTTTCGCGCTGATCGAGGGGGTGCAACTGGAAGGCGTTGTGCCGCCGGTGGTCGATGTGCTGGATGCCGTGGTTGCGCCGCCGCCGACTTAAGCCGGCGTGGGGTTACACGCTACCCATCTTACATACTCCCCAGCCTCTAGTCTCTAGCCTCTAGCCTCTAGCCTCTAAAAATTATGCGCATGACTAATCGCGGCCCCGCGCCGACCAATCGTAACGACCTGAAAACCCTGCGTACGCTGCTGCCCTACTTGTGGGAATTCCGATGGCGGGTCGTGCTGGCGCTGGTGCTGCTGGTGCTGGCCAAGCTGGCCAACGTGACGGTACCGCTGATCCTCAAGGAAATCGTCGATGCGCTCGGCCAGCAGCAGGCCATGCTGGCCTTGCCGGTGTTCCTGCTATTGGCTTACGGAGCGCTGCGTTTTTGCAGCACGTTGTTCGGCGAACTGCGCGACGCGGTCTTCGCCAAGGTGATGCAGCGCGCGATCCGGCGTGTGGCGTTGCAGGTATTTCGCCATTTGCACAACCTGGCCTTGCGTTTTCACCTGGAGCGCCAGACCGGCGGCATTTCGCGCGACATCGAGCGCGGTTCGCGCGGCATCGGCTTCCTGCTGAATTTCATGCTGTTCAACATCCTGCCGACGCTGGTCGAGATCCTGCTGGTGACCAGCATCCTGGCGGTGAAATACAGTTGGCATTTCCTCGCCGTGGTGCTGGGCACGCTGGTGGTGTATGTCGCCTTCACGCTGATCATCACCGAGTGGCGCATGGTGTTCCGCCGCACCATGAACGACATGGATTCCAAGGCCAACACGCGCGCCATCGACAGCCTGTTGAATTACGAGACGGTCAAGTATTTCAGCAACGAGGAATACGAAACCCAGCGCTACGACGAGAGCCTGAAGGTATGGGAACAGGCCGCCGTACGCAACCAGACCTCGCTCGCCACGCTAAATGCCGGGCAAAGCCTGATCGTCGCGGTCGGCGTCACCTTGCTGATGCTGCTCGCCGCGCAGGGCGTGGTGGAAGGCAGCATGACGCTGGGTGACCTGGTGCTGGTCAATGCCTACATGATCCAGCTCTATCTGCCGCTGCATTTCCTCGGCTTCGTTTACCGCGAAATCAAGCATTCACTGGCGGACATGGAAAAAATGTTCGGCCTGCTCGAGGGCAACGCGGAAATCCAGGATATGCCCGGCGCACCTGATCTAG
>Ga0163199_1001093_pt1 | contig 16819 bp, 15 predicted proteins | sample PL_2010_150m_FD_113537 | JGI IMG/M metagenome (GOLD analysis project Ga0163199, IMG submission 113537) | Freshwater microbial communities from Powell Lake, British Columbia, Canada to study Microbial Dark Matter (Phase II) - PL_2010_150m | ecosystem: Environmental > Aquatic > Freshwater > Lake ...
CCGGGAAGCATCACATCTAAAAGAATTAAATCGGGATTCTGCGCGGTGAAGATTGGCATAACCTCATCACCGCGACCTACTAAATCCACTTCGTAGCCCGCACCGTTTAAAACGATGCCGAGCATCTCAGCTAGATCTTGGTCATCATCGACAACCATGATCAGAGTCATTAGCTACCGTGCTCCCAAGAGTTGAGGTATAGCTCTTGTGCTGGAGTTAATTGATCAATTGTTGATCCCATGCTCTCTAACTTCAAGCGGGCAACTTCTTTATCAATCTCGGTTGGTACTTCATGCAGACCAGCACCAAGAGTTGCGGCGGCTTTTAATAAATATTCTGCTGTTAGCGCTTGATCAGAAAATGACATATCCATTACAGATGCTGGGTGACCTTCAGCCGCACCAAGGTTTACGAGGCGACCTTCAGCAAGAAGAAGAATGCGACGACCATCTGCCATTACATATTCATCTGTCTGATGGCGCATTTTTGCATTCTTTGACTTAGCGTTTTTCTCAAGCCAAGCAACATCAATTTCAATATCGAAGTGGCCGGCATTTGAAAGAATTGCACCATCTTTCATAACCTTGAAGTGCTCTTCGCGAAGAACATCACGATTACCAGTAACAGTGACATAAATATCACCATACTTTGCCGCTTCAGTCATTGGCATCACGCGATAGCCCTGCATGAGTGCATCTAAGGCCTTAGTTGGATCGATTTCAGTAATAATTACATCGGCGCCCATACCCTTTGCGCGTTCTGCAACTCCCTTACCGCAATACCCGAATCCTGCTACTACGAATGTTTTGCCCGCTATAAGTGAGTTAGTAGAACGGAAAATTGCATCAAGTGTTGATTGGCCAGTTCCAAAACGGTTATCAAACATATGTTTTGTGTCTGTGTCATTTACAGCAATCATTGGGAATTTAAGTGCACCATCTTTTGTCATCTGGCTTAAACGGATAACACCTGTTGTTGTCTCTTCGCAACCACCGATGATGCCATCGATTAATTCAGTACGAGTTGTGTGAAGTGTATTAACCAAGTCGCAACCATCATCAAAGACTAGGTGCGGTTGGATATCCAGTGATGCGTTGATATGTGAGTAGTAACCATCGCGATCAACAGCGTTGCGAGCAAAAACACTGATGCCATACTCATGGACTAGTGCCGCAGCCGTGTCATCTTGAGTTGAGAGTGGATTTGAAGCGCAGAGTGCAAGTTCTGCGCCGCCAGCTTTTAGGGCGCGCATTAAATTCGCAGTTTCAGTTGTTACGTGCATGCAAGCAGAGATACGAATGCCCTTAAATGGTTGTTCTTTCTCAAAGCGCTCACGTATTTGTGCCAAGACTGGCATATTGCGTTCGGCCCATTCAATCTTCTTCTTGCCCTCGGCTGCTAAGGCAGCGTTTGCAATGTCATGTTTTACAGCTGTTCCTACGTTCACGTGTTACTCCTATTAAATCTCGAATGAGAGGCTTCTCGAATTTATGTGTAGGAGCGTAGGTTATCGCTTAGCCCTGATGATTGCGAGCAGAGCGTCGCGAGCCTTGATCATTTGAGCCTCAGTATCGCCTTCGACATTTAATCGAAGCAGTGGTTCGGTGTTAGACGCTCGGACGTTAAACCAAAACTTAGGGCCGGTCAAAGTTATGCCATCTAGCTCATCGACTTCAAAACCTTTTTTGCTATCGCCATACTCAGAGAGGATAGCCTCGATCGTTGCAGGAACATTGCTGACTTCAGAGTTAATTTCACCGCTTGCCGAATAGCGGCTAAATGGTTTTAGTAACGTTGAAAGTGAACTCTTTCCAGAAGCGAGTTCCGTGAGTGCGAAAAGCGCAGCCAACATTCCAGAATCTGCGCGCCAGAAATCTGCGAAGTAGAAATGGCCCGAATGTTCGCCGCCAAATATGGCACCAGAATCCGCCATCATCTTCTTTATAAATGAATGGCCTACGCGAGAGCGAAGTGGAGTACCGCCATTTTCTGTGATTATTTCTGGAACCGCTTTAGATGAGATTAAGTTATAAATTATTGTGGAACCAGGCTTACGCTTCAGCTCGCGAACGGCAATTAAACCAGTGAGTGCTGATGGATTTACAAGTGCCCCTTTCTCATCAATCAAAAAGCAACGATCAGCATCACCATCAAATGCCAGCCCAATATCTGCCTTCTCCTTCAATACTCGCTTCTGTAGATCGACTAAGTTCTTTGGATCAATAGGGTTTGCTTCGTGGTTTGGGAAATTACCATCTAACTCAAAGTACATGGGAATAACTTCGACATTTAAGAGCGCCATAACTGCTGGCGCTGTGTGACCAGCCATGCCATTTCCAGCATCAATAACAACTTTTAATTTACGTTGTGGGGTTTTGGAATCGCCGATTTCAGGAAATAGCGAGAGCAGATAGTCAACATACTCCGTTAATAGATTGCGTTCACTCTCTCTGCCAACTGGTCGATTTGTAATTGGCATCCCATCGAGAATTAATTGTTTGATTCGGCGAAGTCCAGAATCTTGGCCGATAGGAACTGCACCGCTCTTACATAATTTCATCCCGTTGTAGGCGGCTGGATTGTGGCTTGCGGTAAACATAGCGCCGGGCATATTTAATTTTCCAGCTGCGAAATACAACATATCGGTCGACGCTAAGCCAATTCGGATTACATCCATACCTTGAGAAGTCGCACCATCAGAAAATGCATCTGCCAAAGTTGGCGAAGATAGGCGCATATCTTCACCAATAATTATTGTTGATGGTTCCCGCTCTTCTTGCAAGAATTTTGCGTATGCCCCACCAAGTACGAAGGCGAAATCTGGAGTTAATTGTGAATCAACCAGACCACGTACGTCGTAGGCCTTAATTATTGAATCTAAGAATTCACCAGTGAACATACCGAACAGTGTAGGTTAATTTGGGATAGCGCGAAGATGGCCTCTACGCCCAATATCAAGCGGAGGTATTTCAAATCCGGTTTCTCCATTTTCACTTGGGTTCTCCTTGGAACCGGCCTCGCGCACTGCATCTGCAATTGCCATTAAGTCATCGTTTGTGGGTCCGGAAGCAACTGATTCTGGTTCATGTTTAATTACGGTCCACCCAACTGGAGCACTCATTCGCAGACTATGTTGATCGCAGAGATCATATGCATGTGGTTCGGAGAATGTTGCGAGTGGCCCAAGAACCGCAGTTGAATCGGCATAAATATAAGTAAGAGTTTTCGTTGCAAGGTGGCGACAGCCAACGCGTGAGCACAGGCGACCTGTACGTGGTTGTGGACGTGTCATGCCTTAGAGGTTATCGCGAATGGGCGCTAATTCTTGGGATTTACTCGCGTGTAATAACTTTTGAATCGGAGCTTGGAACTGCTGAACTTTCAAGTTGGGCACCCGCTACCAACGGTAAGTGACTTATGCCAATTTTTTCTTTGAAGATAGCACCGCCATACACCCTGCCATTTACCGTGCTAAAGCGGGCACTGAAAACTTCGCTCTCAGGACGCCAGGTTGCTAAATCTTCACCATTGCTGCTCCTAACCGTAGTGCTGTAAACCTTTTGATTTTTATCTGTCCATTGCACATCAACTTCAAAATCCTTTCCTTGAAACACGACATCTGGCTGCAGCCCACCAAAGAAAATAGTGACATCTTTTAATTCATGACCAGAAGTTGACCAAGTAAATTCATTTCCTCCATTGAACACACCAGAACTTTTCACCGCAGCCACGATTGGGCGATCTGAGGTTAGAACAAGTGAGAAGTTCCGTGAATTTAACACTGGCTTGAAAGTTATATCCTTAACTTTTCCGGCTTTGATATAGATGTCATCAAGTTCTAGCGGTGCAAATGTGCCATCCGTTGAAACTAATTTGGCGCGAATATTTGCGCTAATTTTACCTGGGGCCAAAATTCTTAAAGTCTGTTTGGTGCTTCGATTAGTCCGACCAGTTCGACCGATATTGCTAATTGCTGGAATTACTACACGAGTAGCAGGAACGGCTCCTTCTGAAACATAATCTTCACCAAGTGCGACAAGGCCCCGTTGCCGTTGATCATACAAGAAAGTTGTAACTCGACCAGATCTTGTGATTGCGTGAATTACTACAGAATTTTCACCTGGAGCTAGGGTATCCAAATAGATTCGCTTGCTGGAATTCTTGGAAATTCGTACTGAAATAATGGAAGAGACTGAAGTTAGTGAATAGACAATTAAATCCACAACTGAAGTGCTAAGTCCACTATTAATGATTGCAAGTGAGGATCTACTTGTAACAGCGCCAGAACCACCAACAAACCATTGGTCTCCACTACTTATTGAGCAGACTACTGTTGCAAGTGAGCTAAATTTTGATCGAGTTATATTTATTGAAGTTTCGCTATTTCCTTCAACCAGTAATGGGTTCGAGGAGAGAAAGAGAGTAGTTTTAGCTTTCACAAGAGTATTTTTCTTAGAAGGAATTTGCCGGACTAATATCTTGGAAGATGGTAGGACTGAGGTTGAAGTTGAATCACTTAGATTTGCCGGGCAAACTGTTGCCGGATAAGACTTAACGGTCGACATTCCAGAGTTATCTGGCTTGATTACCAGAACTAAAACTATCGCGAGCACAAGAGCGCCGAGTGCAGCGGTGACTTTATTAATCATGCAAGCTCCTCAACGGGAACTTCACGGCGACGGCGCCCAGCTGGAAGTGATAAAACAATAATCGTTAGTAACGCAATTAATTCAACTGAAAGTAAGGCCCGATGTTTTGTTCCATCATGCAAGAGAATAAGCGGACCGGTCTCTGCTACCTGAAAGCTTGGTAATCCGATCGCGGATTGCCTTAATTTAACTTGATTTCCATTGAGAATTAACTTCCAGCCTGGATCGAATTTTTCAGCAAGAGTAACTGTTCCTGGCGTCTGTAATTCATCCACCGCGCCAACTTTTGCAGAACTGATTGCTGTTGTAGCACCCGTAGCATCGAGCACAGAAATTCGAGGTTTACTCTCAACTACCTGCCAGATAATTCCAGAATTTGTAGATGAGCTTCGAGTAAAGCCACCAATCCCATCAATAGTTCTTGCTACTCCTTTATCAATTGGGTTTTTCAAGAAAATATATTGAATGCCATACGCACCTAAAGTTTTACTTGATGTAAGTCCAGCCCCACTTATCAAATCAAGAATTGCTTGGGTTACATGTACCGGGGTTGCCACCGCTACATCTGCGTCGCCAATTTCTAAATCGGAACCACGTGTGACAAAGTAATTAAGTTGATCTTCGGTCCGGCCAATTACTAAAGTTTTTGGCCTATTTGGAGTGTCGCTGAGCGAGGCAATGAAAGGCGGAACTACTTCAATTTTAGCTGCCGTTACTAAGGAATTAGCCCCGCCTGTAATAGCCCAAAAACTAGTTGCCGAAATCGAGAGCGTTGAAATAATTACGATTAACACTGAAAGAAGATGCCCTAGGCCAAGCCTTGAAATCCTTAAATTAGGGAGTAGCTCAACTGCAATCTTTAGAGTTGGAATTAGAATTAAGATTTGGATAAATATAATTATTGTTCCAATCCAGACTTGACCATTGCTCCCATGACCAAACACGCTAATTTGAGAGAGCAGAACTGCAATTGCAATTAAGCCAATCGCAGCACTTGATTCCATAGCGTATTTCTTAGTCAACGTTATTGCTATGAGGAACAATATAAATGGCGCCACTATCCAGACTGGAACTCCGGATGCGCCGCCAGGATTTAATAGAAGAATATTTATGAGTGATCCGCTAGAAAGTGGGAGCCCTGGATCTAAGAGAATTTGAGTTGGATGTAAAATTACCGATGTTGACCATGGGGCATTTAGTAGCCCTGGGATAAGAAATAACGCAAAAATTCGCTTCACCCGAGCTAGATCTGCAACCATTATAAATTTAACTGGTCCGGCGCCTTTAATTTCTAACCTGCGCTTAAAGAGTTCAATCGCAAAAACCATTAAATAGAAGGCGGTCCAGGCAACTAGAAAGAAGGTTGAGAAGGCCGAAATGAAAGCAGCCAATAACGTTAACGCATAAATTCTTCGCCAGCCGAGCGGTTCTAATTGCAAAGTTCTTGGTAGAACGCTCATAAATGTTGGAGCAATTAAAGCCACAACTAAAGTTCCGATTCGACCTTGATTTATACTGCTCCAAATAACTGGTGACATTGCATAGATAACGCCACCGATGACTGAAACTTGAGCACTCAAACCAAATCTCTTAGCACTGCGATACATCACAAAGAAGACAAGGGGTGGAATAAGTAGGAAGAAGATAGTCAGGAATAACCAAACTTTCCCAAGTGTTAGGGCAGATGCACCGGCCAATATTGCAACCCATGGTGGTGTTGAGGCTGCCGATCCTAATCCAACTAAGTGCCAGGATTCACTGTACTTGACGATTAAATCCATTGCCCCACTTGGTGAGACCGCAAGCGCACCGCCGCTTATGGAACCAAATCTATTTCTAGAAGCAATTAGTGAAATTAAGAAGGTGGAAGCAAGCCCAATTAAGAGCGGTCGATTTCGAAGCGTCTGCCAATTAGATTTGCGTGGTTTTATAACAATATCTTGATCATCAAAACTCTCATCAATTACACCTATATCTGCATAGGACATTGCATCATCAAGATCCAAATCATGAACATCATCAGCCTTGAAAAACTTTCGCAAGGAATAATTAAGCTGCTCAAATGCAAGCCGTACTTGGCTACCTGGTGGTGGAATAAATTGCCTAATTACTCTTGGAGATAGTAGGCGTTTTTGCTTTCGTAATTTTCTAGCAACAATTAAATCATTCGGCTTGATTATAAGAAGGCCTACAGCCGCAATTTCATCAGCCGCATATCCGGGAAGTTTCGCAATTAAGTAACCGATTGCTCGGATTGCAGCGCTTCCAACAATTTGAATTGCAATCCAAGGCAGTAACCACCACGAGGCATTTGCGAATAAAACATAGGCTGCATTCTTGCGATCTAGAAGTCTTGGGCGATGTAGGAAAGCCTCTTCTACATCGACACTTCTCCGCTCTGATGCTGATGCCTCTGCATGATAAACAAGCGCTTCTGGCGCAGTCACGACAGAGAAACCCGCAACTCTTGCCCGCCAACCTAAATCAACATCATCTCTAAAGAGTGCAAGGTTTGGATCTAGTCCGCCGAGATCTTCAAAGATTTTTCGTCTTGCCAACATCGCCGCAGTGCTCACTGACATCACTTCCATTGGTTGACCAAATTGACCTTGATCCTGTTCGCGTGGATCTAACCCGGTCCAACGTGCGCCATTTACGGCAATACTTATTCCAACTTCCAATAAATGTTTGCGGTCATACCAACCGCGTAATTTTGGACCAACAAATGCAACTTGTGGTTTATCAATCAAACCTTCAATTAGTAATTGCAGTGCTGTTCTTGTTGGCGCGCAATCGTCATGGAGAATCCAAATTAACTCTTCTTGATTATCGTTTGTTAATTTCTTTGAGGACCCAAGTGCAAGTGCAATTGCGTCACCAAAACCAGCATCGCGATCAGTTTTTATAACTGTTATGCCAGCGCCTGTAAGCATCTGTACTGAGTTATCGATTGATCCAGTATCAACTGCAATTATGCGATCAATCGGTCTGGTCTGTGCAGATATCCCAGCAATCGCTTCTGGTAACCAAGTCGCACCATCATGCGAAACTAAAATCGCGGTAACGAAAAAATTATCAGCCATGGGTTAATCCTTGACTAGTATTATTAAAATTGCGATTAAATTTAAAATTAAGCAGAACGGCGCTTTAGGCGACGACGCTCACGTTCGGAGAGGCCTCCCCAAATACCGAAACGCTCATCATGTGCGAGCGCGTATTCCAAGCACTCACCACGAACGTCGCAAGATAAGCAGACGCGCTTAGCTTCACGAGTTGAACCACCCTTTTCAGGGAAGAATGCTTCTGGGTCGGTCTGAGCACAAAGCGCGCGCTCTTGCCAGGAAAGTTCGATGCCGTCGCTATTGATTACGCCTTCTGCTGCAATTTGTTGAATCTGGCGTGGATCGCTCATACGGGTACTCCTTCAAACTATTAGCCGCTTGGGAGGGCGGGGTTACTAAGATAATTACACGCGTGTAACTCGATTAAGTCAAGTCATATTCAGACTTATTTATGCTCAAAATCGATAAATTTAAAAGAATTGCCACAAATTACCAGGGTCTCGCCGAGTTTTTTGAATGCGGGCTAGTGGATTTAGATGCGGGCTAAAACCCAAAGTAATTGTCGAACGAAATTACCTGTGTTGGAACTTCAAAGCCCTCTGCGACAAAGCAGTCTGTGAGCCTGGCACCAGCCCCGATTACCGCTCCATCACCAATAACACATCCAGATATTTGAGCATCTGCCGCGATTTGGGCGCTTCGACCAATCACAGTTCCACCAGTGATCGATGCACTTGAGGAGATTTTAGATCCTTCAAGGGCCATGAATTCTTTACCTGTTGCTAAAACTAAATCGCGTGATGCTTTAAGCAGGGCGGATGGCGTTCCGATATCTAGCCAGTATGAAGTGTCAATAAAACCAAAGACTCGTGCGCCAGTTGCAAGTAAGTTGGGAAATGTTTCTCGTTCCACACTCACAACCTTGCCAAATGGAATTGTGCTAATTATTTCGCGATTAAAAATATAGCAGCCAGCGTTAATGATATTTGTCGGTGGATTTTCCATCTTCTCATTGAAGGCAGAAACTCTTCCGGATTCATCTAATTCAACAGCGCCAAATGCGCGAGCATCTTCTACCTCGGTTAAGAAGAGCGTTACATCGGCACCCTTTGCTTCGTGAAAATCAAATTGGGCACCCAAATCGTGGCCACTTAAAACATCTCCATTAAATATTGCAACTGGCCCAGTTCCAGATAGAGCTTGGGCGGCATTACTAATTGCGCCACCAGTACCAAGGGCAACTTCTTCAACGGCATATTTAATAGATATTCCAAAGTCAGTGCCATCGCCAAAATACGGCTCAAATAGCTCAGCTTTGAATGAGGTTGCTAAAACAATCTCAGAAATTCCTGCGCCACGGGCTTTTATAATTTGATGTTCAGTAAATGGCACACCCGCGACCTGAAGCATTGGTTTTGGAGTGTTATTAGTAAGTGGTGCAAGCCTTGTCCCCCGACCACCTACTAAGAGAATTGCACTTCTATTCTGCAAATTTCTCAAACTTCAAGCCAATCTGATCTGCAATTTCTGTCATTGTTCCCATAATTGAAAGGACTTCATCGAGTGGGAGCATTGGGGATTCCTTCTCGCCAGCACGGAAGCATCTGGCAAATTCAATTGCCTCTTCGCGAAGGCCATGGCCCACATAACGATTATCGGATCCGCCTACGAGATCATTCTTGTAATTAATTACTCGCCAAGTTGTCGGATTGTAAAAAGTGCGATCAATTTCAATGCGAGCATCACTGCCAATAATAACTGCGCGGTTTGGCGTTGCTGCCAAGTTTGTTGCGTTAAGAAGTGCTTGGGCACCAGATGGATACTCCAAAATAATTGTGGTCTGGCCATCTACGCCAGTAAATGCCTTTGTGCTTCGTGCGGTTACGCGGGAAGGAGTTCCAAGAACCATTGAGGCAAATGAGACTGGATAAATTCCAAGGTCAAAGAGTGCGCCACCACCGAATTCTGGGGCGAAGAGTCGGAAATTTGGATCCTTCTTAAACCATTGCCCGTGATCTGCGCGGACAGAGATAATTTCCCCAAGAATTCCAGATTTAATTACTTCGCGAATTTGAATCATATGTGGCAAATAACGTGCCCACATGGCTTCCATCAATAATAAATTCTTTGACCGTGCAGTATCAATCATGGTTTTAGTCTCGTCATAACTCATTGCAAATGGCTTCTCGCAAAGAACCGGCTTACCTGCATTTAGCGCCATCAAAGTGTCGCGCATATGCATTGGGTGGTGGGTAGCAACATAAACACCATCAATATCTGGATCATTAACTAATTTTTGATATGAATCATGGCGATTAGGAATCGCGAATTTATCAGCAAAATAATCTGCCTTAACTTGAGTTCTAGAACCAACAGCAACCACGCGATGATCTTCAAGGCGCAATACATCTCTTGTGAACTGCTCGGCAATTCCACCGGCTCCTAAAATTCCCCAACGAAATGGCGTTACAGACATTTGGCTCTCCTAATAAATAAGTGGCTAGTTGATTTATATTTCTACGCGAGTCTAATCCCAGCAGGGCCAAATTTATAGGGCAAAAAAGAGCTCCGCATGTTTTCCACACCAAACGTTCAAAAGAAAATCGGGCCTTGGTTGGCGAGCGACTTAACGTTTTATAGTTAGGCGCTCGCGGCCAAAGCCCGATTTTCTTAAGTACTAAAGGCTATTCAGCCTTCCCAGCCGCCTTATTTAAAGCACGTAGAACTTGGTAGCCAATTACTGCAACAAGAGTTCCATTGATGATTCCACCGAAGGAATAATCTCCGCGCTTCCATGTCATGTCAGCAATTCCGATAATCAGAGTTGTTGCTGCAATAAGTAGGTTAGTTGAGTTTCCGAAGTTTACTTTGTTCTCGATCCAAATCTTGGCACCAAGAACACCGATCATTCCGTAAAGGGCAACTCCTACGCCACCAAGAACACCAGCAGGTGTAGCGCTAAGCATTGCGCCAAACTTTGGTGAAAGTGAGAGCAAGATTGCGCCAACGCCAGCTACCCAATAAGCAGCTGTTGAGTAGATACGAGTAGCAGCCATTACGCCAATGTTTTCGGCATAAGTAGTTGTACCTGAACCGCCACCGATTCCAGCAAGTGTTGTTGCAACACCATCTGCGAATAGCGCGTTACCCATTTGGCCATCTAGATCTTTTCCGGTCATTGCAGAAACTGCCTTAACGTGTCCAACATTCTCAGCAATTAGCACAAGAACAACTGGGATAAAGAGCAGGATTGCATTGGTATCAAATGTTGGAGTTGTGAATGCTGGCATTGCAATCCATTTCGCGGCTTTAACGCCATCAAAATTGATATCGCCACTAAATGCTGCAAAGGCATAGCCAACAACAATTCCACCGAAGATGCTTATGCGACCTAGGAAGCCCTTAGAAACTGCTCCGATTAGTGCAACAGCAGCAAGAGTAATTATTGCAGTTACAGGTGCTTGCTTAAAGTTATTGTTAGCAGCGCCTGCAAGATTGAGACCGATGATCATTACGATCGAACCAGTTACAACCGGAGGCAAGAGCCAGTTAATCCAGCCGATACCAACAGCATTAACAATTAGACCAACAACAGCAAGAATCACACCGGTTGCTACAACGCCGCCGAGTGCTACTGCCATTCCACCATTTGTCATTGCAGCCGCAATTGGCGCAAGGAAAGCAAATGATGAACCTAGATAGCTAGGTACTTTGTTCTTTGTTAAGGTGAGAAATATTAAAGTTCCTACGCCAGAGAAAAATAGAGTTGTGCTTGGTGGAAATCCAGTAATGATCGGTACTAAGAATGTGGCACCAAACATCGCTGCAATGTGTTGAATACCAACACCAATAGTTAGCGGCCAAGCTAGGCGCTCGCCCGGCTTTACTACATCGCCATCTTTAACTGATTTTCCATTTCCATGAAGCTTCCAAGATAAAAGCGACATCGCTTTCCTTCCTAACTACTTAGGCAATTGCCATAGATGGTCTAGGGCAGGGGAACTTACTAAAAAATGGTATGTGCTACGCAGGAGTAACCGCGTTATTACACGCTATTTTGCAGGGCGAATTCAGGTTTGGCTAGGGTGAATTGAGCGTAGATTCCTTAAAAACTTAATTAAAGAGTGAAGCGGGGGTAATCGTCAGTAACAAGAATTGCTGCGTAACCGTAAACCCGATTCCAGAATTCAATTGTTCCGAGCACGAAAGTTGCAATGCTCTCTGGATAATTTCCAGTTGCACTTGTAATAATCCAAGCCGCAAAAGTGAGTACAAATGCGATAACTGCATAGATAGCACCGACTATAAAAAGCGGAATTGCAAAGAGCCATTTAACTAGTGGCAATACTCGAGAGAGTTTTGCGCCACCTTCAATGTCTGGAAGATCAACTTTAATATTTGGATTCGCTTCGATTGATGGATATTCATCAGTTAGAAGTAGGGCGTAAGCGGCAATACGCGCATTTAACTCCAGCATTGATTTATTAAAAGAGAGGACGTAACTCGGGTAAACACCGCGAACTAGAAGTGCTAGAAGTACTGGTAAGAAAAGTAAGCCGCCAAAAGATGCGCCAGCATCTATTGATTGGGTAAATGAGGCGATATATATGACTGCAGGGAAAACCAAGATTCCGCGGAAGAAAACTGTTTTGCGATCCCGGTTTGTTAATTGAATTTCAATTGATGTTTCGACCTGATTTGATGTTTCTGACTGATTTAAGCTCATTTGATGCCTCTATTTTTTCTTGTTGTCGAGCTCTTTGATTAACTTAAATTGGCCATCACCAAGTTGACCTTGGTTGGCATACATTTCTAACTTAGCTCTTGTATCTGCAATATCGAGGTTGCGCATTGTTAATTGACCGATGCGATCAGCAGGCCCAAATGCAGCGCCCTCAGTTCGTTCCATCGATAACTTATCTGGGTGATAGCTAAATCCAGGACCAGTTGAATTAATAATTGAGAAATCATCACCGCGGCGCAAGCGAATGCTTACTTCTCCAGTTACCACCGATGCAACCCAACGCATTAGTGATTCGCGCAGCATTAATGATTGTGGATCTAACCAGCGGCCCTCATATAGAAGACGGCCAAGGCGGCGTCCTTCAGCATGATAGTTAGCGATTGTGTCTTCATTATGGATTGCACTTATCAAACGCTCGTAGGCAATATGTAAAAGTGCCATTCCAGGTGCTTCGTAAATTCCGCGGCTCTTTGCCTCAATAATTCTATTTTCGATCTGATCTGACATTCCAAGGCCATGGCGACCACCAATTTCATTCGCCCTCTGCATTAGGGCAACCGCACCAAGTTTTTCGCCGTTAATAGAAACCGGGCGCCCTTTTGAGAATTCAATTTTCACATCTTCAGTTTCAATCTTTACAGATTCTTTCCAGAATGCAACGCCCATGATCGGTTCAACTATTTCAAGTGAGGTATCAAGGTTCTCTAAAGTTTTGGCTTCATGGGTTGCACCTAAAATATTTGCATCCGTTGAATAAGCCTTCTCAACACTGTCGCGATAAGGCAGCTTCCGCTTTGAAAGCCATTCTGACATTTCTTTACGTCCGCCAAGTTCAGTAACAAAATCAGTGTCTAGCCACGGTTTATAAATTTTTAAGTTTGGATTAGCAAGAAGTCCGTAACGATAGAAACGTTCAATGTCATTACCCTTATAAGTCGAACCATCGCCCCAAATTGAAACGTTATCTTCGAGCATTGCGCGAACTAGAAGTGTTCCAGTTACAGCGCGACCAAGTGGTGTCGTATTAAAATAAGTTTTTCCACCAGAACGAATATGAAAAGCACCGCAGGCAATTGCTGCGAAACCTTCTTCTACTAAGGCTTCTTTACAATCAACGAGTCTCGAACCTTCGGCGCCATATTCCTTTGCGCGGCTTGGAACAGAATCAATATCTGGTTCATCGTATTGGCCAAGATCTGCGGTGTAGGTAAAAGGAACTGCACCCTTTTCGCGCATCCACGCAACAGCAACCGAAGTGTCTAGACCGCCAGAGAATGCGATACCAACTCTTTCGCCGACCGGCAGGGATGCAAGAACTTTGGACATGTGAGGAGTCTAGGACATGAGGGCGCGGAGCCGAAAACAATTAGGCGCTAGTTTGGCTGAAATCAGCGCGAGGTCACTGGATTGAAAGTGTTACTCAAGTGAAAGAGTGAGAATCTGGCTTAACGCTCTCTTCCTCAGTTCTTCGATGGGAACAGCTAACAATTCATGCAACGCTTTTTTGTTTGGTTCTGGCATTGATAGTTCAAGAAGGATCACATTTATATCGAAATCCGCTGCATCTATTATAGTTGATGCGTTTTTTCCTACCTCACGAATTCTAAAACTAATTGCATCTAGCGCAGTTCTTTGGGTAATCGAATCCTTAGCGACTAGTGAGCGATCCAGCACTGCCAATGAACCTGAAAGTATTTTGATATCTTCTAACAAGCGGTTCAGATTAGCTACTTCGGTGGAGTTACTCATAGTCTAATTATGACGCAAACTTGCAAGTATATGAAGTACGAGTACGGAAAATTACGTGTGAATCCAAAAAAAATTACTTGCGGCGAGCGCAGAAATTTAGGTGGGATTTCCAATCGCATTAACTGACCGCGAAAGCAGAAGTTTATTAACACAAATTTTAAGTCCACAGTTTTTCCTAATTTCTAAGTTATGCACAAGCCAAGCGCTGCAATGTCAGTGGCGCCAACAATAATTACAACATGCAAAAACGTTCTGATGAAGTCAGAGTTCTAGGTGAACGAATTGCCCAACTTTTACATCTCCCCGCCGGCATAGAAGTAGTTAGTGAACTTTGGAGCATAGATCCAGAAACTTTGGATTACGCGGGCCGAGTTGACTATCTCGCTGCACTCGAAAAACAGAGTGGCTGGTTTAACGTTTGGATGCAGAGAGCAATTGTTGCGGTAGCTGGAATTGAACCAAGTCGCGCGGACTCTATGTACTCCGGGGTTGATGATTCTGAACGTGAAGAAATTGCGACCGCACTTCGCATGTCAGGGTCAACTGCTCAAGGTCGTATTGATGTGGCAAGAACACTCACTCAATACTTGCCTGGGGCTACTGCAGCACTAGCTGTTGGAGATATCTCTCCCGCCCATGCAAATGTAATTGCCCGAGAGAGCGCTCAACTTATCCGCCAGGGAGTCGCACCTGAAGTTTTAAAGTTGATTGAAGATGAAGCAATAGCGCATGCCGAATTTCACACACCTGCACAGGTGGCAAACAAAGTTCGCTCCTGCATAGCAATATTTGCTCCCGAACAATTTGAGGCTGCTGCGGTTGAAGAGAAAAGTACGAGAAAAGTTTCTTACTATCCAAGTGCTAATGGAATGGCAACAATCGTTGCTTTCTTGCCGGCGCCTGATGCACAAACAATAATGTTGGCCATAGATAGATTGGCAAATAAGACCAACGGCGTAGCAAAAGAGAAGTTACGTGCCTTCCAAGCACAGGCCGGGCACAGAATGCGCGCCAACGCTAGCGCCGAACCAGAGCCTGGTTTAAACAATGGTGCTGGTTTAAACAATGGAGCTGGTTTAAACAATGGTGCTGGTGACCGCTTTAATCTGACGGACTTTAGCGCCGACTTAATGGACCCAATGGATGCACATCGCGCCGATGCCATCACAGCTATTGCAGCAATGTTCCTTGAAACTAGTGAAGATTTAGTTATGAGCCACGGGCGACCAGTAACTGTAAATCTAACTATTGATTTACCAACTCTTCTAGGACTTGCGCAAAACCCAGGACAATTAAGTGGATATGGTGCAATTCCTGCTTCTGTCGCCCGAGAACTTGCTGCTGACGGAAAATGGCGAAAATTTATTACCGATCCAACTACTGGAAATCTTCTTGATTTTGGCCGTGAAAGTTATTTGCCACCACAAGTTTTGCGCGATTTCTTGCTAGCTAGAGATAAAACTTGCAGATTTCCTGGTTGTCGAAGATCAGGAATCAAGGGCGAAATAGATCACGCCATACCTTGGGAAGAAGGAGGCGAAACTTCGCCTAAAAACCTTGGGCTGCTTTGCAAGCGACATCACCAACTTAAGACACATGGCGGCTGGAAACTGGAAAGTTTTGAGGATGGATCATGTGAATGGACTACACCGCTAGGAAAGAAAAGATTCGTTCCAGCACGGCCTATGGATGAGGTTGCCTAAGCCACCATTAAACTCGCTTTATGGAATCTCTGGCCCTAGTTGTAACAATAATGATTTTGATTTCGGTTCTTGGCGCACCTATCGGTTGGTTGATCCTAAAGATTCCCACGCATAAAGCTTCAACTACAAATGTAAAGAAATTGTTCTCATTTGTTTTCACGCTGCTTGGTTTAATGGTGGGAACAACAATCTTGTCAACTGGGCCCGCGATAGGTGGCGTTTTTATCTCTCTTTTTTCAATCTCATCAGCCATCTTTGTATTTATAAAGATTTGGCGCAATAAAACTTATTGGGAACGCTAGAAATCTAGAAATAAATTAGCGCAGATAAAAATGGTGGAGGTGCCGGGAATCGAACCCGGGTCCTCTAGAGCAAAATCAGGGCTTCTACGGGCGTAGTGTTCTATTCGTTTTCTCAGTCCTGACTCTCACAAACACATGTAGTCAACGAACTCAGCTATAGATTTATTTCCCAAACGATGTCCATAACACCATCGTCAAGTGAGCTCTCTAGCGACGCTAACATCCAAGCCGAGAGCGCTCTTGGGTTAACGGATTCACTTAAATCGCTTAGGCAGCGATAGCGAAATCAGTGCGATTTGCATCTGCACTTATGTTTTGCGCGGGTTTCATGGTTTACGAGATCATCCCGGCTTCCTCGGCCCGCTTCACCTGACTCAACACCTAAAGTCGAGACCGTTCACCCCCATGATGGTTGTGGAACATGAAGCATTTACTTTTCTATATTTAGTTTTTTCTGATGCTAATAATTATCTCTATTGAGAAGATCATTAGTGGATAATTGTAAGGTGTCGTTCTCTTTAATGATAATTGCCCCTTAAACTTTGGCTTAACCTCTGTATTAGCGCTCGGATTTGCCTGAGCTGCGCCTTGGAAGTTCGCGGGTAATTTC
>Ga0163199_1001094_pt1 | contig 16818 bp, 10 predicted proteins | sample PL_2010_150m_FD_113537 | JGI IMG/M metagenome (GOLD analysis project Ga0163199, IMG submission 113537) | Freshwater microbial communities from Powell Lake, British Columbia, Canada to study Microbial Dark Matter (Phase II) - PL_2010_150m | ecosystem: Environmental > Aquatic > Freshwater > Lake ...
ATCGGCATGAAACGGAGCGCCATCGCGATCATCACGGAGAGATCCTGCGACGGGATCCCGACCCTCGAGAGCGGCCGGAGCAGCCGTTCGATCCCCCCGACGAGTTCGGAGGGGGATGTCGACCGCGTCAGAACGGCGGCAGCGAGGATGAGACCCGCGAACTGCCAGGTGACGTAAATCCCCCGGAGGAGACCCTCCCGCGTGATCCGCACCGGCAGCGGGGCGAGCGACAGAATCGGCCGCCCTTCGGTGAAGAAGAGATGAACGAGAAAGATCATCGCAATGAAAACCGCAACGGGCCGGAGCGCTCCCGCCGCCTGGGCGGGCGTCATGCGCGCCGCACCCGCGACCGCGGCGAGAAAGGCGCTGATCAGCGCGATCTCCACCGGCGTCGCCGCGAAGATGAGGAGGCTAAGCGCAACGACGGAGAGGATCTTCACCCGCGGATCGAGGCGGTGGACGATCGTGTCGTCCGGCCAGTACTGTCCTAAACAGATCATATCCCGCCCCCTTTGGGAAAAATCCTTCTTGTCATTCCGGGCTTGACCCCGTATCCAGTACGGGGCAGGCTCCGGAATCCAGTTTCCTTTCCTGGATTCCCGCTTTCGCGGGAATGACGTGAGCGAGGCAAGCCCCGGGGAATGGACCCAAAGGGATTCAAGGTATCATCCCGCCCCCTCCCGGAAGAGCGTCGAGACCGATCGCGGACAGGCGTTCAACCTGTCCGAAGACCTCCGCCGGCGTTCCGATCCGGAGCACCCGCCCGCAGTCCATCACCACGACCCGGTCCGCTCCTGCCACGTCCCGCATCTCATGGGCGATGTGGATGATCGCCATCCCCTCCCGGTTGAGCCTCCGGATGATTGAAAGGACGCGCTCTTTCGCCGCCGGGTCGAGATAGGCCGTCGGTTCGTCGAAGGCAATGTAGTTCGGGTTCATTGCGACCACGCCGGCAATCGAGAGGAGACGCTTCTCCCCGCCCGAGAGGGTGTGGGGCGCCCGTTTCTCGAAACCGGTCATCCCGACCATTGCGAGGCACTGATCGACGCGGCGCCGGATCTCCGCAGAGGGGAGGGCGAGATTTTCCGGCCCGAAGGCGACGTCCTCCTCCACCGTCATCCCCACGATCTGGCTCTCCGGGTTCTGGAAAACCATCCCGACCCGCCGCCGGATCTCCCGGACAAAAGAGGCGTCGGTCGTCATCATTCCGTCCACGCAGACCGTGCCGGCAGTGGGGAACAGGAGGGCGTTCAGGTGCTTGATGAGCGTCGTCTTGCCGGAGCCGTTCGGGCCGATCAGCGCCGTGTGGACGCCTTCAGGGATATCGAGAGTGACCCCCCGGAGGCAGTCCGGCGCCCCGGCGTCGTAGCGGTAGATCAGATTTTCGACACGGATCATGGGAACTTCCCGCCGATACGGTCCCGGAGCTTGAGCGCGATCCAGGCCGTGAGGACGATCTTGATTCCGTCGCCCGGGAGGAACGGGAGGACGCCGACGGCCAGCGCCTTCACCGGGGCCAGACGGGCGACCAGGGAGAGCTGAAGAACCCCCAGCGCGTAAAGGACCGCCGTTCCCGCGACGAGCGAAAGGCATAACCAGGCGAAGCCGGGACGCGCCTTTAGAGCGGCGAGTTTGCCGATCACGAAGGCGGCGGCGACAAATCCGATCAGGTAGCCTCCCGTCGGTCCGAAGAGGACGCCGAGGCCCGCCTTGCCGCCGGCAAAGACCGGCAGGCCGATGATGCCGAGAAGGAGGTAGACCACCTGGCTGAGCGCCCCGAGACGTCCCCCGAGGAGCGTCCCGGCCAGGCCGAGAAACAGGGTCTGGAGCGTGATCGGCACCGGCGGGAGCGGGATGATGATGTAGGCCCCCACGGCGGTCAGCGCCCCGAAGAGGGAGGCGTAGACCATGCCGCGGAGGGAGGTCTGTTCGGTGTTCATTGAATTTCGCCAGTCCTTCCCATTGCGGGTTCGCCTGTGCCGGGACACGGTATCCCGTTTTGGCGCCGCCCGGTTTATGCTGGCCAGGAACATACTTCGATCCGGCCGGATTTTCAACCTTTAATCGCAACCGGGGGGACCTGGATAAAAAGGCATCTTCTCGAAAGAGAAGGCGTTGCCTTTGACAGTCGTGGACGGGTAGTTTGATGCATCTTTCCTTGACACAAAAGAACCCTTCCCGTATAGTTCGCCTGCGAGTAAAGTTCTTATCAGCCAATACTTTTCAGACAGTCAATAACCTTGGTACACCCGGTTAACAGTTAGGTTCTTGCCGGTTGTGCCAGGAGCTTGAACGTTACCTATCCTTAAGACATTAATTCGGTAATATTGGAGGAAATAGCAGAAGATAGAAGACCCATATCACGAAAGTACCCGCAGGAGAAGACAGCTATGAAACGAAAAGAATCCACCGGTTATTTTAAGACGATGCTTACCTTCACTGCCGTTTTCATGCTCTGCGCCCTTCTCTTCTCAATCTACCTGAGTTACCGAACTTCCATTACTGCGGCCAAATCGCTCCATTTACCTTTCTTCAGGAACAGGATAGAGATATCGAGACATATCTTCACAGATATTACGAAAAACTGTCCGGTAGTTATATCGCTCTGATACAATTAGCGTTCTCCATTATCTGATGGAGAAAAAAAAAAGAACCAATGTTATTTACGGATAGGTTCTTATTTCTTTGCATCGCTCAGGGAATTTTGATCATGACTGTAACCTTTCGCATCCTCATCCTGGAAGACAGCCCCGTTGATGCCAAGTTAGTGCAATATGAACTGAAGGAAGCAGGATTTGCCTTCACTTCGAAAGTGGTAATGACGGAAAAAGATTTTGTTCACGAACTGCAGGAATTTTGCCCTGATCTTATCCTTTCCGACTACGATCTTCCCAAATACAATGGTGCATTGGCTCTTGCCGAGACAAGAAGAAGATGTCCCGAGATCCCTTTCATTCTGGTAACCGGTGCTGTCGGAGAAGACCGTGCCATCGAAATCCTCACCCAGGGCGCAAAGGATTATATTTTGAAGAGCCGCCTCCAGCGGCTTGCGCCTGCCGTCCAGAGAGCCCTGGCGGAAGCGGAGGAACACAGGGCACGCAAGGCCGCAGAAAAAGAACTCCTTGAATCCCACAGAATCCTGGAGAGCGTGGTTGAGGAAAGAAGCGCGGCACTGCGGGAGAGCGTAGATCGCTATCGTTCCTTGTTCGAGAACATGCTGAACGGATTTGCCTTTTGCCGGATGTTATTTGATCAAGAGCGTCCGCAAGACTTCATTTACCTTGATGTTAACAGTGCTTTTGAATCATTGACGGGCTTGAAGAACGTTGTTGGAAAAAAAGTATCTGAAGTCATTCCGGGCATACGCGAGTCAGATCCGGAGTTATTCGAAATTTACGGCCGGGTGGCTTTGACCGGTAAGCCCGAGAAGTTTGAGAAGTATGTTGCAGCCCTGAATATGTGGTTTTCGATTTCCGTGTTCAGCCCCGAAAAAGAACATTTTGTGGCCGTATTTGATGATACCACCAAGCGCAAGCAGGCGGAACATCGTCAATTACTTTGGGCTGAACTCATGAGTAGTATCAATGAGTCACATTCCTTAGTCAATACGATCAACTCCATTCTTACATCAATTAAGAGGGAAATGGGATTCGAAGCGGTAGGGATTCGCCTGCGAAGCGGTAATGACTTTCCCTATTTTGTCCAGAACGGTTTTTCTCCTGATTTTCTCCTCACGGAAAATACGCTGACTGTTCGCAGCCAGGATGGTGGTGTTTGCCGGGATAAAAACGGCAACATCAGCCTGGAATGCACCTGCGGCCTGGTAATTTCCGGGCTGGCCGATCCGACAAGTCCTCTTTTCACGCCCGGTGGAAGTTTCTGGACAAACGACTCCTTGCCACTATTAGACCTCCTACCCGACCAGGATCCAAGGCTTCATCCGCGGAACCGCTGCATCCATGAAGGTTTCCATTCTGTGGCGCTTATTCCCATCCGCGCGAATCAGGAGATCGTCGGCCTGTTGCAACTCAATGACCGGAAAAAAGGTTGTTTCACTCTCGATATGATCACTTTTTTTGAGGGACTGGGTTTGAGTATTGGCGTCGCACTTACGCGCCAGCGGGCGGAGGAGGCTATTAAAGAACGGACATCACAACTGGAGTCTGTCAACAAGGAACTTGAGAGTTTCAGTTACTCCATCTCCCATGACCTGCGGGCGCCCCTGCGCGCCATTAATGGTTTCTCCCGGATGCTGGCCAGGGATCTTAAAGACAAGCTTGATGAAGAATCAATGCATCGGCTCGATACCATCCGGGAAAACGGCATCAAGATGAATCAGTTGATTGATGACGTGCTCACTTTTTCCCGGCTGGGTAACGAATCATTGGCTATGACCGTTATCGACATGGCAGATCTTGCGACCGATGTATGGAATGAACTTCAAGAAAACAATCCGCAACGGAATATATCAATTAACGTTGCCCATCCGATGGCCTGTTATGGCGACCAGAAGATGATGAGGCGGGTTTTAACCAATCTCTTATCCAATGCCGCCAAATTTACCACAGAGAGACAGACCGCGACGATTAAGGTGGGGAGTTATGAAAACGAGGATGAATATGTCTACTATGTGAAAGATAACGGGAGCGGCTTTGATATGCAATACTCTGACAAGTTATTCAGACTCTTTCAACGATTGCACAGCGATGCGGATTATGAAGGAACGGGTGCGGGGCTCTCCATCGTTAAGCGAATCGTCGAACGTCATGGTGGTCGCGTCTGGGCGGAGGGAAAGGTCAACGAAGGGGCAACGTTCTATTTTTCGTTGCCAAAATAGTTGCTCGGCCAATCCTTCCCTGTCATATAGTTAGTGCCCCGACATAAATACCCATTCGCAAGGTCTGCCCATTGGTAGTTATTGCCTACCAATTAACTTACTATTAATCCTTATTGCCTTCCCGCTGTTATTCATTCATGTTGTTCCCCATACGGCGTTACATGAAAGGAATAACCTCTCTCAATGGATTATACAGATATTATCCTGATTGAAGATAATCTCCAGGATGTTGAAATGATTCTCGACGCATTCAAGGAACACAGGATGATTTATAAGATCCGTGTGTTGAACGACGGCGCAGGAGCTCTCGATTATTTTTTTGGTCCTCAGGGATGCATCTATGAAGCAGCTACTCAACTTCCCCAATTGATCCTGCTTGACTTAAATCTTCCCAAGGTCAATGGCCTCGATGTTCTCAAGCACCTTAAGTCTTATGAACAAACGCGGCAAATTCCCGTAGCCGTGTTTACGTCATCTAATGAAGACCTGAGCAGGCAATGCTATGCGCTCGGCGCCGACAGCTATATGGTTAAGCCATTAGATTCGGAATTATTTTCGCGTTGTGTAGCAGATATCGGGTCCCGTTTATCGGGGTGAGGAAGTTAGCAAGAAACAGAACCGTTTACGATTAATGCAGGATATGGTAAATGAGAGTGGAGGATTGAGCCATGGAGCGCGAAATACGCATACTAATCCTGGAAGATGTCCCTACAGACGCTGAGCTGATAAAAGATGAGCTTGTTGACGCCGGTATAACCTTTACGTCAAGCTGCGTCGCCACAAGGGAAGACTTCATCAGGGAGCTGGACGAGCTTTCTCCTCACATCATCCTTTCCGATTATTCATTGCCTGCCTTTGACGGTCTGTCGGCGCTTAAAATTGCCACAGAAAAACATCCGGATATTCCCTTTATTTTTGTTTCCGGGGCCTTAGGAGAAGAACGGGCCATTGCAATACTGAAGAGGGGGGCAACCGATTATGTCTTGAAAGACCGGCTATCCCGCCTGGCGCCCGCTGTATCACGGGCGCTGCAGGAGGCCGGGGAACGGGCCGAACGAAAGCGTGCTGAACAGGCTTTGAAGGAATCAGAAGTTAGATACCGGACGATATTTGAAAACACCGGAACAGCAAAAATTATTGCCGACGATCACACCTTGATCACTTTGGCGAACAAGCAGTTTGAGCGACTTTCCGGCTATTCACGACCTGAGATCGAAGGTAAAAAATGCTGGACAGAATTTGTCTTTGCCGAAGACTTGGCCATGATGCAAAACTTCACCGACCAACAGGAGAGAAGTCCTAAAAAAGCCGCTCACCCATGTGAATTCCGGATTGCCGACCGGCTCGGGGACATCCGTCATGTTTCCGGCACAATCTCGGCAATACCTTCCACGAATTCTTCCGTTATGTCCTTTCTCGATATCACCGCAAGAAAAATAGCTGAAGAATCTTTGCAGAAAAGGGAAGCGGAGCTCAAGGCTAAATCTGAAGGTCTGGAAGAAGCTAACACGGCTTTGAAAGTCTTACTCAAACATCGGGAAGAAGATAAAGCAACGCTGGAAGAGCAGGTGCTGGGCAATGTAAAAAAGCTTGTTTTCCCCTATTTGTCCGAGCTAAAGCAGACGAAATTAAACAATGCTCAGATGGCTCACGTGGAAACCATTGAGGAGCATTTGCGGGATATTGTGTCGCCTTTTTTACGAACTCTGTCGTCTTCCTACCTCAATCTGACGCCCCGGGAGACTCAGATAGCCGCCCTGGTTAAGGATGGCAAGACCACCAAAGAAATAACCGACCTCCTGAATATCTCTGCAACCGCCGTAGATTTCCATCGAAAAAACCTGCGTTCGAAATTCGGCATCAAAAATAAAAACACTAACCTCCGTACCTACCTGTCCTCTCTTTCTTACCGGTAGGTTTTACCTACCATAATGCGTCTATTTTATCCTCATTGATTTATACCCATGATCCCGCTATGTATGTACAAAAATGGGGTAGGTGAAAGATAAAATCAGGTGTGGGAATGACTATGAAATCAGACGAACCTCGGCGCAGGCGATTCCGTTTTGGATTGGCGCCCAAATTGATCCTTTTAGTAGTGCTGGCGACGTTGATTGTCGGCGCTGTGGTGGGCGCGCTTGTGCTCATCAAAAGCCGCGACACGCTGCGCGAACAGATTTTTACCAGAAATCTTGAAACCGCAGACCTCGCCGCGCAGTTCGCGGCCCATTACGCCGACATGGCCCAGGCCGTTGCCCGCGAACTGGCCGCGCGACCCTTGATCATCCGCGCTGTGGCGAACGGTTCTTTTGCACAAGCCGGCCCCGAGCTGGTGCGCTTTCTGCAACTTAACCCCCTCTTTGACGGCGTCAGCATCCTGGATAAGCGCGGGATCATTCGCGTGACCGGCGTCGCCAACCCCCGCCTCATTGGGACCAGCTCCGCCGACCGCGACTGGTTCCTGCAGGCGACGGCAACGGGCAAGCCCTACCTTGGAGCGCCGGTCCTCTCGCGGGCAACGGGACGTCCTAACGTCCCCTATGGCGTCCCCATTTTCGATGAGCGGGGGGACCTGCGCGGAGTCCTGGTTACGGGGATCTCGCTTGCCGCACTCTCGAAGGCAATTGTCGAAACGCAGGTCGGCCCGGATGCCCGCGCCGCACTTCATGACTTCCGGCACGGGGGAATCATCCTGGCGCACGCCGATCCGAAGCGCATTTTGACGCCCTTCTCGGGACGAAACGAAGCCGCGCGTCGCCTGCTGACAGGGGAGCGGGGGACGCTGGAGACCATCAACAGCGCGGGGGAGAGGGTCTTGAACGCATTTTCGCCCGTACATCAGGTTCCCTGGGGTATTCTCATCACCCAGCCGCACAAGTCGGCCTTCGCGGCGCTTGACGCTTTGACAAGGCAAGCCCTGCTGTTGGGAGGTCTCGCGATTTTGATAACGGCTTTCATGGGCGGATGGGTGGCGCTGCTGTTAAGCCGTCCCATCCTTGCCTTGCGGGATGCCGCCAATGCGCTGGCCGCGGGCGACCTCTCCCGTCGCGTGAAATTCTCGCGGAGCGACGAAATCGGGGAGCTGGCACAGGTTTTTGACCGAATGGCCGATGCGCTGCAAGTGGAACAGACAACACTTCGCCGTCGCGCCGAGAATTTCTTCAACCTGTCGCCGGATCTGTTGTGCGTGGCCGGTTTCGACGGTTACTTCAAGACGCTCAATCCGATGTGGGAACAAACCCTGGGGTTTACAGCGGCAGAACTGCAGGGCCGGCTGTTCATCGAATTTGTCCATCCCGACGACCGCCGGCCCACAAGGGAAGCGGCGGCGCGACTGACATCCGGACAGGACGCTGTCGCCTTTGAGAATCGCTATCTTTGCAAGGACGGCTCGCACCGCTGGCTGACGTGGAATACCTTCAGCGTCGTGGACGAGCAGATGATCTACGCAGTTGCCCATGATGTCACCGAGCGCAAGCAGGCGGAGGAAATTCTGCGGCAGACTGAAGAGAACTTCCGCCGTTCTATGGATGACTCACCGCTGGGAAAGCGCATCGTGACCAGTGAAGGTGAAACTATTTATGCCAACCGGGCTATCCTGGAACTCTATGGCTACGACAGCATTGAGGAACTGAAAACAACCCCCGTAAAGAAGCGTTACACCCCGGAGAGCTATGCCGAGTTCCGGATCAGAAGGGAGAAAAGACGGCAAGCTGTTGATGACCCGTCCGAATATGTCATAGACATCATCCGAAAAAATGGTGAAGTCCGCCATCTCCAGGTCTTTCGCAAAGAAGTGCTTTGGGACGGTGAAAGACAGTCTCAAGTCATTTACCAGGACATTACCGAGCGCAAGCGGGCGGCGGATCGGGAGTCGCTCGCGCGGGAAGTGCTGAATCTTCTGAACCGCCCGGAGGATGAAACCGACGCGATCCGCGATATCCTGCTCAGGGTCAAGAAGAGCCAGGGCTTTGAAGCGGTGGGCATCCGCCTCAAGGATGGGGATGATTTTCCTTATTTTCAGACCGATGGTTTTCCCGACCATTTCGTGAAGGTCGAGAGATATCTGTGCGTGCGCGACGGGGAGGGAAAGATCGTGTGCGACGTACAGGGAAACCCGGTGCTGGAGTGCATGTGCGGAAACATCATCCGCGGCCGGACCAACGATGCGTTGCCCTTCTTTAGCGAAGGGGGCAGTTTCTGGACCAACAGCACCACGGATCTGCTGGCTTTGACGACGGAGAAGGATCGTCTGGCATGCACCCGCAACCGCTGCAACGAAGAAGGCTACGAATCCGTGGCGCTGATCCCGCTGCGCTCCGGCGACGAGGTCATCGGGCTTTTGCAGATCAACGACCGCCGACGCAACCAGTTTACTTTGGAGATGATCCGTTTCTTTGAGGGTCTGGGTTTGAGTATCGGCATCGCGCTCTCCCGTAAACGGGCGGTGGAGGAGCTGCGGGAGACGCGCGACTATTTAGAGAACCTTTTCGGTTACGCGAACGCCCCTATCATCGTCTGGGATCCGGAGTTTAAGATTGCACGGTTCAACCATGCTTTTGAACACCTGACCGGGCATATGGCGGAAGAGGTTATCGGCAAAAATCTGCAAATCCTGTTCCCTGATTCAAGCCGGGAGGAATCGCTTGTACAGATTAACAGCACCCTGGGCGGCGAATACTGGGAGTCGGTTGAGATTCCGATCCTTCGCAAGGATGGGGATACCCGGCTGGCGCTCTGGAACTCGGCAAATATTTACGCCGCAGACGGGGAGACCCTTATCGCCACGATTGCCCAGGGGCAGGACATCACCGTGCGGAAGCGGCAAACAACGGAATTGATTCGCTCCGACAGGGAAAAAGGGTTGCTTCTGAAGGAGATCCACCATCGGGTGAAGAACAATCTGCAAATCATTGCCAGCCTGCTCAAGTTGAGCACCAAGTATAGCGGGGATGAAAGGGTAGAGGAAATCTTCCGGGAAAGCCAGGACCGTATCAGGGCGATGGCCGCTGTTCATTCCATGCTTTACAAATCCGAAAGCTTTTCCGAGATAAACTTCGGGGAATATATCCGGGAGACGGCCAGGCAGTTGTTCCGCTCCTACAATACAAACCCGGAAGCCATTTCTTTGTTGATCAATGCGGAAGATGTTATACTTTCCATAGACACTGCCATACCCTGCGGGCTTATGATCAATGAACTCATCTCCAACGCATTAAAGCATGCCTTGCCGGACGGAAGGAGGGGCGAAATCCGGATAGAGATGAATCAGGATGATAATGGCGTCCGAATCATCTTTGAAGATAATGGGGTTGGATTCCCGGAAGGCATGGATTTTCGCAACACGGAAACGTTGGGGCTGCAACTGGTAAATATGCTCGTTGCCCAGCTTGACGGCGCCATTGAAATGGTCAGAAACGGCGGGACAAGGTACGTGATAACGTTGAAAACATAAATCACCTCGGGGGTAATCGTATGCCGAAAGCAAAAATACTGATTGTGGAAGATGAACAAATAGTAGCCCTGGACATCCGGAAGAGCGTCGAAACAATGGGCTATTTTGTCTGCGCCGTCGCCTCTTCGGGAGAAGAGGCCGTTCAAAAGGCAGGTGAAACCCGACCGGATCTGACACTGATGGATATCGTGTTAAAAGGGGATATGGACGGCATACAGGCTGCCGAACAGATCAATGCGCTCTTCAAGATACCCATTGTCTATCTTACCGCCTATGACGACGAAGATATTTTGCAGCGGGCCAAAGTAACAACGCCTTATGGATATATCACCAAACCCTTTAACGACAGGGAACTGCACATAGCCATCGAGATGGCCCTGTATAAGAATCAGGCGGAAGCCAAAATAAGAAAGACGGAACTCTGGCTGGCCGCTGTTCTCCGAAGTGTGGGCGATGGGGTGATTGCCTCCGACAAAGAAGGACAGATAACCTTCATGAATCAAGTGGCTGAAAATATTACGGGTTGGGGAAAAGAAGACGCTTTTGGAAAAAAGCTGACGAAAATTCTCAATGTAAAAGATGAAGAACTGGGCGGTCTGGAAAAACATCTGGTGGAAAAGGTAATTACCCAGGGTCTGATCATCAATTTGCTGGAAGACCGCCTGCTCGTTGCCAAAGACGGAACCGAGATACCCATCTCGGACAGTTTGGCGCCCATTAGAAATGCCGACGGGGAAACAGCCGGCACGGTGCTCGTCTTCAGGGACATCACCGAACGCAGGCGGATGGAGAAGGAACTGCAACATGGCATCGACCGGTTGCGGAAGGCGCTGGGGGCAACCGTTCAATCCATGGCATCCGTGGTTGAAACAAGAGACCCTTACACGGCAGGCCATCAACGGCATGTGGCCAATCTTGCCCGTGCCATTGCGACGGAGATGGGTCTTGCAACGGATCAAATCGAAGGCATCCGTACGACAAGCATAATCCATGATATCGGCAAGATATCCGTTCCCGCCGAGATCCTCAGCAAACCCACAAAATTATCTGGGCTTGAATTCAGCCTGATCAAAGTGCATTCCCAGTCCGGATACGACATTCTGAAAGAGATCGATTTCCCCTGGCCGGTTGCACGGATGGTGCTGGAGCATCACGAGAGGATGGATGGGTCCGGATATCCGCAGGGGCTGCATGGAGACAGGTTGCTTATCGAATCCCGGATCATTGCCGTGGCCGACGTCGTAGAGGCCATGGCCTTCCACCGCCCCTACCGGCCTGGGTTGGGGATTGATGCGGCTCTGCAAGAAATAGAGAAGAATAGAGGGGTCTTATACGACAATACGGTTGCAGATGCCTGCCTAAGGTTATTTCGGGAAAAGGGTTTTCAAATTACGTAATTTATGGAGAAAGCGGATGATTAGGTTTAAGAATCTCAAGATATCACATATGATCATGATCTCCATCGGCATTGTTTTTGTCTTGGGCGCGACATTGAACATCATCCTTGTCCTGTACAGCATGCGCCAACAGTCTCTGTGGGAAGCGGAAGCAAAGGCCCGAATACTCCTTGACCGCAACATGGCCACCCACACCTATTTCTCTGAGATTATGAAGCCGAAACTGCTCGAATGGACCGCCCCGTTTCGCACGAAGGAATATTTCGAGCCTTCGTGGATGTCCTCCACCTATGCCGTCCGGGAGATTCATAAATACTTCAGTTCGTTTAACCCTGAAAAATATTACATCAAGGATGCCGCAATCAATGCCCGAAGCCCCGAAAACGAAGCAGATGATTTCGAGAGGGCCTTCCTGGAGAAACTGAAAAAAGACGATAAGCCGGAATCGTATTCCGAGGTTCGCACAATCAACGGTAATCCCTATCTCACTGTCCTGAGGAAGGGCGAAGTCGTTGAAGAATCCTGTCTCCTCTGCCACGGCAATCCAGGCGATGCGCCGGAGGGGCTGGTGCGTCTATATGGTCCGGAGCGTAGTTTCCACCGTAAGATCGGTGATGTCATCAGCGTTATCTCAAGGCGCATACCCCTCTCGGCCGCCTACTCAGGGGGCTACCGAACCACCGTGCAGCTTTCCATTTTACTCGCCGTCGTTCTTGCTTTGCTACTCGGCGTTCAGTTTTTCCTCTATAGACGTTTATTGATTTTTCCCCTCGGCGTCATTCATGACAAGGCATTGGCTATTGCCGGAAGCAAAGAACAACTGGGCGAGAAAATTCCGGCGCCTGCCGGCTGGGAGTTCAAGGAACTTGCCGACGCATTCAATGAGATGTCGCAGAAGCTGCGGTTAAGCATGGATCAACTGGAGGATCGAGTGGCGGAGCGCACCATGGAACTCAACGCCTCCAATGTGGAACTGAAAAGAGAGATCACCGAACGCAGGCGTGCGGAGGAGGGGTTGAGCGAGAGCGAGGAACGCTTCAAAAACCTGTATCAGGAAAGTCCCATCCCGACCTTCACCTGGCAAAAAAAAGAGGACGACTTCATTCTTATTGATTTTAACCGCGCCGCGCGTCAAATAACCAACGGCAAAGCCGTCGACTATTTCGGAAACAGCGCTTTGGAACTGTATAGAAACAGGCCGCAAATCCTCGGTGACATGAATCTTTGCTACAAAGAAAAATCCGTCGTGAGACGGGAAATCATTTCATGGCACTTCGCACCGGGAAGATTTCTTTCCGTGCATTATGGTTTCATTCCTCCGGATCTAATCATCGTCCATACGGAGGACCAAACCGAACGCAAGCAGGTGGAGGAGAAGATTAAGGCATCCCTCCTGGAGAAGGAGACGATGCTCAAGGAGATCCACCACCGGGTGAAAAATAACCTCCAGGTTGTCTCGAGCCTTCTTGGTCTTCAGTCCAGTTATCTCCAGGATGAAAAAACCCGGGAGATCTTCCAGGAAAGCCAGGACCGGGTGAGAATCATGGCTAATATCCATACCATGCTCTATCAGTCGGAGGATCTGGCAAGGGTCGATTTCGGCGGCTTCATTAGGGATCTGGTCGGTCGCTTGCAGCAGTCTTACGGGATTGCAGGATCTCCCATAGAGGTTCACATAGATATTGCTGATGTATCTCTGACCATAGAAACGTCGATCCCCTGCGGACTGATTCTGAACGAACTGGCGTCCAATGCGCTGAAACATGCCTTTCCGGAAGGAAGAGGGGGAAAAGTCAATATCCGTATGGCAACAGCAGCAGACCAGTTTATGTTGAAGGTTCAGGATAACGGAATCGGCTTTCCCGTGGCGGTCGATTTCCTCAACCCCCGATCCCTGGGATTGGAACTGGTGAGACTTTTGGTGGAACAAATTAATGGCGCCATCGATCTGCAGGTCGAAGGGGGCACCACTTTCACGATCACATTTCCCAAAGCAAGCAAGGGAGGTTAAACAAATGGAAAAGAAGAAGATCATAGTCGTTGAGGACGAGAGGATCGTGGCCCGGGACCTCGCCAGGCAACTGACTGATCTGGGCTATGATGTGGTTGCAACCGCATACTCCGGGGAGGAGGCGGTGGAGAAGGTCGGGGAGGTCCATCCCGACCTGGTGCTGATGGACATCGTGCTGACCGGGGCGATGGACGGCATCCAGGCGGCCGAAAAGATCACGGCGCTCTCCGGCACCCCGGTGGTCTACCTGACCTCCTATGCCGACGACAAGACATTCGGGCGGGCAAAGCTTACCAGTCCTTCCGGATACATCCTGAAGCCGGTGGAAAAAAAGCAGTTGCATGTCGCCATCGAATTGGCCCTGCACAAACACGGCATTGAGCTGAATCTGCAGAAGAACCACGCGAGGATCTACGGATCGATGAAGGGTATGATCGAGGCGATTGCGGAAACGATAGAACTCAGGGGTCCCTATACCCCAGGCCATCATGAAAGGGTATCGAGATTGGCGGCAGCTATTGCCCGGGAGATGGGATTGACGGATTTTCAGGTGGAGGGGATCGAGCTTGCCTCATGCATCTACGATATCGGGACGGTCAATATTCCGGCCGAGATTCTTCAAGATGTGGAGCGTCTGGAGGGGATCAAGCTGACCATTTATCAGACCTATCCCGAGGCCGCTTATGACACGCTGAAAAAGGTCGAATGTATCTGGCCGATAGCCGACATCGTCCTCCAGCATCGTGAGTGTTATGACGGATCGGGATTTCCCCGGGGGATCAAGGGAGAAGAGATTCTCATCGAGGTCCGGGTCTTGTCGGTCGCCGTTGCCCTGGAAGATTTAACGACCCACAGGAGTTTCAGGAATGCCTTTCCTTTGAGTGAGGCTTTTGAAGAAATTTCATCCCATAGCGGCTCCAGATACGACCCCGAAGTCGTGGCTGCCTGCCTGAGGCTTCTTAGAGAGAAGGGTTTTAAGTTTGAACCTGAAACCGTGGCGCGAATTTAGCCGAAGTAATAACAGCAGGAGAAGACAGCTATGAAACGAAAAGAATCCATAGGTTATTTCAAGACGATACTTGCCTTCACTGCCATCTTCATGCTCTGCGCCCTTCTCTCCTCAACCTATCTGAGTTACCGAACTTCTATTTCTGCTGCCGAATCATTCCATTTACCCTTTCTTCATCAACAAGACAGAGATATCGAGACACATCTTGACAGATATGCCGATGATACATTGTTTCTGACGGGGGTTCCTCCCATACAGGGGATAATAAGGGCAAATGAAGGGGGAGGCTATGACCGGGAAGAACAAAGCAGCGGGGAGAACTGGGTAAAAAGGCTTAAACAGATATTTGAAAGTTTAGGGACAAGAAAAACCGAATACCTGAAACTCCGGTACATGGATGAAGGGGGCAACGAACTCGTCAGAGTGGATTTTAAGGATGGCAAAGCCAGGATCATCCCGGATACTGAACTGCAAAACAAGGCCGATCGCTATTTTTTTACCGAAGCAATGAAACTCTCCGCAGGCCAAGTCTATTTCTCCAATATTGACCTGAATCAGGAACGGGGGAGAATAGAAGTTCCTTACCTGCCAACACTGCGCATTGCCACGCCGATATTTAATAAAAACGGCCGCCCTCGCGGCATTATTGTTTCCAGTGTGGGCATCCAATCTCTTCTCCATTCCCCCGGATTACTAAAATCTCAAAAAGGCGAAGAGATTTACATTGTTGACAAGGACGGTTATTTCCTGCACCACAACAGCGACCCCGCCAGGGAGTGGGGCGCCCCTGCCGACTTGAACACGGGTAAGAATCTGAAAGCATACCAGCCCGGTTTATTCAGGAAAATAATGAATAACGATACGGGGATGGCATTTTCTTTCGCTTCTTACCGGTTTGTTTTATTCAGCCGGGTCGAATTCTCTCATACAGAGCGGAAATATCTGGTTATCGTTTCCGAGGTTTCTCCCTATGTTATCCTGGCGCCAATGTTCAGAACGGTCATTGCTGGCCTGTCTTTCATCTTCTTTTTCTCGGTGGTCCTTTATTTCTTTGTGAGGCATGCCTCGGGGCAAATGCGCGAGAAAGAAGAGGCGCTCGCAGGCAGTGAGGAGCGTTTCCGCCGTGCCGTGATGGATGCGGCTTTCCCCATGATGATCCAGGCAGAAGATGGAGAGGTGGTGCAGATCAACAAGGCATGGGAGGAAATAACGGGGTATGCCCATGCGGATATTCCTACCGTTTCCGATTGGATGAGGAAAGCATACGGTCAAAACATCGCTATCACAAAGGCTTACATTGATACAATATTCAGCCTGGATACGAGAAAGGATCAAGGCGAATATATCGTTACGGCCAAGGACGGGAGTAAGCATATATGGGATTTCGCCTCCGCGCCCCTGGGAAAATTGACTGACGGCAGGCGGTTGGTGGTAAGCATGGCGAGGGATGTGACGGGAAAAAGACAGGCTGAGGAACAATATAGAACAATGATCCAGACCTCGATGGATGGTTTCTGGATAACCGATGCGCAGGGACATATTATCGATGTGAATGATGCGTACTGCGGTTTAATCGGTTACACTCGCGACGAACTGATCAATATGACGATACCCGATATAGAGGCCCATGAAACACCTGAGGATACTGCCCGGCATATCCAGAAGCTTATGGTATCCGGTTACGACCGCTTTGAAACTCACCATCGAAGTAAGGACGGCAGGCTCATTGCTATTGAAGTCAGTTCCAACTTCCTTCCTGCTGACGGCGGACGTTTCTTTGTCTTTCTCAGGGATATCACCGAACGCAGGAAGGCGGAGGAGGCACAGCGCCGGAGTGAGGAACAACTCCGACTGCTGCTGAACTCAACGGCTGAAGCGATCTACGGCATCGATCTGGACGGTAATTGTACGTTCTGCAATCCGGCATGCCTCCGCTTACTCGGATACACACAAGCCGACGAGTTGATCGGGAAGAATATGCACTGGCTGATTCACCACACACGATCCGATGGGGAAGCCTTTCCCATCGAGGAGTGCCGGATCTTCCGGGCTTTCCAGCAAGGCGAAGGTGCGCACGTGGACGATGAAGTGCTCTGGCGGGCAGACGGC
>Ga0163199_1001096_pt1 | contig 16816 bp, 17 predicted proteins | sample PL_2010_150m_FD_113537 | JGI IMG/M metagenome (GOLD analysis project Ga0163199, IMG submission 113537) | Freshwater microbial communities from Powell Lake, British Columbia, Canada to study Microbial Dark Matter (Phase II) - PL_2010_150m | ecosystem: Environmental > Aquatic > Freshwater > Lake ...
CGGGGTGATCGACCGCATCCGCAGCGAAACCGTCGCGGCGGTGGAATCCATGGGCGGGGTCAAGCAGGAAGTGGAAGAAGGGGCCGCATACAATCGCCAGGCCGGCGAATCGTTGCAGCAGATCGTGGTGGCTGCCGGGCAGGTGGAGGAACGGGTGGGCCGCATCGTCAGCAGTACCAGCCAGCAAAGCGCGGCAACCGGCGCGGTCACGCGCAACATGGAGGAAATTTCCGCGATGTCCCAGGAAAACTCGGTAAATATCCAGCAAATGGGCGCCGGTGCCGAGGATGTCTCCCGGATTGCGATGGATTTGCAGCGTCTGGTCGGGCAATTCAAAGTTTAACCCGGCTTGTCCCTAAGGCGGCTCTGCGAGCTTGCGCGAGCGCAGGCAGGCAGTTCGCGTCATCACAGCCCCGTCATCCCTGCATGTCTTAATCGACAATCTGAGCTTAACCTGGAAACGGCCATTGACCGCTTCCATGGATGTTTGACACAATGCTCCAATATGCTTGTTTGCGCATGACTGGTTCCCCTGTTGGGGGAACGCAAGCCATCCCGTCCAACTGCTGTTTCCAGGTTTAATTCTTACAAGTAATTTCATGACAAATCTACCCAAGGAAATCTTCAAGGCCTACGATATTCGCGGCGTCGTCGGGAAAACCCTGACGACCGAGATTGTCGAGGCCATCGGCCACGCCATCGGCTCGGAAGCGGTGGCGCGCCAGCAACGCGCTATCGTGATCGGGCGCGACGGACGGCTGTCCGGCCCGGATCTGGCGGCGGCACTGGCGCGCGGCATCCAGAAAAGCGGCATCGACGTGATCGACCTGGGGCTGGTGGCGACGCCGATGACCTATTTCGGCGCCTACCAACTCGACACGCATTCCGCGGTGATGGTCACCGGCAGCCATAATCCGCCCGACTACAACGGCCTGAAAATGGTGCTGGGCGGCGAAACCCTGTCCGGCGAGGCGATCCAGGGATTGCTGGCGCGCCTGGAAAAAGGCGACCTGGTCAACGGCAGCGGCAGCTACCGTACCCACGACATCGCCGACGAATATATCCAGCGCATCGTCTCCGACGTCAAGCTGGCACGTCCGATGAAAATCGCCGTCGATTGCGGCAACGGCGTCCCCGGCGCGTTTGCGCCCAAGTTGTTCCGCGCCATGGGCTGCGAGGTGCAGGAACTGTTCTGCGAAGTGGACGGCCATTTCCCCAATCACCATCCCGATCCGTCGGTGCCGGAAAACCTGCAAGACTTGATACGCGCGGTGAAAAGCGGCGCTGCCGAAATCGGCCTGGCTTTCGACGGCGACGGCGACCGGCTGGGCGTGGTGACCAAGGACGGGCGCATCATCTTCCCCGACCGCCAGCTGATGCTGTTCGCCCAGGACGTGCTTTCCCGCAATCCCGGCGCGCAGGTGATTTACGACGTGAAATCGACCCGTAACCTTGCCCCGTGGATCAGGGATCATGGCGGCGAGCCGGTGCTGTGCCGCACCGGGCATTCCTTCATTAAGGCCAAGATGAAGGAAACCGGCGCGTTGCTGGCCGGCGAAATGAGCGGCCACGTGTTCTTCAAGGAACGCTGGTTCGGCTTCGACGACGGCTTGTACGCCGGCGCGCGCCTGCTCGAATTCCTCAGCCGCCAGGCGGATATCGACGCCACCCTGCATGGTTTGCCGGATTCGGTGAATACCCCGGAATTGCAGATCAAACTGAAGGAAGGCGAGAACTACGCGGTGATCGACACGCTGAAACAGAACGCCGAATTCCCCGGCGCACAGGAGATCATCACCCTCGACGGCCTGCGCGTCGAATATGCCGACGGCTTCGGTCTGGCGCGCCCGTCCAATACCACCCCGGTGATCGTGCTGCGCTTCGAGGCCGACAGCGCCGCGGCGCTACAGCGCATCCAGGACGATTTTCGCAAGGTGATCCTGGCTGCCGCGCCTGGCGCAGTGTTGCCGTTTTGATTCGGAGTTGTAAAAAATGAGCCTGATCCCGATCGACAAGGAAGAATTGGAAATCGGGAAACCGTTGCCGTGGGCGGTGTTCGACCCGGAGCGCAACCGCATGGCGGCGGCGGGCGATGTGATCCAGAACGAAGAGCAGTTGCTGTTGTTGCTCGACAATCATGCCTGCCGCGAATTGACTTGGGAGTCTGGCGGCGATGCAGGCGAAGAGTTGACCGCCGAGGCCATCACCAAGACGGATACCAGCAAGTCGGCCCAGCAGACCAGCTTCAAGTTCGACGCGATGAACCTGAAAGTCGGCGACCGCCTGCAAATCCAGCCGCCTGCACAGCTTTCGCCGGAACGCTTCCTGGTTAAACTGATCGGCTACGTCAACAACGTCAGCTTGCTGGTGACCGCGCCGATGACCACCAATGGGTTGCGCTTGCAACTGATCGAAGGCGAAAAGCTGGTGGTGCGGATATTCTCCAGCCAGAATGCCTTCGGCTTCGCCAGCACGATAGAAAAAGTGTGCAAGCTGCCGTTCGACTACCTGCACCTTTCCTTTCCGGTCGAAGTGCAAGGCATGGTGATCCGCAAGGCGCCGCGCGTCAGAACCAAGATCATCGCCTCGGTAACGGTCGCTGAACAGGGTGCGGATAGCGCTTCCGCGATGATCTCCAATCTCAGCGCCAACGGCGCTTTGCTCGACGCCCGCCGAAATCTGGCCGAGAAAGGCGATACCCTCAAGGTGTCGTTCCGCGTCAACCTGCACAACATCGACGCTTACCTGACGGTAAACGCCGCGGTGCGCGCGGTGTTCAGCGACGAAGTGGTGGATAGCGGCGGTGCCGCGCTGATCCACCACGGCCTCGAATTCGTCAATTTGCAGCCTAACGACAGTGTGATTCTGCAAAGCATGATCTACCAGCAGATGATCGAGCATCCCCATACGCTGGCCTGACGGCCCATCCCTTACCATGTTCTATTCGCTGATTCGTCCCCTGTTGTTCCGCCTCGACCCGGAAACCGCCCACAACCTGACGCTGGACGGCTTGAACCTGCTGCGCAGGGCCGGGTTGCTCGGTTTGCTGGGCCGCGCACCGGTTTGCCGGCCGCGCACGGTGATGGGGCTGATTTTCCCCAACCCGGTCGGCCTGGCTGCCGGGCTGGACAAGGACGGCGCCTGTATCGATGCGCTGGCCGCGCTGGGCTTCGGTTTCATCGAAATCGGCACGGTCACGCCGCGCCCCCAACCGGGCAATCCCCAGCCGCGCCTGTTCCGCCTGCCGCAGGCGAATGCCATCATCAACCGTATGGGGTTCAACAACCGGGGCGTCGATAACCTCCTGGAAAACGTCCGCCGGGCGCGCTACCGCGGTATCCTCGGGATCAACATCGGCAAGAATTTCGACACCCCTATCGATCAGGCGGCGGAGGATTACCTGATCGGGCTGCGCAAGGTCTACCCCCATGCCAGCTACGTGACCGTCAACATCTCCTCGCCCAACACCAAGAACCTGCGCCAGCTCCAGCAGTCCGACGAACTCGGCAAGCTGCTCGGCCAACTCAAGGAAGAGCAGCTCAAGCTGGCGCAGCAGCACGGCAAATATGTGCCGCTGGCGCTGAAGATCGCCCCCGACCTGGATACCGAGCAGATCATCGCGATTGCCGATTTGCTGCTGCAAAACGAAATCGACGGCGTGATTGCCACCAACACCACCCTGGCACGCGTTGGCGTCGAAGATCTGCCGCACGGTGCGGAAAGCGGCGGCCTGAGCGGGATGCCGGTCAGATCCAGGGCCACCGCGGTGGTCAAGCAGCTGAGCATGGCGTTGGACGGGAAGATTCCGATCGTCGGGGTGGGCGGCATCCTGAGCGCGCTGGATGCCGAAGAGAAACTGGCGGCCGGCGCGGAACTGGTGCAAATCTACAGCGGTCTGATTTATCGCGGCCCCGGCTTGATCCGGGAAATTTGCCGGGAAATCGGCTAAATTCTTTTTTTAAACCGCCAAGACGCCAAGAGCGCAAAGAAATGGGGTTCGCAGGGATGGGCGGCTTTATTGCCCAACTCGCAAAAACATGATTTTAGAAAGCCTGAGCCGCTCACCCTGCTGGTTGATGCGATATCGTTTCAAACAGGATGATTCCCTTGGCGTTCTTGGCGTCTTGGCGGTTCAACTGAGTTTTTTAGGATAAGCCCATGCTGATCGGTGTTCCCAAGGAGGTCAAGGATCACGAATACCGCGTCGGCGTGACGCCGGCAGGCGTGCGGGCGCTGGCGGCAGCCGGCCATGAAGTGCTGGTGCAGAGCGGGGCGGGCCAGCGCATCGGTTTTTCCGACCAGCTGTACGTGGCGGCGGGTGCCCGTATCGCCGCGTCCGCCGCGGAAGTTTACGCCAGTCCGCTGGTGGTCAAGGTCAAGGAACCGCAGCCGGCGGAATTGCCGCTGTTGCACCCCGGGCAAGTGCTGTTCACCTATTTTCACCTGGCCTCCGCGCCGGAACTGACCGCGCGCCTGCTCGAGCGCCAGATCGTCGCGATCGCTTACGAAACGGTCACCGATGCGCAAGGCGGCTTGCCGTTGCTGACGCCGATGTCGGAGGTGGCCGGGCGCATCGCGATCCAGGCCGGGGCGACTGCGCTGCAATTGGCCAACGGCGGCAACGGCGTGCTGCTGGGCGGGGTGGCGGGCGTGGCGCCGGCGCGGGTGGTGGTGCTGGGCGCCGGCACGGTAGGAACCCAGGCGGCCAGGATGGCGCTGGGCGCCGGCGCCGATGTGACCATTCTCGACATCAATTTGAACCGCTTGCGCTATCTCGACGACGCGTTCGGCCCGCGCATGAAAACCCGCTACTCGGAGATGCAGGCGATCGAGGAACTGGTGTCCGGCGCGGATCTGGTGGTCGGGTCGGTGCTGATCCCCGGCAAACGCGCGCCGAAACTGTTGTCGCGCGACCTGGTCAAAACGATGACGCCGGGCGCGGTGCTGGTGGACGTGGCGATCGACCAGGGCGGCTGCGCGGAAACCTCGCGCCCGACCAGCCATAGCCAGCCGACCTATGTCGAGGAAGGGGTGGTGCATTATTGCGTGACCAACATGCCGGCAGCCGTCGCGCGCACCTCGACCCAGGCGCTGACCCACGCCACCTTGCCTTATGCGCTGCTGTTGGCGAACCTGGGCTGGCGCTCGGCGCTGCGCGACCATGCCGGGTTGTGCGGCGGGCTTAACCTGTGTCTCGGCGAAGTGACGCATCCGCATGTCGCGGAAGATTTGGGTTATGCTTATTGCGTGCCGCAAAAGGCGATGGGGTTGTAGGAGCGCCTTCAGGCGCGATAGCGGTGTCTGAATTCGCGCCTGAAGGCGCTCCTACGTTCTTGGATCTCATTTCAACGATAGGCAAATGGAACATTTTCTGCTGATACTGGTCGGCACGGTGTTGGTCAACAACATCGTGCTGGTCAAGGTGCTGGGCCTGTGTCCCTTCATGGGCGTCTCCAGGAAGCTCGACGCGGCGGTCGGGATGAGCGCGGCGACGGCCTTCGTGCTGACGCTGGCGTCCGGCCTGAGCTACGCGGTGGATGTCTACCTGCTGGTGCCGAACGACCTCGCTTACCTGCGCACCCTGTCGTTCATCGTGGTGATCGCCTCCATCGTGCAGTTCACCGAGATGTTCATCCGCAAGTCCAGCCCGTTGCTGTACCAGTCGCTGGGCATCTACCTGCCGCTGATCACCACCAACTGCGCGGTGCTCGGCGTGCCGTTGCTCAACGTCCAGGAGAACCACAATTTCGTCGAATCGCTGCTGTACGGGCTGGGCGGAGCGCTGGGCTTCGCGCTGGTGCTGATCCTGTTCGCCGCGATGCGCGAGCGCCTGGAAGGGGCGGCGGTGCCGGAGCCGTTCAAGGGCGCGCCGATCGCGATGGTGACGGCGGGCTTGTTGAGCATTGCGTTCATGGGTTTCGCCGGGTTGATCAAGTAAATCGATGCTCACCGCGATCCTGATCATGGCCGGTCTGGCCGTCCTGCTGGGCGCCATCCTCGGCTTCGCCGCGCTCAAGTTCAAGGTCGAAGGCAATCCGCTGATCGAGAAAGTGGACGCCATCCTGCCGCAGACCCAATGCGGCCAGTGCGGTTATCCCGGCTGCGCCCCCTATGCCAAAGCGGTGGCCGAGGGCAAGGCGGACACCAATTTGTGCGTGCCGGGTGGCAACCCGGTGGCGAAGGGCATCGCCGAATTGCTCGGGGTCGAATTCAAACCGGTCGGCGGCGATGAAGCGGCTGGCGAACCGCCGCCCAAGCAGGTCGCCCTCATCGACGAAAACCGCTGCATTGGCTGCGCCGCCTGCCTGAAAGCCTGTCCGCAGGATGCCATTCTCGGTGCGACCAAGCAGATGCACACCATCCTGCCGCTCTATTGCACCGGCTGCGAATTGTGCGTGCCGGTTTGTCCGGTGGACTGCATCGCGATGATCCCGGTCGAGGAAGACGTGACTTCCTGGAAGTGGCAATATCCGGCTAATCGAGCGGATAAAGGGTAAGTTATGGAAGGAAAAAACATTTACCGCAGAGGCGCCCCCCATCCCAACCTTCCCCCGCTTGCGGGGGAAGGGGCGATTGCCTCCCCTCCCGCGCGCGGGAGGGGATTGAGGGGAGGGGAGGCGCGGAAAAAAACAACGCAAACAAAAGCTCTGCCTTTCTCCGCGAAACCTCTGCGCCTCTGCGCCTCTGCGGTTCAAGCGGTTTTGTAGCTCGTGAGAACTTTGTTCACCTTTCACGGCGGCATCCATCCGCCGCAACACAAGGAGGAGTCCAGCCGCCTGCCGATCGCGTTCGCGCCGTTGCCGCAGCGGCTGATCGTACCGTTGCGCCAGAATATCGGCGCGTCCTCCACGGCCATCGTGCAGCCCGGCGAGCAGGTGTTGAAAGGTCAGATGATCGCCGCGGCCGACGGCCTGATTTCCGTCGCGGTCCATGCGCCGACCTCGGGGCGGGTGGTGGCGCTAGAAAATCATGCGGTGCCGCACGTTTCCGGGATGCCGGGGCTGTGTGCAATTATCGAAGCGGACGGGGAAGAGCGCTGGTTTGCGCGCCAGCCAATAGATTACCGCAACATCGCTCCTCACTTGCTGCATCAGCGTTTGCGCGATGCCGGGGTGGTCGGCCTGGGGGGCGCAGCGTTTCCCACCCATGTCAAACTCGATCCGGGGCAGCAGCAGAAAATCCAGACTTTGGTCATCAACGGCGCCGAGTGCGAACCGTGGATCACGTCCGACGATGTGCTGATGCGCGAGCGCGCCAGCGAGGTCGTCGAGGGCATCAAGATCATGGCGTTTATGATGCAGCCCGAAGAAGTGCTGATCGGCATCGAGGACAACAAGCCGGAAGCCATCGCGGCGATGCGCCAAGCCTGCCAGGGGACGAATTACGAGGTGGTGGCGGTGCCGACCTTGTATCCCACCGGCGGCGAAAAACAATTGATCAAGGTACTCACCGGCAAGGAAGTTCCGTCCGGCAGCCGCCCGCTCAGCATCGGCGTCAGCTGCTCCAACACCGGCACCGCCTATACCGTGCATCGGGCGGTGAATTGCGGCGAGCCGGTGATTTCGCGGGTGGTCACGGTGACCGGCAACGTGCGCCAGCCGCAGAATTTCGAGGTTTTGATCGGCACCCCCATCGGCGAGCTGATTGCGCTGGCCGGCGGCGCCAAAGACGACACCCGGCGCTATATTGTGGGCGGGCCGATGATGGGCTTCGACCTGCCGGCGCTGGACGCGCCGCTGGTGAAGTCGGTCAACTGCGTAATCGCAGTGTCGGATGCGCTGTTCCCGCCCGCACCGCCGGCCATGCCGTGCATCCGCTGCGGCCGCTGCGCGCAGTCCTGCCCGGCGGACCTGCAACCGTTCGAGCTGTACTGGTTCTCGCAGAGCCGGAATTTCGACAAGGCGCGCGCCTACCAGCTGTTCGATTGCATCGAGTGCGGCTGTTGCAGCTACGTGTGTCCCAGCAATATTCCGCTGGTTTCCTACTACCGCTTTGCCAAGAGCGAGATCGCCGCGATCGACCGCGACAAGAAAGCCGCCGAGCTCGCCAAGGAACGCTTCGAATTCAGGGAAGCGCGCCTGGCCCGCGAGAAACAGCAAAAGGCCGCCCTGTTGGCGCAGAAGCAGGCGCAGCAGAAGGCCGCGGCGGCAGCCGATCCCGACGCCGCCGCGAAGAAAGCCGCGATCCAGGCCGCGCTGGAACGCGCCCAGGCCAGGCAGGCAGCCACCACACCACCGCCGGAGCATCCATGAACTCACCCCACGTCCAAAATCCCGGCAGCGGCGTTTCCGGCATCATGCTGCGGGTGCTGGCGGCTTTGTTGCCGGCGCTGGCCGCCTACGTTTATTTCTTCGGCCCGGCGATCCTGGTCAGCCTGGCGCTCGCCAGCGTTACCGCGCTGGCGGCGGAAGCGGCGATGCTGCGCCTGCGCGGCTACCCGCTGCGCTACTTCCTGCTCGACGGCAGCGCGTTGCTGACCGGCTGGCTGCTGGCCTTGTCGATCCCCCCGCTGGCGCCGTGGTGGCTGATCGTGGTGGGAACGCTGTTCGCCATCGTAATCGCCAAGCATCTCTATGGCGGCCTCGGCAACAACCTGTTCAACCCGGCGATGGTCGGTTTCGCGGTGCTGATGATTTCCTTCCCGGCGCACATGACCCACTGGCTGACGCCGTTGCCGCTGGCGCACGACGGCTTGAGCCTGGTGCAGCAGTTGTCGTTCATTTTCGGCGAAAACCTGCCGATTGGCGTCAAGCTCGACGCGGTGACCATGGCGACGCCGCTGGATGTCATCAAGACCCAGCTATCGCTGGGCGGGACGGTGGGCGAAATCCGCGACCACACACCGGTTTTCAGCACGCTGAGCGGCTTGGGAACCCAGACGATTGCCGCGTTCTACCTGGCCGGCGGTTTATTCCTGCTGCACCAGCGGATCATTACCTGGCACATCCCGGCGTCTTTCCTCGGCGTGTTTGTGCTGACCGCCGCGCTGTTCCAGGGCATCGATGCCAACCATTACGCGCCGCCGCTGTTCCATCTGTTCAGCGGCGGCGCGCTGCTGGGGGCATTCTTCATCGCCACCGATTACGTTACCGCGCCGACCACGCCCAGGGGCAAGCTGATTTTCGGTGGCTGCATCGGGCTGCTCGTCTACCTGATCCGGGTGTTCGGCGGCTACCCGGACGGGGTGGCGTTCGCGGTGCTGATCATGAACGCGGCGGTACCGCTGATCGACGCTTATACCCAGCCCAAGGTATTCGGCCATAAAGACTGACATGCCCCCCAACCATTTTTCGCCCTCGGACCGCTCCCTCCCTTGCGCGCCTAGCGCGCGGGGGAGGGCTGGGGTGTGGGCAGTTGCAGGCTTTGTTGTCGTCGTTCGCCCCCCATCCCGGCCTTCCCCCGCTTGCGGGGGAAGGGGGCAGTGTGTTGCTGTCGGCAACCATCTGAAAATAGTTTGAGGCAGGAAAACCAAAGCATGGAAACCGTCCTACGCCATTCCGCCAAATCCGCCGCGATCCTGATGGCTTTCGCCATCGCCGGAACGGCGTTGCTGGCCGTTACCTACCACGTCACCCGCGACATCATCGCGGCAAGCGAGAAGCAGGCGAAGCTCAAACTGATCGCGCAAATCCTGCCCAAGCAACTCTACGACAACGATATTCTCCAGGAAGCGAGCCAATTGCCGCCGGCCGCCGAACTCGGCAACCTGGGGGCGACCCCGCTGTACCTCGCCACGCTAAACGGCCAGCCGTCGGTGGCAGTGTTCGAGGCGGTGGCGCCGGACGGCTACAGCGGCAAAATCAAGCTGCTGATCGCGCTCAAGGCGGACGGCGAACTATCCGGCGTGCGCGTGGTCGATCATCATGAAACGCCGGGGCTGGGCGACTATATCGAGATCGTCAAGGATCGCTGGATCACGCTGTTCGACGGGCTGTCGCTGGGCAAATACAGCGGCGCCCAGGACTGGAAAGTGAAGAAGGACGGCGGCCGGTTCGAGCATCGCTCCGGCGCCACCGTCACTCCGCGCGCGGTGGTCAAGGCAGTGCATAAAGCGCTGGAATATGCCGCTGCCAACCCCGATGAATTTTTCTCCCCGCGCCAGGCGGATCAGAAGGAGGGTACCCCATGAGCGACGTAAACTACCGGGAAATCATCTGGAGCGGCATCTGGAAAAACAACGCCGGCATCGTCGCGCTGCTCGGCCTGTGTCCGCTGCTGGCGGTCAGTTCCACCGTGGTCAACGGCGTCGGCCTGGGGCTGGCGACCGCCATCGTGATGGCGTTCAGCAATGCCGCGGTGTCGCTGGTGCGCCGCTTCATTCCCAACGAAATCCGCATCCCGGTGTTCATCGTGATCATCGCGGTGCTGGTGACCATCATCGAACTGCTGATGCACGCCTATGTCCAGGCGCTGTATCAGGTGCTGGGGATCTTCGTGCCGCTGATCGTGGTGAACTGCAACGTGCTGGGCCGCGCCGAGGCGTTCGCCTCCAAGAACCCGGTGCTGCCCTCGACCGTCGACGGCTTCATGGTCGGTTTCGGCCTGACCCTGACGCTCGGCGTGCTGGGCGCGATCCGCGAAATCTTCGGCATGGGGACGCTGTTTTCCGGCATCGACATGGCGCTCGGCGATTGGGCCAAGTCGCTGGTGATCACCGTGGTGCCCGATTACCGCGGTTTCCTCCTCGCCATCCTGCCGCCTGGCGCGTTCATCGGTCTGGGCTGCATGATCGCCGGGAAAAACTGGCTGGATGCGCGCGGCAAGGCCGGCAAGCGCCAGGCGGAAGTCGCCGGGTGTACGGTGCCGTCCTGAGTCTGGCCCGCCTAACCTGGAAACTGTTTTAAGGAAGAATTTTTAATGGGAAAAGTAATAAATTCAGCAGAGTATCTGTTAAATCAATTGGGCGAATTGAGTTACCACTTAAGCAACGTCCCTCATCAGGATCAAAGCTATTTTGAGAAACCGCTGCAAATCATTAATCAGGCCTTGGGGTTTCACATCAGCGTTTTATACAAAATCACCAACGTAATTGAAAATGATGTCATTTTGGAAGTCATGACCGTTTGCAACCCCGAACATATAAGACCGGATTTGGCGGAAGGCAGCAAAATCTGCCTCGCAATCGATCATCCCCGCGCGGAATTTACCAACGAAGTCATGGCCTTCAAAAATCGCAACGTTTCGGCGATTAATATCCCGGGATGGGGCTGTGATATCGTCGGGGCTATCTATTTGCCGGAGAACCTGGGCCACGGCTACCTGTTGGCCGGCGATTATTTTGGGGATGAATCCGACATCCAGGAGCATGACGTGCGGACATGCGAAATCATGTGCAACATGTTGAGTTCGGTTTTAATGAAAACGCAGTTTGAAAAACTGGCGAGTTACGACGGATTAACCGGCCTGTTGAACAGCCGCGCCATTCGCGATGAACTGGAAAAAGCATTTCAACGCCAAAAGCGGAAAAACACCTGGTCGGGGGCAGTCGTCCTGGCAGACATCGATTATTTCAAGAAAATCAACGATCAATACGGTCATATCCAGGGCGATGCAGTGCTGCAGGAAGTCGGGTGCCTCTTCGAGGCGTCGATTCGGAAGCATCTCGATCTCGCCGGTCGCTATGGCGGTGAAGAGTTTTTGCTGATTTATGAAGATTCCGAAAAAGACCAGGTCTTGAGCATCGTCGAACGCCTGCGGCACACCATAGAAAATCATCAATTCAAGAAGATCGGGACTGACGGCAGCCCTCTGGACGGAGAATATTTAGCGGTGACCATGTCGTTCGGGATCGCGCTGCTTAACGACCAAACCATCGAAAACAGCAAGGAAATCCTGGCGATGGCCGATGCGGCTTTATATCGATCCAAGGAAAACGGTCGTAACCGGGTGACGCTGGGCGGACGCTGAGCCTACTGGATGATTCCCTTGTACAAGAACAAGGCATATCCGCCGATAAGCCCAAAGCCCATCAAACGGGGGACCCGCCCAAGGATGGCAATCGACAGGAAATGCAGGGCGCCCGCGCCGAGAATGATGAATATGCCGGTCTGAAAAAAGTCGGGTATATGGATCGGATTAAAGACCGAAAACAGGCCGATACACATGGGAATGCAAATATGGCCGTCGCCGATTTGCGAGCTCAGGACAATATCCTGTCGGCCGATACGCGAGTAATACAGGGCGAGGAAGGCATTGGGCAAAACCATCAGTGCGCCGCTCAACCAGCCTAAATTGGCAAAATTAATAAATTGGCCTTCCGCTTTGGACACCCACCCCACCAGATGATCGACGGCAAAATAAATGCCGTAGGCGCTTGCCGCGATCAGCAACAGGTCGAGCACGATCGACCAATGGAAGGTTTTATTCTTCCTGATGTTGTCTTTCAATATTTCAAATACATGCAATATCTGCCAAAAGACAAACAGGCCAACCAACACCAGGCCATCGTAAAAATCGAGTATCCCATCCTTGGCCAAAGCCCACAGCGTGCCGCTAAACAAGAATAACGCGATCAAGGTAAACAGCAAATTAAGCCGATTGATCCGGTGAGTATCGACGAATTTTTTTAGCTTTTGCTTGAAACTGCCATTGCGCACGGCCGCCGGCGCGCAAAAAATCGCGGAAAGCCCGAGGATCAGGGTCAGGTTGGTGGCATTGTTGACGATGCAGTTCTCGATCACCAGTCCGCCATTGCTTCCTGAACTGCTCATCACATAGGCGAAAACCAGATTGGCAAAGCCCGAGCAGTACGGCATGATCAGCGTGCCGAGTACGGTTCCTTCAAAACCCTTGCGCTCCATGGCTTGCAGACGCCAGATCATGATGAAGGAAGCCGCCGCAAATATGGCGAGCAGCGCTAAGGGGTTGGCCGTATGGATTTGGATGTTGTCGATCAGGCTATTCACGTCGGGATAGAAAAACAAGGATAGTCCCGCAAATTCACGACCCGCAGTATCCCCGACCCTCGTATCCCGGTCAAATATTCATGCTTGCGATTAAGCGCGGGTAACCTGGGGATCGAGAATTGCCTATAATAGCCGGCCATGAACGCCGCCAAACGCCGCGCAATTTTCCAGCGCCTGCAAGCCGCCAATCCCGAGCCGACCACCGAGCTGGCTTACCGTACCCCGTTCGAGTTGCTGGTGGCGGTGGTGCTGTCTGCGCAAGCCACCGACAAGAGCGTCAACCTCGCCACCGCCAGGCTGTTTCCGCTCGCCGCAACGCCGCAGGCCATCCTCGACCTGGGACAGGAAGGGCTGGAAAATCACATCCGCACCATCGGCCTGTATCGCAGCAAGGCCAAGTACCTGATTGAAACCTGCCGCCTGCTGCTCGCCCGTCACAGCGGCGAAGTGCCGCATGAGCGCGCCGCGCTGGAGGCGCTGCCGGGCGTCGGGCGCAAGACCGCCAACGTGATCCTCAACACCGCCTTCGGCGAGGACACCATCGCGGTGGACACCCACATCTTCCGCGTCGCCAACCGCATCGGGCTGGCGCCCGGCAAGACCGTGCGGGAAGTCGAGGATAAACTGGTGAAAGCGGTGGAGCCGCAGTTCCGCCGCCATGCCCTCCACTGGCTGATCCTGCACGGGCGCTACGTGTGCAAGGCGCGCAAGCCGGAATGCGGCCAGTGCATCATTAACGATCTTTGCGAATTCAAGGGAAAGGCCACACTGCATGTTTAGCCCCAGCCGCGACCAGGCGCGTCGCTTCCTCTTCGATACCTGGCGCAAGCAGCGCGACGGCGTCGCGCTGACCGACCTGGAGCGGATGGCGCTGGCGGTGCTGCTGCTGCATCCCGAATACCACCCCCAGCTCGACGATCCCGAGCAGTACCTGGAACGCGACTACCTGCCGGAAAACGGCGAGGCCAACCCGTTCCTGCATCTCAGTATGCATCTCGCCATCCGCGAGCAGCTCTCCATCGACCAGCCGCGCGGCATCGTCGCGCATTACCAGCGCCTGCTGGCCAAGTGCGGCGACGAGCACGCCGCCGAACATATCCTGCAGGAATGCCTGGGCGAAATGCTGTGGCAGGCGCAGCGTCAGCGCACGCCGCCCGACCCGGCGGTGTATTTCGAGTGTCTGGCGCGGCACGCCTGAACCTCTGGGCAAGCGCCGGTCTAATCAGTTATCCTTGTAGCGAACGCTTGATCAAACCGATAGCGGAACGAGGCTGAAAGATGAAAAGAATCGTGCTAATGCTGGATGGCTTCATCCAGCGCGACTTGTTGACCGACAAGGCGGAAGTGACCATCGGGCGCAACGCCGAGAACGACATCCAGATCGACAACCCGTCGGTGAGCGGCGTCCATGCCAAAATCACCCTGTCCCCGCAACTGCTGGTCGAAGACCTCGGCAGCACCAACGGCACCCAAGTCGGCGGAAGCAAAATCCAGCAAGCCACGACCATCCACATCGGCACGCCGATAGCCATCCTGCGCTACCTGGTTTACGTGCTCGACGAACACAAAAAGGAAGACGGCACTACGCTGGAGCGCACGCTGAAGGTCGGCGAAAAGCCGGCTTGACGACATGCGGCTGGGCATCGACCTGGGCGGCACCAAGATCGAAATAATCGCGCTCGACGAGAGCGGCATTGAACTGTTACGCCGCCGCGTCGCCACCCCGCGCGGCGATTACCCCGCCACTCTGGCGGCGATAGTCTCACTCGTGGAACAGGCCGAAGCCGTGCTGGGAATGCGCGGCACGCTAGGCATCGGCACCCCTGGCGCGGTTTCCCCTCTCAGCGGCTTGCTCAGAAATTCCAATTCTACCCACCTCAACGGCCAGCCGCTTCAGCAGGATATGGAAACGTTGTTGCAGCGCGAAATCAGAATCGCCAACGATGCCAACTGCTTCGCCTTGTCCGAAGCGCTGGACGGCGCCGCGGCGGGCGCCGCCGTGGTGTTCGGGGCGATCCTCGGCACCGGGGTGGGCGGCGGCATCGTCATCCACGGCCAAGTGCTCACCGGCCCCAACCGCATCGCCGGGGAATGGGGCCACAACCCGCTGCCCTGGCCGGACGCCGAAGAATTGCCCGGCCCCGCCTGTTATTGCGGCAAGCGCGGCTGCATCGAAACTTTCCTGTGCGGCCCCGCTATGGCGGCGGAGCACGCCCGGTTGCACGGCGGCACGCTGGATGCGGCGGCCATCGCGGCGGACGCCGAGGCGGGCGATGCCGCTTGCACCACCACCCTTCAGCGCTATGAAGACCGTCTAGCGCGGGCCTTGGCGCAGGTCGTGAATATCCTCGATCCCGATGTGATCGTGCTGGGCGGGGGGATGTCGAACATCGGGCGCTTGTATCGGGAAGTGCCGCGGCGCTGGGGGCAGTACGTGTTTTCCGATCGGGTGGATACCCGCCTGGTGGCGAATCAATTCGGGGACTCAAGCGGGGTGAGAGGGGCTGCCTGGTTGTGGGGGTGAGGCGACCGCCAGCCAAAGAAAAGGGCGGCCTGCGCCGCCCTTAGTGGAGTGCAACAACGCTAGCGGTTATTTGAGCTTTTTAATGCCCAGCACGCCGAGTACATACTTCTCGTAAATCGGCTCGGTGGTGCCTTTCTTCATCTTGCGAATGAAGTATTTCTCGAAGGCGATCTTGGCCAGGTGCACCCACTTGCCTTCCTTGAACCAGTTGACGTTGCGCGGCGGGATCTGCGGCATCGCCACGAAGGCGGCGCCGGTATCGCCGAAATCGGCCAGGCAGATGGCGTTCCAGGTGCCTTTCTGATCGGGTTCCTTGCCGTCGAGCACCGCGCGGATGTTGTGCGCGGTGGCGGTGACCATGGATTCGATCATGTAGCCGGTCTTGGGGGTGCCGGTCGGCACCGGGGTGGCTTCCACCGGCGGAATGGCGACGCACACGCCGACCGAGTAGATATTGTTGTATTTCGGGTTGCGCTGGAACGGGTCGATCAGGATGAAGCCGCGCGGGTTAGTCAGCCCTTCGATGCCGAATACCGCATCTATGCCCTTGAACGCCGGCAGCATCATCGAATGCTTGAATGGCAGTTCGTGTTCTTTCTTGACGTTGCCCATGTCGTCGTGTTCGGTGACGAACATCTTGCCCGGCTCGATTTTGGTGACCTTGGCATTGCAAATCCACTTGATGTTACGGTCGCGCATTACCGATTCCAGCATCCCTTTCGAGTCGCCCACGCCGCCCAAGCCGAGGTGGCCGATGTAGGGCTCGGCGGTGACGTAGGTCATCGGCACCTTGTCGCGGATTTTGCGCTTGCGCAAGTCGGTATCCATGATCATCGCGTACTCATAGGCCGGGCCGTAGCAGGAGGCCATTTGCACCGCGCCCACCACGATAGCACCGGGGTCCTTGATGAACGCATCCCATGCCTTGCCGGCGTCCACCGCGTGGTCGACGTGGCAGATCGAATGGCTGTTCTTGCCGGGGCCGGCGCCTTCGACTTCGTCGAAAGCCAGCTTCGGCCCGGTGGCGATCACCAGAAAGTCGTAGTCGACGAAACGTCCGTCCGCCAGTTCCACCTGATTTTTTTCCGGGTGAACGCGCTTGGCGGCGGTCGGCACGAAGCCGATGTTCTTGCGCTCCAAATAGGGGGCGATGGGGATGGTGATGTCTTCCTTGGTGCGCCAGTTGACCGCCACCCAGGGGTTGGAGGGAACGAACTGGAAGGTCGGGGAATCGGAAATAACCGTGACCTTGTCTTCGGGGCGAACTGCCTCGCGCATTTCATACGCCATCGACATGCCGCCGATGCCCGCGCCCATAATTACGATATGTGCCATATTCAGTTTTCTCCTCTTACCACTTAAAGATTTTTTGCATTGCTTCCAGCCC
>Ga0163199_1001097_pt1 | contig 16812 bp, 16 predicted proteins | sample PL_2010_150m_FD_113537 | JGI IMG/M metagenome (GOLD analysis project Ga0163199, IMG submission 113537) | Freshwater microbial communities from Powell Lake, British Columbia, Canada to study Microbial Dark Matter (Phase II) - PL_2010_150m | ecosystem: Environmental > Aquatic > Freshwater > Lake ...
CGTTCTTTTGCGATTCGGCATTGCTCAATCAGTTGTGATAATTCTGCTGCGGACAAGCGTTTTTCATCAGCCGCCAAACGGCTTTCAGCGAGATGCGCCAAAGCAAGATCGATATTGTCGCCACCCAGCATTAAATGGTCGCCGACGCCTATACGGGTCAATTTGGGTTCCCGCTCGCCTTGCTCCACTTTAATCAACGTTAAATCGGTAGTCCCTCCGCCGACATCACATATCAGTAATAAATGCACATTCGCCAACGTTTGCTGAAGGTTGTTTGCATTGCGCCGCAACCAGTCGTAACAAACCGCCTGCGGCTCTTCCAGCAAACGCACCTGATTAAGGCCTGCGATCCTCGCCGCCTCCAGGGTCAGCGATCTGGCCGCTTCATCAAATGAGGCCGGTACGGTGATGACAAGCTCCTGCTTTTCCAGAGGCGCATTCGGAAACTTATGGCGCCAAACGGTACGGATATGCTCCAGATAGCCGGCGCTGGCGTCAATCGGCGAGACCTTGCAGATATCGTCGCCACTGCCCCAGGGCAAAATATCCGCACCATGATCGACTGACGGATGTGACAACCAGCTTTTGGCGCTGGTCACAAAGCGTCCTTTCGTTTTTGCACCCAAAACCCTCGCCGCTTCGCCGATCACCGCCTGTTCTCCGGCCGGCGAAAAACTGACATCTGCCGCAGACAATTCACCGACGGCCGGATGATAACGCACCGACGGCAACAAAGGCCTGGCCGCCACTTGTCCCGGAGCAATCAACTGCTCGATGTGAAAAATATGTATATCGACCGCGCTGTTACCGGCTTCTGTTTCGGCTTTCGCGTAAGCAACAACAGTATGTGTGGTGCCCAGATCGATGCCGACTAAATACTGTAGAGATTGATTTTGCACGATGATGTTATTCTTTGATAATTATTGTTCAGCACGGCATAGCCTGCCTATTTAGTCGTTATCATACAGTCGCCGGCAATTTTCAAGCAAGCGCGATAGTGTGATAACGTAAATCATTGCTGCATACCGCTTTTCAGGATTGACATACGGAATAATACCGTTAAGTTAAACATCCCGGCATTTCCACACTGAATGCAGGCTATTTTCAGTCTTGACTAAAGAACCAAGAAAGACTTAGCCGCCCTATTCAGTTAAAATATGTTTATATTAATAATCCGTTTTACCTAACGGCGTTAATTCGTCAACTGTGTGTTTTTCTGAGGATATCCAATGCGTAAAAATCTTCTTGCCTTTACAGGGGGCGCCGCGCTGCTCCTTAACTCTTCATTGAGCCCGGCAACCACTGACTTGCCGCCTACGGCCAAGGTCGATATGGGGCCGGTAGAAGAGGTCTGTTCTGACTTTATCTCACCGGAATGGCGTAAGGAACAAGTGATCGACGGCGTCACGATACAAGCATCGCACTTATGTAACCCCGATAATCCGGCGGATATTGCCGCCTTTGTTAAAGGCACCAACAATATTTCAATGGATACATTGATGGAAACCCAACTTGCTGCGGATGCCATCACGATGTCCGACGACGTCGACGGCGACGGCGATCCTGATAAAATCATTATCAAACTCGAAGTCGTCGAACTTAACGGGCATTCACCCGATGTTAAAACACCGATAACCACGTTTGATATTGCGCCGGGCATACAACCGACTTTTTGGGTTTACGCACCCAAGACTCGCGACATGTCCACACTGAGCCTTTACGAACCGGAAGCGAATTCGCTGCTGCGCGTACCGTCGCCGGTCATCCGCGTTGAACAGGATGATACGGTCTGGATCGTGCTGGAAAATACGCATTATTTACCGCATTCGATACACTTGCACGGCATAGACCATCCCTTCATGGACCATAGCGGCAGCGGCAATGACGGCGTAGGGCAAACCAGCAACATGGACACGATGCCGGGCGACAGCAAGACCTATGTCATCAAGCCGCGTCAGCCCGGCACGATGTATTACCACTGTCACGTGCAACCGCATACCCATATCCCTATGGGCTTGCAGGGCATTTTTGTCGTTGAGGAAAACCGCCCCAACAATTGGGTGCAAACACTCAACGTCGGCGCCGGCCAAGTTCGTCATCCATCGGTGGCGGTTAGCGAAAAATACGAGCGGGAATACGATTTGCATTACGAAACGGCCGACAAAGAACTGCATGAAGTTGTCGCCAGATCGGCAAATGACCCACGCTTGATTGCCAAGCACATGAACATGGAATATGACATCACTGATGCTACAGATGATTATTTTATGCTCAATGGCCGCTCTTTCCCTTACACATTAAGGGAGTCGCTGATTGAGATGGAGCAGGACAAGAAAGTTAAGCTGCGTGTTTTAAACGGCCATACGGAAGATCTGGCGCTGCATATTCACGGCCACAAACCGACCATCACGCATTATGACGGCGTTGATAACGGACCGGGTTCTTATATCACCCGCGATGTACACGGCATGACGCCGGCGCAGCGTATTGACCTGGAATTGAGCGGTGTCGATGACGGCTTGCACAGCTTTGGCCAGGGCATCTGGATGTTCCATGACCATGTCGAAAAATCATTTACAACCAACGGCACAGGCGAAGGCGGTGACATTAGCCTGGTTGTATACAAGGGCTTTCTGGATGAAAAAGGTATCCCTACTGCACACGGCATGAGTCTGGCGCCGTATTTCACCAAGGCTTTCTGGCAAAAAAATTACCCGGTCTGGCAAGATTATGATGCATGGCGGAGCCTCGGATTACCTGACCTGAAAGCTGATTACCAGCCCTCTAAAGTAGCAGTACAAAATATTCCTGCGAAAAAAAGCACAACACCGGCCAATGAACAACAAAGTTCTGCCATAGGCAAATTGTTTTACGGCTTACTACTGGGATTATTAAGTTATGCAGCGGTTATCAGGCGGCGCTCAATTTATGATTACGCTGTTAAATTTTATAACTACGCACTTAGACTGATAAAAAAATAAGCTAAGACTGTAAGCGCCGTCTATCTACGAGGTAAGACGGCGCTTTAATTTAATCGAGCGTAATATCGCGGGCAACCCAAATCCTAAACTAATCTACACATCAAAAGCCATAGTCTAAGACAAGATTATAGACGGCCAAATTATCTGAATTTTCAACTCCGAAGATATACTTCCCGCTAAACGATAAAGCATCCGGGAGTTCAATCACAACAGCTTTCAAGCATTTTACCTTTCCGCATGATTTGAAAGTCGATTTCATTAGCCGTCTCTGGTGGAACCTTGGGCTATTCAGGCCATACCGTAACCAATAAGCACGCGAATCGAGGATCAAGAACTCGACACTTGCTGTTAATCAAGGTGCCCGATGTTTTGACTTTTTATGGGTATGATATGAGGGGGGGTTACCTTGGACAGCCTTCACCGGCAACCCCAAACTTTAGCGCTTCACCGTAGCGCTCATACAGCTTACACGACACTCAAATTTTCATCGTCATACAAACGCGCTTTTTTCCAGCCGACAAATTTTTCATCATGAAATTCAAGGTCATTATCTATCGCATATTCATAACAGCTTCTGAACAATTTGGCGGTACGAAACGCATGCAATTCATCATCGGCAGTCACTTTCTCTACATTGCCCACCTGAAAAGTCTTATTTCTTGCTTTCCCGTTGCACACCCAAAAAACGGTGTAACACAAATAGCTTTTGTCTTTACGATGGTCAAACTTGATGGTTCTGGACACCCCGGTTACACCCGTGGTAGTTTTGTTTTTAGGCGGCTTAAGAAATCGTGTCTTACTGCCTTTTAGAACAACGAGCATCTGGTCACGCCAGGTAATTGCCGCTTGCAGGGACTTGCCCTTGTTGCCCCATAATTTATGCGAAAAATAGCGACTGCTTTCTTTGCCGCGCCTTACGATGCGTACTTGAAAACCAAACACATCCGGTTCGGTAATATGTTTATTTTTTTCCATAGACTAATCCTCCATAAGAATTACATTGATAAATCTAGCAGCAAGGTTGTACCGCCGAATTATTATATTGCTAATTCTGCTTTTTGTAACCTGATTGTAATAAATTATCGCTAAAGCCCTTATAAAAGCAAGCAAAAAATAACAACACTAGACAATTCCCGACTAATCTGGTGTAGAATAGCGTCCATTCCACTGCCACAGTGGTTGATGCAAGCCAATAATTCTTTGTTTTTCAATATCCTGGAGATAATCAATGAGCGTATTAGTCGGTAAACAAGCACCTGATTTTACAGTTCCTGCAGTATTAGGCGACGGTCAAATAGTTGACTCATTCAGCTTCTCTGAAGCCACTAGCGGTAAATATGCCGTCGTATTTTTCTATCCATTAGATTTCACATTCGTTTGCCCCAGCGAACTCATCGCACTGGACCACCGCATGGATGAATTCAAAAGCCGTAACGTTGAAGTTATTGCCGTATCAATAGACTCGCATTTCACGCACAACGCCTGGCGCAATACACCTGTCAACAAAGGCGGCATAGGCCCTGTGCGTTATACGATGGCAGCTGATATGGCTCACTCAATCTGTAAGGATTATGATGTTGAAGCTGCGGCCCCTGCCGTTGCTTACCGCGGCACTTTCCTGATAGACCGTGGCGGCATTGTTCGTCATCAAGTGGTTAATGACTTGCCTCTGGGCCGCAATATGGACGAATTACTGCGCATGATTGACGCATTGCAATTCCATGAAGAACATGGCGAAGTATGTCCGGCAGGCTGGAATAAAGGCGATGCCGGCATGAATGCAAACCCGGCAGGTGTTGCAGAATATCTGGATAAAAATGCCGACAAGTTATAAGGCTGAGCTGTAAAAACCAAAAAGGCGCGTTGTGCCGGCACAACGCGCCTTTTTATTTGCCGTTAATCCGCCGCTTTATTTGCAAGATCCACCAGCAATTTTTTTCTGATCAGATAAGCCGCACCGATAGCACATAACGCGGGTATCTGGGTAACGATAAAGACAGCGGTAAAACTTTTACCGACAAGACTCACTAAACCGCCAAGAATGGTCAGCTTGACTGCCCACCAGGCAATCCAGTACCCCATCAGACCGATAATGACCCATTTAATCGTAGATTCGCCCTTTTCCTTTGCGGTCATATAGAACCACACTATGATGGCAATGCCCGCAGCTTTAGCTAGAAACAACATCTTGACCTCCTTCGTTTAATTATTATTGACAATGACACGCCATAATATTCCATAACAGGCCGTTATTGCATCCTTTTTAATAGCGTAAAAAAACGCATAGACACGCCATCTATCTGCCTGTCAACGCTATCACTCCCGGCACCATGACCCCAACAGATTTTCAACAATGCATCCTGACCTGGTTTGACCAACACGGTCGCAAGGACTTGCCCTGGCAGCAAAATATGACACCTTATCGTGTATGGCTTTCTGAAACCATGCTGCAACAAACACAAGTGGCCACCGTTATTCCTTATTTCAAGGCATTTATAGAAAAATTCCCGACCCTGGAACATCTGGCACACGCAGATATTGATGATGTGCTGCATCGCTGGTCAGGATTAGGCTATTACGCACGCGCCCGCAACCTGCATAAAGCTGCTCAACAGATAGCTCAACAGGGCTATTTTCCTGACACACTGCCCGAACTTATCGCATTACCCGGCATAGGGCAATCGACGGCAGGAGCTATCCTAAGCATAGCCTTCAACAAAAGCCATCCGATACTTGACGGTAATGTCAAACGGGTTTTAACGCGATTCAACGCGATTTCCGGCTGGCCTGGAAACAGTCAGGTCAATAAACAACTGTGGACGATCAGTGCACAACTGACACCGACAGAGCGCGTCGCCGATTACACCCAGGCCATGATGGATTTAGGAGCAACCCTTTGTACACGCAGTAATCCCGCATGCACTGTCTGCCCGATTAATACTCACTGCAAAGCCGGAATCAACAATACGGTTTCGGCATACCCGACACCCAAACCAGCCAAAGCCTTACCGGTAAAACGACTGTTTTTTTTATTGCTGACGGATCAGGATAAGCGGATATTACTGGAAAAAAGGCCGCCTTCCGGTATCTGGGGAGGGCTATGGAGTCTGCCGGAATTTGCCGGCGTTGAAGAAGCAACCCATTGGTGCCTGACGAATAATCTGCGCATAATTAATCAAAGCATCTTAAAACCCGGACGCCACACCTTCTCCCATTACCACCTGGACTACACACCGCTGTGCATCCAGGCCGAAAACCCTACAAATTTTGTGATGGAAGCCGGCCAATCCGTCTGGTATAACGCTCAACAACTTAACAATCTGGGCTTCGCGGCGCCAATTAAGATGCTGCTGCAATCACTAAACAACGAGGATAATAATGAGTAGATTAGTACACTGTGTAAAATTGGGCAGAGAAGCCGAGGGCCTCGATGCACCACCATTCCCCGGCGAAAAAGGCCGGGAAATATATGAAAAAATCTCCAAGCAAGCCTGGAAAGACTGGCTGAGCAGGCAAACCATGCTGATCAATGAGAACAGACTGGCCAGCTTTGACCCCAAAGCCAGGGCCTATTTGGCGGAAGAAAGAAGCAAATTTTTGTTTGAGGATAAGAATGAAATGCCGGCGGGTTATGTGCCGCCGAAAATCTGATTGCCGGACTTATTATAAACTCGGCTTTTCCGGCTTTCTCCCACGTCAAACAGGCGAGTAGGGCGCGCCTAACTCGGCAGCCGCTTTAGCCGCTATAATAAGCCTAATGGATTCTCGGGATCGATACCATCCATAAAAGGCTTGCGTCTCTCCCTGTCAGTCAGCTGATAGACCTTGCCCAGCCAATTGTTAAATACGGCTTTTGCGGTATCCCGCCAGGTATTATCAAGATGTTCCAGCACCAGATGCTCGGGAAATTCATCCAGCTTTCGCCCCGTCAGCTTGGCCGATCTGACATGCTGCTCATAATCGGAAAAAATTTGCTGAACAATCTCGTTAAAATAATGCTCGGGAAACGGCGGATAATCTGTTATTTCGGATTGATAAAATCGCATCACTTCGCGCTTATATTCTTTTAACAGGCTAATGTCATCATATTCGGGATGCCCCTGAAAGAACACAATACGGAAACCGTCCTCGCTGACGGCAAGATGCACGCCTGCTTCTTTACTGGCTGCCAAAATCTTCAGGCCATGTTTTTCCATATCACTCTGGAATATCTCATTAAAGCGCGAATGCGGAACATCGAAGCGGGTATTGATTTCTGCAATCAAAGGATGGGTATGATCTATCACTTTATGGGCAAATACGCCCCAGCGTTTGGCAGGCAAACGGGTTCGCGCGATACCGTAGCGGTATTGAATAATCGCATGGGTAGCCAGGCATGAACACAGTACCGATGCGACATTTTCCCTGGCCCAGGAAAACACTTCGGTCAGCGGTTGCCAAAAATCTTCTTCAGGGAGGCTGGGTCTCGTAACATTGGCGCCGCTGATAATCAACGCATCCAACCCATCCTGTTTGATTTTTTCAAACGGTTCATAATACTTGTCTATATGCGCCTGTGCCTGCGGACTCCTTTTTAAGCCTTCAACCGTAAAAGGGTGAACATGAAACTGCACAATTTGATTACAGGCGCCCACCAACCTGAAAAACTGCCGCTCCGTCGCTTCCAGCGCGGCATCAGGCATCATATTAAGCAAACCTATATGCATTTCCCGGATATCCTGATGACGGGCGCGTTCAGGATCGACTATTTCTTCACCCTCTTCGCGCAGGCGCTGGAATGTAGGTAGGTCTGTGTGTGCGACTAGCGGCATAAGCGGTACTCGGTATTCATCATTGCTGTAGGCTAAGCGCATCGGCAATTAGCCTGATGAAATCATCTTCGCACTTAACGGCGGCGGCATCATTGGCGTCGATGGTATAGCCGTATTGCTGCGCTATCGCTTCGTAACGCGGCAATCTGGATTTGAACAATTCCGGGAAAACCCAGGAAACAAATTCATCCGGCGGCATGGCATCGGTGGAACGGTAGTTTTTAATCTGCATGAATTCAGCGAGTTTTTCATCAAGAAACGCTTCGCGGTAATACAGCGGCTTGGGATCGGTTTTTGCCCGTTCAATAATAGTCTGTTCCAGTGTCGGCGGTATTTTGATATAGATAATCAACGTATGCTGCGCCAAGGTCTCCAGCACGTCGGGACTGTCCAGCTCGCAAACGCTGCCGCCGGCATCATTGATAAAGTGCTTGTAGCCATAGATGTCTTCGGCCTTATGGATAAAATCGGGCACATCGATCATCGCCGCGACTTCGGCCTGATGGTGAAGTTTTTGCCGGCGTTTGAATTCGGGCAAGGAAAGCCCGCCCAATTGCGGATTACCGAGTTTGCCGAGGAAACTGGAGACTGCGGCCAAATTATCGACAGTGATTTTACTGCTGATATAAATGGAATCGGACAGCAGCAACTCACGCAAAAAAGGAACGCTGATAGCCTGGCGTTTGATATTGTCGAGTATCGGCTCTTTCAAGTATTTGGTGCCTATCCGGTAGTCACCCGAATAATGAAACCATTTGGCTTTAGGTAATTTATTGGCCAATGTCGTTTTGCCTGCGCCGGACATCGCCAATAAGGTAATACGCTTGGATTGCCAATCCAAAAATTCCTGGGGACTCATTCTCATGTAATATTCCTATTCTTCCAGATAATCATCGATGTCCATATCTTCGGGATTGGGCTTGTGTTCGTCGGTATCCGAATAGCCCAGATCATCGCTTTCAATGTCATCAAAAGGTGCACTCCAGTCTTCGGGGTCTTCGATATAATCGAACGTTGAGTTATACCAGCTGTCATGGTCATATTCGCCTATATCGCCGTCAAGGTATTGAACTTCAATGGCGTCGTCGCTTTCTTCAATGGCTACAACTTTAAACGTCAGGTTGTTTTCCAGGTCTTTGTACCAACTACCTATGATAGGGTCTGCTACGGTGGTCATTTGTGTTACCTCAATGTATTTACGTTAGGATATCCAAAACAGGACAAAAAGAATGAAGAATATTATGAGTACCGCGAAAGAAAATACAAAAATATTTTGCACGAAAAAGCGTGTCGTCGGCGCGTACTACTGCAAACCGCTCTTGTATTAAACATTTTTAAACATATATTGTCTATCACGCTCGATTAATAACTATGAGACACATCTTGATGACTACTAGCATAAAAAAACAGCTGTTATTACTCTCTGTTTTACCCGTTTATTTAGCTTTGACCCCGGCATGTCGTGCAGAATTACCGCCTTACGCTAACGGGCAGGCCTTGCCCTCCCTGGCGCCAATGCTTGAACGCAGCATGCCGGCCGTTGTGAACATATCCACCTCAACCAATATTCAGGTGAACGACAATCCATTATTGCAGGACCCTTTTTTTCGTCACTTTTATAATTTGCCCAATCAGCCGCGGCAGCAGCAGAAAAACAGCTTAGGCTCGGGTGTGATCATCGACAGCAAACAGGGACTGGTGCTTACCAATAATCACGTCATTGACAAGGCCGATAAAATTGCCGTAACACTAAACGATGGGCGGCAACTTAACGCAGAATTAGTCGGCACCGACCCTGAAGCGGATGTTGCGATTATCCGCATACCTGCCGATCACTTGACTGAATTGCCTATTGCCGACTCCAGTCAATTGAGAGTCGGCGATTTTGTCGTCGCCATAGGCAATCCCTTTGGCTTGGGGCAAACCGTCACATCCGGTATTATCAGCGCGCTGGGTCGCTCGGGCCTCGGCATAGAAGGCTATGAAGATTTTATCCAGACCGATGCCTCCATCAATCCGGGCAACTCGGGCGGCGCACTGGTTAATTTACGCGGCGAGTTCGTCGGCATGAACACCGCCATTCTCGCGCCTACCGGCGGCAACGTGGGCATAGGCTTTGCTATCCCGTCCAATATGGTGATGTCCCTCAAGGCATCGCTGGTCAAGCACGGCGAGGTCCGCCGCGGCCTGCTCGGCATCACCTCGCAGGACTTAACGCCCGAGCTGGTCAATGCATTTAAGCTCGAAAACAAGCACGGCGCGGTGATCAGCAGCATTGAAAGCAACTCCCCGGCCGCAAAAGCAGGCCTGGAGCCGGGTGATATTATTATCGCCGCCAATGGCCGCCCTGTTAAAGACAGCCACGACATACGCAATATCATCGGACTGATGCAAATCGGTGATAATGTCGAGATGGAGTATTATCACGGCAATGAGAAAAAGAAGGTCACTGCGACGATAGGCAAACCCGAGCGTCCGCAGCTGGCAGGTGAAAAACTGCATCGAAAATTACGCGGCACGATATTAAGCGATACGCCAAAAAACCAGATAGAAGGCGTTTTGATTGAAAAAATCGATACCTCGTCCGAGGTTTGGCGCATCGGTTTGCGTCCGGGCGACGTTATTGTGTCGGCAAATCGCTACCGCATCCGCAATCTTGACGAATTAAAGCAAGTGGTCGACCCGAACAGCGGTTTGCTGATTAATATCCAACGAGGGCAGGAAGGCTTCTTTCTTGTGTTAAAGTAAAGTCGTTCACAACGCGGAAATTCGACGCCATCGGTCGTACTTCCGCGCCTCTATACTAATCTGCCTTAAGATCAAGACATGAGTCCCGAAAAACACTTTATGCCGTTAACGATCGCCGTCCTGGTCATTTCCGACAGCCGCACCGATACCGATGATGTATCCGGTAAAACGCTGGTGGAGCGTGCGACCGAGGCCGGCCATTACGTCATCGAAAAAAAAATAGTCCCGGATAATATTTATCAAATCAGGGCGACCGTTTCCAACTGGATTGCCGCGGAAAACATACATGTCATCATCAGCACCGGCGGTACCGGCGTGACCGGCCGGGACGGGACTCCCGAAGCCGTTCGGCCTTTACTGGATAAAGTCCTCGATGGTTTTGGCGAAACCTTCAGGATGCTGTCCTACCAAGATATTAAAACATCAACGATACAATCCAGAGCGATTGCCGGCGTCGCCAACGCGACCTATATATTTTGCCTGCCGGGTTCATCAGGCGCATGCCGCACGGCGTGGGACTCATTAATAAAAGAACAGCTCGATTATCGCACCCGCCCCTGTAACCTGGTGCAATTGATGCCGAGGCTCATGGAAAAATAATGCCGTCCTTATTCTTATTTCTTGGCGCGTTCAGCGCATTGACCGGAATCGGCCTGGGCGCATTTGGCGCCCACGGCCTAAAGGCCATGCTGAGCCCCGACCTGCTGGCGGTCTATCAAACCGGCGTGACTTACCAGATGTGGCATGCACTGGGCTTGATCCTCATCACATTGATACGCCAACACGCACCGAATTCCAAATTACTGAGCTGGGCAGGCTGGCTGATGTTCGCCGGCATACTGTTGTTTTCCGGCAGTTTATATTTATTAGTCCTGCTCGATCTAAAATGGATGGGCATGATCACACCTATCGGCGGCATCAGTTTTTTAACTGCATGGTTCCTAATCGCACTATTCGCCGTCAAAAAACCACACCACAACAGGTACACCTAATGCGCGACGCCAACCCTCAAGCTGTTTATTTAAAAGACTATACGGTACCCGAATACCTGATCCATAACGTCGAGCTGAGCTTTACGCTGGACGAGGAAAACACGCTGGTCTCATCAAAACTGACGATGATGCGTAATCCAGCCGGCCGGTCCAGCGACACATCATTGATCCTGGCAGGCGAAAACCTCACGCTGTTGCGCGCCGTTCTCGATGATGTCGAACTGACTGCGCAAGACTATCTGCAAACCCAGGACGCATTGATCATTAGTCATGTACCGCAACAACGCGCGTTCGTACTGACTATCAAAAACAGCATCAACCCCAAAGCCAACACGGCTCTGGAAGGCCTGTACCTGTCCAACGGCATGTTATGCACCCAATGCGAAGCGGAAGGCTTTAGAAAAATCACTTATTTCCTGGATCGCCCTGATGTCATGGCGCGTTTTACGACAACACTGATCGGCGATAAAGACCGCTATCCGGTGTTACTGTCGAACGGCAACAACATCGCTGAAGGCGAGCTGCCGGATAATCGGCATTGGGTAACTTGGGAAGACCCTTTTAATAAACCCTGCTATTTATTTGCACTGGTCGCAGGACAGCTCGAATGCATCAGCGACAGCTTCACGACGCAATCAGGCCGCGACATCAGCCTTAAAATTTTTGTTGAAAAACATGACAGCGATAAATGCGACCATGCAATGCAGTCGCTGAAAAATGCGATGGCGTGGGATGAACAGGTCTACGGCCGTGAATACGACCTGGATTTATACATGATCGTCGCCGTCGGCCATTTCAATATGGGCGCAATGGAAAACAAGGGCCTGAATATCTTCAATACCAAGTTTGTGCTGGCGCGTCCCGACACCGCAACCGACTCCGACTACGAACATATCGAAGGCGTTATCGCACATGAATATTTCCATAACTGGACGGGCAACCGCATCACCTGCAGGGACTGGTTCCAACTCAGTTTAAAAGAAGGCTTTACGGTATTCCGCGACCAGGAATTTACCGGAGACCGTACGTCCAAAGCCGTGAAACGCATTGAAGACGTCATCAACCTGCGTACCCGCCAGTTTGCTGAAGATGCAGGCCCCCTGGCGCATCCGGTGCGCCCTGATGCCTACATCGAAATCAATAACTTTTATACGCTGACCGTGTACGAAAAAGGCGCGGAAGTCGTGCGCATGATACACACTCTGCTGGGAACCGAAGGCTTCCGTAAAGGCTGTGATTTATATTTTGACCGGCATGACGGTCAAGCCGTTACCTGCGACGATTTTGTCAATGCGATGGAAGCCGCTAATGCCGTTGATTTAACACAGTTCCGCCGCTGGTATGCGCAAGCCGGAACGCCCGTGCTGACGGTGCGGCACGATTATGATGCATCGGCTCAGACCCTGGCGCTGACCATAAGCCAGCAATGCCCGCCGACGCCGGGACAAGCAATCAAGGAACCTCTGCACATTCCCGTGCGAGTAGGTTTGATTGATCAGGATGGCGCCGTCGTGCCGTGTAAGCTTCAGGATAGCCCGAAAGCCTGCGACGAAGTGACTTTACAGCTCACCCAAGCACAGCACCGCTTTGTATTTGAAGCGCTAAACGAGCGGCCGGTTATTTCCGTGTTGAGGGGATTTTCCGCGCCGGTGAAGCTCGTGATGGAGCGCAGCCCGGAAGAGCTGGCGTTTTTGTTAAGCCATGACCATGACACGTTTAACCGCTGGGAAGCCGGACAACAACTATCGGGGCAAATCATTTCAGCATTGATTGTCGATGTGCAAAACGGCCGGTCTCTGCATCTTAACCCGGTTATCGTCAATGCCTTTAAACAGGTCATAGCACAACCGTGGGACGATTTATCGTATTTTTCCCTGCTGTTAAGCCTGCCGTCAGAAACCTATCTGGCGGAACAGATGCCAATTGTCGATGTCGTTGCCATTCACAAGGCCCGCGAATTTGTCAAATACACGCTGGCGGAGCAATTGCAGCAGCAGTTTCAAGCGCTGTATTTAAATCATCATAGTGATGAATCGGGCAGGTTTGATGCCGGGGCGATAGGCCGCAGACGCATCAAAAACACCTGTCTTAATTATTTAAGCGCCCTGGAAGACCCGGCCATTAAAAACTGGGCGCACCAGCAATTTAAAACGGCCAAAAACATGACCGACCAGATAGCCGCCTTAACGGCAATGGTCAATAACCCGCATTACGCCAGGCAGCAATCCTTAACGGATTTCTACCGACAATGGCAACATGAGGCGCTGGTCATCGATAAATGGTTTGCCCTGCAGGCAAGCAGTCCTGCGCCGGATACCTTTGCGACTGTGCAATCATTAATGAAGCATCCTGCATTTGATTTAAAGAATCCCAATCGGGTCAGGGCGTTAATCGGAGCTTTCAGTCAGGCTAATCCATTGCATTTTCATGCGGCCGACGGGCAGGGGTATCAATTTCTCGCCGACCAGATTATCGCGCTTAATACGCTGAACCCGCAGCTTGCCTCACGCATGATCAACGCATTAACCTCATGGCGTCGATATGATGAAAGCAGGCAGGCATTGATGACGGCACAATTGCAAAGAATCATGTCTACCGAGGCGATCTCGAAAGACGTTTACGAAGTAGCCGGCAAAAGCCTGGCTTAACATAGCGCAGCGTGGACAAACGGATGCTATACCCAAAAAGCATTATCGTTTACCACGCTGCCTTGCTGTGAATCAAAAAAGTTTCTGCCTGAATTCTAATTTCAATTGATTTTAATGCCATTACCCGACTCTCTATGCGGTAGAGTATTGCCGATCCTTCCGGCGGGTGATAGACTCATTAACGTTAGCTACACTCCAAAGCCTTCCATCCTTCTTGAATTGAGTTCATTGGCGAACAGGCGAAAATGTTCGTCCCAACCTGAAATGATTTTGTTAAACCTGCTCAGACATCAATCAAAACAGCCCGCATGACAAAAATGGCGTTAATCAAAACCAATATTTCATTTTCAGACACCTCGAACTTTTCCGCCGTGCAATGATTAGATACGATTACGCGCATCCCCGAACGTCTCTTTCCATTACGTTATCGGTATGGAATGCTCTTTTCCTACGTGAAGCGGTTACCCGCTTGTCGACAGGCCGGATTGCATGGCTGTGGTTATTGGCAGAACCGATCATCCACCTCTGCATAATGCTGTTTATGTTCATTGTTATCCGCATGCGTGTAGTCGGCGGTATCAGCATCGAAGCATGGCTCATCATAGGCCTGGTATTTTATTTGATGTTCAAAAGAACTGCCGGACAAGTGCAGCATGCGTTGACCGCCAATCGGGCGCTTTTTGCCTACCGGCAGGTCAAGCCGATTGATACGCTGCTGGTACGCGCAGCCCTGGAAGGATTCATAACGACGCTGATAGCGATTATTATGGGTATCGGCGGCATTTTTTTCGGAGTCGCTCTTGTTCCAGACGACCCACTCACGGTATTAGCGGTGTTTTTTGGGTTATGGCTGATGGGGCTTGGTTTTGGCTTAGTCACTTCAGTGGTTGCCGCATTGATTCCCAAGATAGGTATTGTTCTCGGCGTTATCTCTACGTTTTTATATTTGACCTCAGGCGTCATTGTCCCCATTTCCCATATACCCAAACCTTACCGTGACTGGTTGCTGATTAATCCATTGCTGCACGGTATAGAAGCTGCCCGATTGGGTATTTCCCCCTATTACCATGCGATACCCGGACTGGATGTCGGGTATCTCTTCAAGTGCGCAGTGTTCGCCATTTTCTTCGGACTGGCCCTGCACAAACACTTTGAAACCAAGCTAATTACGTTATGATCATCGTTGACAATATACACAAACGCTATAAAACCAATCACGGCCTCGGCAAATGGGTGTTGCAGGGCGTTTCATTCACCATACCCCCCAAGGTAAGCGTCGGCCTTATCGGACGCAACGGCGCAGGCAAATCCACGCTGCTAAGATTAATTGGCGGAACCGATCAGCCGACCAAAGGCCATGTTGAGCGGCGCTGCCGCGTCTCCTGGCCTATGGGCTTTGGCGGCGGATTGCAGGGTTCATTGACAGGTCGCCAAAATGCCAAATTTGTTTGCCGCATCCACGGCCATGAAGATGATATTGAGGACCGTCTCGCCTTTATTCAGGACTACGCGGAAATTGGCGCAGCCTTTGATGAACCGATTAAAACCTACTCATCGGGCATGAAATCCCGTTTGCAATTCGGACTCTCGCTGGCAATTGATTTTGACGTCTACATATCGGACGAAGTTACCGCATCAGGCGACGCCGCTTTCAAGCAAAAAGCGGCAACAGCCTTCAAGAATTTGGTCGATCACGCCAGCCTTATTATGGTCTCGCACGGCGAAGGCACATTGAAAAAATTCTGCACATCCGGCATCTGGCTCGACAACGGCAAGGCGCACTGGTTTGACGACATCGACGACGCCCTCAATGCTTACAAGGACAGCCTTCCGAAATGAAAAATCCCGCGTCCGATTCCAGACTTCTGTCTATGGTGCGACAACACAGCCTGCTTAGCGGCGCCTTTATCGCGGCGTTGCTGGCCGTCCTCTACTGGGGTGTTATCGCTTCCGACCGCTATATCTCCGAAGCCCATGTCATTATCCAGAGCACCGATATGGCCGGCGGACAGAGTTCCGGCATCGCCGGCATGCTCGGCAAATCCGGCATCGGCATCCCTACCGAACAATTGCTGCTGCGCGATTACCTGCTGTCCGTCGATATGCTCAAGAAGCTCGACGCCAAGCTGGATCTGCGCAGCCATTACAGCGATCCCACGCATGACCTGCTGTCGCGCTTGTGGTTTAAGGATGCGTCGCTGGAAGAGTTTTACGATTATTGCCGCTCCCGCATCACGGTCGAGCTCGATGATTATGCCGGCGTCCTGGTCATCAAGGCGCAGGGTTACGATCCCGGCACCGCGCACGCCATTGCGACCTTCCTCGTCGACGAGGGCGAGCAGTTCATGGACGGCCTGGCGCGCAGCCTCGCCCAGGAACAGGTCGATTTTCTCAGCAAGGACATTGAAAAAATCCGCGCTAATACGCTGAAGGCGCGCGAGGCGCTGCTGATCTTCCAGAACAAGCACAGCCTGGTGTCGCCGCAAGGCACTACGGAAAACATTGCCGGCACCATTAACCGCATGGAAACCCAGCTCAATGACCTGCAAACCAGCCGTGCCGCGATGCTCGGCTATTTGATGCCGGACAGCGCCAATATCGGCGAACTCAATTTACAAATCGCGGCCCTCGA